>Ga0316204_10005931_pt1 | contig 19480 bp, 19 predicted proteins | sample 6monrhotite_MG_2_FD_205661 | JGI IMG/M metagenome (GOLD analysis project Ga0316204, IMG submission 205661) | Microbial mat bacterial communities from mineral coupon in-situ incubated in ocean water Damariscotta River, Maine, United States -... | ecosystem: Environmental > Aquatic > Marine >...
ACATATCTTTATCATCAGCAGCAGAAATTCCCCAGAGTGCAAAATAAGCATTTTCTGAATCTGAACTTGAATCTAAAGGCGCTTTTTGGGATGGTTTTAATATTTCAACTATTTCAGGGCTTAACTCTTCATCAAATATTGATAGATTGATAAATAGGATAAACGAAATAAATAGAATAATAATGGCAATTAAACCAAGTAACGCTTTTTTTACTGAGAATGACGAATTCATATTAAATACAACCTTTGAAACTTGTGGAGATTAAAGTATGTCCAAAAGGGTTAACTATTTCCTGAGTAAAACATCCTTAAAAGCTGAGAGGTGCCTGAATCAGCTTTTATAGCTAAAATAAAATGCTACACTTCCAGTCATGAATTCAAAACAAAACAACAATAGATTCTTTACTGCTGGCTTTAATGTATGTCCCAGTTCGGGGCAAATACGCGGCACTGAAAAGGCCATGCGATTGGGACCCGTTAACTTACGGGTGCTGCTTGTTTTGCTTGAAAATCAAGGGCAGGTTGTTAGTCGTGCGAAATTATTTGATCAGGTTTGGAAGAACCAAGTGGTTAGTGACGATAGTTTAACTCGATGTGTTTCTGATATTCGCCTGCAGTTGGGGGAGCTGGCTCCCGATACCAAGTTAATTGAAACTATTCCAAAGCGAGGATATCGTTGGCTTGAAAAGGTGTCAGTTTTGCAAACGCCGGAAATTGTTAAATCAGAAGAACTTCAATTAGAAAAAGCACAGCAAAAAGATGCACAGCAAGATGGTCCACCTTCTCAAAAGAGCAAATGGAAACCGATCGCACTATGGACGGGGAGTGGAATAGCCTCTTTTTTATTGTTATCAACGGTCGCTTTATGGAGCGTGAGCCACTATTTTGATCAGGCAATGGTTAGGGTCGCATTGTTACCGATTCAGACGGCTGAGCAATCACATCAAAATTTAGCGATTGATTTTGAAGATGAGTTAAGGCGTCAATTGCTATCCACAACCAATATCCGTTTCTTATCTTCACGAACGCACAATGAAGGGAATAACAAGCTTTATCCTTATCTATCAAGAGAATTTGCCGCTCAATGGATTATTGAAGGGCGCATTCGAGTTCATAAAGATTTGTTAAGAGTTTCTATTAATTTGGTTGATGCAAGAACGGCTATTGTTCATGATTCTACTCGTATTGATATCTCGGCGGATAAGATAGACGTCGAATCATTAGCAAATGGCTTTGTTGTTTTCTTGAAGAATAAAATAGAGTGATTACTTTAGATTAAAAAGGAATCCTTCAATCCAGTGTTTTAAATGTTAGGTAAAATACAGTCTATCGTCTATTGATTAATAATGACTTGAAGAGTAGGATTTTGTTAACTTATCCTATTCACTGTTAGAACAATCCATGACATACAAATGCATATCAATTGTAGAAGCTAAATCGCTCATCAAAAAAGGTGATGTGACATTACTTGATGTAAGAGATCCGGCTTCTTTTGCTGCTGGAAATATTCCAAATTCAATTAACCTATCAAATGATAATGTTGGAGATATTTTGGTGACAGCGGACAAGGGTATACCTGTGATTGTTTATTGCTATCATGGTAATTCTAGCAAAGGTGTCGCTGATTATTTCTTTAATAATGGTTTTGAGCAGTCTTATAGTGTAGATGGCGGTTTTGAAATTTGGAAGTTAAGCAGTATTTAACTAGGTTTAGAGAGAGCTACTTAGTAATCCAATGCCTAACTCATTCGAATTTACTTTCATTTCCTCGGTGGCCAATATTGATGCTACTGAGTGGTCCAAGGTTATCAATTCCGATTATCCTTTTATTCAACAGGGATTCTTCCTTGCGCTTGAAGAAAGCGGTGCAACTTCAGAGCAAACAGGCTGGAAGCCATATCATCTGGTCATAAAACAAGACAATAAGCTGCAAGGTTTTATGCCCCTGTATGTCAAAACTCATAGTTATGGTGAGTATGTTTTTGATTTTCAGTGGGCGGATGCTTACCATCAATCGGGAATTAATTATTACCCTAAGTTAGTCACTGCAATTCCTTTTACGCCAGCGACAGGGAAGAGGATTTATTTAGATCATTCGATCAATCAAGATAGAGCCGCCAAAAAGACTGTTTATTCGAATATTAATCAAGAGATTCAACAGCTATCGATAGAACAAAAAATGAGCTCTTGGCACATTCTTTTTCCAACTAGAGACGAATCTGATGAGCTAATTAACTCAGGTGCAATGAGACGAGAGGGTATTCAGTACCATTGGTGTAATCATAACTATCATAGTTTTGATGACTTCCTTTCTGGATGTAAATTAAAACAACGAAAAAATATCAAACGAGAAAGGCGCAAAGTTAAGGAGCAAGGAATTGAAATTCGCGTGGTTGAAGGGAATGACATTACTAGCGAACTATGGCAGCAATTCTATCTTTTTTATCAAATGACTTATGCTAAACGAAGTGGCCATGGAGGGTATTTAAATCAAAAATTCTTTGAGTTAGTAGGTCAGTACATCCCAGATTCAATCGTTATGATGATAGCTAGTGTTGACGGTAAAATTGTTGCTGCTTCATTGTTGTTTAAAGATTCAAGGAATTTATATGGTCGATACTGGGGATGTTTGCAGGAGTTTGATTTTCTTCATTTTGAGCTTTGTTATTATCAAGGGATAGAATACTGCATTCAACACCAGTTGAAAAAATTTGATGCGGGTGCTCAGGGCGAACATAAAATTCAGCGGGGATTTGAACCAACAAAAACCTATTCGAATCATTGGATAGCTCAGCCAGAATTTTCAAATGCAATTCAAGATTTTGTTAAGAGAGAGGGAAAGTTGATTGATGATAATATGGAAATCTTGAAGCAGAAGCTGCCATTTAAAAAGTAGCTCTTTTGATTGTTTGATATTATTCGCGCCGGGATGGGCGCTGCTGGTGAGATGCAATAGGTGTAGTATTCTTTGGTAGGAGCGCGCCTCAGTGCCGCGAAAAGCGGTTAATTATTAAACAAACCTATTCTAGCCACATTTTGCCGTGTATAATACGCGCCCTTAGCATCCCGCTGAATCAGTTTGGTGCAACAAAATTCTTTTAACATGTTGATTTAACAATCAATTATTACAAAATATGACCGGAGTAAAAAATGGCGATCGAACGTACTTTTTCTATTGTTAAGCCTGACGCAGTTGCAAAAAATGTCATCGGACAAATCTATGCACGTTTTGAAAGTGCTGGACTTAAAATTGTAGCAAGCAAAATGATGCATTTAAGCCAAGAAAAAGCAGAAGGGTTTTACGCAGAACATTCAGAGCGCCCTTTTTTCAAAGACTTAGTTGCTTTTATGACCTCTGGTCCAGTTATGGTTCAAGTTTTAGAAGGCGAGAATGCGATTAAGGCAAACCGTGAAATCATGGGCGCAACTAACCCAGCTGAAGCGGCTCGCGGAACTTTAAGAGCTGATTTTGCAAACTCTATCGACGAAAATGCAGTACATGGTTCAGATGCTCCTGAGTCTGCGGCTCGTGAAATTTCCTACTTTTTCTCAGACGAAGAAGTTTGTGCAAGAACTCGATAAATATTTGTTTTAAATTAGTAGGCTAATGGCAGCTCGTTTTTTGTGAATGTCTTAGCTAGGGTAAGAGCATTATTTAGATGGATTTTTTTTGATTCTATTAGGTTAAACAAGTCGAATTTGTTATTAATTTAACCATTTTCGACCTCTCCCTAACCCTCTCCTTCCAAGGAGAGGGGATTTACTCCCTCTCTCTTCGGGAGAGGGTGGGGGAGAGGGAGCTTTTAATCTTTAATTGTTGTATTTTTCAATGATGCTCTTGTCCTGCTGTATTAGTCTAACAGTCCTCAATTTATGTTCGCAAAGGTATTGTAATGAGTGATAAATTAAATCTGCTCGACCTGACTCGCGATGAAATGGTTGAATTCTTTAAAGAAATCGACGAAAAACCATTTCGAGCACCTCAAGTTTTTAAATGGCTACACCAGTTTGTCGCTGATGATTTCGATCAGATGACGAATATTTCTAAATCTCTCAAAGAAAAGCTCAAAGTTATCTGTGAAATCAAAGGTCCAGATATCATCACTGAGCAATTGTCGAATGATGGCACTATTAAATGGGCTTTAAGAACCGCAGATGGACAAGCGATTGAAACCGTTTTTATTCCCGATGGTGAACGGGGGACTTTATGTATTTCTTCTCAGGTCGGCTGCGCGCTTGATTGCGCATTTTGTTCGACTGCTCAGCAAGGTTTTAATCGGAATTTAACAACCGCAGAAATCGTTGGTCAAGTGTGGCTGGCAGCTAGAAGAATTGGCGCGTTACGTACCACTGGAAAACGTCGAATCAGTAATGTTGTTTTTATGGGAATGGGGGAGCCATTACTCAATTTTGAGCCTGTGGTAAATTCATGCAATATATTATTAGATGATTTTGGCTATGGTTTATCTAAAAGGCGGGTAACTATTAGTACTTCAGGTGTGGTTCCTGGATTAGATAAGCTGATTCAAAAGGCAGATGTTGCTCTTGCGCTGTCACTTCATGCTCCTAATAATGATTTAAGAGATGAGTTAGTACCAGTTAATAAAAAATATCCGATAGAGGTTCTATTGCCGTCGGTTAAACGCTACTTAGATGATTCTAGTGCGAGCAAAAAAGTCACCATTGAATATGTGATGCTTAAAGGTGTGAATGATACTCCTGCACATGCACGAGAGCTGGCAAGAGTATTGGCCGATATACCCTGTAAAATCAATCTGATACCCTTTAATCCTTTTCCTAAAACACGTTTTGAGACGTCTACTCAGAAAGATATTGATAAATTTGGCGAGATTTTAATAAAAAAAGGCTTTGTCGTTGTCACAAGAAGGACACGTGGCGATGATATCGATGCGGCCTGTGGGCAATTAGTGGGAAAAGTCTCAGACCGAACTCGAAGAGAAGAGCGGCAAAAGAAAAAACAACAGAAAATTGCTATAAAAACGGTTGATTAGGGATCGACATCCATTAATCATTCTAGTATGTTCCCAGTTGGCAATATTTGATAAAACATTGTGCTATGATTGTCGCCAGTTATTGCACGGTCTTAGATCAATCTGTTTCTCGAAAAATAGGGAGTTGACTTAAATGAAGGTACAAATCTTTAAAATCCTAGCGGTGCTAATTGGTGGCATTGTTTTGTCGGCTTGTGAGACAACATCAAATAGTGGAACAAGGGCGATTGGTGCGCAAGGATCAACGATTCCGAAAGGAGAGTTTGATAGAAATAAAGCGGCTCAAACGAGATTAGCTGCTGGGTTAACTTATTTACGTCAAGGTAACCTACAATTTGCTAAAAGGCATCTTGATCGCGCATTAGAATTAGGTGCCGATGTTGGTAGTGTTCATTTCGGTATTGCCTATTATTACGAGCAAATTAAAGAATCCAAGAAAGCTGAAAAATCCTATAAAAGAGCTCTTAAACTAGAGCCAAAGAACCCTGACTTTTTAAATGGCTACGGTTCTTTTTTGTGCAATAAAAATGAATTTGCTGAAGCCGATGTGTATTTTTCCAAAGCGATTGGAAACCCGATTTATGCTAATATTGAATCCGCTTATGTAAATGCTGGAGTTTGCGCCAAATTAGCAGGCAACGGAAACAAAGCGGCTAATTATTTTAGAAAAGCCCTTAACAGAAATGGCAAATTGCCAGTTGCATTGATCGAAATGGCCACTGTTGAATATGAGAAAAAACGCTACGACCGAGCCTACAATTATATTAAACGATATGAGGAAGTCTCTAAGCCGACCGCAAAATCACTATGGTTGGCATTGAGAGTTGCTCATTTTCGTAAAGAGAAAAATGATTTATCAAGTTATGCTCTTAAGCTAGAACAACTTTTTCCAGACTCTGATGAAACCGCAGAATTTTTAGATAATAAAAGCCAATGGATGTAGATAAAGATAACGATAAAGAAAAGCCTGTTTCGCTAAATATTGGCGAATTATTGAGTCAAGCTCGAGAAAATCTTGGGCTTGATAGTAATGATATTGCCAATGAACTTCATCTTGCGCCTGAAATTATTAAGAAGCTTGAAGCCAACGAATTTGAGCAAGAATTTCCAGCAGCTTTTATTCGCGGATATGTAAAGTCTTATGCAACTAAAGTTGGTTTGAATGTTGGAGCGATACTCGCTGAATTTGACCAACAGATAAACAACGAAGTCCCCTCCTTAACACGAAAAGAAACTATCGCTACATTTAATAATAGAAGAAAAGAAGTTAACTCAAGTAATTTTCTATTTAAATTAATTTCGGCTTTAATTGTTTTAGTTTTTTTGGTTTTTGCGGGATGGGAGTTATGGGAACGTTTTATTGCAAAAGACGCTCAAACCAATTCAGTGGCAGAAACTGAAATTCCATTAAATGTTTTGGGTTCTAATGATTTAGATTTGAATGCTGAGACAATAGTAAGCGATAACAAAGAGGCAATTAAAGAACCTGTTGATTCTGATTCAAACCTAGAGACTGTTTTAGAGTCTGAATCAGTTTTAGAATCAGAAGCGGTTTTAGAATCAGAAATATTTTCAGATATTGATAACACTTCTAATCGCTCTCTACTAGAACAAAATTCGGAAGGATCACAAGCGACTAATCTAGTTGCAGAAGCCTCAAAAAGGGAAGAAACTTCTCAAGCAATGATCGAATTGGTGATGGATTTTTCTGCTGATTGTTGGGTGGAAATTGTCGATGCGAGAGGTGAGGTAATTGCAATTGGTGTCAAAAGATCTGGAAAGCACATGCCGGTGCAAGGTGTTGCTCCTTTTAATGTGATTCTAGGTGATCCGTCTGCTGTAACAATGACTTATGCCGGTCATGATTATGACCTTTCTAGTTACCCTGCCGGAAGACGCGCAGAAATTATTTTGAATTAATTATTTTCCACAGTTAAAAATCAATACAAAGAGATAACTGATTGTATGAAAGGTGAATCCTGGATCAAACGTCGTAAGAGCCGTCAAATTATGGTGGGTAATGTAGCCATAGGTGGCGACGCGCCAATCGCGGTGCAAAGCATGACTAATACTGATACTTGTGATGTACAAGCAACGCTTAATCAAATTAATCAAATTGTAGATGCTGGAGCTGATATCGTCAGAGTTTCTGTACCAACGATGGATGCCGCAGAAGCTTTCAAGCAAATTAAACTAGGCTCACCAGTACCTTTGGTTGCCGATATTCATTTCGACCATAAAATAGCATTAAAAGTAGCTGGTTATGGTGTTGATTGCCTAAGAATTAATCCAGGAAATATTGGTAAAGAAGATCGTGTTCGGTCGGTTATTGAAAAAGCGCGAGACAATAATATTCCAATTCGAATCGGTGTTAATGCCGGTTCATTAGAAAAAGATTTACAAGTTAAATACGGCGAGCCAACGCCTGATGCGTTAGTTGAATCTGCTTTTCGACATATAGATATTTTGGATAAATATGATTTCCAAAATTATAAAATCAGTTTAAAAGCGTCTGATGTTTTTATGACTGTTTCCGCTTATCGTAAATTAGCTACACAAATTGACCAGCCATTACATTTGGGGATCACCGAAGCAGGCGGTTTACGAGCGGGAGCGGTTAAATCATCGATTGGATTAGGATTATTATTATCGGAAGGTATCGGCGATACTATTCGCGTGTCACTCGCAGCCGATCCGGTTGAAGAAATTAAAGTTGGTTTTGATATTTTAAAATCTTTAAGCTTAAGACAGCGCGGAATTAATTTAATCGCTTGTCCCTCTTGTTCACGCCAACAGTTTGACGTCATTAAAACTGTCAATGAACTTGAAATGCGTCTTGAAGATGTAAGAGAAGCTATTGATGTGGCTATTATCGGTTGCGTGGTTAATGGTCCCGGTGAAGCCAAAGAAGCTGATCTCGGATTGACGGGCGGACTGAAGGCTAGTTTACTTTATCAAGATGGTGAAAAAAGTCATAAGATCGATAATGACAAATTAGTTGATGAGCTTGAAAAATCAGTTAGAGATAAGCTGGCGACAAGAGCACTACAAATCAATGAAAAATCTAAAGGTGAGAACTTGATAAAAGTTAATTTATCGAGCTAATTTCAGTTCATTTGAACGATTAAATCGAAAAGCTAAAAGTCACAGAAAAAACCTGAGTAATAAGGAAACCACACTCAATGAAGTATCAATTAATTAAACAACTTTCAATAAAAGGGCTAATCACCTTTTGTATAATCAGTATCGTTAGTTTTTCATCAGCCGCAGAAGAAACATCAAAGTGGAAAGAAACTATAAAAAAAGCCACTAACTCAATTGTTAGTATTCGAGTTAATGCGGTAAGAACCTTTGATACTCAAGGTAATAGTTCATCCCAAGCAACGGGTTTTGTTGTTGATGCTAAACGTGGAATTATTTTAACTAATCGTCATGTTGTAAATCCTGGACCAATTACAGCAGAAGCCATTTTTTCTAACAGCGAAGAAGTAACATTAACACCTATTTATCGCGATCCAGTACATGATTTTGGTTTTTTTAAATATGACCCAAAAGTTCTCAAGTTTATCAAACCTGTGGCACTTAAATTGGTCGACAATCGTGCAAAAGTCGGTGATGAAATTAAAGTCATTGGAAATGACTCTGGTGAACACATGTCGATTTTATCTGGAACGCTTGCGAGACTTGACCGTTCTGCGCCGAAATATCGGCGTGGCGGATATAACGATTTTAATACTTTTTATTTTCAATCGGCGGCCGACACTTCTGGCGGTTCTTCCGGCTCGCCTGTTATTAATGATAACGCGGAAGTTTTAGCCCTCAATGCCGGAGGGCGAAATGGTAGTTCTTCCAGTTATTTTCTTCCGCTATTTAAAGTAACTCGTGCTTTGCAAATGATTAGAAACAATCAATCAATCGAGCGAGGAACCATTCAAACAACTTTAGATTATCAAACTTATGATGAAGTAAGGCGTTTAGGTCTATCGAGCGAATTAGAAGAGAAATTCAGAAAGTTTACTAAGGGTGATGGTGTCCTTACCGTCGAAAAAATGGTGCTTGATGGGCCTGCAGATAAAAAACTAAGGCCTGGTGATGTCATCATTTCTTTGCAAAGCGAACAATCAAAATTGGAATATGTGAGTCGCTATGAACAATTTGAAATTTTTCTTGATGAACATGTTGGCAAAGAAATTCTATTAACAATATCGAGAAAAGGAGAGTTAATTAAATTACCGATTATGGTTGGAGATTTACACCAAATAACACCTGACGAATTTATTGAAATTGGTGGAGGTGTTTTTAATGATTTTTCTTATCAGCTAGCAAGGCAAACCCATTTAGCAATAAGAGGTGTCTATGTAGCCAATCCTGGATTTATGTTTAGTAATGGGGGAGTCGGACGAGGGGCGGTTATTACCCAAATTGGTGAAAGCACAATTGCCAATCTTGATGATTTTCAAGCGGCGCTATCAGAGTTATCTCAAGGAGAATATTTCACCGTTAAATATGTTCGTATTGGCTCACCTAATAATAAGTTAGTTGGAAATATAAAGTTCCAAACTCGCTGGCATAGTTCGAACCGTTGTTTAAGAAATGATGAAACAGGTTTATGGCCTTGCGAAAACCTTGATTGGAAAGGTGATAACCAACCAGTTTCGCCAACGAATGTTAAATTTAAGGATTATTCCGATCGTAAAATTTCGAAGATATCACGCTCATTAGTTCTTGTAGAAACTGATTTACCTTATCATATTGATGGACAAAATTTTGCGCATTATACCGGAACAGGCATGGTGATTGATGCTGATTCTGGACTCGTAATTGTTGATCGAAATACTGTCCCAGTAAAAATGGCTGAAGTAACCATTACTTTTGCCGGAGTATCACAAGTTCCAGCGAAAGTACTTTTTGTCAATCCATTGCATAGCTATGCGCTGATTCAATATGATCCTAACCTATTGCTTGATTCCGAAGTGAGATCCGCTCCTTTAAATGATAAGCCACTTTTAGCTGGTGATACTGTTTGGCTGGTTGGTTATCAAACTGACAATCGGCTAATCAATGAAAAACTAACGGTTTCATCTCACGATGTTTTGATTACACCAATTCCGTCCGTTCCTCGTTTTAGAGAAACTAATATTAACAGTGTCATCATCAACAATCCGCCGCTTGTTGCAAGTGGTGTGCTATTGGATAAAAGGGGAAAAGTTCGTTCATGGTGGACAAATTTTGCCTTTGGTGGACCCGGTAGTCAAACTTTGGATAGAGGTTTACCGGTTAGCCATATTATTAATATGCGCGACCAGTGGTTAAAAAATGGGAAAATTGATATCTATTCATTAGATGTTGAATTAACACCTATCAGTGTTGCTAACGCGCGAAATATTGGCCTTTCAGATAAATGGATGGAGGCGTTTCAAAAAGATTCTAAACAGTCTCAGGTTTTGAAAATTGGCAAACGTGTTGCAGGTTCGGATTCATTTGAAAAACTCAAAGAAGGTGATTTATTGTTAACGGTTAATTCCAAGTTGATAAAAGATTTTAATGATTTGGATAAACAAATTAATGCTAGCCAACTAAAGGTGAGTGTTTGGAGAGATGGAAAGCAACTTGATCTTGAAATACAAGCGTCAAAGTTGAGCGGTGATAATACCGAATCGATTTATATTTGGTCAGGAGCTCTACTACAGGAAACCCATCGGTCAGTCGCTGCCCAATATGGAATCGAAGCAAAAGGTGTTTATGTTTCCTGGTTTTGGTACGGTTCTCCGGCTAATCGCTACGGTTTAAAACCTCTTAGCCGTATTACTGAAATCGAAGGAGAGGCTGTTGAGAACTTGCAGCAGTTTATCGACTTAACTAAAAAGTATGATAAGACTGATTATTTACGAATTCGTTTAGAAGATTTGATCGGTCGAGAATCGATTATCACTTTAAAACAAGATAAAAATTATTGGCCAACGCAGAAAATTTCATTTGATGGAACCAGTTGGGTAAATACCAAAGTTAATTGATTGGTTTCGCAATGAATCAACGATGGAGGAGCTTTGTTTCTATTTAGGCATAGGCCAAGATAGAATGAATTTCGCTCCTCCTAGTTTTGAATCAGAAACTTTTGCGGTTCCTTTATGGAGTACCATGACTCTTTTTACAATTGCGAGTCCTAGGCCGAAGCCTTTGTTTTTGTTTGAGTCTTCTAATTGAACAAATGAATCGAATACTTTACTTCTTTGTTTCTCATCGATCCCCACACCATCGTCCTCTACGATTATCTTATAAAAATTAGCATCCGTTTGAAATGAAACCTTTACTTTATTTATAGAAAATTTACAGGCATTTACCACAAGGTTTTGTAGCGCTCTTTCAATCAGGTAGCTATCGCAAAAGACAACGAGTGTTTCTTCTTTATTGTTAAATTGAATTTCCTTTTCTGGGTAGTTTTGTTTTAATTTATTGAGCAAATTTTCAATTAAAAGATTAATTTCACCTTTTTCAATTTGAGCAACGACGGACATTTTTTCTAAAGAAGCAAAGCTTAGTAATTCATCGATGAGTTCTCTCATTTCTAAAATATCATCGTCGATGCTCTTAAGTTGTTGCTTTATTAGATTAATATCAGCGGATTCTTGAGCCATTTGCAATGCAAATCGAATTCTCGCTAATGGTGTCCTTAGTTCGTGAGAGATTGAATGAGACATAGCCTGTTGCGTCTCAACAAGTAAGCGAATCCTATCGAGTAATGAATTATAAGCTTTTGCTAAATGATAAATTGAAGAGGTCACAGGTAAATCGACAGAAGACTGCCACTCTTGTTGGTTGAATTGATTAACCGATTTTTCCAGTTCATTTAAGTCTTTTGATAGCGGCCATATCCAATAAAAAATAACGATAGCGATAAGTGAATAAAATAAACCAATGAAAAGTATTTTTGCGATTGATGATTGGTTTCTAGAGGCAAATGTAAATTGTAATATATAAGGATGTTTTTGTAGTTTCTTAAAGCCAACTATTTCACTTTCATTCTCGACAAAAATGATCTTTTCGTTATTTAATTCGAACGACAATGATTTTCCTATTGGCGTATCAATTTTAATGAGAGATAAATGATTGTTTAACTCTTGATTTAATGTTTTTAGATGCTGCTCAAGTTGTTCTTTTTGAATTGTATCAAGCTGAATAGAGATGACACTTATAATTGCTTGTTTGTCATTATTTTGAAAAGGCTCATTGTCGAAGTATTTCCATGCAAAATCAATACTAACACCGATGATTATTACTGTCGCAACAATTAAAAGGTAGAGACGAAGAAAAAGACTGTTCATTTTCTATAACCTATGTATTTACCAAGCATCTGCAACAAAAAGATAACCTTTACCCCAAATAGTTTTTATTCGAAAGGCTTCCTCTGCGTTGTCACCGAGTTTTCGTCGTAGTTGAGAAATTCTGACATCCATTGTTCTATCGACGCCATCGTATTCTCGGTTATAAAGTTTTTTAAAGAGGTAGTCTCGGTTTAGGATTGTTCCGGCTTTTTGAGCAAGGGTTGTTAACAATTCAAATTCATGAGATGACAAGATAATTTTTTTATTTTCGAGCCAAACGTCTCTAGAAGCGAGGTCGATTTTAAGGCTGTCAAAAGTTAACGATTCGACCGTTTCTGTTTTGCTAAATTGTCCGCGACGTAATAATGCTTTGATTCGTGCAAGAAGTACTCGTGGTTCAGCCGGTTTGATTACATAATCATCTGCGCCAAATTCTAAACCGAGTACTTGATCAAAATCTTCATTTCTAGCGGTCAGCATTAATATTGAGCCGGAATAACTAGGCCTAATTTCTTTGCAAATAGTTAAGCCATCTTTGCCGGGCAGCATAATATCTAAGATAATTAGATCTGGCTGATATTGGCTAACTTGGTTAACCGCTTGATTGCCGTCTCCTTCAATTCGGACTTCAAAGTCTGAACTTTCTAGATATTGCTTTACCAGCAACGCTAGTTTTTGGTCATCCTCAACTAAGAGAATTTTTGCGATTGACATACTTGATTTTCCAACCGTTTAGGCTAATAAAAGCTCCAAGGATTACGACGTTTTCGTCTTAATTTGGACACTTCTTTGTAGATTTTTAAAGGCGCTGTAAATAAAGTCTTTCCACCGGAGACACTTCGTAGTTCAAATAGTACATCTTTTTCCACACTTAAGAACAGAACAATGGAGGCATTACTTTGATCTTTCCAGCATTGTATATGAACTATTTCTTGGTTTTTATAAAGACAGACGTTACTTTTTTTATCCAAATGCCAACGAACCTTTATATTAAGGTCGCATTTTTGTGAATCGTTGAGCAAAAAACAATTTTCTGGAGACAAAAAGAGTCCGTGTTCCAATTCTTTACCATCTTCGGCCATTAGCTGGCTAAACATCATAATAGATAGAACAAATAAAACGCATTTATTAACGTTTATACTTTTCATTTTCCTAAAATTAATTTTCTCATTATTGTTTTTTTATTAAGTTTATAGTTTGTTACTTCTATTTAAATTGGAATCTTTTTCCTGCATAAAATGTCATCACATAATCATCGACTAATATTGGACTTTGACTAATCTGTTGATCAAGCTTTTGATATTCGAAACTTAATCGCCAATTGTTTCCGCTTTCATCGGTTTGGGTATTAAAAGAAATCCTCACAAATGGATTAAAGCTAGCATCTGCTTGATAGACTCCACGGTCATCAACAATTTCATTTTCATCAACACCGTAATAATAATCAGTTAAGTTTTTATCTTTCCAAGTAAATCCAAGAGTTGTTTTTAAATGATGATTAACTGAATAGGCATAAGCAAACCGAATTTCCTTTCCTGAATGAACGCCTGTAATATCCTGAAGAATGCTTAGTTGGATCTGACTATGTTCAAATTCCTGTGAGAATTCAAATCCTCCTAAGTAAGAAAAATCTCGGTTGGAGAGTTCGTTAGGATCGATATGAGTTGAGTTGTCGGTGATTGAATTATCAATCGAAATTTGTCCTTCGCTTGATAACGAAGATAAATCGACTAATAAGTTTCCCGGATCCCAGCGATTAAAAAATACTCTATCATAACTTGGGGTTGCAATAAGATTGAATGAGCGATTAGCTGAGTCAAATAAGGTATATCCGATATCTAAATTTTCAATAAAAAATTGTTCGCCGTAGTAACTAAATTCTGGCAAGATAATTAAAGGGATATCACTACTTTCAAAAAGTGGATTGGAACGAATCCCTAATCCTACAGATAAACCGAAATTCCATTGCCTGGTTTCTACACATTGTGACCCCTGTTCCTCACAAAGTTCTTCATCACTAGCCTGAATCACATGAGGAAAAAACATAAAAACGGATAGCATAAAGGCTATCGTAATTTTTTTATATGTGGTGGCTAGTTCTGACAAGGGTTTATTCAGTATTTAATTGATTGGAGTTTGTCAATTATGAAGCAATTTAGAAAAGGTATCTGCTTTTCTGAGTTATTTATTGTGAAAAAGTGTAAAAATCGGATTGATTGAATGTGGTCGGCTTTAATTAGGCCAAACTTAATAGGTAGCTTCGATGCCTTAATGATGGTCACAAAAATTTACACTACTAAGCAAATCTCTAACAGACTTATTCTCGATATATGGCTAGCATTTCACTATTACGAAAGATAAGGAATTGTGAACTATTAAGAGAGATTAAGAAATGAAAACTTTACCGAATATGATTGTTTTTGCGCTAATGTTGGGGCTGTTTGGATGTGGTCAATCAAGTGATGAAATTGATATTGATTACAGTGAATTAGAAATGTCGCTGATTAAAGATGCTCCGCTAGAAGCTTCATCGACATTTCAACTTGGGAATTATATCAAAAACGGTATAAGACTCAGATTATCACAGCAAGGTTATCCAGAGATGTTAGCCGTTGATACTTTAGGTAATGGTGCCACAATAAGTAACTTTTCTACAACTAATGTACATGAAATTGGTGTCGATGAGGCTGATAGATTCAAATACGACGGAGAGTATCTTTACCAAGTTAATCGGCGATGGTATCAAAACGGTGGTCAGGAAAATGATAATAGTATAAATATATTAAAAACGGATTTTAATAATGCGACTACAAGGGAAGTTAGTAAAATTTTAAATAATTCAGATGATTTGAACATTTCCGATATTTATCTTCGTGCAGAAGAGAACCAATTAATATCAATTAAGAATACTCAATATCTTTTTTGGGGTGCAGTTTTATCTGATAGTGATTGGAATTGGGGGAGCGGTAAAACAGAAATTCAGTTATTTGATGTACAAATACCTGAGAATCCAAGCGAACAGTGGAAGATCGAAATTGAAGGTAATTTAGAAGGTAGCCGTAGAATTGGAAATATGTTGTATCTTGTCACTCGGTACATTCCTAATATTCCTGAAATTGATTATGCGGCTAATACGGTCGATACAAAGAAGGAGAATGAAAAATTAATTCTAAATACGCCAATTTCTGATCTACTTCCTCACTTTCAAACCAATGACGGTGCAATCCGCTCTTTAGTTAATGCAGAGAATTGTTTAGTGGCGGAGGCTACTAGTACAAATGAAGGATATGCCGATCTCATTACTTTGTCAGCAATTAATTTGGATACAAAACAAGTCACAGATTCTATTTGCTTAAATGTTAATGTTAGTGGCATATACAGTTCAATCACTGGTTTTTATATCGGTGGTTCATCTTATTCTTCTTGGTTGGAATTTTCTAGCTTTACAGCTGTTCATAAATTCGAGTTAAATAACGGTTCAATTAATTATAGAGCATCAGCGACATTACCCGGATTTTTAGGTTGGAATGATCCATCCTTTCGCATGAGTGAGTATCAAGATGATTTGCGGATTGTAACGAGTCGATTTGATTCGACAAACGGAGAACTTAAGCACCAGTTAACGGTATTGCGTGAAGATGGTAGCCATAAATTAGAGGAAATTTCGCAGTTACCTAATAATTCAAACCCTACGCCGATTGGAAAGCCTGGAGAGGATATATTTGCGGTTCGGTTTGCTGGTGAGCGTGCTTATATTGTCACTTTTGAGAGGGTCGACCCTTTATACATCCTTGACTTATCTAACCCTGAATTACCAAACATTGCAGGTGAATTGGAAATTCCAGGGTTTTCCAGATATTTACATGCCCTATCGGACGATTGGTTACTAGGTATTGGAAATGATGTAGCCGATGGGCAAATTAAAGGAGTTAAATTGGAGCTTTACGATATACGCGATATCAGTAATCCATTGATAAAAAATACTTATATTTTCGGTGGCCAAGGTTCGAACACCGAGGCAAATTTTGACCTGCGAGCAATTAGCCTTTTAACTCTAAATGAAGATCAAGCTCGACTGGCTTTACCTATTAATATTTGGCAAAAAGATGATTCAGAATCATATAACCGATGGTTGGAAAGTGGTTTGTTTTTGTTTGAATTGAATACTGATACCTTGGGTGAGCTATCGTTAGATTTTTCAGGAAAAATGTTAGCAGAATCTAGGAAGGAAAGTTTGTTATACCCTACTAGCAGCGGAGCAAGTAGAAGTAAGCTCCATAATGATGCTATTTTCTACCTTCACGGAAATCAAATTTATTCAACCCTGTGGGGTGAATGGGATAGCTTGAATGAGGCTTACTAGAAGACATTTTAAGAATACTTTTACAATTTTCCTTATGCCCCGTCTGTATTTTTGAACGGGGTAGTTTTTTTAATATGTTGAGTCCGTTATGAAAAATATAAAGTTTGTTACAATACTTTTGTCTAGTTTATTATTTGCTTGTACGGGAGCAAGTAGGGATGCTTGGAATGATAACCAATTTAAACCAAAATTGGCTAATTTAGAAAGTTTTAATGTCGATGATGGGATTCTTTCAATCGATGTTTTTTCTAATGGTTGTACTTTCATAACAAGTTTTCAATTGGAATTAGTTAGTAAGAAGGACAATAGTTTGAAAGTACTTCTAACTAAGCCGGATGACTGCTCTATGGGTAGACGAAAAGTTTCGTTAAACTATTCTTATCGATATTTAGGACTTGATCATTCAAGGCCGCTTTTGGTTATCAATCAAAAGGCCGGTGAGGAAATAGCTCAAGCGAATTAGTCGCATCCATTTTAATTGTATACTCATTACACCTCAAGATGCAGGATTCAGCAAGGCTATATACCATTAGATTCAAGGCATGGAATTTTAAGGTTAGTCATTCTAACTCAAAATTTCATAACAAAGAATATGATGGTTTATAGCCTTGCCCTACGGGTGCTCAGCTAGAAAACTTGCACTGCGTTACAACTCTTGAAAAGGGCTAGCCATTCTCTACAAGTTGTGCCTTGTTCAAATTTCCTAGCTGAACACTGAAACATGCATCTTGAGGTGTAATGAGTATAAACACTCATAGAACTGAATGATAATGTGTTGATTCAGTCTTATATTGTTCCGATTCTTATCTAGCCAGCTCATCAATTTTTCGATATTATTTTGTGAGAGAGTGACTATAGGATCGTTATCCGGTTTTAAGACTTAGATAGATTCCTCAATGGAGCAGGCATATTGAACCGTAGAAAGATGGTGATTACTGACTTACTCATAACAAAATTTTTCTTTTCTAAATTTGCTGGTGTATAATTGCACCAGTAGCGCATCACAGAATTGAGAGTTAATATGCCTAGACAAAGTATTACCCTAACTAAACATAACGATACTTGGTTGAAAAACCATGTGGAAGATATTCAAGATTACTCTAATAAAAGCGAACTAATTAACGACCTTATTCGTCGTGCGAGAAGAGCTGAAGCCATTAATAAGAAGCTTGAATTCGCCGAAAAAAGTGGTTTTGTAAAACAAAGTTCCGCTGACATGCTTGAAGAATTTAAATCAGAACTTCTTTAGAAAATGTACGAATACATACTATCTAATAACGCAAAAGAAGATTTGAAACGAATTTATGTCTATGGGTTAGTAGAGTTTGGTGAGCAGCAAGCCGATATATTTTCACGATTTTTACAAGATGTTCGATAAAATAACCTCTAATCCATATATCTACCAATCCATCGATCATATAAGACCAGGCTACCGTCGGTGTACTTGTGGTGTTGATAGTATCTATTATCGAATAAACGGTACTAGTGTTGAGATTATGGCTTTAATTGGAGGCCAAGAAATTGACAATTGGTTATAAAATAATTTCAGGCGGTCGATTTTAATTAAGGATAAATGATTCTTTGGGATTGCTTGGTTTAAACGCAATATGAATTGCAACAATGCCGAATGATAACCTTTCAAATGATACATCTTCATACCCGTGAGAGCGCAGTTCTTTTTTCAATGCTTCTGCTGAAGGAAAATCTTTGACACCTTGAAGCAAGTATTTATAAGCCGATGGATCCCCTTTCGTCGCAATCCAACCTATAAGCGGCATACATAACGACATGTAAGCTAGATAAAAATGGTGTAACCATGCGACAGGGATATTAGATGCTTCTAAGACAATTAACCTACCTCCAGATTTTAAAACTCTAAAAGCCTCAACTAGCGCTTTTTCTCTGTCACAAATCTTCAAACCCAATGACATCGAATATAAGTCGATACTTTCTGTCTCTATTTCTGGCATAGAGTGAATATCCAATATTTTGAATTCTAAATGTGACTTAAATCCCTTCAATCGTTCTTCAGCAATGGCTAACATTTTGGGACTTATATCCGATGCGATAATATTTTGGTTAAGCTGGAGCTTACCTCTGTTAAGAATTCTTAAGACAATGTCACCAGTCCCCGAAGCCGTGTCAAGTAAGTTCGTCCAAGGCTCATCAGCGATTTTTATAGCGACTCTTCTTTTCCAGATTCTATGGATCCCAAAACTAAACAAATCACATAGAAGATCATATCTCGAAGCTATACGACCGAAAATATCGTCTTTTTCAGTATGAAATTCGGCGGCATTAGCAGAGTTGATTGAAGATTGAGTTTTCATATTTAGGTTGTATACCCATCCCACTTCAAGATGCAGGTTTCAGCAAGACTAGAAACAGCCATATTTGAGGCAAGGAATTTTTGGGCTAGTCATTCTAGCTTAAAATTGCTTAACGAAGAAGGTGGTTGTTTATAGCCTTGCCCTACGGGTGCTCAGCTAGAAAACTTGTACTGCGTTACAAGCCTTGGAAAGGACTTGTCATTCCCTGCGGCTTGCGCCTTGTTCAATTTTTCTAGCTGAGCACTGAAACCTGCATCTTGAAGTGGGATGGGTATATAACGCTCACAGCAGGCGTGCGTTGTTTTGCATCGCATGCCTGTGTACTGGTTGAACGAAGCCGCTAACGCGGAGAAGGTCTTCATCATCCATACTTTCAATACATCTTCAATTAAGGAGGTGCATTGACTGTCTGGAGAAGACCCATGAATGATAAAGACCAAACTCATTACAACG
>Ga0316204_10005932_pt1 | contig 19479 bp, 14 predicted proteins | sample 6monrhotite_MG_2_FD_205661 | JGI IMG/M metagenome (GOLD analysis project Ga0316204, IMG submission 205661) | Microbial mat bacterial communities from mineral coupon in-situ incubated in ocean water Damariscotta River, Maine, United States -... | ecosystem: Environmental > Aquatic > Marine >...
GAGCTACCTTGAAGGCCCGCATCCGTCGCGAGGCCACAGCTCCTCACCGAACCTCCAGATTATCCAGGTTCCGACCAATGGATGCCAACCCAGGTGGGCTTGCCAGACGACCCGAGAGTCAGAGCACAGGGGGTGAATTTCGACGACGAGGAACGAGGAGACTTGAAATGGGGGGGAAGCGCAGGTTCCCCACAGCAAGCAACGCTGGTTGGCACCCGCGAATCCGTCAAAGTGGCCAAAGAGCTGAACTAACCGTCACGATCCATGCGGCAGCCGGGCTCCCAGTGAGCTCCACGATCCATGCGGCAGCCGGCCTCACGCTGACCGACACGACCCATGCGGCAGCCTACCCCGTGTCCCACCAAGCCCACAGAGATGAGCGGTCCCGAAGACACCAGCGTTCCGCCCAAGGAGGGTGAGCAGGGCCCCGGCTGAACCCAACTCGGTGAGTGGGGCCCGACTGAACTCGGGCGAGCTGGGCTCGGGCGAGCTGGGCTCGGGCGAGCTGGGCTCGGGCGGGTTGGGCTCGGGCGGGTTGGGCTCGGGTTGGGCTGCCGCATGGATCGTGTCGGTCAGCGTGAGGCCGGCTGCCGCATGGATCGTGGTCGTCAGTGCGGGATTTTGGCCACTTTGACGGATTCGCCGCTGCCAACCAGCGTTGTCTCTGGAAGGGCCCTGCGGCCCCCTCCCGGGCAAGTCTCCTCGTTCCTCGTCGTCGCCCTCCTACCCCGTGCTCTGACTCTCGGGTCGTCTGGCATGCCCACCTGGGTTGGCATCCATTGGTCGGAACCTGGATAATCTGGAGGTTCGGTGAGGAGATGGGGCCTCGCGACGGACGCGGGCCTTCAAGGCAGATCGCACCGCAGCGCGGTAGAGATTTTCCAGAACCCGCCAAGGTCGCAGCTCCTGGCGGGGGCGTCCTGCGGACACCGTCTTCCCGCCTGTCTTCGCTGGACCCTCTATCGTGAGGCGCTGGGACGTCGCGTTCCGCAACGGTACGCCTTCGCAGTTGGCGCGCGCCGTGCGGCGCGTTTGGTGCCGTTGGAGTCGCTGTGAAGCAGCCGCTCCGGAGGAGGAGGATGTGGGGTTATCGAGAGGGGGACGTGGTGTTCCTCACTGTAGCGCATGCGGTCGAATGGTCTCCCCGTTGCGCTCACCTTCCACGGCCAGGACATAGGCCGCGGCCACCTCGGCCGCGGGCATCCCGCCGGAGCCCCAGCCCAGCCGCTGCGCTGTCTCCCGGACCAGCGGCGGGCTCACCACGTTCACGCGACGGCCGCCCTCCAGCTGCAGCGCGGCCGAGCGCGCGAAGCCCTGCAGGCCGGCGTTGGTGACCGAGAGCACGGTGCTCCCCGGGTTGGCCTGCTCCGCCAGGATGCCGCTCGTCAGGGTGAAGGAGCCGCCCGGCCGCAGGCTCTCCCGCCCCAGTCGGACCAGGTTGATCTGCCCCATCAGCTTGTTGCCCAGCCCGAACGCGTCGAAGAGCGCGCGGATGGACGCCGGCTCGCCCAGATCGACCTGGTGGTCGCCCCCTGGACAGCCTGACCGATGGTTCCTGTTGCGCCAATCAAGAGGATCTTCATGTCACTTCTCCATGGTTGATGGAGTGAATGTAGGCCCAGATGGTATTGATGAGTATGCAAATAGACTGAGTTCTGATATTAATATTATTAATGTCTTTTGCACAAGCTCTGACCCTTGATCAGCTCCGCGTGGTGCTCGCCATCGCGGAGACCGGCTCCTTCAGTGACGCGGCCGCTCAGCTGAACCGCACCCAGGGTTCGATCAGCTACAACGTCTCCAACATCGAAGCCCAGCTCGACCTCCGTCTGTTTGAGCGCACCGCCAGGAGGCCGCGGATCACCCCGGCTGGACGCCTGATCGTTCACCACGCCCGCGTCGTGCTGGGGCGCCTGGATCAGCTCCGCGCCGCCGCGCAGCGTGTGCGAGCGGGGGTCGAGCCGGAGGTCGCGCTGGCGCTCGATGTCCTGCTGCCAACCCGCGAGGTCACCGAGCTGGTCTGTCGCTTCCAAGAGCGCTGGCCCGCGGTCCCGCTCCGGCTGACGACCGATGTCCTGGGGGATGTCGTCGCTCACGTGGTGGAGGGGCGCTGTGACCTCGGGATTGTCGGGGCCCACGGCCTCCCGGAGCACCTGGCGCGCAGCCCCTGTGGGGCGGTGGAGCTCGTCCCTGTGGCAGCCCCCACCCACCCGCTGGCGGCGCTCGATCGGGTCGATGACCTCACCCTGGAAGACCACGTGCACCTCGTCTTCGCCGGCGGCGGCGAGTCGATGGACCTCCTGGGCGTCTCGCGGGGGATCAAGTGGCGGCTCACGGACATGGGGCTGCGTCTGGCGCTGCTGCGCGCCGGCCTGGGCTGGGCGCGGATGCCGAGAGATCGCGTCCAGATGGATCTCGACACCGGGGCGCTGGTGGCGCTCAAGCTCCAGCGGTGGGCCGGTGTCGCGAGCACAGTCGATTTCGCGGTCATCCATGACCCTTCCCGCCCGCCGGGCCCCGTGGGGCTGTGGCTTCAGGCCACGGCTGGGGAGGTCATGACAGCGGGGCCGACCGTCACAGCGTCTCGCGTCGGGGCTGCGGTGGATCGCTGAGATCGACGAGCACGAGCTCGGTCTCCTCCCGCGCCGTGACGGAGACCGCGGCCTCCGCCGTAAAGCCGGCGCCGTCACCCGCGGTCAGGATGACGCCGCCTGCGCTCACCGCGCCGGACACCACGTGGAGCCAGGCGCTCCGCCGCTGCGAGAGCGAATGGACCACATGCTGACCGGGGGCCAGCAGGGCTGAGAGCACCAGCGTGTCCTGGCTGAGACGCAGCGCCCCATCGCGGGCCTCGGACGAGGCGATCACGCGGAGCCTGCCGCGGCGATCCGCCGCGCTGAAGCGCCTCCGCTCCACGCTGGGAGTGGGGCCGGGCGTTGGGTAGGGCAACCCGATGCGGAAGACGCGCGCCGGGTTGGCGCGCGAAGCGTTCCTCTCCAGGTAGTGCACATCGCTCTGAGTACTCCGTCGCTGAAACTCACCCGCGGAGAGGCGCGCTGAGCGCCCCGACGCGTCAATGATCTCAAGCGCACCCTCGCGCACATAGGTGATGACCTCACCATCGCGTACCACATGACGCGGCAGGCCGACCCCTGGCGGCAGGAGATCTTCGTTGAGGCTCATGAGGACTCCGAATCCGCTGTAGGGATCCGTCCGATCGTCTGAGTAGAAGGTGAGCCACGACTCCTGATCGCCGCGGATACGGTGGTGGCGCTCAGAGGATGTGCAGGGCGTGATCATGGTCAAACCTGTCGTTTGGGGGGCAAGGTCTTGAGACCTCTGCTGTTTGTATTCATGACCTCGGCGACACAGGGCGAGGTCATCGCGCGCACCAGAGCGCTGCTTCAAATGACATGGAGTGCTCCCATTGACGCAATGAAAAGCAATGTTTGTGCCATATGTATTTGTGTAAGTATAACATGTATTTAAATGATTGTTGGGCTGTGGGCTTTCAACAGATCATATCAAAATGACTTAGTGATATCTCAGCTTGAAAGAGGTAATGGATGCGCACTCGGGACCTTCATCACAAGGAGTTGCTGGAGCTGGATCCGGAGGGTGGCATGATCCGCTTCGCAGGTCAGCGCGCGCTCCTGCTGGACGCCATGGCGATGGGGATCATGCGGCAGTATCTCGTCGAGAACTTCGGCCTGACGGCTGCGCGAGCTGTACTCACCCAGTTTGGCTTCGCTCACGGCTGGCGGATGGCTGAGGCGATGAAGCGGGAGTTCCAGTGGGAGAGCGACACGGAGTGGCGCCGCGCCGGGGCCCGCCTCTGCACCCTCGAGGGGCTCTTCAGCGCCCAGCCGGGCAGCGACGATCCGCTCGCCCAGCAGGGGATGATGCTGCTCTCCTCCTACGAGGCGGAGCAGCATCTCCTGCACTTCGGCCGATCAGACTCCGGGGTGTGCTGGACCCTCTGTGGGCTCATGAGCGGCTACGCCAGCCGCATCGCCGGCGAAGACATCTACCTGCTCGAGGAGCGCTGCCTGGGCGCGGGCCACGCGGCGTGCCATCTCGCCGGTCGCACGCGAGCCGGGTGGGGGAACGAGCGCACCGAGGAGCTGTCGTTCTTTGCTGCGGAGCGTCTGGAGGGCTGCCTCGACGTGTCGCTCAACCGGGTGACGGCCTCCTTGAGGGCCGCCGAGGAGAAGCTGCAGACGCGCCGCAGGGCGCTGGTGCGGGTGACGCGCGAGGTGCCGGAGGTGCAGGGGATCGTCATCAAGAGCCCCAAGATGCAGCGCGTGGTGGAGCTTGTGCGGCGCGTGGCCAAGGTCGACGCGACGGTGCTCATCACCGGAGAGACCGGGGTGGGCAAGGAGCGGGTCGCGCGGCTGATTCACAACGAGTCCCCCCGCTCATTGGGCCCCTTCATCGCCATCAACTGCGGCGCCGTCACCGAGACGCTCTTGGAGAGCGAGCTCTTCGGACACGCCCGCGGCGCGTTTACCGGCGCGACGGCAGACCGGCCGGGGCTGTTTGAGGCTGCCAACCACGGCACGTTGCTGCTGGACGAGCTCGGCGAGATCTCCCCGAGCTTGCAGGTCAAGCTGCTGCGTGTGCTGCAGGAGCGGGAGATCCGGCGCGTGGGGGAGAACAGGAGCCGACCGGTGGACGTTCGTGTCCTGGCTGCCACCAACCGGGATCTGTCCGTGGAGGTCGGCCGAGGCACCTTTCGGCAGGATCTCTACTATCGAATCAAGGTCGTCGAGCTTCATGTCCCGCCGCTCCGGGAGCGCCGGGAGGACATCCTGCCGCTCGCGCGGCTTCTGCTCGCGGACGCAGCAATCCGGATGAACCGCGAGATCCTGAGCATCACCCCCCGAGTCGCCGATCAGCTACTGCGCTACACATGGCCGGGGAATGTGCGGGAGCTGGAGAACGCTATGGAGCGGGGGGTCGCGCTCGCGGCGGGCCCCCGCGTGGATCTGGCGGACCTCCCTGAAGAGCTCCGTCAGCTGAGCCCTGAGCCGGTGGTGAATGCGGGGGCCGTGCGGCCGCTCAAGGCCATCGAGAAGGAGTACATCCTCGCGATCCTGGCGCTGAATGGTGGGAACCAGACCCGAACGGCGAAGCAGCTTGGGATCGGCACGGCGACGCTGTACCGCAAGCTCAAGAGGTACGGGCTGATCGCTGGGAGGAGCGCTTCGTCGTGACTGTATGGCAGGCTGTGTTCGCCAGTCAATCAAAATGATGGAGTGGCAGGTCAATTTGATGGGGTTGCGCTGTTTTCAGGTGAAGAAAACAAAAGATAAACGCCGACTATAGCAATGCTTTAGTCGTTGGCGTGATTCTTGCTTGATTGTGGGTGTAGTGAGAGCACTTCCTTAACTCATGCTCTCAGAGAGGTGTTCTATGAACTCTTCCCAGTCCTGGCAGGCGTGGATCTTGAGTTGCCTCGAGAAGGGCCGAGATGCCTTCGAGGAGGCGGGCTTCACCCTCGCATTGGGGCCCGCTGAGGCCCTGCGTATTCCGGTGCCGATGGCCCCCAGCCGTCCCTCGACAGGCTGCGCCTCGTGTGCACGACACAAATCGTCGCTGCTCTACGGGGAGGATCCGGACGGGTTCGTGATCTGCCGTGAGTGCCGCTCGCCCCTGTTCTATTGCGACATCGGCGGCCAGGGTTGACCGCGCCTGCCGCCCGACAGACGCCGCGCTCTCCAATGACACTTCCAGGAGGCTGAACTTGCCAGCCAAACAGATCCTGTTCGACGAGAACGCGCGCGCGCGGCTCGCCCTCGGACTCAACACACTCGCCGACGCCGTGAAGGTGACGCTGGGGCCGCGCGGTCGCACGGTCCTGCTCGACAAGAGCTGGGGCGCGCCGACGGTGACAAAGGACGGCGTCAGCGTGGCCGGAGAGATCGAGCTCGGCGACGCGTTCGCCAACATGGGCGCGCAGATGGTGAAGGAGGTGGCGTCAAAGACGGCGGAGGTGGCCGGCGATGGCACCACCACCGCGACGGTGCTCGCCCAGTCGATCTACCGTGAGGGCGCGCGGATGGTGTCCGCCGGGGCCAACCCGATGGACATCAAGCGCGGCATCGACGCCGCTGTCCGGACCGTGGTGGATGAGCTGGGGCGCCAGTCCAGGCCAGTCCAGGGCCGGGCCGGGGTCGCCCAGATCGGCACCATCAGCGCCAACGGGGACGAGACCATCGGGCGCTTGATCGCGGAGGCCATGGATAAGGTCGGCAGAGAGGGCGTCGTCACCGTCGAGGAGGCGAAGGGGATGGAGACCAGCCTCAAGTTCGTCCCTGGGATGCGCTTCGAGCGGGGCTACCTGTCGCCCTACTTCGTCACGGACTCCAGCCGCATGGAGGTCGTGCTCGAGGACGCCTACTTACTGATCCACGAGAAGAAGCTCTCCTCCATGCAGGCGCTGTTGCCGCTGCTTGAGCGGGTCGCTGAGAGCGGAAAGCCGCTGCTCATCATCGCCGAAGATGTAAACGGGGAGGCGCTGGCGACGCTCGTGGTCAACCACCTCAAGGGCGCGCTCAAGGTCTGCGCGGTCAAGGCGCCGGGCTTCGGCGCCCGGCGGTCGGAGACGCTGACGGACATCGCCGTGCTCTCAGGCGGTCGGGCGGTCTCGCCGGACCTCGGCCTCAAGCTGGAGGGCCTGACCTTGAGCGACCTGGGGCGGGTGAAGCGGGCCACCGTCGAGAAAGACGGCACGACGCTCATCGAGGGCGCGGGCACCACCGACGCGGTTCAAGCCCGCGCGCGGCTGCTCCGGGCGCAGATCGAGGAGACCGCGTCGGACTACGACCGGGAGAAGCTGCAGGAGCGTCTGGCGAAGCTCATCGGCGGCGTGGCTGTGATCCATGTCGGCGCGGCCACGGAGATCGCCATGAAGGAGAAGAAGGCCCGGGTCGAGGATGCGCTCAACGCAACCCGCGCCGCGATCGAGGAGGGCGTCGTCGTGGGGGGCGGGGTCGCCCTGATCCGCACCCTGCCAGCGCTGGAGCAGCTTGAGCTGCCAGGAGACCAGCGGTATGGCGTGCAGCTTCTGCGGCGGGCGCTCGAGGAGCCGCTCCGCCAGATCGCGGCCAACGGGGGCGCCGACGCCGCCGTGGTGGTGGACACGGTCCGCCGGGCGACCGGCGCCTATGGCTTCAACGCCGCCTCCCTCGAGTACGAGGATCTGATCGAGGCTGGCGTCATCGACCCGACCAAGGTCGTGCGGGTGGCGCTCCAGAACGCCGCGTCGGTGGCCGCGCTCATGTTGACGACGGAAGCGCTCGTCGGCACCGAGGCCTCATGACGGCGTACAAGGTGATCCTGTCGCTCATCGCGCTCCTGATCGTCGGCCTCGGCGCGACAGGCGTGTTCCAGGTAGAGCCGGAGGAAGAGGGCGTCGTGCTCCGGTTCGGGCGGTATGACAGGACCGTCGCTCCCGGCCTGCACTTCAAGGCACCGTTCCCCATTGAGCAGGTCGAGAAGGTGCCCACCCAGCGCCAGCTCAAGGAGGAGTTTGGATTTCGTACGACGCGGGCCGACGTCCGCACCGAGTACAGCGGTGAGTCGCTCGACGACGAGAAGCTCATGCTCACCGGTGACCTCAACGTGGCGCAGGTCGAGTGGATCGCCCAGTACCGCGTGCGTGACCCGTACGAGTACCTGTTCAAGGTGCGCAATGTGCGGACCACCTTTCGCGACATGAACGAGGCGATAATGCGGCAGATTGTGGGGGATCGCAGCGTCACCGAGGTGCTCACCATCGGGCGCCAGGAGATCGAGGTCGAGGCGCAGCGGCAGCTTCAGCTGATGTGCGACGAGTACGAGACGGGCATCCAGGTGGAGCAGGTGGTGCTGCAGAACGTCAACCCGCCCGACCAGGTCAAGCCCAGCTTCGACGAGGTCAACCAGGCTCAGCAGGAGCGGGAGCGGCTGATCAACGAGGCGAAGACCGAGTACAACAAGATCATCCCGGCCGCGCGCGGGCAGGCTGAGCAGGCGCTGGCGCAGGCCGAGGGCTACGCGATCGAGCGGACGAACCGCGCCGAGGGTGAGGCCGCGCGGTTCACCGCCCTTCGCCTGGCCTATGACGAGTCGCCCGAGGTGACGCGCAAGCGCATCTATCTGGAGACGATGAGCGTGGTCTATCCGAGGGCAAAGCAGAAGCTCCTCATGAGCGAAGGCGCCGCGCAGGTGCTGCCGCTGCTCGACCTCAGCGGGGGGGAGTGATGCGACGTGAAGGCGCCGCCGGTATCGCGCTCACTCTCTTCGGCCTGGCGCTGCTCGCGGGCCAGTCTCTGTACATCGTGGATGAGACCGAGCAGGTCGTCGTCACACAGTTCGGCAAGCCCGTGGGCGAGCCCATCACCGAGCCCGGCCTGAAGCTCAAGAGGCCGTTCATCCAGACCGTGAACCGCTTCGACAAGCGCTTCTGCGAGTGGGACGGCGAGCGAAACCAGCTCCCGACGCGCGACAAGCGCTTCATCTTCGTCGACACCTATGCGCGCTGGCGCATCTCGGATCCGCTGAAGTTCTTTCAGCGTCTGCGGGATGAGCGAGGCGCCCAGTCCCGGCTCGACGACATCCTCGACGGCGAGACGCGAAATGTGATCGCCCGTCACGACCTGATTGAGGTGGTGCGGACCTCTGTGCGGGACTTCGCGATCGACGACGAGGAGTCCGGCGGGCTCGCCGAGGATGAGAACGAGGGCGCGCGCGAGAGCGGCGACTTCAAGATCAGCTCGGGGCGTGCGGAGCTCGCGGCCGAGGTGCTCATCGCCTCCCAGGGCCGAACCGCGGACCTGGGCATCGAGATCCTGGACTTTCAGTTCAAGCGCATCAACTACGTCGAGGCGGTCCAGGCGGAGGTCTACACCCGCATGATCTCGGAGCGCAAGCGCATCGCCGAGCAGTTCCGCTCAGAGGGCATCGGAGAGGCCGCTCGGATCAACGGAGAGAAGGAGTGGGAGCTCGCGCGCATCACGTCCGAGGCGTTTCGACGCACCGAAGGGATCCGCGGTGACGCGGACGCGCGGGCCGCTCGCATCTACGCGGAGGCGTACAACGAGGCCCCCGAGCTGTACGCGTTCCTGAAGTCGATGGAGACCTATCAGGCCACGGTGGACGACCAGACAACGCTGGTGCTCGGCACCAGCGGGGAGTTCCTGCACTACCTCGAGGACGCCGGCCCGTGACGGTGGGGGCTGGGGCGCTCCAGGAGCTCGCTCAGGCTGCCGCCCTCGCAGAACTCCATCGCCGCGAACGACTGGCCGCTGTCCTGGCCGAGCTCGTAGACGTCCACGAGGTGCTGGTGTCGCAGCAGCCCGCCGATGCGCGCCTCGCGCCGGAGCGCCCCGGCGCCTTCGTGGAGCACCTTGATCGCGACTGTGCGGCGGAACCCGCCGGGGCCGGTCATTACCCCCTGGTACACCCGCCCCGCGCCTCCGGCGCCCAGCATTCGGGTCAGCGTGTATCGGCCCAGTCGATTCATGGGGTGAACATATCCTCCAGGGTTGGCGCTGGAGGGGCCCTGGAGTGTCGTGCTGCAAGAAATGGCGCCCGCTTCAGGACTTGAACCGGGCGTGCTCGCGGCCCTCCGCCGGCGGCCCCAGGTAATACGCTCCTGCGTTGATTTGATCATACGCTGACTTGCCCATTCCGCCGCTGTCGCCGTTTGGGGGATTTGGAGTGACGAGTGCCACACCTGCATCTCCCAAACAACAACAGCGACGAAAGGGTCGGCGTCATCGCACGATTAAATCAACGCAGGAGCGTATAAGCGAGCTTCACGCAACCCCGCAGGTCCAGGGAGCGCAGCGAGCCCGTCCAGCCGCTGGAGATACAGACAGTCCTTGAGGACCAGGGCCTCCAGCTTCTTGAACGGCGCCAGGAAGTCCACGCTGATCAGGGCTTGAAGAAAGGCAGCCGACGCGAGCAACGAGAGGGCGCTGTTGAAGATGTTATGTGAAGGAACAAGGCATCAGGGATCGTGTGTGTGCTCTGAGAGAGAGCCCTGAATTTCATGCTCCATTCACCGGGAAGCAAGGCGATATCTGATGCGTTTGCTTTGGATGATCGGGGCCCTTGTCAGGCCTGTGATAGAGTGCCCGCGTTTTCAGTAGAGGAGTCGCCTGGATGCATCCCCTCGCCCTGGCCCTGTTCGGGGCAACAGCGTTTGCGGAACCCTGTGCTCCGGCCATGGACCTTCCCGCCCTCGGCAGCGACATGCGCAGCGCGCTCTTGAGCGGCCAGTACGAGGCGGCGCTGGATCGAGGCGCCAGTATCAAGCAGGGAGGCGCCTGCCTGACCGCGGCGGTCACCCCCGCCGAGCTCTCAGTGGCCTTCCAGCTCGCCGGCCTGGCCGCCCACATGCTCGGGGAGGACCGCCGGGCCCGTGAGTTCTTCACCCAGGCCATCGTGCTCGCCCCGGAGGAGCCCTTCGACGAGGTTCTCGCCCGGGATCTGGACATCGACACGGGGGCGGTGACGATCTACTCGTCGCTGCGTGAGGGCGTGATGAGCCGGGGGCAGGGCACCATCATCTTCTGTGAGCAGGCCCTGCTCGACGGGGTCTCCTCAACCTCGGGGGACAGGGTCCAGGTCTACCTGGGCGAGCACCTCGTCCAGACCGCCCCCGAAGAAGGCGGCACCACCGGGCTGTGGATCCTGGTCAACCGCAAGGGCCAGGAGGCCTGGCTCGGGCCAGACGAGACCTGTGGTCCAGCGGACGAGACCCGGCCGCGCTGGCCGCTGCTGGTGGTCGGCGCTGGCGCGGCGGTCGGTGTTGGCGGAGGCGTGCTCGCCTACAGCTCGGCCAACACCTACCGGGGCTTTCTGCCGCTCTCCACCTGCGATGACAAGAACCTCTGCGACGCTGTCGAGGACAGCGAGCAGCTCGCCAGCTACTACCGGTCGAACCGGGCGGGGCTGATCCTCTCCGGGCTCGGCGCCACCGTGGCCGTGACCGGTGGGGCGCTGTGGCTGTTTATTGATCAGCCCAATGTGACCGGGGGCGGCCTCAGCGCTGGATGGAGTGTACGCTGGTAGCGTATGGAGCCTGTTCCATGGAGGCCGCCCTTGTCCTTGAACCTGGTGCTGATTCTGGCCGGCTGCACACCGGGGCCTGCTCCAGATCTGAGCGAGGTCGAGCAGTTCTGCCAGAATCACGCGACAGAGACCGCGAGCATCTGCGGTCGCTTCCAGATTGACACGGCTGAGCCGCCAGAAGGTGCGGAGCCGACCGGCGTCTTCGAGAACTTCTTTGATCACGGCTGGGTCTTCTACCAGCTCGCAGTCGCTGAGGACGGCTCCGTGTCGGTGGCGTTCGAGCGTGGCCCGTCCAGCCCGCTGAATGACATCAAGACCAGCCTGGAGGGGCAGCCGCTGCAGCTCGAGCGACAGCGCGACTGCCTGGAGGGCGCGGATCTCATACAGATTGTGATCGAAGGAGAGGGTGAGCCCCGCTTTACGCTCGAGGCCTCCATGCTGGCGGAGGCCGGGGAGGGTGACTTCTCGGGTAACGGCGGCTTTGATCGCGCGGCTGAGTCCTGCGAGGACAAGGATCTCCGGTGGCAGAACGGTTTCCACCTGTACTACTTTGGTGAACCCTCCCAGGATGGGGTGCATGGACCGTTTACGGCGTCCTCGACAGGCCTTTGAGATCGGCGCGCTGATTCTGCTGGCTGCCTGCGCGCCGCGGGCGGTTCGTTATGAGCTCCCCACGCCGTCGGCGGCGCCGCCAGAGCCAGCGGCGCCAGCGCAGCAGGTGGAGATCGCCCAGGCGCCGGAGGTCGCGCCGACGGACGCCTACGAGAGCTGGCTGCCCCCCGATGATGTCCGGGGGCAGCAGATCGTCGCGGCAGCGCAGCGCTTCCTGGGGGTGGATGCGCTGGTGGTAAACGGCGAGACCTACCGCTGGGACTGCACGGGACTGGTGGAGGCGATCTACGCCCAGTTCGGCCTGCCCTACTGGGGCTCGGTAGATATGTTCTTCGACGGCGCCGCGGCGCTGGGGGTGGTGCACCGGCGGCGGATCCCCTTCCCGGGGGATCTGATCTTCTTCGACGACACCCACGACTTCAACAAGAACGGGCTGGTCGACGACACCTTCAGCCACATCGGGGTCGTGGAGAGCGTCGCCGATGATGGGACCATCACCCTGATTCACCTGGCCGGTCCCGCGGGCGTCTACCGCTGCAAGATGAACCTGCGTTACCCGACCGAGCGCTACAACGCCGCGGGCGAGGAGATCAACAGCGTGCTGCGGGTCGGCCAGACCGTGGACGGTGGGGCGCCCACGCTGCTGACCGGGGAGACCTGGTTCGCCTTCGCCTCCATCCGCACCACCTCGCCCCGCGTCACACAGTGATCACTACTCCGGGGTGAGCTCCAGGTAGTCGATCCCGATCTTGTAGCCCTTGGAGCGCCGCTCTTTGCCGGTGATGATCACCGAGAGCGTATTCTGCCCCTCCCGCAGCTCGGCGTGGATGTCCGTGGTGCCGGCGGGGGCTCCGAGCTCCGGGGTGTAGCGGTAGAGCGCCTTGCCCATATCCAGGCCGTTGAGCTGGAGGTTGGCGTTGCCGTAGTCGGGGCCGCTGGTGGTCGCCAGTCCGAGCCTGTAGCGCCCCCCCGACGACACATTGAAGCGCAGATCGAGTCGAACGCCCTTGGACTTCGGGCTCCAGCGCAGCTGCTCTGTGCCGCTCCAGCTCCCGCTGTAGGCGCCCATATTCTCTACCGAGAACTCACCGCCCGTGGAATAGGCACCCTGCTGGAGATCTACGCCCTCAAGCTGGAGCGCCTGACCGCCAGCGGTGGGCTGATCAGGCTCGCTGTCGATCGCGCAGTCAGCGTGCGCGCTGGGGCAGCCGCAGTACTGGGCCAGGCCGGGGTGCGCCGGGCAGAGGTCATCCTTGTTGGCGATCCCGTCCCGGTCCCCATCCGGGCAGCCGCCTGCGTTTGGCACGCCGAACTCGGTGGGGCAGAGATCCGCTTCGTTAGGGATGGCGTCGCCATCGTTGTCGTACGCGCTTCCGCCTGATGGGCAGCCCAGGCTGGCCTTGAGGCCTGCCACAGAGGGACAGCTATCCTGTTCGTCGTTGACGCCGTCCTCGTCGCAGTCCTTCTCGGGGCAGCCGTCATCGTCGCACTTATCGTCCTTGTCCTCGGGCTCGTCGGGACACTTATCCAACGCGTCGCTGAATCCATCCTCGTCGTTGTCGTAGTCCGGGCAGCCGTCCTGGTCCTCGAAGTCGTCCTTGTCCTCGGGGTCATTGGGGCAGTCGTCCCGGGCCTCGGGGTAATCGGGCACGCCGTCCCCGTCGTTGTCGTAGTCCGGGCAGCCGTCCTGGTCCTCGAAGTCGTCCTTGTCCTCGGGGTCATTGGGGCAGTCGTCCCGGGCCTCGGGGTGATCGGGCACGCCGTCCCCGTCGTTGTCGTAGTCCGGGCAGCCGTCCTGGTCCTCGAAGTCGTCCTTGTCCTCAGGCTCCGAGGGGCACAGCTCGGCGGCGCCGTAGATGCCGTCCGCGTCCGTGGCGTAGTCCATGAGGAGATCCTGGAAGGCCCACCCCAGGATGGAGACCAGCGCGCCGGCCAGGATCAGGAAGGCGCAGCCGACCATGGGCCTGGGGATGGCGCGCTGATGGACGAACTCCCCGCTGGCCGTGAGCTGGAGGGCAGCGGAGGGCTCATCTCCAGCGGGGGGCTCGCCGTCCAGGACGAGCTGGAAGCGGTGCAGCGTCTCGGCGCCGAGCCACTTGCGCGGGCGGCTGATCAGCGCCTCCACCTTGGCCGAGGCGCCGGGCTCCAGGCTCAGAGTGGCGGGCTCGAAGCGGTAGCTCAGCGACTGGTCCGGGTCCGCGGCGTGGACAGAGAAGCGCTCCGGGCGGTTGCCGCGGTTCTGGAGCGCCATCACATAGCGGGCCTCCCTGGAGTGGGTTTGACGCTGTGGGCTCAAGGTCATCGCGCAGTCGGAGAAGGGCTGCACGGTCCACTGCACATCCTCGGACTGATCGATGAAGGTGTTGGAGTTGGTGGAGAGCATGCGCAGCGCGACGGGGTAGGTTCCGGCGCGGGCCTCGGGGCTGCGCGGAGCCAGCACGGTCAGCAGGGTCTCTGCCGTGGCGCCCGGGTTGATCTGGAGCTCGGTGTCCCTGGAGCGCAGCCACTCCGTCGGCACCCCCTCGCACACGACCTGGAAGAACTCCACCAGCTGGCCGTAGTTGGCCAGCGTCACCTTGAGCGTGGCCGCGGTCCCTGGCGTGAGGCTGAGGGTCTCCTTGTCGGCGACGATCCGGCCCTTTGGCAGCGGCAGGGCGCCGGTGGTCGGCTCGGGTCGGTGGGTGGGCCCCATGCCCCGAGTCTGATCGATGCCTGACAGGGTCTGGTGGTCAGCGGGCCCGGGGAAGGGCGGGGGCTCCGAGAGCCCCGTCGGTGTCGGTGTCGGTGTCGGGGCGGGCGCCGCGCGGCACCTGAGCCAGCCCTGGAGATCCGCTGCGAGCGCGGCAGCGCTCTGGTGTCGGCGGTCCGGGCTCCGCTCCAGGCAGCGCAGGAGTATCGGCCGCAGCTCGGCGGGCACGCCCGAGAGGTCCGGCTGCGGCGCCGGCTGCGTCATGTGGTGGCGGACCGCGTCCAGGTAGTTGCGGATGGGGAAGGGCTTTCGGCCAGTGAGCAGCTCGTAGAAGACGATGCCGAGGGGGTAGAGGTCGATGCGCTCGTCGATGTCGGCGCCCTGGCACTGCTCCGGTGACATATAGCCGGGGGTGCCCAGCGGCTGCTGGCCGGTCTTGTCGCTGGCGATGGTCAGGTTCTCCGAACCCTCCAGCGCCCGCACAAGCCCGAAGTCGGTGAGCTTGACCAGGAAGCGGGCGGGGCTCTCGGGGCTCGTCTGTTTGAGGTTGTAGAGCAGGTTCCCGGGCTTTATGTCCCGGTGGATAAAGCGCTCATGGTGACCGTGAGCGACGGCCAGGCCCAGCGCGGCCTGTCGGATGACGTCCGCGGCCTCGGCCGTCGACATGGGCGCGGAGGCCTGACCGTTTGAGGCCAGCAGCTCCCGCAGCGACCCCTCCATTCGCTCCATCTCCAGATAGAAGCGACCCTCGTGCTCTCCGAAGTCGTGCACCCTCACGATGTGCTCGGAGTCCAGCGCGCAGGCGGTCTTGGCCTCGCGATTGAAGCGCTTCCTGAAGGTGGGGTCCGCGGAATACTCGGACTTTAGTACCTTGATTGCCCGGACGCGGGGCAAGTGGAGGTGTCGCGCCAGGTAGACCTCACCTACACCCCCGGAGCCCAGGCGCTCCTCCAGTCGGTAGTTGCCCAGCTGTTGCCCTATGAGGTTCATCGCCATCTCAGAACGGGTTCGCGCGGATGTTGTACCATCGCCTTCGATCTCGCTTGAGGTTGGAACTGAGCCCGCTGCTTCTCTCTCAACTAACGCACCTGGATCTGATGATCCGGCGCCAGGTGCTATTGCTCCACCGCAGCCGCGGGGAGCGCGCGGACGAGGACTTCAGGGGCCTCTACATCTCCGACGAGGATGTGGAGGCGATGCTCGATCCCGCGGGGTCGATCCCGACGCTGATCTCTCCGGGGCCGGCGCAGACGCCGCAGCTGGAGGCCCTGGAGCGCGCCATTGTCGCCGCCAGGGAGCGCGCTGCGGTGCTCGAGGCGGAGGGCGCGTCGAGGCTCGTCCAGCTCTCCGAGCGCTTTCAGCTCTCGCCGCTGGAGCGGGCGATCGTGCTCATCGGCCTGTCGATTGAGGTGGAGCGCAAGTACGAGCGGCTCTTCGCCTACCTCCAGGATGACGTCTCCCGCAAGCGCCCCAGCGCCGATCTGGCGCTGCGACTGCTCTGCCCCACGCTGGAGCAGCGGCTCAGAGCGCGGGCGGTCTTTGAGCCCGGGGCGCCCCTGCTGCACTGGCGGCTGATCACCCTGGCGGATCCTGCGGGCGCGCGGCACACGCCGCTGCTCTCCCAGACGATAAGCCTGGATGAGCGCGTGGTGCGTCACCTGTTGGGCCGGGACCGACCGGACGAGCGGCTGGCCCCCCTGATCCCCACCGAGCGCGGCGGGGTTGCGCCGGTCCCGCCCGCGTTCGAGGAGCGGCTGGATACCTGGATCCAGTCGCTGTCCGGCCCGAGGTCCCCCGGGCCGCAGCTCCTGCTGCTCCACGGCCGCTACGGCAGCGGCCGCCGCGCCGCCGCTCTGAAGCTGGCGGGCTCCCTCCAGCGTCCGCTGCTCACTATGGACGCGGCGGCGCTGCGCGCGGTGGACCTGGACCTGGAGACGGCCTTCCGCCTGGTCGAGCGGGAGTCGATGCTGAGCGGCGCGCTGGTGTGCTGGCTCAACGTGGACGGGCTGCTGGCGCCGGCGAAGGGTGAGGAGGCCGCCAGCAGGGACTTCCTGCGCGCGCTGGAGCGCGGACAGACCCCGGCGCTGCTGATCGCCGAGCGCGTCTGGGAGCCGCCCAGGGCGTTGAGCGGCCGTCCCTTTGTCCGACTGTCGCTGCCCGACACCAGCTACGACGAGCGCAGATCGCTCTGGTCGACCCACCTGGCCGAGCTGGACTGCGCCATGGACGCGGCGGAGATCGACGGGCTCTCCGGTCGCTTCCGCCTGAGCGCTGGCCAGGTCCGGGACGCCGCCGCCCGCGCTCGCACCCTGGCCTGGAGCCGCGACCCCGAGCGCGCTGTCGTCCGGCTGGAGGACGTGGAGGCGGCCTGCCGCGCCCAGGCGCAGCATCGGCTGGGCGCGCTGGCGCGCAAGGTCGAGACCCGACACCGCTGGGAGGACATCGTGCTGGCGCCTCAGCAGAGCGCCACCCTGCTGCAGATGGCCGCCACGGTTCGCCAGCGCCCCACGGTCTACGGGGACTGGGGCTTTGACCAGAAGCTGGCGATGGGCAAGGGGGTGATCGCGCTGTTCACCGGTCCCCCCGGCACGGGCAAGACCATGGCCGCGGGCATCCTGGCCCGGGAGCTGAGCCTGGATCTGTACAAGGTGGAAATCTCGTCGGTGGTCAGCAAGTACATAGGGGAGACCGAGAAGAACCTGGAGCAGATCTTCAGCGAGGCCCAGGACAGCGACGCGGTGCTCTTCTTCGACGAGGCAGACGCGCTCTTCGGCAAGCGCTCCGATGTCAGCGACGCCAGGGATCGCTACGCCAACATCGAGATCGCCTACCTGCTGCAGCGCACCGAGGAGTACGACGGCATGGTGATCCTGGCCAGCAACCTGCGCAACAACATCGACGAGGCCTTCGTGCGGCGGCTGCACTTCGCGGTGGAGTTCCCCTTCCCCGAGGAGACCGAGCGCCTGTCCATCTGGCGCAGGGGCTTCCCCGATCGCGCGCCGCGGGACCCCGACCTGGATCTGCCCTTCCTGGCGCGGCAGTTCAAGCTCGCGGGCGGAAGCATCCGTAACGCTACCCTGGCTGCGGCCTTCCTGGCGGCCGAGGAGGGGGTGAACATCGGGATGCGGCATCTGGTGCTCGGGGTGGCCCACGAGCTCCAGAAGATCGGCAAGCTGGTGGTGGCGTCGGACTTTCAACACCACTACGACCTGGTCAGTGAGCAGACCTGACGATGTCCCTTGGCTCAGGCAGCTTCCCAGCGGCGCTCGCTGCTGAGGATAGGGACTCCTCCAGGCGCCGTTTCTTACAGCGCGGGCCGGTGGATATCGACCATGCGTGAGCGCGACCGCTTGCGCGGGGCCGCGTCCTACAACCCGCCACCCGCCAGACCCCCTCAGGAGTGAGCGGGGCTGGCGCTTCTACGAGGCGCAGGAGACCGGGTCGTCCGCCGTCAGCCAGTGCTCGTTATTCACAGGTGATCCCCTCACAGTAGAAGTCGCTGGAGAGCCCGAAGTTGTAGTAGCCTCCCTCTCCGGAGTTGGAGATGTAGATGTCCTGGCCCACGCTGCCGCTGAAGTCGATGTCTGTACCGCTCGCGGTGCTGTTCTCCGTTATATAGAGCCCACCACCGATGTAGCTGGCGGTGTTGCTCAAGAACGCGGAGTTCGAGAGCGTCGCGTCGCTCTGGTAAAGATACAGACCGCCGCCGCCGTAGGCCTCGTTGCCCGAGAGCGTAGAGTTCGAGATCGTCACGCTGCAGTCTTCGGTGATCGCCAGACCTCCGCCGTAGTCGGTCGCGGTGTTGTCCTCGAACGTCGCGTTGGAGAGCGTCACGTGGCTGTCGTCGAAGGCCATCAGACCACCGCCCGAGTCGGCCGTGTTGTCCGAGACTGTGACGGATGAAAGCGTCGCGCTGCTGCTGGAGGAGACAAGCAGCCCGCCACCCGAGGAGGCGCTCCCCCCGGTGAGGGTGAGCGACTCCAGGGAGAGCCCTGTGTGATCGCTGATGTTGACCACCCTGCCGGATGTGTCGCCGTCGAGGAAGGTGACGCCCTGTCCGCTTCCGACGATGGACACGTCATCGGCGCCGATGCTCAGGTTGACGGTCCATGTGCCCGCGCAGATGGCCAGCTCCCCAGAGGAAGAGACGCTCACGCCTCCGGACATACTGGTCCAGTCCGCTGCGCTCCCGTCGGCTCCGAAGAAGGTGGCAAGCCCATCGTCATCGGTCCAGGCCGCATCCGCGCTGTCGTTCTGGGCGCCGTCACAGAGCTCCTGCGCCCCGGGGTAGGTGCGGGCGTCGCTGTCATCGCTGTCGCTGCTGTCCGACACATAGCCATCGGGCACATCACAGGCGTCTGTATTGACTGCGGGGTCACCGAAGCCGTCCTCGTCTGCGTCGGCGTACCAGGTGGTGTCGAGGGTATCGTCGTCTTCGTCATCCGTCAGCGTGTCGCAGTCATTGTCCACGCCGTCGCAGACCTCGCTGGCGTCAGGGTTGATGTCCGAGTCCAGGTCGTCGCACTCTTCGCAGGCGGCCCAGCCGTCGCCGTCGCCGTCCTCGTAGCCGACGGAGCCGTCGCAGTTGTAGTCGTTGGGATCCGCGCAGTCGTCCTCGGTGACCCCGGGGTTGTAGGCCGCGTCGGCGTCATTACAGTCGCTGTTGTCCTCAAGCCAGTCGCCGGAGTCACAGGTGGTGAGGCCTGAGTCCGCGGCATCTCCGAAGCCGTCGTTGTCGGCGTCGGGGTAGACGGTGAGCATGCCATCAGCGCCCTCGGGGTCATCGTCATCAGCCAACCCGTCGCAGTCTTCGTCGCGGTCCAGGTCGTCACAGACCTCCTGCGCGTCGGGGTTGATGTCCGCGTCTGTGTCATCGCAGTCATCGCCGCCGACGATCTCGGCGTCGAAGCCGTCTCCGTCGACGTCGGTGAGGTCGCTGCCCTGGCAGTCGTTGGCCGCGCCGTCGTAGGCGACCTCCTCAGCGCCGGGGTGGACGTCCTCGCGGCTGTCATCGCAGTCGTCTGTGTTGCCCGCGTAGCCCTCGGGCTGGGCGCAGGCCGCGAGCTCGGCGTCGGCCACGCCGTAGCCGTCCCCGTCGCTGTCCGGGTACCAGA
>Ga0316204_10005933_pt1 | contig 19475 bp, 15 predicted proteins | sample 6monrhotite_MG_2_FD_205661 | JGI IMG/M metagenome (GOLD analysis project Ga0316204, IMG submission 205661) | Microbial mat bacterial communities from mineral coupon in-situ incubated in ocean water Damariscotta River, Maine, United States -... | ecosystem: Environmental > Aquatic > Marine >...
TTTTCAAAAGGATTATTAGATGGTCTATCCTTAATTTCTTTTTCAAGCTGAACATGCAATATGCTATTTTCAGCAATTGCAGGCGCTCCTTTTTCTTGAGAAGAAGAGACTATTGCTCCAATAATTCCTCCGAAAATAAAAACCGCCAATACTATAGTAACAATAAACCCCAGCATTGAGGCAAACATAAATTTAAAAAACTGCTTCATAATCTATTTATTTTCAAGTAAAAGTATAAGGTAAACGACTCCTTTTAGATAGTTTTACATTAATGGTACAAACAGCGGATAAGAGGACATATAAGGCAATTATTTCCTTAGGAACCAATTTGGGCGATCGAGAAAAAAATTTAAAGGATGCCAAAATGCTTATTTCTAGTAGGGTTGGGCAAATATTGTTACAATCTAGCACTTTCAATACGGTTTCATGGGGTAATTCAGATTTAAACCATTTCCTAAACGAAGTCATTGCAATAGAAGTAACAGCTACTCCTCTTGCTATATTAAACAGTTTTTTGGCTATTGAAAAAGAATTGGGAAGAAAAAGAAATTCAAGCGATCATTATGAAAATCGAAGTCTTGATATTGACCTCTTGTATTATGATAATTTAGTCCTTCAAACTGCAGAGCTTTTTATCCCTCACCCTAGGCTACACCTAAGAAACTTTGTATTAGTCCCTTTGGCTCAAATACTTCCAAATTGGCTGCATCCACAACTAAATAAAACCAGCAAACAACTCCTTGCAGAGTGCACAGATGCAAACAAAGTTGAATTATATACGTAATTAAGCATTATTAAACACTCGTTTTTTGTAGTAATTCTTAGAATTAACTAATATTGCACTTTAAAGTAAACTGCTTAGATTTTAACAACAATGAAGAAACAAACTTTTAAATCGTTCGCTTTTATAGGACTAGCCGCTGTTACAGCTGTTGGGTGTAATCCATTAAGCAACATGACAAAAAGAGCTGAAGAAGTTACCTATTCGGTTACTCCTAACCCTCTTGAAATGCACGGAGATAGTATAGAGGTTCTTATTTCTGGGTCTATCCCTCCAAAGTTTTTCAACAAGAAAGTATCTGTAGAAGTTACTCCAATGTTGAAATACAATGGTTCTGAAACTTCATTAGAAAAAGTCGTCCTAGTGGGTGAAGATTCTGAAGTAGAAGGACAAAAAATTGCTTTTGAGAAAGGCGGTAATTTCGCTTACAATGATAAAATTGCATACCAAGAAGGAATGCAAGTAGCTACATTAGATGCTTCTGCTGTTGGAAAATACAAAGGGAAAGAAAAATCTTTTGAGCCAAGACAAATTGCAACTGGAACAATCATAACTCCAATGTGGGCTATGGATGATGACATGCCAATCCTAGGTGGTGATAAGTTCACAAAAACTACTCCAATGAACAAGGAGGCAGTTATTAACTATACCGTTAATAAGTCTAATGTAAATTCTTCGGAGTTAAACGACGAAGACATGAAAGCACTTAAATCTTGGGCTAGCGAAATGGCTAAAAATCCAATGTATGTGTTTAATGGAACTGATGTAGCTGCTTATGCGTCTCCAGAAGGTGAAATTTCTTTAAACTCAAACTTAGCTGACGATAGAGCTAACTCTGGAGCAAATGCTATCAATAGCATCTTGAAAAGAAATAAAGTTAAAGCTGCTGCTGGTAAAGATTTTTATTCTAAATCGGGTAAAGGTGAAGATTGGAATGGTTTTAAAAGCGCTATGCAATCTTCTGACATCAAAGACAAAGATTTAATCTTAAGAGTTCTAGAGATGTATGAAGACAATACAAAAAGGGAAGAAGAGATTAGAAACCTTGCTGCTACATTTGAAGTAATTCAAGAAAACATTCTTCCTGCTTTAAGAAGATCTGAAATTACCATCAAAGGTGAAATGACTAGTTTCTCAGATGAAAAAATCAAAGAATTTGCTAAGTCTAACCCTGATACATTAAGTGTTGAAGAGCTTCTTTATGCTGCTACTATGACTGATGACTTAGATGAAAAGATGAGCATCTACAGTACTTTTTCTAAACTTCATGCTAATGACTGGAGAGGACCAAATAATGTAGGTTATATCTATGTCATGAAAAATGATATGGAAAAAGCAAAAGCTGAGTTTGACAAAGCGAACAGCCTTTCTCCTAACAATCCAGTAATTAACAATAATCTTGGTGTTTACGAAAGAGCAAATGGCAACAATGAGAAAGCCATGGAATACTACGAAGCAGCAAAAGGAGCTGGTCCTGAAGTAGGAGCTAACATTGGTTATTTACAATTGAAAGCTGGTGATTATGTTTCATCTACTAGCAATTATGCTAGCGTGAAGTCTTTCAATGCTGCTTTAGCTCAGACGTTGAATAAAGACAATCAAACAGCATTGCAAACTATTGATGCTTCACCTGCTGCTGATCAAGCTGCTGGTTATTACCTAAAAGCTGTTATTGGCGCTAGAATGAGTGACCAAAACATGGTAATTAATAACTTAAAGTCTGCAATTGCAAAAGATGCTTCTTTAAAAGCAAAAGCAAAAGAAGATGCTGAATTCAACAGTTACAAAGACAATTCAGAATTTCAAGCTGCAACTAACTAAAAAATAGTTATCGCATATAATATCAAAAGGGTCATCTCATTGAGATGACCCTTTTTTTTATAACATAATGTATAGCATTCGAGAAATAAAGTCTACTGATAATTTAGCGCTAGCCAAGATTATCCGCTCTACCTTCGAGGAATTTGATGCTCCAAAAACTGGAACTGTATATTCTGATCCTACTACTGATTCACTTTATGAATTATTCCAAAGCAAAGATGGTTCAATTTGTTTCATCGCTGAAGAGAATAATCAGGTATTGGGTTGCTGTGGTATTTTTGCCACTGATGGCTTACCAAAAGGATATGCTGAATTGGTAAAATTTTACCTTAGCCCTATTGCTAGGGGAAAAGGGATTGGAAAGGCTTTATTTGAAAAATGCATTGATAAAGCTAAAAAATTAAGGTATGATTTCTTGTACATTGAGAGCCAACCTAGCTTTAGCAAAGCAGTTGAAATGTATAAGAAATATCAATTTAACTTTATAGATCATTCACTTGGAAATTCTGGTCATGATAATTGTGATCTCTGGATGGTCAAAAAATTATAAGATTCAGATTAACTTTGTCGCATGCATAAAAACAAAAAAGTAGCTCTTCTTATATTGGATGGTTGGGGATATGGCAAGAAAGATCAATCAGATGCCATTTTTCAGGCAAATACGCCAGTATTTGACCGTTTGATTCAAAATTACCCCAATGCTACTCTGTTAACAGATGGAGAAAATGTAGGCCTTCCAAATGGGCAAATGGGCAATTCTGAAGTTGGCCACTTAAACATTGGTGCCGGAAGAGTTGTTTATCAAGATTTAGTTAAAGTCAACAAGGCTATTGAAGATAATTCAATTGTAAAAAATCAGGAGCTATTAAATGCTTTTGAATATGCTAACACTAATCAGAAGAAGGTACATTTCCTAGGCTTGGTTTCTGATGGTGGTATTCATTCACATATAAATCATTTAGTCTCACTTTGTAAAATTGCTGCTGACAAAGGGGTTGAAAGAAGTTACATTCATGCATTTACTGATGGCAGAGATACTGATCCAAGAAGTGGGAAGGCCTTTATTCAAAAACTCCAAGACGAAATTTCTGATACTCCTACACAAATAGCATCAATTGTGGGCCGTTATTATGCTATGGATAGAGATTTACGTTGGGAGAGAATAAAAGAAGCGTATGACCTGCTAATAAAAGGAAAAGGAAAACATTCCTCAGATATCATTAATGCTATTGATACCTCCTATCAAGATGGAGTTACTGACGAATTCATAAAACCTATTGTAGCTATTGATGACAATAGCAACCCTATTGCTCAAATAGAAAAAGGAGATGTAGTGATTTGTTTCAACTACAGAACTGATCGATGTAGAGAGATTACTCGTGCGCTGCACCAAGAAGACTTCCCTGAGATTGATATGAAACAAAGAGAATTGTATTATGTTACAATGACCAACTACGATGAAAAGTTTAAAGATGTTAAAGTGCTTTTCAAAAAAGATAACCTTCAAAATACCTTAGGAGAAACCATTAGTAAAAACGGTCTCAAACAAATTCGCATTGCAGAAACTGAAAAATACCCCCATGTAACCTTCTTTTTCTCAGGAGGTAGAGAAAGCCCTTTTGATGGAGAGCACAGAATCATGGCTAACTCACCTAAAGTTGCGACCTATGATTTGCAGCCAGAAATGAGCGCTGATGAAGTAACGACAAAGATCATTGCTGAAATTGAAGAAGAAAGTGCAGACTTTATCTGTCTCAATTTCGCTAACCCCGACATGGTAGGTCATACTGGCGTATTTAGTGCCATTAAAAGAGCTGTTGAAAAAGTGGATAGCTGTATGGGAGAGATTGTTGAAACGGGTTTAAAGCATAACTATTCATTTGTAATTATTGCAGATCATGGGAATGCTGACTTTGCTATTAATGAAGATGGCAGCCCCAATACTGCTCATACCACCAATCTTGTACCAGTAATTTTAATAGACCCTATTTATCAGACAATCGAAAATGGCAAGTTAGCTGATATAGCTCCTACAATTCTTCAATTAATGAACATAGATACTCCAAAAGAAATGAATGGAGAAGTTCTAATTAAATGATTAAATTTAGTTGGACTTAAATATCAATTGTAATGAAAAATGAAACTTTATTTTATGTGCTAATCTCTACCATAGTTATTGTTGGAGCCATCATGAAGATTCAACATATGATGTATTCCAACCTTGTTTTTATCAGTGGTATGATTTTATCAATTTCATTTCAATCTTATCACATACGCTATTTAAAGAAAAAATTAACAAACAAAGGAAATCAAAACAGTTCCCTTTAGTTAAACTCCAAATACAAATTCCTAAAGAATAGTTAGGCTACTCCACCCTCAAATCGTATTTTAGTCTTCAAAATTTTTAGCATGGAGAAGGTCTCGGAATACATTCAAGAGAACAAAGAAAGGTTTATTAATGAATTGGTAGAACTATTAAAGATTCCATCAATCAGCGCTGATTCCCAATATAAGGAAAGTGTATTGGAAGCAGCTGAAGCAGTTAGAGTGACTTTAGAAGATGCAGGTGCTGATAACACAGAACTATGCCAGACTAAAGGGTTCCCTGTTGTGTATGGCGAAAAAATCATTGATCCTTCTAAGCCTACCATCTTAGTATACGGTCATTACGATGTTCAACCAGCTGACCCTCTTGAACTTTGGGATAGTCCTCCTTTTGAGCCAGTAATAAAAGACAATAAGATTTATGCTCGTGGAGCAGCCGATGATAAAGGGCAAATGTATATGCATGTAAAGGCCTTTGAATTGATGATGAATACCAATCAATTGCCTTGTAATGTCAAATTTATTATCGAAGGAGAAGAAGAAGTTGGTTCGCAAAGCTTAGAGCCCTTTATTAAAGAAAACAAAGAGAAGCTAAAAGCCGATATAATCTTGATCTCTGATACCTCTATGCTTTCCATGGAAAACCCATCAGTTACTACCGGGCTAAAAGGTTTGAGTTATTTGGAAGTTGAAGTTACTGGACCAAATAGAGATTTGCATTCTGGTGTATATGGTGGAGCAATTGGTAATCCCATTAATATTTTATGTGAAATGATCGCTTCTATGAAAGATGAGAACAATCACATTACCATACCAGGATTTTATGATAATGTATTAGAAGCTAGTACTGAAGAAAGAACCTTAATGGCAAAGACACCTTTCGATTTAGAGAATTACAAAGAGAAATTGGGCGTAAAAGCTGTTGAGGGAGAAGAAGGATATACTACTATAGAACGTACAGGAATACGACCAACACTTGATGTAAATGGGATTTGGGGTGGCTATATAGGTGAAGGTGCAAAGACAGTATTGCCTTCAAAAGCCCATGCTAAAATTTCAATGCGATTGGTACCTAACCAATCGGATGAAGAAATTACCGCACTATTTCAGAAACACTTTGAGGCAATTGCTCCTAAATCAGTTAGCGTAAAAGTAACTCCTCACCATGGAGGAGAACCTTATGTAATGCCGATCGATATTCCTGAATACAGAGCAGCAAGTGAAGCCATTGAAAAAGCTTTTGGTAAAACTCCTGTTCCTGTTAGAGCTGGTGGAAGCATTCCAATTGTTGCCTTATTTGAAAAAGTACTGGGTTTAAAATCTATTTTATTAGGTTTTGGATTAGACACTGATGCTATTCATTCTCCTAACGAACATTATGGGATAGAGAACTTCTTAAAGGGAATTGAAACCATCTCTTATTTCTACCGTACATATGCAGACACCAAATAATCAGCCCATTAAATTATATAGATTATTCCCTATCCTGCTTTTTATAAGCATACTCTTGTCGTCATGCTTCAAATATGAAGAAGTAGAGATAAAAGACATTAAATCTGTTAAACTTTTGGAGTTTTCTGATAAAGGCTTAACTGTTGAATCAGAGATTAAAATCTCTAATCCCAATAATTTTGACATTAAGGTTGTTAATTCAGAGTTCAATGTATCTGTACAAGGAGATAAAATTTGCAAATCGAGAATAGACAACAAGCTAGACATCCCTAAAAATTCTGAAGCTTATCATACGTTAATCATGAGAAGTGACTATAAAGACTTAGAGCCTGGAGTTTTCCCAAAACTAATTGCGCTTACTTCTATGAGTTCTGATAAGATTAACTTTAAAGTAGATGGCTTCATTACTGGAAAGGCTTTCATGTTTACCAAAAAGGTTGAAGTAAGCCATGAAGGAAAAGTACCATTAAAGTTGTTTTAGCTACAACTTCAACCCCAAAGTAAAATAAAAATTACGAGCATCCGAAGGAATAATCCCCGGCCCAGGATAACCATTCGCTCTTCGAGTGAAGTAACGTTCATTAGTTAAATTATTGAGCCCGGTTTCTATCGTCCACCTTTTTTTATATCGGTATTTAACAGATAAATCCATTACTGTGTATTCAGGAACAATCCCAATCACACCATTAGAAGAAAAATCTGCATTGGTAGCATCGGTAAAATGTTCAGCAGTGTAAGAATACTGGTAGCTAATTTGAAAGCTCTTATAGCGATAAGAAAGCCCTCCTTTAAAAATAAAGGCAGGCACCAATTCCACTTCATTTCCTTTAAAAGCTGACTCTTCGCTGTTAATGTATTCGGCTTTCATGTAGGATAAGTTGGAAAACAATGACAAACCACTACTCGAATCTGTTCTTCCAAATAGAGACAGAAGGTTCACTTCAACAAAACTCTCCACGCCAAAATTTCTACTATCCGAAATATTGGTGCGGTAACGTATCGGACGAAAGAACACTGGGTCAATTTCTAAAGTAGTACCTATTCTATCGTCATAGCTTAACAGGAATAAACTAATATCATAATTGAACCAATTGTATTTATTCCCTCTAATTCCAAGGTCCAAACTATATCCTCTCTCGTCTTTCAAATTAGGATCAACTACATAATTTGGATTGTCAATTCGCATATCATTAAAATTGATCGATCGATAATTTTGAGAGAAATTGGCATAAAACTCAAACTTCTCATCTGGTTTAAAACTCAAGCCAATTCCAGCTAACAAAAAGCTTCTATCGCTGTTTCGCTCTTCAAAAATTTGATCGTTGCTCAAGGTGTCATCTATCCCCGCTATGAATCGATTAAAGTAATATCCATCAGCATTGGTTGAAATGTATTCAAAACGAATACCTGGAGTAATGGAGAGTTTGTCAGAAAGGTAAAATACATTTTCGGTAAAAAAAGCCAGGTTCTGAGAAGGAAAATCATATTTAGAATCTTCAGGAAGCCCAGGATTTTGATATATAAAATCAGCATCAGAAGTCGAAGATCCATTCCCTTGGTTTCTTTGAGTAAAACCGCTATAATACCTCATTCCGATTAAAAATATAGAAGTGTTCTCTCCCAAAGCATAACGATGTAGCAAACGATTTTCTATTCCAAAGTTTTGATAATCATCACTCAGTAAATCTCTTGGGGTATCCAAAATATCTGCTCTAGTAATTTGGCTTAAAATCCCAACAGCATCTCGGCCTGCTAGCAAGCCAAATCCCCTAAAATTAAAATCCGTTTGATCGCTGATTTTATAATCTAGCGTTAACGCCATTAAGTTCCAATCTACCCTAAACCAATTTCGTTCACGAATAGATTCTCTGGGATCTCGTTCAAACATTTCATCTGTCAATCCTCCTGGTTGTTGCGCCAAATAATGCATAAATGTATATTCAAGTCCAAGACTTAATTTTGGTTTCAATGCATAGCTTAAATTTAGATGGGCATTGTGCACCTCAAATTCACTATTCGGTCTCCAACCATCTCCCCTTTTATATTGGTAATAGCTATAGTATTTTAACTTTCCTTCATTCCCTCCAATGCTATTAAAAGAATTAAAAAGGCCGAAAGAACCTACAGTTTGACGTGAAACTATTTCAAACCGTTTTTCGGCTGGCCCTTCTTTTAATTTAAAATTTAGAAATCCCCCAAACTGAGTACCATACTGTAAAGAGGCTGCACCTCGCACAATTTCTATCCGATCTAAGGCTTCTGTGGGAGGGGAATAATAACTTTCAGGATAACCCAAGGCATCTGCGCTGATATCGTATCCATTCTGGCGAGTATTAAAGTTTGATACCCTATTGGGGTTTAACCCTCTTCCACCTATCCCTAATTGGATACCAGCCCCATCACTTTCCCATATGTTTAAGCCAGCCACCTTACTGTATACTTGCCGAGAGTTGTTTGTTGCCAAATTCGCAGAGAGGTCATCTATCTCAATCACCTCACTTTTTTTACCAGCATAAATCGCTGTTCCCTCAACTGGTTTTAAGCGCCCTATCCCAAATTGATTGTCTTTCATTTCTTCTATATATACGGTGGCAATATTTCCTTCTAACTTCTTTAGCTCATAAGTAACCTTAAGATCAGTTGTTTCTATTGCCACAGTTTCTTTTATGGTTTGAAGGCCTTTGGAAAAAATGGTCAAGGTATAATTTCCTGAAGTCAATGAATCAAAACGAAAAGCACCTTTATTAACGATTTGAAATTGACTAGTCTCTTCTAAAAAAACTTCCACTTTATTCTTCTGCTTACCTTCGGGAAGATCCACTTCGCCAACAATAGAATAAGTTTGAGCAAACCCAAGATTGATCAAGAGAACACTAATAACCAATAAACCCTTCTTCAAATGTTTCATTACTGGTTTTGGGTTTTAAGAGGCAAAATCCATTCTTTATGAGCAAAGTTTTCTTCAATTTGAGTCAGATCAATTGAGGAATCAATATAGAGTTGGCTTGGTCGTCCATTTAAAGTGACATAAACCTCTCCTCTGACCTCTGGACTTTCTATCCCTTCTTTTTGATAGTGATTCTTTAGATGATGAGCAAACTGTAAAATCATATCAGGCTGCGTACTCATCATCTTCTCTTGATTAGGTTTTAAGAATTCATCATTATTCACCTCCCAGCTTCTCTGTGTTTTAGGTTCAGTCACATGAAAAATGGCATAACCGGCTTTCTCCATCAACATTACTCTCCATGAAAAACGATAACCTTGCTCCGTCCAATATAAATTATCAGGATACATCAAATAGCGAAAGGGCATAATTAATTGCCCCATAAAGAATAAACAGAGTATAAGTAAGCTAGCTTTAATGGAAATAATAGGATTATAGGCTCTTTCTATTTCCGTTGACTCTCTCTTTAATAATTTTCTCATCCTATCAATTAATCTCAAATGAAAGCCTTCTGAAAAGAAAATTAAGGTCGCTCCAATCATGATAAAGGGAAACATTCCTATTTGAAAAAGCGCATAGGTGAGCATGTGAAAAATGATTACCAGAAAATAAGCCCATGCTCTACTTCTTTTGGAAAATAAAAGAAAAGGAATGACTAAATCGTAGAGTGCTCCTGCCCAACTAAACAAATAAGCTAACCACTCCTCTTGTAAAAAACTCCCTATCAAGGGCAAGTTCGACTTGGAAGGCAACCAAATTTTCAAGGGAAGCGCATTTACCAACCAATCGTAATTCAGTTTTGCTACTCCTGCATAGAAGTATACAATTGCTAACTGAAACTGAAAAAGGAGGATAAAATAATTGGGAATATGACTTACTTTAAGCTTAGGATTTCGGTACACATCTACTGAGAAATAACGATGAGCTGGCACAAAAATCAGTAAGAAACATACAATACTGACAAAGTAATAATGATTCAAATAATTGCTCTTATCAAGCAACTCAATATATGTAAATGCTAAAAAGGAAAAAATGGAAGCTCCTCTGTAAAACAAGCCCAATGCTTGAAATAAAAAAGAGAGTGCTAATGCAATAAAAAGCAGATATAGGAATGGCTCTGACAATGGTTTTACCCAGTCGAAACCATAATAGGTAAAGAAAAAGGTAGGTTCTACATAAAGTTCATGGACCCACCCATTCAGCATAAAACGGATAATACTCAAAAACAGAATACTACCAAATACAATGCGAAAAACCGACAATGGCGCAATGTGAGTCGGTTTTTTAAGGAAGTGTATTAGCCCTGTTTTCAATTTTTTTGTTTCAATTTCTTTCAGAGGCTAATCGCCATCATTATCTTGGAAGGTAATCAGAATTCCCATTCTTGAAGGCATATCTACTTTCCAAAGGATGATTAGTTTCTGAATCTCATTATAAGCTTCTTGCACTTTATTAGCATCATTGGCAATTTGTAAAGCCAAAGGGTCTGATAGGTCGTTCAACTTTATTTCAATGTTTGTGATTTGGTCTTTAATCCTCTGGTTCAAATCAGCTGCATCCAGTGCAATCAAATAATCTTCTAATCCAAAACCATTCACATTTGTTGCATCAATACCGTAGTAGAAGTTTTTTAAAGCTGTAAAATTTTCTTTGGCCAATTCCAAGGAATAGCTGGCATAAAATGCCTCTACAAAATCTGTTTGAGGTATCCCAGATGAACGAACTCCTAGGGGTATTCCAATTTTATTGTTTCTGAAGTATTTTTCAAAATGTAGATTCAAAGCATTAACCAACATTCCTGTAGAACTCCCTACATCTGTCCCTTTATTACTCTCAAAGTTTGCTCGATCATTCTCCCAGCTAGTTCTAACTTCTTTTATTCTTGACGTTAAGTCATTAACTACTCTTTCTAGGTAAACCCTTCGAGCAGAATCACTCGAGAATATGGTAACCGTTACTGACTCCTCCGCCATATTCAACAAATAATCTAGAGCGGGAAAACCTTTTGCATCCTTCAATGACAATTGAGCAAAATCATAATTTTTATCTCGTTTGCTTTGTTCAATTTTAGCCGTATCTGTGCGGTAAATATTCAGATTGGATTTTAAAGAGAATGGTGCAACAGCTCCAAACTCGTACGTGCTTGCATTTTGCCAAGATTTCCAAGTTTTTTTGAGCTGAGCCCTCAATTCTTGTATTTGATTTTGGCTTATTGAATTATTGGAAGCATTTTTAAAACCGTTTGCTAGGTCTTCAAACTCTATTGCTGTTGTTTCCAAGTCAAGCCAAGCCTCAGAAATAATTTTTGAAGAGTTTCTTAGAAACTCAGCTTGGTCAATTGTTGATTTATCCCCACCTCCATCATCATCAGAACATGCTATCAAACCGATCGCTAGTAATGCAAGAAATAATGTTCTCTTAAAAATGTTCATACTCTCAATATCCTTTTACATGGCTGAAGCTTTACCCTAGAAAGAGCAAAGCTTCAACACTAACACACTAAACAAAGTTCTTTAATTTCTACAATTGGTCTTTTACTGCTTCTAATTCATAGGTTGAAGCTAGTTTATCAATTAAAAGGTTCAAATTTTGTTCTTTTATTTTCCAAAAATTGCTCCCTATTTTATTCTCTAATAAATCATCTACTTCAGCTTGTGTCAATTTCCTATTATTCATATTCGAATAGCGCAATGCCCTTGTAAAAGCATAACATTCTGACAATACATGCAATCGATCGCCATCATTAGTAGCAGCTTTTGTTTCATTGGCATAGTGAATTGCTGTAGCTGCAATTAATACCTCAAACTCTTGATGTATTTTAGCTACTTCCTCATCTCTTATGCTATATTTTTTCTCAACAATAGCCGCTCTAGCTCGCTTAAAAGCATTCATCAATCGATCATTCATCTGAATATTATCATCTGCATTATTGCTGTAATTGGCCCAATACCTTACTGTTCCCTTTCCACTATAATTAGATCTAAAATCTACTGGAGCTCCCACATATCCAAAGGCCTCATCCATATGATGTTCCATTTTGGTGTAATTCTTTCCAGCTTCTAAGTCAGCATTATTCACTTGATCTCCAACCCTTTCATCCGTTAAATAAGTATTTACGATTTGATTATAAAAGGTAGCTCCCATTAACCCTTTCTCGATTAACTGAGTAAATTCTCTACCGTTTTCATCAACCAATATCGTTTTTCCACTAGCTCTAGTTGCTAAACCTGCAGTTCCATTTGCAGCCACAATTTTGATTGCCCCTGAATTGCTTGCTTGTTCTGCAGCATTAAATAGATCTTCAAAATAAGTTTGATCAATAGTAAATGTCTTACTCTTTAGTTGCTTAGTTGTAGTAAAACTAAAATTACCGCCTCCATTATCGTTGGTGTTCGCAAACATATCTTCCAATGTTTTAGCTAAGATAACTTCTCCATTATCTCCTTTCTTTAACACATCTTTAATCTCGGCCAATTGATTCAATCGATCTGTTTGACCAGAGTAAGAAACAGAGGACGACCCGTTTCTAGAAAATTCATAGGTAGTAGGTGTTGTAATTGTTGGTGTTATATTTTTAGTTGGCTCGGTTCCGTCGTCCTCTGAACAGGAATTTAAAGTTGTTATCAACCCCAAACCAATTAGGCTCATTAATTTTACAGTAGACTTCTTCATTTTGTTATTTTAATTTAGATCAATTCTAAATAAGATTAGTTTCAGGGCAAAAGTATTGGTGAAGTTTACTTTATACAATACCATCTAGAGGGTATTTTGACTAAATTTTAGTTACCATTGAGGGGGTATAAAAGGTGGGATTGCTTTATTATGCTGATATCAAACCAACACTCATCGCATAAACAGTGAGTTCAGATACCGACTTAACTCCTAGTTTTTTCAAGATATTCTTTCGGTGAGAATGAATGGTATGGTGACTTAAATGCAATTCTTCACCAATTTCTTTATTCGTCATTCCACTAGCAATTAATGCCGTAATCTCACTTTCTCGTTCAGTTAAGGCGGTAGGCTCGCAATTTTCTTCCTCCCCTTCCACAAACTGCTTATTTAGAATAATGTCTATTACTTTATTGCAATAAAACTTCTCTCCTTTTGCTATGGCAAAAATGGCATGTGTAATTTCTGCTACATCGCATTGGCGGGTAAGATAGCCTTGCACTCCTTTTTCTAATATACTAAGAACTTTAGATGGTGTTTCTATATCAGAAATGATTAATGTTTTTTGATCAGGATAACACTCTTTCAACTTTAAAGTAGTGTTCACAGTAAAAAAACCCTCAGCAGATGGATCAATTACAATGAGTTCGAATTGCTCAACAGCTAACTTCTCAAATAATTCTTCTTCACTGCTTACAATTTGAATCGCATCTATTCCTCCTCCCCTCTCCAAAATGGTATTCAAGCCACTTGCCATCAGGACATTCGCATTCGCATGTAGTATTCGTAGACCCATTTATTTAGAATTATTCTAAATAACAAATATGCACTTCAAAAGTTTAAAAAACAATACCCTTTTTAGGGTAAAAAGAATTTAATCTACAATTAACGTTATAGTACCGTTATAATTCAAATAGTCGCCTCTGAAATCAAGAATTCGAATGGCATAAAAGTAAATTCCAGGTTCTGCTTCTCTTCCTGATACTCTCCCGTCCCAATTAATATTTAAAGAGTTGCTCTCAAATACTCGATCTCCAAAACGATTAAAAATTTGAATTTCAAAATCATAAACTCCACAGGAACGAATCGCAAAAGTCTCGTTAATCCCATCATTGTTGGGTGTAAACACATTCGGAATTAAAAATTCAAATTCATCAAAAACGAAAACCTCAGCAGTACTCGTATCTGAACATCCAAATTCATTAAAAGCTACATATTGGATTGTATGGTGACCAGTATCTCTAAATTGATAATTAAGCACCTGCATCGTGTCTACTTCAACTCCATTAATTAAAAAGCTGGATCTAGTATCAAATTGACTTGCACTTCCATCAAATTGAAATATCGCCTGTTTTAATGTTTTTGCAGTATCGGATATTGTTAAAGCAGAAATAGGAACTGGATTGACTCTTATTGTATCACTAATTAAACGAACAAGGGTATCGGTACATTTTCCGGATGTGATCATTAATAAGCTTAACGAATAGGTCCCCGTATCTGTATAAATTGTAGTTGGGTCTGAATCAAAACTAATGTCTCCGTTTTGAAAATCCCAGATATAACTTGGTACCCCATCAAAAGTTGAATTGTTAGTAAATTGAACAGTCATTGGTACACAGCCTTCTGCAGGCGTAAAGCTAAAATCAATTGCATTAGTAGCAGAGTCTAAGGAAACATTAACTGCATTAACCTTAGTGAGTGTTACTGTATCTATACAACCTTCTGTAGTTCGCACTTCTAAAGTCACATCGTACAGTCCGTTTTGCATATAGACGTGAGTAGGATTTTCCAAGGTCGATGTATTTCCATCTCCAAAATCCCAATCAAACTCAGTCACTCCAACAGTATTGGAAGTGTTGGTAAAATCGATGGGAAAAGGATAACAATCTGCTGAGTCACTTTGTATAAAACTTACAGTTGGATTGTCTAAAAGATTGAACACAGTATCTATCGTTTCAGAGCAAATATCTTGACTTACGGTTAGCGTTACTCTATAACTTGAGGAAGGACCACTAAAAACAATATCATCCTCCGTTTCCTGAGTACTGTTCTGCATACTTGCCGAAGTGCCAAAGTCCCATGAAAAAGTTGCATCAGGCTCATAGTTTCCCGCTGCCGCAAAATCCACACTATTCCCATTCTTACACAACTGCCCTGCTATAGTTATACTTGGTTCTAATAGAGGAAGTACTTCAAACACTTCCGTTGAAGTATCGGAACAAGGAAGGTCGGGATTAGCAATTAAAGTAATGGTATAGGTCCCCTCACTAGGAAAAGTAAATATGGGTTCAGTTTCTCTTGAAGTATCGCTATCTATACCAGCGACTCCAAAGTCCCATTTATAGTTTTGTATCTCTACCCCTGGCTGAGGAGCAACAGATTGATTGCTGAATTGCACACTAAATCCATCACAAAATTGTTGCTGATTTTGAACTGCAGAAACAATTACAGGATCACAATCACCAGTTGTTATTTGTACATCTCTTCTCGTGGTGCTTAACAAGACCCCGCTACTTCGCCTGTACTCTTCAACACAAATTCCTACTACATACGTTCGATTATTTCTTGTTGGTACTCCTGAAATTTCCCCTGTCTCAGAGTCTATAGTAATGGTAGGGTTTGAGGTAATTGGGCTAGATGCAGTCAACTGAGGGGTCCTAAAAGGAACTAATCCATAAGGAGGGGAATTTGCAGTATCTGGACTAGGATTTCCCCCTACACGTGGTGGTGGTAAAATTGGTAAGTTATTTCGATTGAAATCAAAAGGAGCACAAAAAGAATAGACTAAGGAGTCTCCGTCTGCGTCTGTAGCTGATAAATTAAGTCCTATATCCTTTACATCAATTAAAGCACATAACACTATAGGAGGCTCTGTACTAAAATCTGGAGAAGAATTACAACCAACCTCATCAAATTCTGGAACATCAATTTGAAAGGTACTTCCATAATAATCAGGACCAAAAGGGGATGGTGGAGTAGCTAAATTGACAATCACAGCATTTCTACAACAGCGTTGATAGACTAGTTGATGTGCTTCATCTTTTGCTAATCTAATAGTTACTTCATAAACATCTTCAACAATCCGAAGGTTTGGTGTTTCTACAACACAAGGGTTTGAAATATTATCTGGAACATCGTTTGTTTCTATCCAAATCATCGGTATAACTTCGACCAACTGATTCCCTGAATCAAATATTGAAAGATTCTTATTGTCAGGTGTAATAATGGTCCCGTTGATTTCATCTCTATAAAAAAGAAATTCAACACTGTATTCAACACTGTCGAGAGCCGAGCCAACCAAACCATTACAATCGTATCGAAAGTACCCTCCTACAATATGAGATGCTTCAACTTGTATCCCTAAAAAAAGGAATAACGGAAGCATTATAGATAGAATAATTTTATACATAACTCAAAAATAAGAATTTGAATCCCTGCTTCTTTAAACGATTTTTAAAGATATACGTTGCTTCTTGTTAATAATCCCGACTTTTGAATTCATGAAATATTCTCTAATCACCGCACTTATTCTTAGCATTAACGCCTGCCTCATGCCTAAAGATCAAGAAAATACCGAACAAAATGAGCATTTGTACACCAATGCCTTAATTCATGAAACCAGCCCTTATTTACTGCAACATGCGCATAATCCTGTAGATTGGATGCCATGGGGTGATGCTGCTTTAGAAAAAGCAAAAACTGAGAACAAACCTCTTTTGATTAGCATTGGCTACTCAGCCTGCCATTGGTGCCATGTAATGGAACATGAGAGTTTTGAGGATAGTATTGTGGCAAAAATCATGAATGCAAATTTCGTTTGCATCAAGATTGACCGAGAAGAACGACCTGATATTGACCAGATTTATATGAATGCTGTTCAGCTCATGACTGGAAGTGGTGGTTGGCCATTGAATTGTTTTGCTACCCCTGATGGGCGTCCTTTCTTTGGTGGCACCTACTTCCCAAAAGCTAAATGGCTTGATGTATTGGATCAAATTAATGTGGTTTATACTGACAACCCTGAAAAAGTAGAAGAGTATGCCAATCAGCTGACTGAAGGCGTGAAGAATTCAGAATTAATTCAAAAAGTAGATAGTGATGATGAATTTGCTATCACTTCTTTGGAGAAAGGGATTTCCAGCTGGAAAACTACTTTCGACCCAACTTATGGTGGAAGCAATCGAGCTCCTAAATTCCCAATTCCAAATAATTATGATTTTTTGTTGAATTATTATTTTCATTCTAAAGATGAAGCAATTAAAGAGCATGTGCTGCTTACTCTTGAAAAAATCGCCTATGGAGGCATTAATGATTTAGTTGGTGGTGGTTTTGCGCGCTACTCTACTGATATGCAATGGAAAGTACCTCATTTTGAAAAGATGTTGTACGATAATGCTCAACTTCTCTCACTCTACTCTAAAGCTTACCAATTAAATAAAGATCCTCTTTATAAAATGGTTGTTGCTGAAACAGTTCAATTTATTGAGGAAGAGCTAACAGCTGAGAATGGGGCTTTATATTCTGCTTTAGATGCAGATTCTGAAGGGGAGGAAGGAAAATATTATGTATGGAAAAAAGAGGAATTGAAGCAATTATTAGGAGAAGACTTTGAAATTGCTAAGGTCTATTTTAATATCAATTCCTATGGTTTTTGGGAGCATGATAACTATGTTTTAATTCGCGATAAAGGCAATGAAGAATTAGCGCAACAACTAAATTTAGACCTTGCCACTTTCGAAGCCAAAGTAGAAAACATAAAAGCAATTTTAAAAGAAAAGAGAAAAGAGCGAATTAAACCAGGTTTGGATGACAAATCACTTACTTCATGGAATGCTTTAACGATTAAAGGTTTGGCAGATGCTTACCTGACTTTTGGGGAGAAGAAGTATCTTGAAAAAGCGATTGAAAATGCAAACTTCATTTTAAAGAGTCAAAAGAAAAAAGATGGTGGATTGTGGCACAGTTATAAAGAGGGGCGTTCAACCATTAATGGGTATTTGGAAGACTACTGTTTCACCATAGAAGCATTTATAGCACTTTATGAGGCTACTTTCGATGAAAGTTGGCTAAATCAATCTAAAGCACTTGCCGACTATGTTATTGAGCATTTCTTTGATGAACAATCAGGTTTGTTCTTCTTTACCAATAATAACGATCCTAAATTGATTGCCAGAAAAACTGAAATTAGCGACAATGTAATTCCTTCTTCCAACAGCAGTATGGCTAAAGGATTATTTCTGCTAGGAAAATATTTTGAGAACGAAGAATATAGTTCGATCAGCGATCAAATGCTTCGGAATGTTATCCCTCAGTTTGATACCTATTTGCCTTCTTATTCCAATTGGGGAATATTATTAATGCAGAATTCTCAAGCATATTATGAAGTAGCAATTTGTGGCAAGGAAGCTCAGCAAATAGCGCTTGAACTTACGAATGAATTCAAGCCCAACAAGATGTTAATCGGCAACTCATCAGACAAAAGTGCTTTACCGCTCTTAGAGTTAAAATGGATTGATGGACAAACCACAATATATGTTTGTGAAAACAAAGTTTGTCAGCTCCCTGTAACTGAAAGTTCAAAGGCAATTCAACAGCTTAAGCCTTAATGAGAAGAGTTCTCTTTATTATTCTCTTACTAAGTTCTTTCGGCACAACTGCTCAAGTCTTCAACTTTAAAGTAGATTGGTTTGACAACAACAGTTTTTTTGAGGCTGTTTTTCTCCAGTCTAAAAAAGTTGAATCAATATCTATTTCTGTGAGCGAAAAGAAAGATGGCGCTTATTTCCAAGGGGCACGTCCAATTCTACGGTATGACTTTAATGCCAACGGCCAACTGAAAAGAAGCTACAAACTCATTCCTCTAAAAAATAAAATCGATACTGCTCTATTTCAATTTTTTTACACTGACAAAAATCAATTATACAAACGAACTGAGCAACAAGGTTTATTCAATTTTGGCTATTACTTTTTTTATAAAAATGGATTCCTAGAACGTGAAGTAAAAATTAATCAAACATCAAAAGATACTGCTTATCTACGCTATTTTGAATCTACCATTCAGGGTCTTGAACGTAGCGTTATCCTCTTGAACTCTATTCATAAGCCTTTTGCTACTATTTCAGAAAAGAAAAGCAAAAGTGGGTTATTGCTTCGCAAAAAGTTGGCCTACAATAGAAACCCAAATTACTCAGAGGTTTCCTATTCATATAAGGGGAAGCAATTGATTCAAAAAAAAGAACAAAAGTTGCAAGGCAAAGAACTTATCAATACCTATTTCTTACACAAGGGTGATAAATTAGATCTAGTTAAAATTGAAAAGAATAACATTCTAATTAAGAAGTATGCCTTCACTTATACCGAAAGTGGATTGCCAAAAGAGATTATCGAAAGGGATATGATTAAGAAGAATGTAAAAATCTATAAGATAGATTATACATACCTGAAACCGTAATTTCTAATCGAAGTTAATTAAGCTCAGAT
>Ga0316204_10005934_pt1 | contig 19472 bp, 17 predicted proteins | sample 6monrhotite_MG_2_FD_205661 | JGI IMG/M metagenome (GOLD analysis project Ga0316204, IMG submission 205661) | Microbial mat bacterial communities from mineral coupon in-situ incubated in ocean water Damariscotta River, Maine, United States -... | ecosystem: Environmental > Aquatic > Marine >...
GCCCGTGTCATTTTTTCAAATAAATCATCATCAAGGAGCTCGCCGCTATCAATATGCCTGGCAAAAAGATCGAGGGCCTCTTTTTCCCAGCACCAGTTCTCCATGAATTGACTCGGTAACTCGACTGCATCCCAGGGCACTCCATTGATCCCAGATACGCCACTATATTCGACTCGTGTCATCATGTGGTGTAAGCCATGGCCAAATTCATGAAATAAGGTGGTTACTTCATCATGCGTTAGTAAAGCGGGTTTTTCGCCAACAGGCGGTGTGAAATTACAGGTTAAATAGGCCACCGGGTTCTGGATGCCTGCGCTTGATTTTTTTCTGACGATGCATTCATCCATCCATGCTCCACCGCGTTTATGTTGGCGGGCATAAAGATCTAGATAAAAACTACTTTGTGTAATGCCTTGTGAATCCAGAATATCAAAAAACATGACATCCTTATGCCAGACCTGAACCCCTTCGCGTCGTTTGATCGTGACGTCGTAGAGTTTTGTAGTAATTGCAAATAGACCTTCCAAGACCTGATGCACAGGGAAATATGGGCGTAACACTTCTTGTGAGATATCGAATTTTTTCTGTCTTAATTTTTCTGAGTAATAAGTGACATCCCAAGCTTCAAGCATAGATATGTTTGCTGTTTCGTTGGCAAACGTAGTTAACTCAGCAAACTCCTGCTCTGCATAGGCCTTTGTCCGTTCCGCCAGATCGTTCAAAAAACCTAAGACTTCGTCAGGGTTTTCTGCCATCTTTGTTGCGAGTGAATAATGAGCGTAACTTTCAAAGCCAAGTAACTTGGCTTTTTCTGTTCGATACTTGAGGATTTCGGTCATGATCTCGCTATTATCGAATTGACCTGCAATTGGTCCTTTATCAGAAGCGCGAGTCACATAAGCTTCGTATATTTCTCGTCTTAATCTGGCGTTATCAGCGTATTGCATCACTGGCATGTAGGAAGGAAACTCCAGTGTAAATAACCACCCTTCCTTGTCTTCATTTTTTGCCGTTTGTGCAGCTAAAGCAAGACATGACTCAGGTAAACCCGCGAGTTCATCTTTATCAGTGATTAGCTTTTTCCAGGCCTGTGTGGCATCAAGCAAGTTCTCTTCAAATTTAGTTTGTAGCTTTGATAATTGTTGCTGGATTGCTTTATAGCGTTCTTTTGCTTTTGTATCGAGAGCAATTCCAGAAAGCTGAAAATCGCGTAATGCATTGGTGATGATTTTTTGTTGCGCAGACGTCAATGAATTAAATGATTCGGCCTTCGCAATTTGCTCATATGCATGAAACAGCTCTTCATTTTGGCCCATCTCAGTAGAGTAGTCAGAGAGCTTGGCGATACAGGCATTATATGCTTCTCGGAGTTGATCATTATCAGCAACCGAATGCAGATGACTGGCGGGTGACCATGCTCGATTTAACTGGTCATCCATGTCTTCTAATTTTTGCAGTAGGTTATCCCAACTATAATCTGTTGTACTTGCTAATAACGATTGAACTGTGTTTCTGCTTTCTGACAGTAACTGATCGATTGCCGGTTCAATATACGATGCGTTTATATGCTCAAATGCAGGAAGCCCTTCTGTCTGTATTAGTGGGTTTTTCATATAGGGTGATATTGGTTTAATAATTATAATTTCAAGGTGTTGTTCTCGAGGGCTAAGTAGCCAGCCGAGTGCTTATAAGCCAGGTAGAGAGACTGCCGCATAGTATAAACAGGCTGAGCGATAATACAGAATAATTATGCAGTCGACGAATCAGATCATTTTCTTCTATAGCAGACAGGATAAACGGTCGGCGACTATCATTTGTTTTACTCATGATATTCACAGGCGGTAAGGTTTTTTGTTCGCCATGTTTTTCAACGATGTGGACATAGGCCGCTTGTCTGACTTTTTGCCATTCTTGTATATCAATCTCACCATTGTTATCCGCATCAAATCTTTTTATTAATGCCTCTGAGTCTGTTTTCCATTCACGTATTAATTCACGAACATCATCGTTTATGTCGAACTTGGCGCCAGCACCGCCGACAGTTTTATAAAGACCTATGGCATAAAGACTCTCATCAGTATGTAAACGTTCCTCGGTATATCGATAACGGCGATGTCGGCCAATACCTGAAAAGAAAGCCTTTTTTTTCTTAACTGTTAATGGGCCTCCTTGGGGGTTGGCCTCAGCGCCATGCCAAACGTCCTTGTTTGTAGATGTCACATGAGCCCTTTCGGGATCGATGATGCATTGTCCTGTATCATCTTTAATCAAGAATAATTCTTCACTGGTGCCACTCCTGATGGTGACCCATTTATTGTTTTTTCCAGAGTGTCTGTGTTCATCCACGCTATATTTATACCAGGTACAAATTGTTCCCGTGAGTGGAGCAACAATGGGTTGGCCTTCCATCAACTGGCCATATCCGATTAATTCAATATAGCCTTGGGCAGCGGAGCGAATTTTTGACGTTGGCGTGTCTTCAATGATGCGTTTACGATGTAGCGAAATAAAGGAAATGAAAAAAGCAACTATTGCAGCGACTAGCAGACCAATTGTCCATATCCAGAAATCATCGGCAGGTCCAGTTTTAGCCCAATTCTCAAGAGCGAGAAACATGTCACTCATAAACCGCTACTAACTAAAAAGCGCTTTTACATCGACGTCTTTTTTTTCTTCTTCACTAAAGATGAGTAAGTCACCCGCAGGAAAGCCCATCATTCTGGCAATGATGACATCTGGGAATTGTTCTATACGTACATTATTAGCATTGACGGATTCATTATAGAATTCACGTCGATCGGCAATTGTATCTTCTAATCCTGAAATACGTTGTTGGAGATGTTTGAAAGTTTCATTGGCTTTCAGATCAGGGTAGGCCTCGGCTACTGCAAACAAGCTGCCTAATCCCATCCTAAGTTGGCCCTCAGCAGGACCTAATGCTGCAACGTCACCATTCTCTCTAGCTGAAGACACAGCAGAACGCGCTTGCATAACTTTTTCCAGAGTCTCTTGTTCAAACCCCATGTATTGCTTACAAGTCTCGACGAGCTTGGGTAGTTCGTCATGACGTTGCTTTAATAACACATCAATATTTGACCAGGCTTTGGAGACGCCATGTTTCAAAGAAACTAAATTGTTATATATAGTGACCAGATACATAACCAATGCGGCGAGGATACCCAAAAAGATAATACTGGAAAGGTCCATTTCACTCCTCCTTCGGTTGTTTGTCTTAAACAGTAAGTCATTACATCAGTAATGAGGTTGACATATAAAGTAATGTAAATAGTATTAATTATCAATTTAGATCAATGATTTAAATAGATATAAGCAGGTTTTTCTATTGTATTATTGAGTCTATAATCCTACAAAAATCACTATTTAAAGGAAGCACATGCATGCAAGGCGATAAACAAGTCATTAAGCATCTCAATCAAGTTTTACAAAATGAATTAACAGCGATTAATCAATATTTTCTGCATGCTCGCATGTATAAAAATTTTGGTTTAACTGAACTCGATGAATATGAGTACAAAGAATCTCTGGATGAGATGAAGCATGCGGATCAACTAATTGAACGCATACTTTTTTTAGAAGGTTTGCCGAGCATGCAAAACTTGGGGAAACTGCGCATAGGCGAATCGCCGAAAGAGATGATTGAAGCCGATCTTGCATTAGAGATGGATGCTTTGCCAGATTTAAAAGAGGCAATTAATTATTGTGAATCGACGAAGGATTACATTTCCAGAGAACTCTTTGAGTCGATATTGGAAAGTGAAGAAGAGCATGTTGATTGGTTGGAAACACAATTAGAGTTGATTTCCAAAGTTGGCTTGGAAAATTACCTACAATCAAAAATGTAACTAATTGAAAACCCTGGAGATTAAAAAATCAGGGTTTTTTATTAAATTCTATTTGATAATAGTTCTCATTCCTACTAGAATTACTATTACTGTTTAATTGAGAAATATTAATATCTTTAAATTATGTATGTTTGTGTTTGCAACGCGGTAACCGAGACCGACATCAAAAAAGCTGTAAGAGAGGGTGCAAACTGTTTGCATCAGCTTGAAAGTAAGCTTGGTGTTGGCAATAAATGCGGCTCGTGTATCTGCGATGCTTCTGCGTGTTTAGACCGAGCAATGGACTCGCAAATGCATTCAGCGAATCCTTTCAGTATATAAAGCACATTTAATCCCTTAGCTGTTTAACATTTTTAGAGGCAGCTATAGATTGTAAATGTTAATAATTCTCATTATCATTGTTATGCGTATTTGCTTCTAGTCAAGCAATTACAAACATTAATCTTCTTTGGGGAATAGGCATGAATTTTTTTAGTACACCATTCCGTAATGGTTTGGTGATCAGTATTTTATATTTTGCTTTTCAAGCATCTATAATGGCGGAAGAAACCGAAATATTATCTCAGGTAAGCATTATCGGAGATCCATCCGCTGTATATACTATTCCCGGTTCAGCACATTACATCGATTATGAATCAATTAGAGAGTTTTCATACGACGATATCAACCGCACACTTCGCCAGGTCCCTGGCGTTTATATTCGGGAGGAGGATGGTTATGGTTTGTTCCCTAATATTAGTTTGCGAGGCGTTGATACATCACGTAGTGCAAAAGTAACGCTCATGGAAGATGGAGTGCTCGCTGCTCCTGCACCGTATGCAGCGCCTTCAGCCTATTATTCTCCAACGACTGGTCGTATGAGTGGCCTCGAAATTTTAAAAGGAAGTAGTCAAATTAAATACGGACCACACACAACGGGTGGTGCTATCAATTACCTATCCACACCAATACCGTCTGAACAACGTACTTTCTTACGTGCGCAGTATGGCGAAGACAACGAATACCGCACACATGCGTTTCATGGTAATACTTTGGAGACTGCAGCAGGTCGATTTGGTTTCCTAGTCGAAGGTTACTTCAGAGGCGTTGATGGTTTTAAAACCATTGATGCTGCTCCCGGTTTTAACGACAGGGAAGATACTGGTTTTCAAAATATTGAACCAATGATCAAGCTTGCATGGGAGCCTGCAACAAATATATATCAACGCTTCGAAATTAAATATGGTTTTACAGATTCTGAGGCAGACGAGACATATCTAGGCTTAAGCTCTGCAGATTTTCGGGCCGATCCTTACAGACGCTATTCAGCATCTCGTTTCGATAAAATCAACCGCGAGCAACATCGTAGTTACCTACGTTATTTCATTTCACCGACAGAAAATTTTGACTTAGTTACAACGGCTTACTACAACAAGTTTGCTCGTAATTGGTACAAATTAAATGATATTCGTGCTGCTGCTGGTGGCTTAGCGGCTAATGATAGTCTGTCTGCGGCCTTAGCGGGTAATCAAAACGGCACTGCACTGCAATGTTTGCAAGGTAATCTAGTTTGTGGCTTACGTGTACGAGCTAATAATCGCGAATATTATTCAACAGGAATACAAAGTGAAGGTATTCTTCGTTTTGATACTTCGATGTTAAAGCACGAGTTAACACTCGGTATTCGCTATCACAGGGATCAAGAAGACCGATTTCAACAAAATGATGTTTACAATCAAGACGCAACAGGTGCTATTACCAGTGTCACATTTGGTGCTCTCGGTTCGCAGGCAGATAGAGAAGATGAAGTAACCGCATTGGCGTTCTATATGGAAGATCGAGTTGAACTCGGTGATTGGTGGTTTACGCCGGGTATTCGCTATGAATATCTCGATCTAGAACGCGTTGATTATAATGCGGCTACAACTAGAGATGATGACCTGGACTTGTTGGGTGGTGGAATCGGTATCGGTTATAATATTACTAGTGAATTACAAGCCTTCGGTGGCGTTCACTTTGGTTTTTCACCACCTTCACCGGGTGGTGCAATCAATAATAATCTCGAGGAAGAGACTAGTACCAGTTATGAAATTGGCCTTCGATATGCCAGCAGTAACCAGATACTTACTGCAGAAGCAGTCGGTTTCTTGACTGAGTTTGATGATTTAATCGTGGTCAATAATATCGGTGGTACTGGATCAGGTAATGACGAAAACTTTGGTGAAGTTGAGTCCTTAGGCCTCGAATTATCCGGGCAGTTTGATTTAGGTTTGGCGAAAGATTGGTCTTTTAATAACCCATACTTCATTGCGTTTACCTATACCGAAGCTGAACAGCAAAATAACTCAAGCTCAACCGATGCTGAGTCCATTTTTAGTTTTGGAAGTGCAGGTAATAAAGTGCCTTACATTCCCGAGTATCAGCTGACTGTGGGTAGTTCCGTTAAGTTTTCCCGCTGGGGTGCCTCTGTCAGAGCTAGCTTTGTAGATGAAACCTTTACCAGTGCAAATAACGTTAGTCGCGAAGTAAACGGCTTAGGTGCAGCAGATGCACGTTTTGGGCAGACTGATTCTTATCAGATTGTTGATATTGCCGCCTATTATGACGTCAAAAGTGATGTGCAAATATTTGCCGGCATACAGAATTTATTTGAAGAAGAGTATATTGTTTCTCGACAACCGCATGGTCCTCGTCCTGGTGCACCGAGAACTTGGTATGTTGGTTTTCAGGTTGAAATGTAGTCATTGATTTACTCACACTACATACCTCGCAGAATCTTCTTTTGATAAGCCCATATAATGTTGAAAAAAGTGACTGTCGCAAAATAAAAATGATTTAACATGGTTTTAGTGTGACAAGGAATATCTATTTAGAATTATCGTACGATGGTAATACCTTCTCAGTGGTGATTAAGGGCGCTCTTTAGCGCCCTCTTTTTTGCCAGTATGTATAAGGCAATATTAATTTTCAGTTCAGATATAAAACCAGCAAAGATTTTTACAAGTTTCTGTATGAAATTAATCAATGTATATTTTATTAAACTAAGATTTTTTCAATTAAATATAATTCAGAATAATTATCAATTATAATATCACCATTACTAATATATCTGACACACTATGAATAAATTATTGTTTATCAGCCTTTTACTTGTACAACAATTATCATTTGCAGCAGAAGTTAATGTCTATTCCGCTCGTAAAGAGGCGCTGATAAAACCATTGCTCGATCGTTTTACAGTAGAAACTAGCATTATAGTGAATTTGGTTACCGGTAAGGCTGATACCTTATTGAAACGACTCGAGGTTGAAGGAAAAAACTCACCAGCAGATCTTTTATTAACGGTTGATGTGGCCCGTTTAATTAGAGGCAAGGATAAAGGTTTGTTTCAAGAAATCAATTCAAGCATTTTAGAACAGACTATTCCTGAGTATTATCGTGATAGTACAAATGAGTGGTATGGTTTGTCATTACGGTCCCGCGTTATTGTCTATTCACCAGATCGCGTAATTAAAAACGATCTAGATAGCTATATCGACCTTGCCGATGATAAATGGAAAAATCGCATTTGCGTGCGCTCATCTTCAAATGTTTATAATCAGTCAATGGTTTCGGCAATGATTGCGAATTATGGTCTAAAAAAGACTGAACGCTGGGCTGAGGGTTTGGTTAATAATTTCGCACGCTCACCAAAAGGCGGTGATCGAGATCAAATTAAAGCCGTCGCTGCTGGAGTGTGTGATGTTGCATTAGTGAATAATTATTATCTTGCTGGCATGCTTGAGTCGAGCCAGAAGAGCGAAGTTGCTGCAGCCAAAAAGGTAAAATTATTCTGGCCTAATCAGGACGGTCGAGGTGCACATATGAATGTCAGTGGTGTGGCGGTATTAAAATCGGCAAAGAATAAAAAAGAAGCCACTCAGTTGCTCGAGTTTCTGGTTAGCGACTACGCGCAACAATGGTATGCCGATACTAATCATGAATATCCAATAAACCCTAATATTGAAAGTAATTCTGTTTTGAAAAGTTGGGGAAAATTTAAGGCAGACGATCTAAATCTTGGTTTATTAGGTAAGCATAACACCGATGCGGTACTGCTAATGGACCGAGTAGGCTGGAAGTAAGTTAGAGTCCCTGATGCTTGAAACCCGTGCTGCTCAAGCATTACCCAACGCCTCCGCTATTAAAACAAGTTTATTTAAACTAACGAAATGGAACTCAGCATTAGTTTTTCTTTCGTTACTGTTTAGTATTCCACTTGCTGTCGTATTTGGCTCTCTGTTTTTTCCAGAATATGAAGTATGGGAACATCTAAGAGCGACCGTTTTAACTGACTATATTGGAAATTCATTAGCACTATTGATCGGTGTTGGGCTCTTTAGTTTATTACTCGGCGTTATCCCTGCATGGATGGTAACCATGTATCGGTTTCCCTTTAGTCGCCAGCTTGAATGGGCACTGTTATTACCCATGTCTATGCCAGCCTACATTATTGCCTATAGTTATACCGGTGCGCTGGACGTGGCGGGCCCATTACAAACGATGCTGCGAGAGTTTACCGGTTGGCAATATCGAGATTATTGGTTCCCGGAAGTTCGTTCCTTGGGCGGCGCAATAGCGATGTTGTCGCTGGTTTTATACCCCTATATTTATTTATTAGCGCGTGCAGCATTTATAGAGCAATCGGTTTGCGTGTTAGAGGTGTCTCGTACACTGGGGTGTAATGCAGTTGATGCCTTCAGACGTGTTGCATTGCCATTAGCGCGTCCTGCCATCATGGTTGGCCTCTCTCTTGTTGTGATGGAAACCTTGGCTGATTACGGCACCGTTCAATATTTTGGTGTTTCCGCATTTACAACGGGAATCTTCAGGACATGGTTTGGTTTGGGTAATAGTCTCGCTGCTGCACAACTATCCGCATTATTGTTAGTGTTTGTTGCAGTCTTTTTGTATCTTGAAAAGCGATCTCGAAAACAAGCGCGGTATCACCACACCAGCAGTACTTACAGTTCCTTGATGCAACAACGCTTAACAAAAAGGCAGGGCTTTATCGCTTTAGCAATTTGTGCGGCGCCATTAGTGTTTGGTTTTATTATTCCAGTTTCTCTTTTAATTAACTGGGCCGTAGATACCTACGCAGTAGTCCTTGGCAAAGACTTTTATCTATTATTATTTCATAGTTTGTTATTGGCTTTTGTTACCTCTGTATTAGCCTTAGCTATAGCCTTGTTTATGGCGTATTCAAATAGAAATAGCCCGTCATTACTTAATCGAATAATGGTACGGTTTGTCAGTATGGGTTATGCAATCCCCGGTACGGTTATTGCCGTGGGTGTTTTAATCCCGTTTGCCTGGTTCGATAATTCATTAGATACATTGTTAATGGAAAACTTAAACATCAGCAGTGGTTTATTGATCAGTGGCACGGTATTTACACTTGTTTTCGCCTATTTAGTGCGTTTTTTAGCGGTGTCTATTAATACTGTTGAGGCAGCGTTGGGTAAGATAAAGCCGGTAATGGATGAGGTTGCAAAGACAACCGGTATGCGAGCGGGTACTATTGTAAAACGTATTCATATACCAATGATGCGTGGTAGTTTATTGACAGCGTTATTATTAGTCTTTGTTGATGTACTTAAAGAATTGCCCGCGACACTTATATTGAGACCTTTTAATTTTAATACGCTAGCAGTACGTACCTATGAACTTGCCAATGAAGAATTATTGGCTGAAGCTGCGGTACCTGCGCTAGCGATAGTTATAGCAGGTATCATCCCAGTTATTATTATTAGTAATTCAATTTCACGATCACGCCCTGGCCATGAATAACGCAATCGAAATAAAAGACATATCATTATCCATAGAAGGCCGAGCCATTTTGGAAGATGTTTCCTTTGGTGTTAGTGAGGCTGGGATCGCATGTCTGCTTGGGCCTAGCGGCTGTGGCAAGACGACCTTATTACGTTGTATTGCCGGTTTTGAAAGACAACATAAAGGCGAGGTCTGGATCAAAGGTGTCAGGGTCAGCAACCCGCTGCACCATCTCCCGGTAGAGCAACGGCACATCGGCATGGTCTTCCAAGACTATGCATTATTTCCGCATATGAGTGTCAAAGACAATATTATTTTTGGTTTGAAAAACCTGAATATGAAGATGGTGATGCAACGATTGGATGAATTAGTAGCGTTACTTTCTTTAGAGAAGCACATCAATAAATATCCGCATAGTTTGTCTGGTGGGCAACAGCAACGTGCTGCATTGGCACGTGCGATGGCACCTCGTCCAGGCGTTTTATTATTAGACGAGCCATTTGCCAGTCTCGATATAGAGCTGCGCGAACAAATAGCTCGAGAACTACGGCAGATATTAAAACACGACGGCATCACGACAATAATGGTCAGTCACAATCAACTTGAGGCTTTTGCCATGGCAGATGTAATTGGTGTGATGAATGAGGGCCAGTTACTTCAATGGGATACTGCATTTGATCTTTATCATGAACCGAAAACAGCAGCGGTTGCAGACTTTGTCGGAGAAGGTGTATTCATCTCCGGTGAGGTTATTAATGATAAAGAGGTTAAAACAGAGATTGGAATTATTCAAAGCGCTGTTGCCCATGAATCGGGGATAGGTAATAAAGTGCGTGTACTGATCAGGCCTGATGACATTTTGCATGATGATGACAGCAGCATGACAGCGCGAGTCACAGACAAGGCATTCAGGGGTGCCGAATTTCTATACACGCTTGAATTAGAAAGTGGATTACGTGTATTGAGTCTTGTGCCGAGTCATCATGATCATCCAATCAATGAGCCGATCGGTATAAGCTTAGAAATAGATCATCTGGTTATTTTTCCTGAGAAATAGAAGTGTACAGAGGGTGGCGGTTAGTCTTTTCCTGTCTTAAACTACGTAGACATAGTAGTTCAATTTAATATTAATCATAACAAAAATGAGTGGTCAAAGCTGATGCATAGTGTTCCTGCCGATTTAAAATATACGAATACACACACCTGGGTAGAAGATATGGGTGAGAACACCTATCGGGTTGGAATAACCGACTTTGCTCAAGATGAGCTAGGAGATGTTGTTTTTGTTGAGATGCCTGAAATAGATCGTGAATATGGGCAGACTGATGAATGTGCTGTTGTTGAATCAGTTAAATCAACATCAGATATCTATTGTCCACTAAGCGGTATTATTCTTGAAGTGAATCCGGCATTGGAAGACGCCCCTGAATTAATTAATTCGGAGCCGTATAGTGAAGGATGGATATTTATGATCAAAACAAATGACGAATCTGAGCTGGATGAATTAATTGATGCGGATAGCTATACAGAATTAACGGAAGAGGGCTTATAGGATGGCAACAATTACATTACAAGGTAATGAAATTCATACGAACGGTGATTTACCAAAAGTAGGTGACAATGCACCTGATTTTTCATTGGTGAATGCAGAACTTGGAGATGTCTCGCTTGCGACATATAAGGGCAAGAAAAAATTACTGAGCATTGTGCCAAGTTTAGATACGCCAGTTTGCGCTACATCGACAAAAAAGTTTAACAAAACAGCAAAGGAAAAATCAGATGCTGTTTTTCTAATGATTGCAGCTGACCTGCCTTTCGCGATGTCACGGTTTTGTAAGGTGGAAGGTACAGATAATGTTATTACCCTATCTATGATGCGTTCGCGAAAGTTTGCGAAAGACTATGGTGTATTGATTGAAGATGGTCCATTAGCGGGCATTACGGCAAGAGCACTAGTTGTTATTGATGAGAATGACAAGGTTATTTATTCAGAATTAGTGTCGGAGATTGCACAAGAACCAAATTATGATGCGGCACTGGCAATGTTATAAAAATATATTCTAATATAAGACAGAGATGTAAGTAAGATTATGGCCTCGCAAGGAACAAGCGGTTTAACGAGGTTAGTAAAGGCAACGCAATTTTCATGGAAAGGGTTCAAGGCCGCTTTTGCTAATGAACAGGCCTTTAGGCAAGAAGTTTATCTAACCATTGTATTAATTCCCTTGGCTCTATATTTTGGAGAAAATGGCATTGAACGAGCACTACTTATCAGTCCTGTTCTATTGATATTGGTAATTGAATTAATAAACTCAGGCATAGAAGCGATTGTCGATCGGGTTAGTACGGAACATCATGAGTTATCAGGCCGAGCAAAAGATATCGGTTCGGCAGCGGTATTACTTTCTTTAATTAGTGCCGCCATAGTTTGGGCCTTGGTTCTTATAAAGTAATGTGTTTTAGAAACGTTGTTTTAGTATTAATTGTATTATTTTTTTCAAGCTCGGCTATCGCAGATATTTCTTCGGCCGATAAACCACCGCACGAATCCTGGACCTTTAGCTTTGGTTACGAAAACGATCTTTTCGCAGATACCGATCGTTTTTATACAAACGGTATTCAGCTCAATTGGATCTCGCCAGAACTAAAATGGTTTGAAGATTTGGAATGGTTTAAGCAAGACACTTTTCTAAGTCGGCAGGCTAGAAATTTTATCGACATTTTACCGTTTAGTAGTGATCCTGATCGGCAACGACATCTGTCATTTTCGTTGGGACAAAAAATGTTTACCCCACAAGATATTGCCAGTAGTGGCTTAGTGGTTAATGAGCGACCCTATGCTGGCTGGTTATATGGAGACATCGCGTTTCATAGCAAAAATCAAAGGCGCCTCGATACCTTCGAAATTCAATTAGGTATCATTGGTGATATTTCTTTGGCAGAAGAAGCGCAAGACTTGGTTCATTCTATTCGCGGGATCGATAAAGCCAATGGTTGGGACAATCAACTCGAGAACGAAGTCGGTCTGGCACTTATTTATGATCGAAAACAACGGTTGATAAGACGCACAGATATGTTTGGTTTGTTGGGTTTCGATACGATCATGCACGGCGGCGTTGCTCTGGGTAATGTCTTTACACATTTGAATACAGGTGCCGAATTTCGTTTTGGTTGGAATATTCCAACTGACTTTGGTTCCGCCTTGATACGACCTGCCGGTAATACAAACGCACCAACGGATGCAACCGATCCACGCTATCAGCATGGCAAAAATGCATTAAGTTTCTATCTCTTTGCCGCCGCCAATGGTCGTTGGGTATTACGTGATATATTTCTCGATGGAAATACATTCGAAGATAGTCATAGTATCGATAAGAAATCCCTGGTTGGAGAGTTTGTCCTGGGTTCCAGTGTGGTTCTAAAGAATTTTAAAATTTCTTATGCCCAGGTATTTCGTTCAAAGGAATTTAAAGGACAAGCAAATGGACAGAGTTTTGGATCGATATCACTTTCTTATACGTACTAAAATAAATGAAAGAATGTGTGTCAGATAATTGATAAGCTTAAGTGATAAGAGTTTATTCTGTTATAAAACTATATACGATAATGTAAGTGGGGCGTGATTTCGCACAAACTGCAACCGAAAGCTACTTTAATTCTGGAGAAAACATATGACGGCGAATAGTTACTATGGTCAGGAAGGACATGGCCCGTATGAACTTATGGACATCGGCACATTAGAATTGGAAGAGGGTGGTTCAATCTCTAACTGCCAACTCGCCGTTGTCACTCATGGCACCCTAAGCGCCGAAAAGGATAATGCCATCCTTGTCACTACTTGGTATTCAGGTACTAGTAAGATTATGGAGGATGTCTACATCGGCCCTGGCCGTGCACTTGATCCAGATAAGTATTTTATTGTTGTGGTTAACCAGATTGGTGACGGCTTGTCTACCTCGCCACACAACTCTGATGGATCATCATTTCCTAAGGTACGTATTGGTGACGATGTACGTGCTCAACACAAACTATTGACTGAAACATTTGGTATAACAAGCCTCGCGCTAGTTGTCGGCGGCTCAATGGGTGCACAGCAAACTTATGAATGGGCTGTGCGTTACCCTGATATGGTAAAGCGTGCCGCACCGATCGCGGGAACCGCAAAAAATACCGAACATGATTTTACCTACACCGAGACTCTCATTGAGGCCATTATCTCCGATCCAAAATTCAATAATGGTAATTATGCAGATTCAGCGGAAGTGGCAGACGGATTGAGAAGACATGCCAAGTTGTGGACTGTGATGGGTTGGAGTACTGAGTTTTTTCGTCAGAATCGTCATCAAGCCCTCGGTTTTGAATCAGTGCAAGCGTTTGTTGATGAATTCATGACCGGCTATTTTGCGCCTATGGATCCGAATGATCTGCTTTGTATGGCTTGGAAATGGCAGCGCGGAGATGTAAGCCGAAATACTGATGGTGATTTGGCCGCAGCGCTAGGTCAAATAACTGCGAAGACGTTTGTGATGCCGATCAGTCATGATATGTTTTTCCCGCCTACAGATTGTGAAGTCGAGCAACAATTAATACCTAATAGCGAGTTGAAAGTCATCAACAGTATAGATGGTCATCTTGCCTTGTTTGGAACCGACCCTGATTGTCAGGCGCAGATCGATACTGTGTTAAAGGAACTATTGGCAACGTAAGTCTGTTGTCGAGAGACTTGGTTTCTAACATTAATTTGATTGAAACATGGTTGCTAACGTGACGTTACATGGATAAAGTTAATTTGCCTTTAGTTTGCTATCCTTTTGGAGAAAAACATGTCAGCCAATGCGAATGAAATTATCAATGATGAAATATTATTGATCGATATCGATGCCGGTATTGCTAGACTCACATTGAATAGACCGAAGCAATACAATGCCTTGTCGGGAGCTATGTTGACGGCCTTACAAAATGCAATCGACAACATTGCAAAAGATAAATCAGTTCGAGTGGTCATTATTGCTGCAAACGGTAAGGCCTTTTGTGCGGGACATGATTTAAAAGAGGTGCGTTCCAGTGACGATCCTGATTTCCATAAAGTCTTATTCACTCAATGTAGTAACTTTATGCAATCGATTAGCCAACTCCCTCAACCTGTTATCGCTGAAGTTAATGGCATAGCAACTGCTGCAGGTTGCCAACTGGTTGCAGCATGTGATCTTGCCATCGCAGAAGAGGGTGCGCGTTTTGCTGTTTCGGGAATCAATGTTGGGCTGTTTTGTTCTACACCTGCTGTGGGACTCAGCCGTAATATGCATCGCAAGCAGGCTATGAAGATGTTGCTAACAGGCGAATTTATAGATGCAACGACGGCACAGCAATTTGGATTGATCAATGACGTTGTCCCTATTGATGATCTGGCCGCAAAGACAAAAGAACTTGCTGAGATTATTTCCAATAAATCTGCGTTGGCTATTGGGCTAGGTAAAAAATTGTTTTACCGGCAATTAAATATGGATCTTAGTGCTGCGTATGGTGCTGCTAATGAAACTATCGTTTGTAATATAGATAGTCATGATGCCAGGGAAGGAATAGACGCGTTCATAGAAAAGCGTAAACCAAAATGGAATCAGTAAAAATTAAATAAACAGGTCGTTTTTAAATGAATCCTGATCATATTTACGAAGCGGGACTTAATAAGAACCGCGCAAACTATACACCTCTCTCACCATTAAGCTTTCTGGAAAGGACAGCTTCAATCTATCCAAACCACGATTCTATCGTTTATGGTGATCTCCGCTACCAGTGGTCAGAGACCTACAGTCGGTGCCGACAACTTGCTTCTGCTTTACAGATGAGAGGGTTAACAAAGGGTGATACGGTTGCCGTTATGTTACCTAATGTACCTGCGATGTATGAAGCCAGTTTTGGCGTTGCTATGGCCGGCGGTGTGTTGAATGCACTTAATATACGTTTAAATGCAGACTCAATTGCTTTTATGCTTGAACATGCAGAGGCAAAAATTCTCTTAACAGATCGGGAATTTTACAACGTAATCAGTGAAGCTTTAGCCAAGCTTGAAAACAAACCGCTTGTTATTGATGTGGATGACCCTTGTTATGAAGGCGGTATGTTTATCGGTGAGCTTGAATATGAGGAACTGCTCAAAGAAGGTTCTTCTGGGTTTGCATGGGAACTACCCGAAGATGAATGGGGTGCGATAAGCTTGAATTACACTTCAGGCACCACAGGCAATCCTAAAGGTGTGGTCTACCATCATCGTGGTGCTTATTTGAATGCAGTATCGAATAGTATGTTTTGGCAAATGCCACAACACCCGGTTTATCTTTGGACCTTACCTATGTTTCATTGCAACGGTTGGTGTTTCCCCTGGACGATTGCAGCGATTGCAGGTACAAATATTTGTCTACGTAAGGTGCAGATAGAAACAGTTTATGATCTTATAAAAAAGGAAAAAGTTGATCATCTTTGTGGTGCGCCGATTGTTTTAAACATGATGGCGAATGCCGATGTTGAATTAACACAGGATATAGATCATAAAGTTAATGTGATGACAGCGGGTGCCGCTCCACCTGCCGCTGTTTTGGAAGCCATGCAGAAGCTAGGTTTTAATGTCACCCATGTTTATGGACTAACAGAAACCTATGGTCCTGCGGCTGGTTGTGTTTGGCAAGATGAGTGGAATGAGCTAAATATATCCGAGCAATCTGATTTCAAATCCAGGCAGGGCGTCCGCTACCCAATGTTAGAAGGTTTGATGGTAGCTGATCCAGATACCGTTGAACCTGTGCCAAAGGATGGTACAACAATTGGTGAGATCATGTTTCAAGGTAATATTGTCATGAAGGGTTATTTAAAAAATCCCACTACGACAGAAAAATCTTTGATGGGAGGGTGGTTCCATAGTGGAGATTTAGCGGTATGGCATGAAGATGGGTATATCGAGATTAAAGATCGTTCTAAGGATATTATTATTTCAGGTGGAGAAAATATCTCAAGTATTGAAGTTGAAGGTATTTTATATCGACACCCTAAAGTCCTGGAAGCCGCTGTCGTTGCTCGAGAGGATGAAAAGTGGGGAGAAACACCCTGTGCCTTCGTCACAATAAAAGAAGGACAGGAATTAAGCGTTGGAGACCTTCTCGATTATTGTCGAGAGAATTTGGAGCATTTCAAAGCTCCTAAGACGATTGTGTTCGGGCCTTTACCAAAAACGTCTACGGGTAAAATTCAAAAATTTAAATTAAGAAAACAAGCCAATGAAATTACTGTTTAAACTAATTGCATACAGGGCAGGCAGGATCCTTTTTCAAGGTGGCTTGATTTATATCCATATAAAGTGAATCGAGCAGGAGAAGCTTGCCTTGTAAGGTTTCACCGATACCCATTATCAACTTCATTGTTTCGTTAGCCTGAATACTACCAATGATGCCTAGTAAGGGCGCAATAACTCCATTGGCGGTACAAGTTTCTGAAGTAGCAACATCTTCTCCGTACAAACAACGATAGCATGGCGATGAGTCATCTTTTGGATTAAACACGGTAACCTGACCTTCGAATCTAATAGCGGCACCAGAGACGAGTGGTGTTTTAGTTTTTACTGAGGCTTCATTCAATGCAAAACGCGTTTGAAAATTATCAGAGGCATCGACGATGACATCTGCTTTAGTTGCTTCGTCTAATAGCTCGTCTCCTTCTAGGGCATGATCAACACATTCAATATTTATTTCTGGATTAATTTCCTGAAGATGTTCTTTTGCAGATTCAATCTTTAATCGATCAATGTCCGGGGTTGAATGAACGATCTGTCGTTGTAGATTACTGATGTCAACTTTATCAAAATCAACCAGTACTAATTGACCAACACCGGCGCTTGCTAAATAAATCGAGACAGGCGAACCGAGGCCGCCAAGCCCGATGATTAATACACGCGAATCATTAAGTCGTTCTTGGCCTGCTGCATCGATCTCAGGCAACATCATTTGTCGACTGTAGCGTAGTAGTTGTTCGTCGTTCATATGGATAACTTTTATTGTTGTAAACTCAGGTATAGGTTTTGAACATAATAACCCCAACCGGCGGGTTGTTCATGGTGCTCGCGTCGATTTTTTTCACAATAATATTTCAATGAAGATATTAATCGGCCACTAACCGTTGCGGGCTTAAGTTTTTGTTCATCCGATTTCAATTTGTTCATGATAACCATTGCCCGATACTGACTCTATCTAAATTACTATAGTCTTTTAATGTTGAAATAGTACTGAAATTATTTTCTTCGAGTAACTGTCTTATCGCTTTTCCTTGTTGGCAACCATGCTCAAGTAATAACCAACCATTCGAATGTAGGTATTTTTTTGCACCAGCAATAATTATGTGTAAATCATCTAGCCCTTCTTTTCCTGAGACTAAAGCCGATTCAGGTTCGAAACGAACATCCCCTTGCCTGAGGTGTGGGTCATTAATACTGATATAGGGTGGATTGCTAATGATTAAGTCGTAGGTGTTGATATTATCTATATCAAACCAATTGGCCTTTTCAAAAGTAATATTATTTAACTGGTGTGATTTTGCATTCGCTTTAGCTACTTGCAATGCACTTCCTTTAATGTCAGTTGCGGTAATGTTTGCTAAATGACGATCGGTTGCAATTGCAATACTAATAGCTCCCGTGCCAGTACCTAATTCAAGAATAGAAAATGAGGATTCTTTGGGAATTAGATTTAATGCTGCTTCTACAAGTATTTCCGTTTCGGGACGTGGAATAAGTGTTTCAGTAGTAACCTTTAGATTTAGTGACCAGAATTCCTTTTTCTGAAGCAAATGTGCAATCGGATGACCTTTTGTACGCAGTGCAATTAATTCGTTGAATGAATTTATTTCTCTACCGGATAAGTTTTGTTCTGGGTATGTGTAGAGGTGGGTACGTTCACATTTTAAAATCGAACAAAGCAAAACCTCTGCATCTAATCTTGCGCTATCAGATTTTACAAGTTGTTGTTGAGCATGTTTTACGGCATCTACTATTTGCATAGCATTTTAATTAATCATTAATTGATGCGAGTAGATCTGCCTGATATTCACTGATTAAGGGATCAATGACCATGTCGACATTGCCCTGTAGGAATTCATCGAGACGATAAAGTGTTAAGTTAATACGATGATCAGTAACGCGACCTTGTGGGAAATTGTATGTGCGAATACGCTCGGACCGATCACCACTACCTACCAAATTACGTCTGTTTTCAGCTTCTTCACTTTGCTGTTTATCACGTTCGCTATTAAGTAGCTTGGCTTGCAATAAGGACATCGCGCGCGCTTTGTTTTTATGTTGTGAACGTTCATCCTGGCATTCAATAACTGTATTAGTAGGTATATGCGTAATACGAATTGCTGAGTCAGTTTTATTGACGTGTTGTCCGCCAGCACCAGATGCACGAAATGTATCTATACGCAGGTCTGCAGTGTTTATATTTATTTCACTAACTTCATCCGCTTCAGGCAAAATAGCAACCGTACATGCTGAAGTATGGATTCGTCCTTGTGATTCGGTTTCAGGGACACGTTGTACACGGTGTGCGCCGGATTCAAATTTCAATCTTGAATAAGCGCCTTCACCGATGATACGCATGATGACTTCTTTGTAACCTTCCAGGTCACTTTCAGTTGCGCTGATATGTTCTATAATCCATCCTCTTGATTCTGCATAGCGTGAATACATACGCATTAAGTCGCCAGCAAACAATGCCGCTTCTTCACCACCGGTGCCGGCGCGTATTTCAAGAAATATATTACTATTATCGGCAGGATCTT
>Ga0316204_10005935_pt1 | contig 19472 bp, 22 predicted proteins | sample 6monrhotite_MG_2_FD_205661 | JGI IMG/M metagenome (GOLD analysis project Ga0316204, IMG submission 205661) | Microbial mat bacterial communities from mineral coupon in-situ incubated in ocean water Damariscotta River, Maine, United States -... | ecosystem: Environmental > Aquatic > Marine >...
ATAATCAGCAAGGCGCGTGGGACGTTTTTGATATTCTGATAAATTGAGCATATTCACGCCTCCAAAAACGGCTTGTGCCGAATGTGACGCTTTAGAACGTCCATAAATTGGGGGTCGCGTTTTGCCGCCAACACCGCCGCGCCGTGCCCGACCAGCCAGATGGCAAGACCTGCAATCCAGAGCTGAAGGCCAAGACCGACGGCGGCGGCCAGTGTGCCATTTATGATCGCTACATTACGCGGCGCACCACCGAGCATGATCCGTTCGGTGAGTGAGCGATGCAGGGGAATGACAAAGCCATTGTTGTTTACATTGTTATTTTCTGGCATCACACAAGCGCCCCGCCGGCAAAGCTGAAAAAGCTCAAGAAGAAACTTGCCGCTGCAAAGGCAATGGACAGACCAAAAACAATCTGGATCAGCTTGCGCATACCGCCACTGCTTTCGCCGAAAGCCAAAGTCAGGCCGGTCATGGTGATGACCATGACAGCAATAATCCGGGCAACAGGGCCGGTGATGGATTCAAGAATGCTCTGTAACGGAGCTTCCCACGGCAGCCCTGATCCCGCCGCCTGTGCGGCAACGGCTCCGAATAGTAATATTGTCAAAACCAAAAAGCTTTGCACGGACGATCTATTGATCGTCGTCGTTAGGTGTCCTCTCATGTGTCATGCTCCTCATGATGTGTGATTGTGCCCCTCTGAATTCAGGGGAATCTTGTTCAGGCGGCAATCCATCCGGGAGACGAAGTTGGTAGTCGGCATTGCTATCAAGGCCAGTGACCTCTCTTATGCAATCGACGCGGCGGGCATTACCTCGTCCTTTGATGAAAACCAGTAGATCGACGGCATCAGCGATAAGCCGCCTTGGGACCGTGATAACGGCCTCTTGAATGAGTTGTTCCAGCCGATAAAGTGCTGCGCGTGCACCATTGGCATGTAATGTTGCAACACCGCCCGGATGGCCAGTATTCCAGGCCTTGAGCAAATCCAATGCTTCCGGCCCGCGTACTTCGCCGATTATGATGCGGTCCGGGCGCAGGCGCATTGTCGAGCGCACCAGATCCGACATGGCGGCAACACCGGGCTTGGTTCTGAGTGAAACCAGATCACGCACCGGACAATGCAGTTCGCGCGTATCTTCAATGATGACAATGCGCTCGTTCAGTTCGACAAGTTCATTGAGCAGTGCATTTGTCAGTGTGGTTTTGCCGCTTGATGTGCCGCCAACCACCAGAATGTTTTTCTTCTCCACTACGGCGTAGCTCAAACACCGCGCTTGCAGGGGCGTCATGATTTGCGCTTCCACATAATCAGCCAGCGAATAAACCACGCCTGCGGGTTTTCGGATGGTGAAGCTTGGCCCGGTAACGATGGGCGGCAATATGCCTTCAAAGCGTTCGCCTGATTCCGGCAGTTCGGCGGAAACAATGGGCGCGGCCTCATTACATTCAACCCGGATATGGCTGGCCACCAGACGAATGATACGTTCGGCATCTGCGGGCAATAATTCACCAGCCTGAACGCGGCCTTCGCCATGCTTGTCAAGCCAGAGCGAGCCATCGGGATTTGCCATGATTTCAATGACGGATTTATCACGGAGCGCCCCGCCAATGATTGGCCCCATTGCGGTTAACAGCATGGCGCGCTGGCGATTTAAGGTGACTGGATTATTCGCCATCTGCCGCCTCCAAATCTAACTGAAAGAAATCACTTTCCTGCGGGGTTAATTCCTCAACCACTTCATTGATCAGGCTTTTGCCATCGGCCATTCGCCGGGCAACACGTTCGATAAAGTGTTTAAATCGCTCGCGAGCCTGCGCCTTGGCAGCGGCCTGATCGGTCACGGGAATGGGCGGCGTGATTGCCAGCTCATATTGAATATAGAGGGCCACAGTTTCGGTGAGCACGGACAAATCCCGGTCAAGCTTGCTCATTTGACGGGACAGCCGGTCAAAGCGGCGCAATACCAATGCTTCCCGCTTGTCCGGGTCCGCATCCAGAAAGGCAATCAATGCGGCTTGCATAAGCTGTGACATGGAAACACCGCGCCGCTGGGCTTCTTGCTTAATCCGGTGGCGGTCTTGCCCAAGATAAATATGTACTCTTGTTCTGCTCATCCTACCGCCCTCATATCTTCAGTTCATCATCCGTACCGCGCGTCATTTCATGGGCGCGCTGAACGGGAGAAAGTATTTTCAAGGGTTCGGCACCCCGGCCTGTAACAGGATTATCCGTGTCATCATCAAGTAGGCTAAGCGCATCCAGATTCTGTTCCGGGCTTTGGGATACAGCTTGTTCTTCAAGTGTCGGGTGGCGTTTTAATCCGCCCTCATCCTCAGTCACTGCCTCGCTGTGATCATTCCCGCCAACTGGTTGTAATTCTGCTTCTCGCATCCGGCCTGACCAATCGTCATTGCGGGGGGACGGACGATCCCCGTAAGGACCGCCCGCTTGCAAGGTCGGTGGGGGAAGAACCCGCCCTGCAAAATTCTGATCTTCAAAATAGCGAAGTTTATCTGCCTTGATCGGTGGCTGGCCGGACAGCATTATGACTTCTTCGTCCGGCGGTAATTGCATGACCTCGCCGGGGGTGAGGAGTTGGCGCATGGTTTCCTGACGCGATACCATCACATGGGACAGCCAGGGCGCTAGTCGGTGACCGGCATAATTCTTTTGCGCTCGCAATTCCGTTGCCGTGCCAAGACTATCGGAAACCCGCTTTGCCGTGCGTTCATCATTGGTGGCAAACACAATGCGCACATGGCAATTGTCGAGAATGGAATTATATTCGCCGTAAGCCTTGTCGATCTGGTTTAAGGATTGAGCAATCAGGAAAGCCCTGATCCCGTATCCCGCCATGAAGGCCAGCGCACTTTCAAAAAAGTCGAGCCGCCCCAAAGCCGGAAATTCATCCAGCATCATAAGAAGCTGGTGCTTGCGTTGTTTTTCAACATCGCTTCCTGGGTTTTCGGCTAATTTTTCAGTCAGACGGCGACCAATCTGATTGAGGATCAAACGCATCAGTGGCTTTGTCCGTGAAATATCGGATGGCGGCACGACAAGGTATAATGACACCGGACGTGCAGCATCCAGCAGATCAGCAATCCGCCAATCAGATGCAGAGGTGACGGCGGCAACGGTGGGATCGCGGTACAGCCCTAGGAAACTCATCGCCGTGGACAAAACGCCGGATCGCTCATTCTCGGATTTGTTTAAAAGTTCCCTTGCGGCGGATGCCACAACCGGATGCACCCGGTGAATATCATCGTCCCCCAAATGGTTGGTAGTCATCATTTGCTTGAGGGTGCGTTCAAACGGCTGATCGGGATCGCTTAAAAAGGTTGATACCCGCGCCAGTGTTTTTTCGCTCTCCGCATAAAGAACATGAAGGATAGCGCCTACCAGCAAGGCATGGGATGTTTTTTCCCAGTGATTGCGTTTTTCCAGTGAACCTTCCGGGTCAACCAGAATGTCGGCAATATTTTGTACGTCACGCACTTCATTGTCGCCGCGCCGCACTTCCAATAGAGGATTGAATTTTGCACTGGCCTGATCCGTGGGATTGAACAAAAGACAATGGGAGAATTTTGACCGCCAGCCTGCGGTTAATTGCCAGTTCTCTCCTTTGATGTCGTGAATGACTGCACTTTTGGTCCAGCTTAGCAATGTGGGAATAACAAGCCCGACACCCTTGCCGGACCTTGTCGGGGCAAACGCCATAATATGTTCCGGGCCGTCATGGCGAAGGTAATGATTTTGATAGCGTCCTAAAAATACGCCTTCAGGTTTGAAAAGGCCGCTGTCTCGAATCTCTTGGGGTTGCGCCCAACGGCTCGATCCATAAGTGGTTACATTGTTGTCCTGACGCGCGCGCCACAATGATCCGATGACAGCGATAATGATCCCGAACACCCCGCCAGCGGCTGCCAGCATGCCCGCCTTGACGAATACCTCTGGTGCATAAGCATCAAAGGCATACCACCATTGATACAGCCGATGGGGGGGATAGATCGGTGTGCCGCCTAAAGTAAACCACGCCGATCCAAGTCCATCCTGATAGCCCAGCATGTGCGCCGCCCATTGGGTGGCAGCCCATGTCGTCGCAATCACAACAGCGAATACAACGATAATCTGGCCTATCAGAAATTTTGTTGGGGTCATTTTAGCCTCTCCCGATACAGGAAAAATGTCCCGTATCGCCCTTTAAGGGGGGCGAAAATGTATGTGAAAGTCAAGCGTAAAAATGAACTAACATATTGATATAATTACACTTTTATAAATGAAGGTAATTCAGGGATAATGGACTTACTTTCAGGAAACTGCTATACTAAACAAAAAAGTGCCGTATTTTTTTGCTTTACTGGTGCAAGTACAAGAATTTTATGTTCATCCGACTTGGAAAACTTGAAAACATCTTGATTTCTCGAGTCGTTTAAAACCAATCAAAAGAGAAAGGATGCTGTTATGAGATATATTTTGTGCGCTTTGCTCATCGCTACTATTTCCGTCTCATCTTCGGCATTCGCTGCTGATTATGAGGTTCGGAAATTTAATCAGGGCCAATGGTTCATTTATGAGGGCGATGTGAAAACTGCCCTGCTTGTCAGCGGGACGTCTGAACCACAATGCTACCAGATTGCAGATATATTGATTTTGCTGGATAACCGTGCGCAAGCCTTGGATACCGAGCTTTTGCAAAATGCCGCCCGGCAAGGGCTTTCCCATTACAACGCCTATTGCGCCGCCAAAAATCAGCAAGCGTCAAAGGCCCGAAGTGTTGTTGCCTTTATTGCGGGTGGCATTACGCCTGACAGCTTTGGCCGCATAACAGGCAATGATGCTTTGGTATCCGGCAGGATCACTTCCACGGGTAATCCGTCTGACGGAATTTTGGAAATTAGCACCAATAAGGTTGCGGCGGCTCAAAACAATAACGGCGGGAAGTCAAACGCCATTGCAGGAATTCAGCGACAAAGCGAAGAAGACCGCCAATTGAAAACGGCGAAGGATCAGGCCAGCACTGATGCCACCCGCGCCCGTTTCGCGCCACAGTTTGAGCAAAGCAAGACCTCTGCCAAGTCCGCCGGATTTTTTGCAACGCTAACCGGCGGTGATCGGGCAAAACTGACCGGCGCATGGTCTGGCAGTACCGCGCAGTGCAGCGAGGATGTTCTCTTGCTGATCGATAATGATGGTAAGGGCAAAGTCGAATGGTGGCGCGAATTTAAAAGCTACGGCCTGCTGCCATGGCGTTCCGGTTCATGGGAGCTGAAAAGCGGCACGGTCACCATGATGCTCAACCACCGCACCGAGTTCACCTTCATCAACGGCTTTGAAGACACCGCAATGAATGAAACCGTGCAGCTTGATCTCAAAAACATTTCATCCGATGAATTACGGCTGGCCGCGCCAGGTCCAAATTCACCAGCCCTGAAACTTCTGGGTGCGGATGAGAAACTGTTTAAGCGCTGCCCAGGTGGCTGAAAGCGGCGGCTAGTGGATTGGACTTTCAGAATAGTCTGATTTTTGATATGTTCTGGATCGTTGAGTCTTAACAAAATATGGAACATCAAAACGGAGATAGCAGTTACTCTCCTTAATTACATGGAGAGAATATGAAGATCCGTAGATTAAAAATAAAGAATTTTAGAGGCATCCACGAACTCGAATGGGCAATGTCATGACGGGCGCACACAACGGACCTGGATCAATCTGGCGGCGTTGGGATCCGCATATTCACGCTCCGGGAACGGTTTTGAATGATCAGTTTGGGACTGACAATTCATGGGAAGAATATTTAACTAAGCTAGAAACGTCGTTCCCGGCAATTGAGGCTTTAGGAATCACTGATTACTATAGTCTCGAAGTTTATGAGAAAATCTGCGCTAGTCGTGACAGCGGCCGATTGCAGAATGTTGGACTAATTTTTCCAAATATTGAACTGCGTTACGGTGTCGGTACAGACAAAGGGTCGCCAGTTAATTTTCATCTGCTGATTTCTCCAGAAGACAAAGATCATGTGAAAGAAGCCAAGCGTTTTCTCCGACGCCTAACCTATAAACATTCCAATGGTGATACTTATAGCTGCACTCGTGATGACCTGATTGGCCTTGGGAAGGCACATGAAGGAAAAGATATGGATGATGATGCAGCGCATGCTGTCGGAGCCAATCAGTTTAAAGTGGAAGTAGACCATTTTCTTGAACAATGGACTGACAGCCCATGGATACAGAAAAATGCGTTAATTGCAGTCGCTGTAAGCAGTAATGACGGCACTGCGGGATTGCAAAAAGATGCTTCGCTCTCATCCTTGCGGCAAAAAATAGAAAGTGCCGCCCACATAATATTTTCGTCACAAGCCAAACAACGAGAATTCTGGTTAGGCGAAGGGACGCTCACCAGTTCTGAGATTCAAGATAAATACGGAAGTTGTAAGCCTTGCATCCATGGCAGCGATGCTCATGATCTTGATCACGTGGGGACACCTGACCTTGAACGCTATTGCTGGATTAAGGGTGATGCAACATTCGATGCATTAAGACAAGCCTGTATGGAGCCGAGTCTCCGTGTGCGAATTGATGCCGCAGCACCAGAAGGTGCTTATGCTTCTCAAACCATAGATTACATCTCCATGAAGAATGCTTCATGGTTTGGCGATGCACCAATCAAACTTAATAGTGGGCTTGTGGGCATTATTGGCGCAAGGGGTTCGGGCAAATCGGCCCTTGCCGATATGATTGCTGCTGGTGGGTTTGACTTATCCAGCCATCTCAGCGAAAGCTCGTTTGTCCATCGCGCTGGGAATTTACTCGAAGGATCGGAATCGACTCTTTCTTGGTGTGATGGAAGTACCAGTGCAAGCACACTCGATTTTACTGAATTGGAGAATAATTCTAATTCTCCGAAAGTTCAGTATCTTTCACAGCAATTTGTAGAACGTCTTTGTTCTGCCAGAGGTGCAACACAGGAGCTAATTGCTGAAATTGAGAGGGTTATTTTTAACACTCACGCTAAGGAAGACCGTCTTAGAACAGACAATTTTCAGGAATTGCTGTCATTAAAGGCACGGCGTGGCCGCAAAGCTCGTGCCCGTCATGAGGAAGCACTGTCTGGTATTGGTAGCCGAATTGCAAAAGAACGCGATAAACAAGATGATTTAGCAGGAAACAATACCCGATTAGTGGAACTCACAAAATCTGTAAAAAAACAGGAAGAGGAGCGTGCCAAACTAATTCCAAAAGAAGCCGATGCTCATGCTTCAACGTTTAGCACGGTATCAAAAGCGGCAAATATAGTGCGCGACCGTATTGATAAAGCAAAGCGCCGTAGCAGCGCATTGGAAGTCCTGACTGACCATGTGCTGGCATTCCGGGAACGACTTGCTGATGATGAATTGGCAAACCTCAAATCTCAACACAGTGAAACTGAATTAGAGGACAAAGATTGGCCCGCATTTAAAACGAAATTTGAAGGCGATGTAGATACTATTATCGCAACATCTAAAAAAAATGCGTCTGATATTATTTCCAAGCTGATAGGTGAAACACACGATGGTGATCAAAATGTTGAAAATGTAGAACCATCGACAGTAAGCCTCCTGCCATTGGGTGTTACGCTAGAGGCGTTTCCCCTAAACTTGCTTGAACAAGAAGAAACACGCCTACGCTTATTAATGGGAATAGATGAAGATAAACGCAAAAAACATGTGCGTTTATCCGAACAGATCAGACTTGGTGAACAACAAATAACGAAACTTACCAGCACTATTGAGGCCGCTGGGAAGGCGGATGATGAGATCAAAACACTCAATACATTACGTAATGACAGTTACAAGAGCGTGTTTGAGGGTATCGTTTCTGAAGAATCCGCTCTTCAAGACCTTTATCAACCATTAGCTGACCGGTTAGTTGATGCAACAGGTGCGCTTGGTAGTTTGAAATTCTCTATTCGACGTCGTGTAAACCTTGCTGACTGGGCCAAGCGGGGCGAAGCTCTGATCGACAAGAGGATGGCCGGTGATTTTAAAGGTTTAGGTTCGCTTATGGAAGCGGCAGATGAGGCTTTAGCTGAAAGCTGGCGCGTAGGCACGGCGAGTGAAGTAGCAAACGCAATGGCGACTTTCCGCTCAAAATATAACACCACCATAAGAGATGCGGCAAATGTTAACAAAAACAATGTGACGGCAATGCGCAGATGGGGCGTAAGTGTGTCAGAATGGTTATATAGCACTGATCACATTCAAATATCATATGGCATGCAATATGACGGCGTTGAGATAGAGACTCTATCCCCTGGAACACGCGGTATTGTCTTGCTTTTGCTTTATCTAGCAATTGATACGGATGATGATCGGCCATTGATAATCGATCAACCTGAAGAGAATTTAGACCCAAAATCCATATTTGATGAATTGGTGGTTCTTTTTCGAAAGGCCAAGCTACGGCGTCAGATTATTATAGTCACGCATAATGCAAATCTAATTGTCAATACTGACGCTGATCAGGTTATCGTTGCTGAATGCGGCTCAATCAAGAGTGGAAAACTGCCGAAAATATCCTACACAAGTGGGGCTCTGGAAGACCCCGTTATCCGAAAACATGTCTGCGATATTTTGGAAGGCGGCGAGCGTGCATTCCTCGAACGTGCAAAACGCTTGAGGGTTGCAATATCAAAGTAAAACAACATGCATCAGAGGTCAGCAATATACGGTGTAATCTATAAGAGATATTTTGAATATTACATGTAAAAGCTATATACGCACTTACTCTGATTTCAAGAAATTCCAATCCCTTTCTTGCGGCCAATATTCCACGATATGCCGCCGCCGCTGCTCATGATGCCGGAGACGGATTGCCCGCGCGCCCGCTCCAAAACTGAACGCCATGGCACAAGCGTGAACTCTTTTGACTTTTCAATTAGGGCATAGCGGCCACTGGCAAGTTCAACAGGCTTTGAATAGGTGCCTTCAATTTTATCGCCCTTTTTGGTTTGCTGGAATGTCTTGCCGATTTCATCAGCAATGTTGGCAGCTACCTTCATCACTTCGCGGTTTTCCAATGTTTTCAAGAGACCCCGTTGATAGCGATTGCCCTTGTCTGTTTCTTTGGCAAATCCTTGCGCCACAAGCCATGCCTGTCGCCGTTTCAAGGCGTCCGTCACCTCGGCCCCAAAGCCTCTGTTGCTCATGGGCGTTTTAGTGGGATCAAGCAGGGTCCGATCAAGCCAGGTCGCACCGGTTGCCTGTGCCTGTACCTCAAGGGAAAACTGCGCGCGCGTAATAACGGTTACAGGGGATCGTTTGGCTTGTGCTTTGCCAATATCCGAAACCTCTTGCAAATAATCCCTTGGCACTTCCCAGCTCCCATCAGAAAACCGCCGGACGATATTATGCCTGCGCAAAGACTCAAGTCTGCGAATATGGGTGCGGATAAATTCTTTTGAGGCTCCAGGATCATGACGCGCATGCAGATCGGAATTATAAAGCCCTTTATTATTCTTGGCGATGTCAGCAATGGTGTGATCGGTTTTGCGTGGACCTAAATTTTGCGGAGCGAGTTCGATAATGCTGCCCGTCTTATAGGCTTCAATGTCAGCCGTCTGACCAATATCGGCATAATGGGTTTTGCCATCAACGCCTTCGACTACCAGATAATAGCGGTCACCCAATTCATCGGACAGGCCTTTGCCAATCAGCTTTCCGATGATCTTTTTGCCTTGCTCATCTTCGGGGCGAAAAATTTCATAGTCCTTGCTTAAGGCGGGTCTGCCACTCCGGGCCATTTCCGCATGCATGGTTTTGATAATGTCACCCCGTAGTCCAAGGTCTCGTAAAGTAGCTTCCATATTTTGTGATAGATGCCAGATCCCCGTTTTGGCTTCGGTGGCAAACTGCATATCCTGTAACTTCGCCAATCGGCCAAGCCGGAGAGAGTGATTGAAACGCGCATATCCTTCGTTCGGCTGCCCGCGCATATCCACCATGCCGCCCTCCGCCATGTGAAGAAGTTTTCTGTCGATTGAAGTAAAACGGTCCTGCGTTACTTCACGGCGCAAGGCTGATGTTATTTCATGATCCTGACGCGGCCCAAGTTCGGCGGTCATAAGCGCGCTGGCCCGCTCTCGCATCCCTGACGAAATATACTCCCTTGCAATGACAAGGTCTTTGCCGTCATCAGCAATACCGCGCACCACAATATGGGTGTGGGGATTGTCGGTATTGTAATGATCCACGGCAATCCAATCGAGCTTGGTGCCCAGGTCTTTTTCCATCTGCGCCATCAAGTCACGGGTGAAAATTTTCATATCGTCCAGTTCGGCGGCATCTTCCGGCGAGACGATAAAGCGAAACTGGTGACGGTCTTCTCTGGATTGTTCAAGGAATTTTTCGCCGTCAACTTCGTCGTGGGCCGCACCATAAAGCTGTCCCGGTTCGCCGTCTTTTGAAACGCCGTCACGCTGTACATAACGCAAATGCGCCCCGGCCTTGGCAAAGCCTGATCCGACCATTTTGATAAAGCGGGCTTTGATAACCACGCGCCTTTGCCTAAACCGCGCCTGACCGCCCCGCTTTCCCAAGGCCGCCGCATGATTGCCGCGTCCGATATTTCGTCCGGTAAAACCATGGGTATGTTTGGGGCCGTGAAACCTCGCGTTCTTCTTGCCAACTGCATTCAGGACACGGGTGACATAACGCTTGCCGGAGCTACGGCCCAGATCGCGAAGCCGCCCCAGCTTTGGTTTAAAATCATTATCACTTTTGTTTGCCAATAAAAAACACCTTTAAAAACCTAAGTCGTTGAATTCCCTCATTTTCGTGAAAACTGTGGGCTAGTCGAAGTCAACGGTTCGACCATTTCCTCAAATTGATAGCCCACACAGCCCAAGGCCTGTGGGCGCAAAAAACCGATGTGCAGACTGGGATGATGGGAGGCACGCCCACATTCCTTTTATCTCGCCTTCCGCTTCGCGCCATCTTAATTCCCCCTGTCCTGAATTTCCTTACCGGGCGCAATGATCTCACTGCCCTCTGCCTTCCAAGTGAAAATGGGAGCGGCAATGCCGATAATATCTTCTGTGTTGAGGGGGCCAAAATAACGTCCGTCAAAACTATCCGGTCTGTCCATCAAGGCAAAAAACTGGTTCTGTTTGAGAATGATACAGCCTTGCCAAACAGGCAAAACACGGCCTTGACTATCCCTTGTTAAAGCAGTGGCAACCGATTTTTTGTTGACCAGAATGGCCTCCCCATGACGGCAAACCTCATCACCAGACAGGGCAATAATTCGTTTAATGAGCGGCACATTAAAGGGCAGATAATGTCTTTTTGCCGCAATCATCCTAAAATCGGGCGGCGTCGGAACGACGGCAAACGCCCCCCGTTTCAGGCTGCTGGCTGGGGTAACGTGATAAAACCCAATGGGGGCAGAAGCAGAGGCATTATAGATAAGTTTAACCGGTAAATTGAAGATCACTGGCATCATAACAATGATGAGTGCAAAGCCAATAAAGGTCAGAAATCGCATTCGTTCTATCATGCAGACACCGCCCTTTCCAACAGCCATGCGCTGTGCAATCTAGCTTCATAAGGGAGCGGATCAAGGGACGCATTAAGCCGCGCATTGGTCTGTACCCAGTACCACGGTGCAACATCCGCAAGGTCAATCTCGGCCTGTTCAATCAGGTCAATTGCATCAAAAAGACGATGGACACGGGCCTTGCCGGAGACATCCAGCAACACTTCTGCGCCGGGAGTTATGCCCGGAATAGGGCAAACCGTTATTGTTGGATCGCCGCCTTTCAGGACAAAAAAGCGCCAGCTTTTAGTGCCATATTCATTGGTCTCCCAGCGGATATAACCAAAAATATCACCACAGGAATAATACTCATAAGCCTCGCGTCCGGCATAATCATCACGGTATTTTGGAACACCGAAACGGATATAATAATTGAAACTGTCACGGCCAAAATGCAGATGAACACGGGTAAGATAATCAATCATTTTCACCTCTCTCATTAGTAAGGGAAGCTGAACTTTCATCGCTATCTTGATTGCCATATGGACGGGCTTTCTGGCGTTTATGGCTTTCTGACCAGTGATCCAGATCATCCACATGATAGACAATTCGCCGACCATGATCGCGAAAAACAGGCCCGCGCCCTTCATGTCGCCATTTATTGAGCGTATGAAAACTAAGCTTGAGCCTGTCCGCCGCTTCCTCAATATCGAGATAAGGCGATGGGCATCTCTGCTGGCTCATTTTGTCAGGGGGCCAGTTTGTTTTATCAGGGGGAATGTCCGCGCTCATCATTCAGGGTCTCCATCAGGGTTAATCGATATATTTCGATCAATTCTGATTTAGAGACGGGCAGTTTTGCAGACTCGTATTTTGCCCTCTAAAAAAACGTGTAGGTGAAAATTCAGCCTTTTCGGGAGCGATTAAAGAAAACCCGGTGGCCTTTATTGATGAGGTTACGGCCCTTTTTCAGTAAGCGATAGGTCCGGCTTTGCACATGGTGACTTATGTCATCCCAGCCATTTTTTACAGCCTCTTCACCAAAAATACGGATGGCAATTTCCCGCTGGGAAAGACCATACCCTGCCAAATCCAGTGCATAAAGGATTTCCGGTGTCATGCGAAACCGTGCGGGTATCATGCAATAGGATGAATTGAACCGGCCCCTTTTTAACAGAGAGTCAAGGCATGAAATGGCTTCAATCTGCTGGGTCAGAATACCGGGCGCACTGGCCCTGATTTCAAAATATGCGTCTTCATGAAGATCAACTTGTCCATCAAAGACAAGCTGTAAAGACTGTTTATCTTCTGACAGAAGCAGATGCTGTTTGCCGTCACTGGTGCGCACGGTTGTCCGTTCACAAGACAATTCAGAAAGAAGAGTGCCGGATGATTTGTCGCGCTTGTCGCGCAGGGTCGGGGTGCATTTTAATATACAGGGATTATGGGTCGGTGACCAAAAAGGGCGGACAGAGTCCGAGTCCCTTTTTGGATCAGCGAAAAAAAAGCAAGCCAAACCGCGCGGCAGAAGCGGTCTCCTTTTGGGTAATTACCGGAATATCCTGTCCTGATTGTTCAATATCCGCATGTGAGGCGTAGCGCGCCCATGCCTTTTGGTATGCGGGATCACGGCGCGTAAATTCCCACGTCCAGGCTTCAATACTCATATTTTCCTGGAGATAGTCATACTGACTTTTCTCCGGCTCATCATTGGTCATTCTGATACCCCATTAATGTCTAAATTAGATGAGTTGTTTCAGTTTACCAGCCCCAATCAGCTTAAAATATTTAAACTAAAAGTTGTGTATTCAATGGTTTATATACTACAAAATAGATAGTATTTCCAATGATTTGGTGATTTTTTAACGGTACAATGCAACTAAAAAAATAATAAAATTGGATGTTTTTTAAATGCAAATGAACAACATGGAAAGCACAAGCTCATTCTGTCTTTCTATTGAGCGATAAAGCTTCTGTTCCCTCACACTCATCTATGTGAGGGAACAGGATGTTGATCATCAGTCTTCAGGGTTCCAGAGGATTGCACTGACGCCTTCTTTTTCCTGCCCGGAAGCTGGTCCAAGATTGGCATAAATTTTACGGGAACCAAATTCCGGTGCGGCGAATGTCAGTGAAATATAAGGGTTTCCGCTTACCTTTCCGACCCGGTTCCAGCCGCCGCCAATTTCAACTTTGTCTTCTGTATAGACCCTGAAATCGGGCTGTCTGTCATTTTCCTTTTTGCTGTTTGACAGAATGGTGATGCGCTTTTTAAGGCTCATCATTGCGAGCTGTCCGGTAAAACCATTTTCAGTTTCTGTTACATATCCAATTGCTTGTGCCATTTTTTCGTCTCCTTTGTTTATGAGCGGGGCGACCATCGCCTCGGCTCGTGCTGGGCCGTAATGGCGTGCGGATGGCATTCTCACCCGTCAGGGCTGGACTGCTAATTTTTGCTTTTTTGACCACTTGGTGGTGTGCGCGAGGAGACGTTCCATTCTTCATGGTGCGGCGGGGAAAAAAATGAAAATTAGTGGTTTAGAATGACAGGCGTTCGCCATAGGTCAATTAAGCAGAGCCAAGGCTATGGTTGTTTCGCTTGAGCCAATTTATGGAGACGAAAAATGGTGCGGGTGGGTGGATTATTATAAAAGGCAAAGGGTTTTATCTGTCAGCTCAAGAAGCCGGGGCGTGAATGCCCGTCCATTAATTCTGCCAAACTGCCAGAAAAATACAGCCTGATTTCAGGGTCTATACAGAAAGTTTTTGGATGACGGCTGGTGCCGGACTGGCAAGAGGGAATGACCTATTTTCACTGACGCTTGCAATATGGAAATTTGGATCTGATAAAATATGCCCGTCTTGACCGAGCTTTGGATAGAGTGATGAGGTGTCTTTTACTGCCATTGGAATCCTTAAAGACTGATTATTAACAGCGTGTTTCTTCCCTGTGTCAGATGTGGGGGCATAGAAATACGGCCTTCCCCCTGTTCAAGAGAAAGCCATACAGCTTTAAGGATGGGTTTTATTTTGCAAATAATTTGCCTGATCGGCGGCGGTTGATAGGTCTCCGGCTCCCGATTTGGTGTAGGTCTTAAAGGGAAAATCCATATAATGGGGTAGCCAGTTTTGTGTTTTTTTGCGGCCATTACCCGTAACAAAATCGGCGATGATCTGTTTTTGAATTTTGGCCGTGGCGCTGACATTGCTGTCGGCAACATGTTTGCCGCCGATATGTTTCAGCATGGCATTGATCGCCGCCTTATCGCGCAAAAGAGCAAAAAAGGCATCATCCGGTTGCCAGCATTTTCGTATGTCAATGGATAGTTTACCGGCCTGCATATGAATCAGGGTATCCAATACTCCTCCTCCTGCACCCCTGTAAATTATTCATCGCTTAATATTATTTTTAAAAATTCACCCCAGAGCACATTGTTCGTTTTTTGTGGCCAAAATTAATTACAAAACAACCGTTTAAAAAATTACAATCTTCTTGCATTAATTCTTCAATTGATGCATAGTCCTTATAAGTAAATTTATAAGGTGATTCTATATGGCGATTTTTGATACTTCTGATCTTGGTGACCTGCCACCTGAACTCATTAAAGAGCTCAAGTTAGCTGGAAATGTAGATGATGTGTTGCTCAACCTTTTTTATGAGGCTGGAGGTATTCTTGACTTATCTACCCTCTTGGTTGGGTTTTACAGAAAATATAAAGAAGTAAAAACACGCCAATATATGATGACAACGTGCTATCGTCTTGTAAAGAAGGGATTTTTATCTTCAACAGAGAATAAGGGAGAGTATAAAATTACTCCTAATGGACTAAGCGTAATTGGAAGAAGAGTGATAGAGGAGAAAAACGAGGAAAGAGAGTGAGTAGTAAGCATAAGCTATATTGTGGATTAATATTTAATATGTTATGGTCTGCAAAATAAATTAAGGCCGTTCACGCCAATGAACGACCTTAATAGGAGGTAGGATTAACCACCTCACTGAATATTTCAGCATTTTCAGTGTAATTGGTTCCTCCTTTTTTGTCAATGATGCTCAGCGATCCTTGGGGCACCATTCATTATAAGGAGACATTTAATGTCTAAACATCAAATACAATGTATCAATAAATCTGATCGTGACAACCCTTACGAGAGGATTAAGGCTATTGGTGGGGTAAATCCCAGCGGTAGCAACTGGAAACTTACTCAAAAAGAGGCGATAGATTCTATCAATTCAGGTAAGTATAGCTTTTACGTGCAAGTTAACGGTAAACCTGTAGATGTTATTGTAGCAACAAGCCGATATGGTAATAAATACATAAAAACCGAAGCTGATGGTGAAGAGCCTAATAATTTACTTTCCTTACCTGAATGTAAATAATGAAAAGGCGATGGCTATTGGTCGTCGCCTTTTTTAATCAATCTTTTTCAGGGAAAAGAACCGTCTTCGCCCTGCAATAATTTCAAATGTCTTGCCCTTTTTCCGCACAAGCAAAGGCTGTTGAATGCCGCGCGCGCGAATGCTGGGTAGTATGTCAGAAACATCTGGGGCTTTGCATCCATGACGCATATTGAGCGGTGAAATTTCCAGTTGGCTTAAGGGTATTTTTGCAAGTTCCATGAGAGTTATCCTTTTCTAGTGGGTTGGTTTAGAGGGTCTTGCGGTCAGTTTCTTGACCGCCGCTTTTCAGATTCAAGCCCTGCTTTGGCTTATAAAAGCGCCTTTTCTTCAAAGGTGATTTGGCCGTGTGTGCGCGCCGCTTGCGCATAGATGGAAAGCGGAAATTTAGCGATAAAATGCCTGTCCCGTTCGATGCCAAGGGCACCAAAAAGCCTGATACTCTCAAGTTCTGACAGGCTTACATATCCAAGTTCAGGGCACTGAAAACCAAGATCACAAAGGCCGAACAAAATATCCGGCTGGTCGGCGACCATTTCCGTTATCAGCCATGTGGCGGCACCCACTGGATTGAACAGTTTCACCACGGGATACGGGTCTTTGTTTTTATCTTCATTTTGCCAATTGGCGATAAGTTTTTTGCGTATGTTTTCTGTAATGAGGTGCATGATTTTACCTTTCAAAATTCTTCTGGTTGATGTGCGGGAAAGCCGGGCGCGGTCACGCCGCTGCCCGTATTTTTTCAATTTGGCGGTTGGTTAAGAGATAATCGGCGGCTTTGCTGGCCAGACTGGCGGCGCGAAAAATCGCCCTGTCATCGTCTTTCAGCTGTGCAAGCCATGAGGCGATATAGTCCGTATGGCGAACGGTGGGTTTGATGGTGAGCGATGCGCAAACAAAGGCGCTGGTCATTTCTGCCACAAGTTCCTCATGGGCATAGGGCTTGCTTCCCTTTGCATGGCGCAAGTCCCGGTCAAGGCGTGATCTATGGCCTGTCCAGTGGCCCAATTCATGAAAACAAGTGCGGTAATAATTGATCTGTTCATGAAAGGCGGGTTGCGGCGGAACCTGAATAAAATCCTCTGAGGGCACGTAAAAAGCCCGATTGCCGCCAATACGAAAATCTGCGCCCGTGTCTTTTATCAGGGCTTCGGCGTGGGGGATTTGCTGACACTCTGGAAGTTCTGGCGCATCCTCGTAAAGTTCTTCCGGCAAGCCTTCGCATTGCGCGATATTGAAAACATTGTAACGTTTTAGAAAAGGAATGCGCTCCGGGTCGCGCTGTTCTGCGCGCGCGGTCTGGCGTTCTTCCTTAGTGATAAAACTGTCGGCATAGACAATGGATGTTGATTTTTCACCTTTGCGAACTGAGCCGCCAAGTTTCTGTGCCTGTTTATAGGTCAACCAGCTTTGAAGCGAAAAACCCCGCTCAAACACGGCTCCCCAAAGAAGCAGAATATTGATGCCGGAATAATTCTTGCCCGTGTCGGCATTGGCGGGAAGTCCTGCCGCACCGCTCCCATTGCCCCATGGTTGCACCCACGGCACTCGGCCTTGTTCCAGTTCCTGAATGATACGGGTGGTCACCTGTTGGTAAACCGTTTGCCGCTTGTTCGGTGTTTGTTGATTATGTCTGGTCATTGCGTCTGGTTCCTTCTCACCTTCGCCGCATTTTCCCCCGGAGGATGGGGGGCGGTGAAAAGGCCGCTTAGCCCCAAGCTTCAGGGCGCGGCGCAATATTTTTGGTAGGAGAAATGAAATGACTGAGACGAATTTAAAGCCAAAACTGTTGCGGCGTGACCGCTTGGGGCTATAAAGGCCGACCGCCTCCCAGCCGACAGGGGAAAATAATCCAAAAGTCACCGGCCTTGGTCGGTGTCCATATGGTCTTGGGGCGTTGCGGGGTGTCCCCGCTGGAAGGGGGTGTGCTGAAAACAGACTGTTTCAGGCTGGTTGAAGCCAGGGGGAAGGCTTTCCCCCACATGAAATTATTTCAGAAAAGAAGGCTATACAGACCAATTTTAACTGCAAAAAAGACGTATCAAACTTTATCTGGGAACCGTCAAAATTGCTTGAGTAAGATTTTTTCGCAGGCCTTTTGGGAAAGATTTGGGTCTGGCTGCAATATATTCTGATCTGTCAGGATACGAACTTGCTCATGTGCCCATTGATCAATATTTTGTGTTTCTGGCTTTAGGATTTTACCAGCCACGATGGCAGATTTAAGAATATGAACCACCCAATGCTCGAAGGACGCATTTTTATCGGAGCTTATGGTTTTAATCCCCGTCTCACACATCCACTTTGCCCGCACCAAATAGGACTCATACAGATTTCTGGCTATTTCAGCATTTTCATCTGGGTCAATTGCCAGCAACTTACGGGTGGTTTCTTTCCAACATTTCCCCGCTGAATCCAGATCAAGGATTTGAATATAGATCGGGAATAACCGCCTATCTTCTGCGGTTACCGCCCGCGCCGTTGGCACCAATTCCACATTGATAGTAGCAATATTACCCATTTGTACCGATTTCCGGTTCATGATTTACCGCCCAGAATTCTTTTAAGAGAATTTTCCGTTCAGTATAGCATTAATCCCTGAAAATTTTAATCAAATTCCAGTGAAATTTTACTAGCCCCTCTGTCGATTTAAACGACGCGGGCGTTTGAGGCGTATTTTCCTCTTGGTTTATCGGATTAAATTGGGTATTATGGGGTAAATTATTGGATATAAACTCTATGAAAGACCCAAATCTTTATCTGACACCGGATATCGTGAAGCTTGTTGCGGAGATTGATGAATTTAAAGGCCGCTGGCAGGCCCTGGAAAATCTCTCTCCTGAACGCCTGTCTGCTTTGCGCAAAGTGGCAACGGTTGAAAGCGTTGGCTCTTCAACCCGTATTGAAGGCGCAAAGCTGACCGATGCGCAAGTAGAAACCTTGTTGTCGGGTTTAGGTAAAACATCTTTTGAATCCCGTGATGAACAGGAAGTGGCGGGCTATGCCCATGCCATGGACCTTGTGTTCGAGGCTTTTTCTGACTTGCGGCTTACTGAAAACCACATCCGCCAGCTTCACCAGACATTGTTGCGATATAGCCATAAGGATGAGCGTCATCGCGGGTCTTACAAGACGCTTGATAATCATGTGGTCGCCTTTGACGCTGATGGTCATGAAATAGGTGTTATTTTTGAAACCACCACGCCTTTTGATACGCCGCGCGAAATGGAAGAGCTAGTCGCCTGGACTGTAAAAGCGATTGATGAAGAAGCACTTCACCCGCTGTTGACCATTGCCGTATTTGTGGTGACATTTCTTGCTATCCATCCGTTTCAGGATGGAAATGGCCGCCTGTCCCGAGTATTGACCACATTGCTCCTGCTTCGGGCCGGATATGATTATGTCCCTTACGCTTCACTTGAAAGCGTGATTGAGGAAAATAAAGACCTCTATTACAAAGCCCTGCGCCGCACCCAAACCACGCTAAAAGGCGATACACCCGACTGGGAACCCTGGGTGGGGTTCTTCCTGCGCTGCCTTAAAAAACAGAAAAACAATCTGG
>Ga0316204_10005936_pt1 | contig 19472 bp, 18 predicted proteins | sample 6monrhotite_MG_2_FD_205661 | JGI IMG/M metagenome (GOLD analysis project Ga0316204, IMG submission 205661) | Microbial mat bacterial communities from mineral coupon in-situ incubated in ocean water Damariscotta River, Maine, United States -... | ecosystem: Environmental > Aquatic > Marine >...
GATGAATATTATGTAACACGGGAACATGCCACGCAAAGTATTTTTGAATATATTGAATGTTACTATAATTTTAAACGCAAACATTCTACAATTGGTTACACTGCACCCATGGTGTATGATAACCTGGTAAACCGCTCTTAAGCCTGTGTACGTTTTTTCAGGGGAAGATCATAATGTCAGTTGGGAAGATGCGGTGGCCTATACCCAATGGCTATCGAAACGCACCGGGATGAAATACCGCCTCCCCTTTGAGGCAAAGTGGAAATATGCAGCACGTGCCACCACCACGACATCGCATTACTGGCCTGAAAATATGGAAAGTGAACAGGAAGTTGCCTGTGATTATGCGAACGTATTCAACACAAAAAACGAAGCACAGATTGAAAACAGAAATACCATAAGTTGGGATCCATTTAAATATAAGGATGAATATCCGTTCACAGCACCAGTGGGTAAATTTAAATCCAACAATTGGAAGCTCCACGACATGCTTGGCAACGTCTGGGAATGGACTCAGGATTGCGATATCGACACCAATAAAAACAAAAGCTCTCCAACGTATGGGCTACCACAGCAAACCAGCAAAAACGGCGATTGCACTTTCCGAGTCGTACGCGGTAGCTCATGGCTCAATGTTCCTCAGCTCGGGATTTCCTCCTTCCACGACTGGTTTACGCCTGACTTCCGCAACAGCTTTGTTGGTTTCCGTCTCGCCAGAACGCGTTAACTTTATTCCTATTTCCTCCCAAGTTAGGGTGTGGGGAGTGCTGTATCCCCCATCAATTTTCTTTGCTGCCGCAACTATACCCAAAGCGTTTAGGATTTAGGCTTTATTGCTGTCCTATTTCTGTCCTGGCGGCGTTGAAATTCCTCGCAATAGACCGGCTATTACTCGTCATTTCGCCTTGCCAGTACAAAAATATGACGCGCACTAAATACCTAAATCCCAAACGCTTTGGGTATATCTGAGCTGGCAAATGCCTCATCTCGATAGAATTCAGCGTAACCTAACACAGACTAATATCTCACTGAAAGGCAGCAGAACGTTAAAATCGATCAAACAAAGTGCAACAGATACAGCATTTGCGGATATTTCCGAGCGCCCTTTGAGCATGAAATCGCTTCACCCTTTTAGACTAACCTAACACGCCACGATGCCTCTTCGGCGAGATTTTGTACAAATTCTAAGGTGGTGTTTCCTAAATCAAGGCATTCTGAGGCGTGACATTTCCCTTAAAACCCGTATCCTAGTGGCAACATTAGATATAACATGATGAATAACGTGATGAAAAGCATTTGGAGCACACCCCATGGGAAATTCTCTTTTCGAACAACTGAAAAAAAGCGGTCTGGTTGACAAGAACAAGGCGAAAAAAGTCAAACAAAGCCAATATAAAAGTACAAAACAGAAGACTAAAAAGGGTTCCGCTGCCCAGGTAGACGAAGCGACTTTGCTAAGCCAAAAGGCGCATACCGAAAAAGTCGAACGTGACCGCCAACTTAACCAGCAACAAAAAGAAACGGCTGAGCGCAAGGCCATCGCCGCCCAGATTAAACAGTTGATCGAAATCAACTGTCTTGAAGATGGTGATGGTGATGTTACGTATAACTTTACTGACGCCAATAAAGTTAAGCACCTTTACGTTTCAGAACGGGTACACAAACATATCGCGTCTGGCCGCCTGGCTATCGCTAAACTGGGAGAGAGCTACAAACTGGTGCCTGCACCCGTGGCGGAGAAAATCAAACAGCGTGATGCGCAATATATCATAATGAGTGAGCCTACCACCGAGCCAGAAATAGATGAGAATGATCCCTACGCTGATTATAAAATCCCGGATGATTTAATGTGGTAAAGGCTAGCTGCCGTTTACAATAATTGTTACACTTATTGGATAGAATTCAGGTAGTAAATGCTGCAATGATAGCGTCCAGCTCGGGGATATCCTGCCTCAGTGGCTCCAAGGCAGTCGGCTTCGCCTCCATATCAAACGCGCAGACTCCATCCGGACCACAGACGATAACGGCAATTGGTTTAATATTTCCATATAATCCGCAGCTGCTGTTCGATTTACGGTGTCGATAATCCATAGACTCCACCGCAATGAGCATATGCCTGGAGTCGTTGAATATTTCACTGACGCGCAACGTAGCCACTATTACCCCACTAGTGATCCACTGCGCGCATTTGTTTTATTCCTTGCCAAATCGGCGGTGACAGCAGCAATCCAATAGTGAGATAGATCATTTGCAATGGAATAAGCCGTATGCTTCCACTGCTGTGCAGTTCAATAGTGGTATCGAAGAATTCCGGTATAATTTCGATTGACGCTTCGTTGGCATTAGAAAGTATTCCCGCCACCGGCCCAACAATGGCCCACAATTGTCCCGTATCTGCCGGATCACCTAAGCCGATACGAATACGCAAACTTACGTTCCTCTTGTGAACCGAACGCCAGAAGTCACTAATAAATTTCATAATCCGTCGGCGAAATGCTTGTTGCCCAATGACCGCAAAGAGATTCGTTTTGTTACGGGGCGAACGTTGGTAGCGACTGTTTTTTTGAGTCATTTCTTTACCCTCCAGAGAAGGCGCCTTTAATTGAGACAAGGGAAACCGTACCCGCACAAGACCAAACGCCCATTGAAGTTTAAGGTTGCCTTGAAATGACTGCTGCCAAGACAGTTGAAACGTCAATGTCACCGGAATCGCCAGTAGGGCAACCAATAGGACAATTAATAACAGCAGAAATACCGCTACACTGGTCAGCATCGGATTGTCAGCCTGTTCTATTAATCAGGCGCCTTACCGCGTTTTCCCGCTGCAACCTTACCAATGGTGTCGGCAACCTTCTCCAATACCGATGCAGTGCCGGATTTGATTGGTTCGACCCGAACACCATCTGCATTGATAATGATAAGGGCCACCGGTTTTACACCTCCTCCGCCGCCGGTACCACCACCATGACCACTGCCTTTTTGCGGTTCAGTACCTTGGCCTCCCCCGACACCAAATCCAAAGCCAACATTAACGAGAGGAATAAGGGTATTACCTTCGACTGTGATGGGTTCGCCAACAACCGTTTTGGTATTGAGCATACGTTCGATTTCCGTAACCGCTTTATCGAACAGCTTTTCGATGTCTTCCATAACCGCCTCCTATATCAAGCCAATTCCACGAACCTTTAGCCAATATTATTGGCAAATGTTTAACTGTAATACTGTCAATAATATACCGCCGGCATTTACTGACTTAAATCTAAATACAATGCAGAGAGAGAATCATGCCGGTGATTAATGCACTGTAGATCTATACTTAATAATAGTTGCTATTAGGTGTGAATACCATTGAGGACAAGTGTAAAACTAGGCAGCTATTAATAAAATAACTACGTACTTATACTAAGCTGGGACCAATTCGCTAATGATAGTTAGACCTAACACACCGTCAAGGCTATTTTGACGGTGTGTTAGTAATAAGAATTTGTATTCAGTGATGCACACTAACTTTGCGCAACGATGCGCTAAAACTGTCTCATTACACATTTATGAAAACAAGCATTCTTTCCGGCAGATTTACCGTAAAGGAGCCCAAATCCAGTCAGATTCAAAAGATCTAAATTTTGCGCATCGGCATGGCGTTGCACGAAGGTGACCAACCCCCACTATACTGAGCTTCAATTTCTATTTAATTCTACTGCCTTATTGTTGAATAATTGCTGTTTGTTGCTTGATGAAGACAATCTAACCACCCGTATGCGCCATAAAACGCACTACCTGTTGGTGTGACTCAGCAAAATTATGCTTTAGCGGTTTGCGTTGAATAGCGTCATATATTTGTTGCGTCAATTCACTGTTGCTTATACCTGAACGCAGCAAATATCGCAATGGCACCACGTCATTTTGCCCCAAGCATAGATAGATGGAACCATCGACGGATAAACGCACCCTGTTACAGGTATCGCAAAAGTGCTGCGATATCGGTGTTATAAAACCGATCATGGTATCAGTACCAGCTATACGTACATAACGTGCCGGTCCACCGCCGGCCATGACACTTGGCAGCAATGAATAACGTCTGCTGAGCCTTTTCTTTATTGTTGCCAGGTTTATATAATAAGTGCTAGCCAGTTGACCTGTAGCGCCCATCGGCATGGTTTCGATAAAACGCAAAGTAAAATTATGCTTGATACAATATGCCACCATATCAAAGACTTCGTCATCATTGACACCTTTCATAACCAGCATATTGATTTTGATCGGGTGAATACCAACTGACTTTGCCACCTGTAGGCCATTGAGTATTTTTTCCAATTTGCCACCCGTTATCTGCCTAAATCGATTAGGCTGCAAACTGTCCAGACTGACATTGATGCGTGACACGCCTGCCTGTTTGAGTTGCGCGGCCAATTTACCTAAACGAACCGCATTGGTACTTAGCGAAAGGTCTTCGATTCCGGGTATACTATTCAGGCATTGCATCAATTCCGGTAGATTTTTTCGTAGCAAGGGTTCACCACCCGTTATGCGCACATGCTTAACCCCCAATCGAGCGAAGCTTGCGATAACACGTACTATTTCGTCGAAGCATAACCAATGCGCCGGATCACTGGTTGGTTTATAACCTTTGGGTAAACAATAGAAACAACGCAGGTCACATTGGTCTGTCACTGACAGACGCACATAATCAATACGACGCCCGAAGGAATCGGTTAAGATGTTATTATTGACATCATTTTCTGTATGCACATTAAATCCTAATGCGAAACCAATACTACATTTACCTAAACTACATAAGCTACATCAACTACATAAACAGGGGGAGCATTTGGCGCTTTTGACAGGTAGTGCATACTGCACCCTCTGACGCCGGAATAATTTCACCACAAATAACACAAGCATTTAACGCCACTCTGGCAACTTCTTCTTCAGTATCTGTTACAATATCGCTTAGGCTATATGCTTGTTCAAAGCGAATTACATCCTGAGGACAAGCCTCGGCGCAAACATCACAATTTGTACACAGGCTGTGGTTGATAGTACGCATTAACTCCAGGTCATGGACTTCTTTAACCAGTGCGCCAGTGGGACAGACGTTGACGCAGACTCCACAACCGACGCAGTGTGCGACATCGACATGCATTTTCTTCCAGGGAAAGTCGACACCGGCAGGAATCTCAACAGGGTCATTCCGTTGCTCAGCTAACGGTTTAGCTAACAAGGGTTCGGCCAACAATGGTTCAACCAGCAATAGTTCAGTAAACAATGCCTTTAACATCTGCCTTCGGGGAGATGGCCGTTTTTGCACCGTTGCATCATCATCTGTTTGTAGCAGCGCTCTGATTTGCTGTTCTTTATTCACGACCACCTTTGCCACCTGTTTGGCCATGCCAGTCCCAAGCGAGCGAAAAAATTCTCTACGGCTTACGGTGGAAGAAGATGGTGGCGCATTTTGTTTTTCACTTTCCCTAATTGCGATAGTGATTGCTGACTGCGCAATCATATTAGACAAATTCGCATACGTAGTGACAGCGTGTTTAAACAGCTCCATGCCCGGACACAACCGACAACCACTACAATTTCCGGTCGTCAACATGAGTGTTTTCACATTGGAACCTGCCATCGCTAATAATGCATTTTCTGTCATGTTACCAAGGCAGTTCACTGCAACAGAATAGGCATTATCTGCTTCGGCCTGATAACAGTGAACATGGAGTTTATGGCCATTAATGATCGTGTCAGCTTGATCTCCCAGCAAATCCAGCATCATTTGATCGGTATTATGAATGCCTTCAATAGTCTCTGTTGGGCAGGCAATTTGACACAAACCACAATTGATGCAGGCGTCACTAAGCTCTGGCCCAAATGGCAATGAAATAGCGTTCGTTGGACAAATATCCACACAGACTTGGCACTCACTTTGCCGAAAGCGCACACGTTTGCACAAGTCCGTTATTGGTGTCGGAGCAGCCCTGTTTTCATGGCTAGCGTATGCCAAAGCGTCTATTTGCATCGATGGGCACCTTCTGAACTAATCTTATCTAACATAGATGATTACTGGATACTGTTAATGAGCTGTTGCTTTAACATCGCCAAGTCTTGCTGCAAATACGCTTGCGTCATGTTGGATATCGACCGATAAAACACATGATCCGATTTGTTTTGTATTTCTTCATTAAGTTGGGGAAACCAATGTGTTAAATGCTCACTAAGAAACCGAATCTGATAAGCGCGATAGATCTCTGCCTGTGAAAACGCACTGGCACTAGCACCCGATTGGTCGACAATATGATTATCGATAAGCGCAACCACTTCCCGCTCGCACAAAAAGTACATAAACGACAGTTCAACCCCAATGTGGTTTGCCAACTCTTTACAAAGGCCATCCATCTGCGCCCCCGCTTCACGATATAATCGTCTCGCAGCGATGGCGCGCACACCGAGCAAAGGTCCTCTATGGGGCTGCCCATCTGAAGTCTTGCCACGATAAATATCCTCAAACGGTGTAACATAACCCCCGGTGGGCACAGCAAACAGACTCATGTACTCCTTTTTGAGTGCGGCCAATTCCCCGGCAAGTGAGCTGGGGTCTAGGGCAGAAAGAAATTGCTGAAGCTCAGTCGTCGCATCACCGGGTAACACTTCATTCAGATCATTCAGAAATAATTCATTGCAAATTTTTTGTAAAGACGCCTCAGTGATGGGTTGCAAATAAACAGAACCAAGAAACGAATAGATCGCCTCCCGGATCTGTGCATGTTGCCGCTCCAATTCCTGCTCATCTTTGCTCAATCCCAATGACGGCATTGGTTTTACACCTAGTTTATGATTGACTTCATGTATGTCGATCGCCATTTATCCCCCATCACTACTATTTATTTACTTGCATACATTTACTTGAATATATGTGCATACATCATCATCCTCAACTAGTTGCAAACTTCACTGACGGTACTGTTAAGGATGGATCAGCAAAACCTTCAGGGGCATTTTCGCCGGATTCACTGGCGTTAAAGTCTGCAACTACATGCAAGGCATTACCTACGCAGGCAGTGACACAGGCCGGTTGTAACCCTGCTTCGAGTCGATGGGCGCAAAAGGTGCACTTCTCCACTTTTTGTGTTACCGAATTGAATTGGGGTGCGCCATAGGGGCAGGCCTGAATACAGTTCTTGCAACCGATGCAGACATCCTGATTGATCAGTACAACACCATCTTCTTCGCGCTTAAAAATAGCATTGCCAGGATTGGACGGATCATTCACATTGGATACCGGACACGAGGCCAGGCATGCCGGGTGCTCGCAATGATTGCAGGAGCTGGTAACAAAGGTCATGGTAGGATTGGGATACAGCCCTCCTTCACGTTTAACCACCCAGCGATAACTGACATGATCAGGCATCACACCCCGGCCATTCTTAAATGGCATGGGCGAACCCAGTGGTCGGGTATTGTTTTCCGACTTACAGGACACCATGCAGGTATCACATCCGGTGCATTTATCTAAATCGATTAACCAACCAAGCTGTGGCATTATCTTATCTCCTCTTATACCTTTTCGACCTTGACCCAAGTATCGTAAAAAGAGCAGCTCCCGCCAACGGGTTCCTGGAGGCTTACATTGGGATTCATTTTATCCGTGCGCATAATTTGTGTTGGCTGCAGCCCCGCACCACGGCTGGGATCGTTCCCCGCAACATCACCGTTGATGACATGAGCGCGCGCATGTTGTTCCCAATGACCATAATGATGCGAAATGGCAATTACGCCGGGTTTAAGTCGCTGGGTCACCAGCGCCTTACCCGTTATGCCCGCCGTATTGGATGCGGATCGCACGCGCACTTCATCGCCGGTTTCTATCTCCAGATCAGCGGCATCCGCTGCACTGATCTCAACCGGATTTTCCGGTATGGATAACATCAACCAGGGATTAATATTGGTACGTGCCTGACCATGGTGTACTGTCTTATAGGTAATCATCTTTAAAGGAAAGCCCGCGTCACTAATAGGTGAACCATCCGAATGCGCTACCGGGGCGTAATGCGGCGTACCTTTATAATACTCACCCGTGATGGAATCCCGGGTTTTGGCAATGGGATCGATAAAGGTGCGGATGATGTTAGCGTACTGGTAGCTCAACTGCTGCCCGGTATATTCTTCCGTTGGGTTATCAAACACGCCGCCCTTAGACAGAATCTCTTCAACGCTAATACCCGGATATTTACCTTGCGCACTATTGGCCAGGTTCTGTAACATGGCCTTTGCCCAGTCCCAACTATTGTGCAGATGCCCCACCGGGTTGCCGGCATCATCTAACAATGCATTATCACCTACACCCGGCAAGCCCAAGGCTTTCGCTAATCCGATGTGAATATCCAACACCGCTTTGGTATCGGGCAACGCCGGGGTGAAACGGTTAGTGGCATTGACCGGAATACTATTTCCGACACCCCCGTTTAAGGGGCTGACTCCAATGGGTTTATCGTCAAAGGCGCCAACGACAGGCCGTTGAAATGCGGATCCTTTGTTTACCCTCCAGGGGATACCCGGTACCGAAAATTTTTCCAGGTACACGCTATCGGGTAGGACGTAATCAGCCCATGCCGCCACTTCGCCGATCACCGGGCTGATAGACACTAGCAATGGCAATTTATTTTCATCAGCAACGGTTTCCTCCCATACCTTTCTAAGTGATGGTGTCGAATAAGGCCAGGCATTCCAAAAGGTAATCAACGCCTTCATGCCATAGGGATAGCTATCCTGGATGCTGGGTATGACTTCCTGATAATTACCATGGGTGCCGAAGGGAAACCAGGGTCGCTTGGCTGGGTAACCAGTAAATAAGCTGCCGGCCTCTTCCGCATTGTAAAAGGTTTTAGCACGATCTATGCGAATACCTTCATGACCGGGATCGCCGGCAACTTTACTTAGGTTGACCACACCGGATTTATGATTCCAGCCACCACCACCGGCGGTACACCCACCCTTCCAATCGTAATTACCAATCAAGGTATTCAAATGCTGAATCGCCAACTGGGCGTGCAGACCATTGGTATGTTTGATGGGACCACGGTAGGTTATTGCCGTGGCCTTCTTGCCGTGACCAACGAACTCAGCGGCCAACCCTTCCAAGGTAGCCAGCGATACATCACAGATATTGGCGTAATCCGTTCGCGACATGGATAAGGCCGATTCTTTTAGTAAACTAAACGATGATTTCACGGATACCTCGGTGGGTGTTCCGCCCAGATCCAATTCAACGGTCTGCATAACTTCCAAATCACCATGAATTACCGCATTAGCACCCGCCATGGCGCCACCGAACCAAACCACGTAATCATTGCCCATCACAGTTTCACCATCAGCGATACCTGCTTCCATGGCAGTGATGTAACGCTGAAAGGTCTTGCCGTCGCTATCGGTAAATGTGCCCACCAAGTAGGTGGAATCGGTCCACGTGGGTTCACCATCGGCGTCGGCTGCCGCTTTATTGGCATTCATCAGGTAGGTTGCGTTATACGCATTGTGTTCAATCATCCAGTTGATCATGCCCATGGCTAGGGCCGCATCGGTGCCGGGTGTGATTGGCACCCATTGATGCGCTTGTGCTGCGGTATTGTTAAAACGTGGATCGACACTCACATACTTGCCGCCATTGCGTTTAAACTGCATTAAGTTACGCGCCAAACCCACCATGGGAAAATCCGCCTCGAGAGGATTGGCGCCGAAATAAATAATGTACTCACTACCGAGTATATCCGCTTGCCAGCCTTCGGTGCGGCCTGCACCCATGCTGTTTTTACTGCCGTTGGGGTCCCAGGTAATCAACTCATTACCCACGTGTCGCGATACTTCGCAAATTGACGTATGACTTAAGCCATAATTGGCCGTACCCCAGGCATGCTTCCAGATGCGTTCACTCATTTCTTTTTCGACACTTCGACCCGGAGCAAAGCCCAATAAGTTCTTCTTTTTACCAAGCTCGGGTCTGGCAGGATCGATCAACTGCTCCCTTTCAGCCGCTGGTATTAACGCATTAATCTTTGCAGCAATTTCACTAAAAGCCTGTCCCCAACTGATGGTCTCCCATTGGCCGGCGTTGCGTGGGCCTACCCGTTTCAGCGGGTGCTGAACTCGATAGGGATCATAGACGGTTTGAATGCCGGACTGTCCCTTTAAACACATGCGCCCTATTTCGGTATGGGCGCCAACGGGATCGGTACTGTAAGGCAGGCGATCCGGCGCATTATTTTCATCCACGTCGCGGTTGTTAGGGTGATAAGGATTACCATCGATCTTAACCAATACGCCATCAACCACTTTGGCCCTAACACCACAGCGTGAATGACACATTTGACAGACACTGTAGATAATATCTTCTTCTGATTCCACGGGGTCCGGCGGATTCTCGCCAGTTTTTAGCATTGCGTTTACCGGCGCGGCACTGGCGGACTTGGACTTGGTGAAGACCGGGCTAATCGCTGCCGCTGATGCCAAGGTACCACTTACCTTCAAAAAGGTACGGCGGCTTACGGACGGATTAAACCATTTGCTACTTTTTACACTCGACATTGTGTTGTTCCTCCGATCAATGTTCCCGGCTTAATCATCATCCCCGGAATCGCCAGTGCGCAAAACAGCCGCGATGGCGTTGATTTGTTCACTCGTGAGAAATGCCAGCGAGGACATCCCACCTTTATTCTTTTCTATCGCCTCAGCAATTTTTCTCGCTGAATCACCACTGACCTGTGATCTATCCAGACTACGATGGCAATTCGAGCAATATCGCTGGTATAACGTAGCGCCATCAGTCCCGTCCGTTCCTCCACCACCGGAACTGCCACCATTAAGGGTATCGGCAATGGCCTGGATTTGAGTGGTCGCTAGAAAACTCAGTGAACTCATTCCACCTTTATCCTTTTCAATTGCCTCGGCAATTTTTATAGCTGAGTCACCACTGACCTGTGATCTATCCAGGCTACCATGGCAACTCGAACAATAGGTCTGGTAAAGGATGGCACCATCGGTACCACCGCCGCCCGTGCCTCCACCACTTAGCGCATCGGCAATAGCCTGGATTTGAGTGGTCGTTAGATAATTCACTGAACTCATTCCACCCGCATTATTGGTGATGGCATTTTGAATTTGGCTGGCAGTAGCTCCGGTCTTGCCGGAACTGGCCAATGCACCATGACAGCCAGCACAGTTGGCTTGATAGAGACTGGCGCCATCAGTTCCACCGCCGCCACCGGCTCCACCTCCACTCAAAGCATCAGCGATGGCCTGGATTTGTGTGGTTGCTAGAAAACTCAGTGAACTCATTCCACCCGCATTATTGGTGATCGCATTTTGAATTTGGCTGGCAGTAGCTCCGGTCTTACCGGAACTGGCCAATGCGCCATGACAGCCGGCACAGTATTGTTGATATAAAGATGCCCCAGTGCCAGGTGCCGGTATATCCGGGGGCAATGTAGGATCGCCACCTAGTGCAACAGTAATTGCCTGTATCCATTGCGGACTCAACACATTGAGTGGCCCCATACCGCCTTCATCTTCAGTAATGACTTTATAAATCTCTTGCGTGGACTCCCCCTTAACCTCGGAATTGACCAACTCTCTATGGCACGCCGAACAAAGGTAGTGATAAAGTTGCGGACCATCGGGATCACTACCGGTGGTTATACCCGATTGATAAAACTGATTGCCCGGTCCCACAGGCCCGTGACAGATGGCGCACAATTGTGTGTCGACAAGCTTGCGTATATTGGTCTCAAAGGGACCTATTGCCGATGCAGTCTGGATCAAATTGGCACTAACATTACGATGACACCACACACACTGTTTGCCATCTTCACCGGGGGTAAATACCAGCATGGCCACGTGGGCATTGGGGATTGCGGGATCAAGGCTTTGTGCATTGAGGATGTCACCATGGCAGTCGAGACAATTGTCATCGTATTGTGATGAATGGGGATTGTGGACTGCAATAATGTTGACAACGGATGATCCACCACCGCCTGGCCGTTTGTCATCATCACCTTTTAGTGAAAGGTTCGTCTGGCTTGATTCACTTCCACCTTGACAAGCATATAAAACAAACAAAGCCGTGAGCACCAAGATCAGCCTACAGCAAGTATTGGTCATGTATCCTAAGTTCATTGTTGTCACCTTTTATGCTCAAATCCAAGCTGCGCAAATGACATTATCAATTCTTTTCAAACAGCCGTGTGTCTAAATGTGTAAAACTGACTGCTTTGTAATGCATCTAATCGGTAAATTCAGAGAAAAATAATCAACTACCATTAAAACGCTTTCACTTCTAATACCTGACTAAAAGACTAACTATTCATTCTATGTTGATGCCGCGTTGAATTGTTGATATCGCGAACATTCTTGATACTTTGTTTACTGCATTGTTTGCTGTTTTGTTTACTACATTGTTTACTACATTAATCACAGCATTAACCTTTCTGTTTGCTACACTCATGCCAATTGTGTTTGTGTTTATCTTTCAAGAAGTTGAAACTAATCTGATGAGACCAAGGTTACTTATCAGAAACATACAACGGGAAAAGTGTTACCCATTGGTAACACTCCGATCACTGCATTAAGTGATCTCCTTAATTAAGTTGAATTGAATTGATCTGCCTCAATTTGTACAACCGGTATTTAATATTCTATTAAGAAATCTAATGTCTACTTAGGGAACAAAGCCAATTAGAAAACAGATCATTTCTTTATGCTTGGGGGTTGATATGTTGAAGTGCCAGAGAGGTACCGAATATCATCACATGAGATATAGCCATACTGTGGCCATAGTGCTTGGACCGAAATCCCGGTTCGCAACCACACCCACAATAACGCTCGCTATTCTTACACTCTTTTTATTATTCAACTTAATCGCCTCACCAGTAAAAGCTGAATCACTATCGCAATCCAAACCGATACGCATAGGTATTACACCTGTCATCCTCAATGAAAAAACTCAATTTTTACATGAATGGGCGACGTATCTTGAAGCCCATTTGGCTCAGCCTGTGGCATTTGTGCAGCAAGACAGTTACGGGAAAATCACAACCCCCTTGCTTAAGGGCGAATTAGATTTCGCTTGGATATGTGGTTACCCCTATGTACAACACCAACGCTTGTTGGATTTGATCGCCATCCCACTATATAAAGGCAAACCACGCTATCAATCTTACTTAATCGTATCGAATCTTGATATAAAGACACACTCTCTTCTGGATTTAAAAGATACCGTATTCGCGTATTCCGACCCGAATTCAAATTCCGGCTATTTATATGCCCAATACAGTCTAAAGAAAGCAAATAAAAATCCTGAATCTTTTTTCAAGCAAACTTTCTTTACCTGGCAACACAAAAATACAGTGGAAGCCGTGGCCATCGGTCTGGCACAGGCAGGTATTATTGATGGCTACATCTGGGAGACCATGAAAAAACAACACCACCCATTAATTGCTAAAACACGGGTAGCCCACAAATCGGTAACGTTTGCTTTTCCTCCGGTTGTTGCATCAAACAATGTCGCCAGTCACCTGAGAAATAAATTGCAGCATGTGTTGTTATCCATGGATAAAGAAACCCAGGGCCGCCGTTTACTTAAGCAACTGAACATCGAAGGTTTTACGCCAGGTACTGCACAACTGTTTGACGATATTTTGAAAATGCACCTGTTTATTGAGAACAGAGAATTGAAAACAGAGAATAGAGAACATGTTGCTCCGTAATATCAGTTATCGCTATAAACTTCCGTTGTGCATGATTCTCGCCGCTGCACTTACCGCAGTCTTCGCCACTATGGTTGTCAGTTGGCAATATTATTCGTATAGCAAACACAATATCACGGTACAAAGTCAAGAGTTGGGTAATTCAATGCGCGACATGTTGACTTGGGCGCTGAATCACAAGGATATTTGGCATGCTTATACACTATTACGCGGTGATGAAGAAAACGCATTAGCCACACCAAAACACACATTTATTCTTTTAGATGAACAACAAACCATCTTTGCCTCCAATCAACCCACACGTTTCCCTACTGGAACACCAGTTTCTGGTCTGACAACTGTCTCAAGCACTTTTCTCAATGCCCTAAAAAACATCGTTAACATGCAGCAACCCAAGGAAATCTCAACAGAGCAGAACATGCTGTCCTCCATACCGCTGTTATCCGACAATTTAGTCATTGGCAGTCTGGTTATCGCCGATTCTTACGAATCTGTTTCAACACTTTACAACAGAGTATCAATTCAAGGATTGTTGGTTATTTTAATGACGATTAGCATCCTTGCTCCTCTAGCGTGGTTTTGGGGCAAGCATATCGTGAACCCATTGCTGGATCTGGAGTCCTGTATCTTAAAAGTCGGCAAAGAACTAATTGACAATATTCAATGCCTGGCCCCTAATGATGAGGACGAGATTGGCAGACTCAGCCGGCATTTTCAAAATATGGTCAATGACCTAAAAGAGAAGTCAAAACTAGAGCATCAAGTCATGAAATCCGACCGTCTGGCCGCCGTTGGCACGCTAGCGGCGGGGGTAGCACATGAGATCAATAACCCTCTGGCCGGCATGATATTGGCCACAAATACCTATAAACAGTGTTGCATCTCTCCAAACTGTAAGCAGCGCGAAGATGCAAGAGAGTCTATAGCGCTTGTGCAACGCGGCTTAGCGCAAATTCAGGAAACCGTTAGCGCATTATTGACTAATGTTAATCTCAACACTAGTCTCATTGCCAATCTCAAAGAGAAATCACTTACGCGTGTTGATATTGAAGATATTTATAAGCTCGTCATGCATAAGAGCCGCACAAAGTCTATTGCATTTAACTGGAAAAATGATATTCACAACACAATTGTTATTCCGTCTACCTCCATACGGCAAATTCTCATCAACTTGTTATTAAATGCTATTCATGCCACAGATAGCCAAGGCCATATTGATTGTCATATCAGAACTGACGATAGATCCCTCTTAATGACAATCAAAAACGATGAACAATATTTGAAGTGGTTTTACCTATATCGATTAATAAATCTAAACCAGGGACTCTCAACTAAGGACTCTCAGCTAAGGAAAGGAGAACAATGAATATGGAAACGATGAATAATAGACCCAATATTTGCGTTATCGAAGATGATCCCATCATGGGTGAATCACTACGCCAGCGATTGCAGATGGAAGGTTTTGTTGTTGACCTCTATGACCGGGGCCATGCGGCCTATGAAAGGCTGCAACGCAAATATTGCGACATCATGCTATGCAACATACACCTGCCCGATATGAATGGTGTTGACCTGTTCCAAAAACTCCTAGACGAAGAATACAACGTGCCGCCAACGATATTTATTACTGCACACGGCACTGTAGAGCATGCGGTAGATATGTTAAAACTGGGCGCAACAGACTACATCACTAAACCATTTGATCCTGATAAACTGATCACCAAGCTGAAAGCAATAACCATTATTCCGGCAAACACGAAGACAGATACTGTCGAATGTGAATTGGGCGTTTCCCCGACAATGTTGGCAATCCAGAAACACCTTAAAAATCTTGCCCGCTACCATGAAACACCCTTACTAATTACCGGTGAGTCAGGTGCCGGCAAGGAAGTAGTCGCCAACTACTTGCATCATCAACAGAAAAACAGCGGTCCTTTTATTGCCATTAACTGCTCAGCCATCCCCGATGGCCTGATTGAATCCGAACTATTTGGTCATGAGAAAGGCGCGTTTACAGGCGCCACCAGGACACACAAAGGTGTTTTCGAAAAAGCCCAGGGTGGAACATTATTACTGGATGAAATTGGCGAGATGCCTTTATACATGCAAGCCAAATTGTTGCGGGTACTGCAAGAGCGCGCCATTAAACGGGTTGGCGGCGAAAAAGAAATCAGCATTTCATTACGCCTAATTTTTGCCACCAACAAAGATCTCGAGCATCAGGTCAGTGAAGGCCTGTTTCGGGCGGATCTATTCTTCCGCATTAACGTCATCCACACCTGCGTTCCTGCACTACGTAAACGCAAGGAAGATATATTATGGCTGGCTGATCGTTTCATCAAAGAGCATCAACAAACTTACCCCGACACTAAAATCACCCTGCACGATTCAGCCAAGCATGCATTATTAAGTCATACCTGGCCTGGCAACGTACGAGAACTCAAACATACCATTGAGCGCGCCTGCATTATGTCCAATAACTCGATCATCACAGAGCAGGACGTCTTAACAAATTCGAACAAGCCCGGCAGATCATTTGGCACCAGCAGCACCTCGTTAAAGGAATACCTGGAATCACTTGAACAAGAGAAAATTAAAACGATATTATTGCAATACAATGGATGCATCAATCAATCTGCTGAACACTTAAATATCAGCAGAAAATCCTTGTGGGAAAAGATGAAAAAATACGGTATAGAGAAATAATAAATTGCTTGCTAAATCGCCAGTGGCGGTTAGAAAATACCCTACCATCTGGATATATTGCACCAATCTGATTTATATGGTCTAAACCAGCACAAGCGGAATAATCACCTGTAGTGTGTGCTTAGCATCGCCCTGTTTGGCTTTTGCATTCACCAACCCCAATGTGTAATGATTCTCGACATGAAGACTAGGACACACTGATCAGTATGCTCAAGTAATCGTTTCCTAATATAAGTACCATTCGAACAGCACCCAACCCCCATAGCCGTCTGGCTAATCTCCCTTTTATATCCTGTAAGAATTTCAACCAATGAGTCTATGAACATTACGCACTCGTCAGTTACAGTTGTAGTAAATTGTGGCTTGTAATATAATTTTTCTTTCCTATTCTTTATCAGATGACTAATACAGAAATTCAGTATAGTTCATCTCCCGAACTAACATTCGACCGAAATAGACATGCCTTTTTAATCCTGCATGTTAGTGGGTGTCTATTTAGTCTGTTACTGATTTCCTGGGTTTATATAAATACGTTACCTTTTCATGTCATCGGTTACTTTCTGTTAAGCATTTCAATTTGTTTTTTAATTTATGGAGGTACATTTTTCTCACTCAGCAAACAACTTAATCGGTTAATCCTGCCTGTATTTCTATGGGCAATCATATTCCGATGTATTGGTCTATTTAGTGAACCTATGTTGGAAGATGACCCTTATCGTTACCTTTGGGATGCTTTTGTATTTTCAAATTATGGATCGCCCTTTGGCATCCTGCCATCCGAATTTTTTTCCAATGCGTCGCTACCTGAAAACATTGATAACATTTTGGACTATGTTGCATATCCAGATACGCCAACGATTTATGGCCCATTTAGTCAATGGGTTTTTTATATTGCGTATCTCATTCAACCAGGTTCACTGTTGACATTGAAATTAGTGTTTTTTGCATTTGATGTGGCCTGCCTGTCCGTCTTATTCCGTTTATTACCGGGGAAATGGTTTTTATTATTCGCCTGGAATCCATTACTGATAAAGGAATTGAGCTTTAGTGTTCATCATGACGTTATCGCCATTAGTTTAATTGTTATTGCCTTGTATTCATATACACATAAACGTTACCTTCTCGTTGCTTTTTGCATGGGTCTGGCGGTCGCAAGTAAATTATTGGCCTTAGTACTTGTGCCATTCATGCTGCAATTTAAATGCATACGCTCTTGGTCTGTCTTTGCAATAGCGGTTATGCTGATGTACATACCATTTTTAGCCATTGGTGGAGGGACAGAACTCAAAGGGCTATTTGCTTTCTTGCAAGGCTGGGAGTTCAACAGTAGTGTTTATGGACTGATTAGCGCGTGGTTTGGGCATAGTGCAGCAAGCAGAATTAGCCTGATAATGATGTCTCTAGGATTGTTGATCGTGTTTCTGGTAACGAATAAAGCCCGAACTGATTTTGATAACGGCACCAATTTGCCGCGAGGGGATTGGGCAATTGGTGTGGTATTGCTATTTAGCTCGGTTGTCAATCCATGGTATATATGCTGGTTATTACCATTTGCTGTATTTTATAGGCATACGTGGCCATGGATTGCAACCTTAGTGATGCCCTTAAGTTATGTGGTGGGTCTTAATATAGAAAGCTCAAGTTTGCCTGCTTACAATCACCCCGCTTGGGTTAGGCCAACTATATACGGCACAATTTTTCTGGCTATTTGTTTTGACCTATTTAAATATCAGAAATCTGTAAAACCATAAGCATAAGTCAAGCTGAGTATATCGCTTTTACCTGTATTTCGCCCATCAATGACTTTGGCATAATTTAAGCCCAAAAACTGATTCTCAACAATAGGGTAAAATAGACCAATATCAACCAAGCTTCTATCTTCCCTCAGTTTTTCAAATTCCGCGGGTGAAAATCCAGGTTTACCAATATCGGTGCCTGATTGTCCTTCGCTAACAACATACAGGCTATCGAGCCTCAAGCCGTTCTCAAATTGATAGCTTACACCTACATTATAAAACAGATCATTCGGTACATCGTTGTTTCTGTATCGATAACCGAACTCACCAAATACTGAAAAATTATTTGACAACATTCTGCCGAGTAACAGCGATGTCTCTACGCCGTCTGCTCTATCACCAGGTGAGTGCGGATTACCAGCAGAAGACAATGGATAAGTACCAGCAATGGTGATACCAGCACGCACTGAAACTGTTGGGTATGATTTTTCACTGCTAAATTCATCATACAATAAGTATTTTAAATCGATTAAGGAGTCCGCGCGGCCATCGAAATCACCACGCGTTGCAGCGCCGAACTCGCTCTTGGTCCAACCTGTGATTATCGAATATGCCATATCGTCGTCCAAATGATCTTCGTAACGAAGCCATAAGGTCTGCTGATCGATAGAATTACCGCCACCGAGAGGACCTTTCGTGTTTGCTTTCCAAATTTCGTCAAAAGATTCTTTTACATACGTGACCGAGATGGACTTATCATCTTCTTCTCCAAACCAAGGCGATACAGCCGCACCAATAGTTGGATAGACCAAGAGTGCGAGAAGCGTCGGCGTAAAAATGATTGTGGAATTTTTCATGGTATCTCCAGGGAGTTTATTCTATAACTATTTCAAGCGGAAACGCTTAACGATGTAACCAACTAATTGCGATACTTGTTGTTGATCAAGTGTGTCTTTATAGCAATTAGTGTGAACATCACAGCTAAGAATGACGGAATTCATATTAGCTAGAATATCTTTTAATTTTTTTCGGTCCAGTTTTTGTTTTCCCGTGTGACAGCTTTTACATGACGGTAAGTTTGCTATTTTCGTCCTACCGTTATAAAGTGCTTTGCCTTTGTTATAATCTGCTGTACTGGCACTACCGCTACTGGGAACATAGGCACCCGACGCATGCACGCTCTGCAAAACAAAACTGAGTAAAATAATAGACATTGCAGTGGTGGTTAGTTTTGCTATATTCATACTTTCCCCTTTGTTGTTTGCACATTATTCGTAAATAT
>Ga0316204_10005939_pt1 | contig 19455 bp, 20 predicted proteins | sample 6monrhotite_MG_2_FD_205661 | JGI IMG/M metagenome (GOLD analysis project Ga0316204, IMG submission 205661) | Microbial mat bacterial communities from mineral coupon in-situ incubated in ocean water Damariscotta River, Maine, United States -... | ecosystem: Environmental > Aquatic > Marine >...
CCGTGCGGTCGTCGGAAAAAGTTCCCGAGAGAATTCGTACCTGATCTGCTTCTTGGCGCGGTGAGACATGTTTGCTGGTGCCGGGGCGACGCTTGTCTAACCATGGCTGGATCATGCCTTCGTCCAAACGAAGTCCCGGCGGGCAGCCATCGATGACCGCACCGAGTGCTGGCCCGTGACTTTCGCCCCAAGTGGTAACGCGGAATAGACGTCCGAATGAATTGTTCGACATGTGATCGCCCGATTTGCAGGCCATAAACTAGATCAGCGATGCGCCAGCGTCACGCTGCAGAGCGCGCCTTTCGCAGCCATCCTGCCATTCTTGATGCGGGGGAGGCTTTTACGAAATCGTTCATGAATTGATTGAGCCCCGATTCCCGATCGCATGCACCTATGTCCGGTTGGGCTTCAACGAAGATAGACGCAAAAAAAGTCGGGTCGCCGATTGCCGAAATCAGCGTTCCAGACGGAGTGTCAGGAGCGATTCGGAAAACGCCACTTTTGGCCTTATGCGTCACAGTTCGCGATATACCCCGACGCGCTTCATCGGCGGAGATCGTTATGGCGACATCCAGTTTGCTCGAGTTTTCAAGATAACGAATCGATTTGATCATTGATGCGAGTTGCGACAGCGTTTCCGGTGTTGCTGGGGTATGGTCGGGATGAAGGCGCTTGGCATGCTGACGGAAAGCGGACTTGGCATCCTCCAAGGAAGCGTCCGGCCCAAGGCCAAGCACGTATAGCGCGCGCTTACTTTCTCGATCACAGCTCCACATAGAGCGCAACGTAAATTGATGAAGGTTCCTGATTGGTTGACGCGACCGAAACGCCTATATCGAAGTGCAGTGAGGAGTGCGACGCATGACCCAGAAATCCAGTGATATTCCCCAATCCCCAAGCGCGGATGAATATCAGGCCACCGCAAATGCCAATGCAGCAGAGATATTTGATCGCGACGATCCTTACTTGCTCTTTGCTGACTGGTTTGCCGACGCAAAACTTAAAGAGGCGAATGACCCGAACGCTATGGCATTGGCGACAGCCGATGAAACGGGTCTGCCTGATGTGCGGATGGTTTTACTCAAGGGATATGATGCGGATGGATTCGTTTTCTATACAAACCTCGAGAGTGCAAAAGGCTTGCAGATAGAAGCTAATCCACAGGCTGCGCTTTGTTTTCACTGGAAAAGCCTTCGCCGACAGGTCCGTATTCGCGGGAGCGTGGCACCTGTTTCGTCGGATGAGGCGGATGAATATTTTGCGTCGCGTGCCCGAGATAGCCGGATTGGTGCCTGGGCCTCCGCACAGTCGAGGCCACTTGAAAGTCGGTTTGCGTTAGAAAAATCTGTGGCTAAGCAAGCTGCAAAATACGGATTGGGCAAAGTGCCGCGTCCCGCTCATTGGTCTGGTTTTAGATTGACGCCGACGCATTTTGAGTTTTGGCGCGACCGGCCTTTCAGGCTTCACGACCGCTTGGTTTTCGACGCCAGTTTGTCCGGCTGGACCACGAAACGCCTCTATCCCTGAGTGCGTGCCTCAACGAATGTCTTGAGCGATTTTGATACTTGGGACGTTGCTTTGAGCTTGTCCTTTAAAGGCATGGCAACAGGCGGATCGATGTTGGTCTTGTTCACATCCACGACGTAGATAAGTCCGTCTTTCTGATCTCGCAACACATCCATTGCTCCCCACTCAAGACCCATTCGGGCCGCAAATTCGATGAGTTGCGCCGTCTCATTTTCGGAGAAAGTCTCGCTGGTTTCGACCAACTGAACATCGCAATTGATGTTGGTGAAGCGTTTGCCAATCTTTCGTCGTTTGACAAAAAGCAGAGGCATTTCCTGACCGACAATGACGCAGCGATAGTCCATAACCTGATTTTCGCCGCAGCGATTGTCGACAAGGCGCTGATATGCACACCCTTGCTTTGGCGTGAATGGCGCCTGGAGAACGCGGCCATCGTGAGCGCCATTTATTTCGGATTTTTCGACAACGGGGCCAACGTGGATGGATGGATCGACGCCAATGCCATAACCGAATGTCTGCTTGAAAATATGAGCAACATGTGATTTCGAAACATCACAGCAGCCAAAATTCATGTGCGCCGGAGTATGTGGCAATTGGGGAGGCGGAGACGCGGTCGTGTCTTCAAAATATATCGTCAAATCGGCCTTGGCCTGATTGCGCACGATCCGTCCGCCAATCGCGTGGGTGCAGGCCCAGATAAAATACCACGGACGCGGACGATGGGGTGTGAACGCGATTCGTGGGCCGTGTTGACGCATTGACGCCAGTCGCCAAGCCTCCATGCAAACATAAAAAATCAGCCAGTTCAGGCAGACGGCAATGAATTTCCGACCCAAGGGCAATTGATGCCCCGTGCTTTTGACCGACACGATTCCGTCGCGGTAAGCCCAATCAGACCACCAGAAGGCGCTATTCATGCTCGCGTCCTGTAAAAAACGCCCCGTGTGGGGCACACAAAGATTTGATTAACGGTCCAAGGCTTGCGAGGGAAGCCCTGAGTTGTGACAGGGCTGTATCATGCCGGGATGGGTTCGGGCTATAAATTTCGTGTCAGCGCGCATGCGCAGGGCTGTTTTCGTCCTGTTAATCCTTGCTGCTGTACAGGCCCTCCCAAGTGCTTTTTCTGAATCGGATAATGATATCGTGGTGACAGATCGCAGTTTAACACTGCGGCAGTCTATTGATTGACATTCCGGTGGGCCGCATGAAACGATGATCACTCACCAGTAGGGTTAGCGCGTAAATGCTCGGATACATCGCCCGGCGAATTCTGATCGCCATACCCACACTTCTGGTTATTATTACCGTCGCATTCTTCATGATGCGGGCGGCTCCTGGTGGTCCATTCGATCTTGAACGCCCTATGCCCGAAGAAGTTCGTCAGAATATTCTTGAGCATTTCGGCTTTGATCGTCCGCTGCACGAGCAATATTTCGCCTACCTTGGGGATTTGACCCAAGCAGACCTTGGCCCTTCGCTTCGATTCCGTGACAAGACTGTATCGGACATCATTTCCGAAGGCTTCCCTGTCAGCGCCACAATCGGTGGCTTATCGATCCTGCTGTCGCTCTTCGTTGGTTCCATAATGGGTTCAATTGCCGCGTTGAGACAGAATAAGGCTGCCGATTTTGCTGTCATGGGCTTCGCCATGGGCGGAATTACGATTCCTCCCTTTGTTATGGGCCCAATTTTGGCACTGGTGTTTGGTATTGGGCTGGGATGGTTGCCGGTGGGTGGGCTCGATCCGAGATTCGGGATGACGCCTGAACGCCTGGTTTTGCCAGTTGTTACGCTGGCCTTGCCGCAAATCGCCATTGTATCGCGCCTGATGCGCGCCAGTATGATCGAAGTCCTGCGCTCGAATTATATTCGCACGGCTCGTGCAAAGGGTTTGTCGGGGCCAGCCGTTCTTTTCCGGCACGCTCTGCGAGCCGCCATACTGCCACTGATAAGCTATATCGGCCCGGCTTCGGCTGCGCTTGTTACAGGTTCGATTGTGATTGAACAGGTCTTTCAATTGCCCGGAATCGGACGACAGTTTGTCATGGCTGCGCTACAACGCGATTATACGGTGGTTATGGGTGTCGTGATTTTGTACGCGTCCCTCATCATTCTTCTCAATCTGCTTGCCGACCTTGTTTATGCGGCGCTGAATCCACGGGTGAAGTTCGAGTGAATACGACGATTGGATCCGAACAGAACGCTGAAGTTCTCGATAAGGTGGCCATTGAAGGTCGCTCGCTCTGGGATGACGCGATGGCGCGCCTGTTCCGCAACAAGGCGGCAGTCGGCAGTATGATCGTGCTCGGCTTGTTGGTTTTGATCGCCGTTGTTGGTCCGTTTGTTTGGCCGCATAGCCATGAAACGATTTATCGTGATCGTGTGTGGATTCAACCGACGTTGGAGAATCTCCATATTTTCGGTACAGATGCACAGGGGCGTGATCTTTTTGCGCGCACACTGGTCGGTCTGGGCGTTTCCCTCATGGTTGGCGTCGTGGCGTCATTGGTCTCTCTCATAATCGGAGTGTTCTGGGGCGCGACAGCAGGTTTTATTGGCGGCCGCGTTGACCTGGTCATGATGCGGATCGTTGATGTGTTGTATTCGTTGCCGTTTATTTTCTTCGTTATCATATTGATGGTGGTTTTTGGTCGAAATATTGTTTTGATATTTGTGGCTATTGGAGCGGTCGAATGGCTGACTATGGCCAGAATTGTGCGCGGGCAAACCATTGCAATCAAGAATATGGAATTTGTTGAAGCCGCTGAAGCCGCCGGTGTTTCGCAGCTTTCCATCATTCGCCGACACATCATTCCGAATGTGTTGGGGCCTGTCATCGTCTATGTAACGCTGACAATCCCGGTCGTTATTTTGGCTGAAAGTTTCCTGAGCTTCCTGGGGCTTGGTGTGCAGGAGCCGCTGACATCGCTCGGTCGATTGATCGCCTATGGCGCGGCCGATATGCAAATCGCGACTTGGACGCTCATCGCGCCCGCCGCAACAATGATGCTGACACTGTTCTGTTTCAACTTCATTGGCGATGGCGTTCGTGATGCCATCGACCCGAAAGATCGCTGATTACCGTTCCCGGTGAACACGAACGGCGCGGCCACGTCCATTGATCTGTAACAGATAACTGTCGAGTGAAGCTCGCCGGATGACGGCGAAATTCTCATCATCATTATCGAAGTTGAGCCGCCCCGCGCCGGATTGATCCCAAACTTGGCCGTTGGTCATGTAAAAACGGTGGCGTTCATACGCCATGACCCGAATGCGGTCGATTTCCATGACGACGCGCTCTACGCTGCCATCTTCGTCGCGTTCGACCACTTCCACGCCGTTGATCGCCGTATCATCGGCCGTCACCATAGCGGATTCTTCTCTATTATTGCCGCGGCCAGTCAGTCGCGCGAACAAGCCCCGCGAATTTTCTTCGGTGTTGGTTTCCACGGGAGGGCTCACTGGCGGCGTGACACGAGCAGGCGGGTTTGGCGCCACAGGCTCAACAGTCTCGCCCGCCTCAGCGGCGGCAAGACGTTCTGGTGTGGAAGCCGGATCCAATGGATCGGGTGTTGTTCCGCGGCTGCGCGCAAACATAGAGAGGCTTAATTGCGGCATGCTTGGCAAATCAAAACCGAATGAATCACGCTCAACCGCTTCAACATCCTGCCTGTAGATTGAAACAAGGCCGTTGCTGCGCTGTTCAGACAATTGGCCAGCAGCAACATCAAAGCATGCCAATCGGGACGCTTCTTCGGCAATTTGCTGACACACTAAAATGTCGTCAATTGGATCAGATGATTGAGCAGTGGCACCCGCGGCCACGATTAGGCCAAATGCTGTGGCTGACAGGATGGAGGTTTTAAAATCGGGACGAATGCGCATCTAGCGTAATTCCTTCGTGTTATTCTTCGCGGCGAACGCGGAACCATCGCCCACGTCCATTTAATTGCATTTGGTGAGACGCCAGAGCTCCGCTCCGAACGGCGATGAACATCTCCTCAGGCGATTGGCGCCGTGAAATGAGGACGCGCGTGTCATCGATTTGGCGCCATACTTGGCCATTCTGGAGCGTAATGATCAATCGATCAAAGGAATCGCGACCTATGTCACGAATTGCGAGACCATCAATTCCGGTGATGTCGCCGGTATCATTGCGAACGACACGTCGTGCTTCGGTTTCAGTTGCTTCGGTGTCGGCAGCCTCGGCGATATCTGAGGACGCCCCCCCGGAAAAACTTGGCAGGCCGATACTTGGTATTCCTGGCAAACGAAACTGCGGAATACTCAAGCCGTATGTGGCCTCTTCTGCTGCCTCTATGTCACTTCGATTAACAGCAACGATATCGCCTGTGTTTTCCGACTGGTAGAGCTGCTCAACGGCGCCATCAAGGCAGGCGAGGCGCTGTGCATTGTCCGTTATCTGGCGACAACCGAATAGCGGAGACAGAGGAGAATCGTCATTCTGCGCCGCTGCCGGGGCTGCGAATAGAAGCGAAAGCGGAAGTATTAGTAATCGCGTGTTCATGGTTAACTTGCTATCGATTGCCGAGTTGAGCAGACTATGCGTGAGCGTCGGGGTCCTGTCGACTGTCCGGCGCAATACTGCATGTCTTGTGATTGTTTGAAAGACGGGAACGGAGAAGGTCCTGAATATGCTGAATAGAACGAATTTTCGGACGGCATTGTTGTTGGCGGCTTCTGCCGTTGCCCTCGCGGCATGCGGCGGCTCCGGCGGAGTGGATGAAAACTCGGTCGTTTTGCACCGCGGCAATAGCGCTGAACCCCTGACTCTTGATCCTCATAAGGCAAGCGGTACGTGGGAAAACAATATCATCGGCGATATGTTCGTGGGGTTGTTCACGGATGATGTGAATGCGTCGCCTATTCCTGGCATGGCTGAAAGCTGGTCCGTCAGCGAAGATGGCCTCACGTGGACCTTTGTGCTCCGCGAAGCGCTCTGGTCGGACGGTGTTCCGGTCACTGCGGGTGATTTTGAATACGCCTTCCAGCGAATTTTGAACCCGGCAACGCTGGCGCAATATTCGTCCCTGCTATACCCGATCGAAAATGCGCAGGCCGTTAATAGCGGTGAGATGCCTCTCGATGCTGTCGGTGTTGAAGCTCTGGATGATCGTACATTGGAAATTCGCCTCGAATATCCAGCTCCGTATTTGCCTGGGCTTTTGACCCACTACACAACATTCCCCGTGCCGCGGCACGTCGTGGAGCAGGTTGGTGATCAATGGATCCAGCCAGAGAACATTGCTGTAAACGGGCCTTATGAGCTTGTGCAGTGGTCCACAAACAACTTCGTTCATGTCGAACGCAATGAGTTGTTCTTTGATAACGCCAATGTCTGCGTCGATGAGATCTTCTATTACCCAACTGTTGATGCTGCAGCCGGTGTGCGCCGTGTACAAAACGGCGAGCTTCACCTGAATAATGAATTTCCAGGCCAGCACATAGATCGCCTGCGCCGAGAAATGCCAGAATTTGTTCGCGTTCACCCTTACATGGGCACGGTCTATTTTTCGTTGAATAACGATTTTGAACCGTTCAGCGATGTACGGGTCCGTAATGCTCTCGGCATGGCAATTAACCGCGAATTCCTGGCCGAAGAAATTTATCGGGATGGACGTTCAGCGGCCTACTCTCTTGTGCCACCGAATGTAGCAAATTATGCGGGCGGCGTTGAGGCAGAATGGGCGAGCTGGACGATGGAACGCCGTCTGGAGCGCGCTCGTGAACTCCTGATGGAAGCTGGATATGGTCCAGACAATCCGCTCGAGTTTGAATATTCGCACCGGTCAACCGGCGACAATCCCCGGATCGCTCCGGTTGTCCAACAAGACTGGGACAGCATTGCAGATTGGGTGGACGTTTCGATCTTGCAGATCGAAACCCAAATCCATTATGAAAACCTACGTTCTGCCGACTACCAAGCAGGCGATGGCGGCTGGATTGCAGATTATAACGACCCGTACAACTTCCTCTTCCTCGCGGAAGAACGCTCTATTCCCATGAACTACTCCAGATATCGCAATCCGGAATATGACAATCTGGTGTCCCGCGCGAACCAGGAACTTGATATGGAAATCCGGGCCAGCATGCTGGCCGATGCCGAGCAAATGATGATCGACGATATGCCACTTGTGCCTATCGTTTATTATGTGAACCGCGCGGTTGTCAGTCCAGAAGTGACGGGTTGGGAAGACAATATCGTACACATCCACCGCTCGCGATTCATGTGTCTCCAAAATAATCAGCAAGCGTCCGCAGGAACGAGCGATGAAAGCTCAGCTGACTAGATTAATTTCTTTGTGACTTTGCACCCCTTTCCCTTCCGCGTAGGTTACGTTGGAAGGGGAGGGGTTTTTCATGTCAGATCCTTTGACGGACGGGCTAATAGCGGATGCGGTTGTTTCCGAATCCGGCAAAACTCGACACGGCGGTCGAAGTTCGCGGTTTGCGCGAGGTGAGGACGGTGAGTGTCTGAATTGCGGCACCCCCCTCAAGGGGCAAGTCTGTCACAGTTGCGGGCAGGACAGCGATAGCTTTCATCGACCGATCTGGAGTCTTTTCTGGGATGTTTTCGACGGGCTTTTGTCGATTGATGGGAAGCTCTGGCGGACTCTGCCGAAGCTCATGTTCCGGCCAGGCTATCTAACACGCCACTATCTCGAAGGGGTTCGGGCTCGTTACGTTCAACCGTTCCGCCTTCTGCTTGCTGCCAGTGTCATATTTTTCTTTGTCTTCTGGAGCGGGTTCGGTGACCCTGGCGGCCTTTTCAGTGCAGATGATCAGGTCGATTCGGAACAAATCCTGGAACAGCTCAGTTCAACCGAAGAACAGCTGCGCGAGAGCGACCCGGAAGCGGCCGATGAAATTGCCAGAATACAAGCGGCGTGGGGAGATCGGGAGCGCGAGACAGAGGGCACCGACGAAGAAGGGGCTACCGATCCGCTATCAGCGGAAGAACGGGCTGTTTTGCGGGAACAGAGAATTGAGGGCATGCGCCAGTTCCTGGTCCCGGAAGACTACACGTCCCCGACAAGCGCTACCGCGCAGGACACGGTAACAAGGATGGGGGATGAAAGCGTCGCCATCCCCGGCCTGGGTCAATTCGAGTTGACTGGAGCAAGTGAGTTACCGCTCTCTGTCCGCAGGATCATAGCAAATCAGCTTGAAGTGATTATCCGCGATCCGTCGCGCTGGCTGGATGCCATTCAGCAAGAAACCACTTATCTGATCATTGCGCTTCTACCCATTCACGCGCTTATCCTCGCATTCGGGCAAATATGGCGCCGCGGATTTTACTTCTATGACCACCTGATAGCCTCCCTGCATTTTCATGCCTTCATTTTCGTGCTTCTCACCCTACTGAATTTGTTGGGTGGGGTTTTGAATGAATGGGCCATCCTTATCTTCATTTTATGGAGTAATTTTTACGTCTATCGCATGCATAGAGTGGTCTATGAGCACGGTCGGATCATGTCCGTGCTCAGGACGCTATCGCTGGATTTCACCTATGCCATCGTTCTGGTCTTTGCACTGCTCGCACTGATTATCGTCGGATTGTTCACCGCCTGACCTATTGCGGCTGAACATTCCGGGAGCGCAGTTCATTGCCCGCGCCGGTTGCCTGGCGGGCCTCCAACAGCGCCTGGAATTCAGGCGCGTTCATCAAGGCATTCAACTGCGCCAGTGACTGAGCGCCTTCGGCGGATACGCCGAAGAATTCCTGGAAGGCTTCAAATGGAGTCCGTTCGCGAGGGAAGCGCTGAAGATTGACCGACTGGCCCTCTTCAATTCCGGCCAACTCACGTGCCGCAACAATTGCCTCCATGAATCCACCGATTTCATCCACGAGTCCGTTTTCAAGAGCCTGTTCTCCGGTCCAGACCCGACCGCGAGCGATCTGCCGAACCGTTTCGATGTCGATTTCGCGACCATCGGCGACGCGCTGAGTGAAATCTTCATAGATATCGGCGAGCTGTCCCTCGACGGCTGCGCGCTGTTCGTCTGTCCATGGGGCATTGGCTGAATAAGCCGAAGCGAATTCGCCGCCCACCGAGACCTCTTCGAAATTGACGCCCACCAACCCGAATGTATCTCCAAGACTAATCTTGCCACCATAAACGCCGATTGATCCGGTGATGGTCGTGGCATTGGCAATGATATAATCGGCAGGAGCGGCAATGTAATATCCGCCGGAAGCGGCTGCGCCGCCCATTGTGACAACGACGGGGATTCCGCTTTCCTGCGCGCGGCGAATGGCATCCCAAATCTGATCGGATGCGATGGAAGAGCCGCCGGGAGAATCCACGCGCAATATGATAGCCCGAACACCAGGAGCGGCAGCGGCGTTGGAAATCGCCTCAGCCATTGAATCGGCACCAATGACAGGGTCGCCACCGAAAGGCGAAGAAACGCCCCCGCCGGTAATAATTCCTCCTTGGCCTTCGATTAAAGCGATGCGTGGTCCGGATTCGGCCAGAACACCGCTTAAGCGATAATCATCAATGCTGGCGAAGCTGGCATTACCGCCAGCTCGATCAATCGCGGCTTGGCGTGCAATGGCTACGTGTCCCAGATGATCCACCAAACCAGCCTCTGCCGCTGCCTCAGCGCTATGCGGTGATGATTCAATCAACGCTCGGAAGGCGCCCGCTTCAAGATTTCGCCCTGTTGCGGCGTTTTCGATGGCCACGTCATAGATCGAATTGAAATAGGACAGTGTGGCTTCGCGGTGCTCCGCGGTGAAGCCGGTTTGCGTGTAGGTGTTTGGCGAATTTTTGTATTCCAAGAATTGGATGAATTCGGCATCGACCTCGAACCGTTCGAGCGCGCCGCCGTAAAAGGGCACCTCACCGGCAAGACCGGACGCCGAGAAACCGGCTGTATCCTGTAGCCAAATCTCATCGGCGCTGGAAATGGCCAGATAATTGGCGACCGATGTTCCAGAAAACCCCTGTGAGTGAACAACGACACTCCTACCGCTGGCGCGAAATGCTGCGATGGCTCGGTTGATCTCTTCGGCCTGGGCCGGAGCCATTCCGTATTCATTGGCGCGAATGAAGAGGCCAGCCACGCGCGTATCGGTAGAGGCGCGGTTCAACAGTCTGACCATGTCGACGGTAGATGTCGTCTCGGCAAAAGCAAACGGCGATCGCGATGGCTGATCAAGGCGTGCCTCACGCAAATCGACCTCAAGCACAATTTGTCCCGAGGGAAGGCCGGTTTCTTCAGCCGCGCTCGCTCCCATTGCTCCAACCAATCCGATCAATCCGAACACCAAAATGAAAAGGGTGAGGACGGATCCTATCATCACACCAATGATAGAGCCGAAGAGAGTGACGAAGAATTGTTTCATGAGACTGTCCCGAATTGCGCATTTTGCGAATGAAGCATGCGTATATTGTGCCGGAAGGGGCGAGGGAACGTCACCTGAATCATCCCCTGTGGTGAAATCCCTTGCAGATGTGCCCAGAATACAACGGAAGGCTGGATGGCGGGCGCGCCAATGGGCCAACTCATCATCCCGACCTCCCGAAGACGGGCCCCTGATGGAGTGGACTTTATTCTGAGCGAAGCTTGAGCTCACGACGAGCGTTGATGTGGGATTCAATAACAACAGCATCACCCCGTTGCATCATCTGCGGTGAGCGGTTATCTACCGCCTTCGCCGCTACATGCGGTCGCCTGCTGGGGCGTAGCTTAGTTGGTAAAGCAGCGGTTTTTGGTACCGAAGAGCGGAGGTTCGAGTCCTCCCGCCCCAGCCATATATCTCTAAATATCCCAAAAGTGATTCTATTGGCTTGGCGGCCTGAACTTCTGCGAATGAAAAGTTTTAGCAGTTGTGGCGAGAACATATTTTCGTGATCGCCGCTGCGCTATTGCCTAGAAGGCGAATGCAAACACCTGATTTCGTGTTTTGCGGCAATTGGTTGGCACGAATTCACCCTAGGGGGGAGAATTGACCATAAAACTGCCATTGTCACCGCATTCCATACGTGTCTGTCTATTGATTGACGGGCATCACTTGGTTAGCGTCCAAAACCAAGAAGGCGTAAATCGTCGAGTGAGACGGGAGAATAACTCCCGCGGTACGAGGGGAAGGGATCTAGAGTTTTGGGGAGCTTCCCAACTTCAATTTCGAATCTGCAGGTTCGGGCCGGCGCGTTGCTGCCGTCCGACCTCAGAACAGGCAGGGGCTTTTCCGGCACAAATTGCCGGCTTGGCATAAACAGTCAGTCAGGCGTGGCGGATCCAGCCGCGCTGTCAACGTGAGGCGAGACATGGCGAACTTGAATAAATGGCTTCGCACATCAGTCGCAGCGGCGGTATTTTCCGTTGGCGCGGTCGGTATTGCGGATGCTCAATTGCAAACAGCGCTTTCTACAGGCGCTCAATCGACACAAGACGGGGCGTCGACTCAGTCGCAGATCGACTCGATCGACGATGAGCGAACCAATGCAGAGCAGGAATACCGGGCTTTGCTGCAGCAGATTGAAAGCCAGGAGCTTTACGTCGCGCAGCAGCGGGTCTTCATCCAGTCTCAAACCAATGAGCTGGACTCGCTTCGTCTTCAAATCGACAGCGTCGGCAACATCCAGCGAGATCTGGTGCCCATGCTTCGTGAAATGGTCGATAACCTTCGCCAATTCGTTGAGCTGGATTTACCCTTCCAGCACGAAGATCGGTTGGACGGTGTCGATAGTCTTTACGGACTCATCGATGACCCGGAAATTTCCGCAGCTGAAAAATATCGCGTCATTCTGAACCGTTATGACATCGAGGCCGCTTACGGTCGCGGTCTTCGGGTTTTCGAAGAATCGACAACGATTGATGGAACAAATGTGACACAGGCCGTGCTTCAAATCGGTCGGGTTGCTTTGATCCGCGACACACAGGGTTCACTCGATATGCTTTATCGGGGCACCTCTGACTGGGTCGAGGTTCCGTCCAGCCATAATAGTGAAGTTCAACGGGCTTTCCGCATCGCACGTCAAGTGACGACGCCGGAAGTCTTCACCGTGCCGCTTCCCGGCTCGGAAGATCAATAATACGACCCTGACGGAGAATTTGTGATGAAATTCAATCTCAAAACACTTGCCGCAGCGGTCGCCTTCGGTGCCGCTTTTGCCGGTGGAGCTGTTGCACAACAACAGCCGGTATCCAGCATCAACCAATTGCTTGACCGCCTTCGTTCCGACGTTCGTGAAGCTTCTGCTGAAAATCAGCAACGCCTCACGGAATTTCGTTCGGCACGAAATCAACAAACCTCACTTCTAGCTGGAGCCCGCCGTGAGCTGGCTGCGTTGGAAGGCCAGGCCGATAGTCTTGAGGCTCAATTCGAAGCGAACGCGGCGCAAGTCGACGTGCTTGCTGATGAATTGCGTCTTGCACAGGGCGAATTCGGTGAGCTTTTCGGTGTTGCGCGTCAAAGCGCTGGCGAATTTGGCTCGCAGATTGAAGCCTCGCTTGTCAGCTCTCAGCATCCGGGTCGTGCTGCCCCACTGCTGGAATTGTCAAACAGCCGAGTGCTGCCAACCCGGACACAACTTGATACCATTTGGCGGTCAATCACCGCTGAAATGATCTATCAGGCTGATATCTCGTCGTTCTCGGCGAATGTTTCGGATCTGGCGTGTAGTGATGCATCAGTAACGCGTGTGGGTATCTTCGTTTCTTTCGCGACATGCGGTGGCGAAGCCTATTTCACGCAATGGGCACTGCCAGAAGGTAGTACCGGAAGCGCAAGCTATGGCTTGACTGCTTTGGAATCACAGCCGCCACCCAACGTTCGCGGTGCTGCATTGAGCTTGTTCAATGCCGAACGTGGCGAAATCGTTTCCGGTCCGGTGGATCCATCGCGTGGTGGATTGTTGCTGGTTTACCGGGATCTTCCTGACCTGGGTGAGCGAATCGAGCAGGGCCGCATTGTTGGTAAGATCATTATTGGTCTGCTGGTAGTCAGTGTCGCCTTTGGTCTATTCCGTCTGCTGATGCTGGTGCTCGAATCAATGGCCGTTGGCGGTCAAAAACGCCGTTCAACACCGTCGAGAGGTAATTCTCTAGGCCGTGTGATGATTGCCTATGACACCGTCAAGGAGCATTCTGAAGAAGTCATCGAGATGAAGCTGGACGAGGCGATCCTCAAAGAGGTGCCGAAGCTCGAATTTGGTCTCAACTTCCTGAAACTTGCAGCCGGTATTGCACCACTGCTGGGCCTTCTGGGTACGGTGACTGGTATGATCAAGACGTTCACCCAAATTACCTTGTTCGGTACGGGTGACCCGAAGATCATGGCCGGCGGTATTTCGGAAGCGCTTGTCACTACGGTCCTTGGCCTTGTTTCCGCCATTCCATTGTTGTTCCTTCATAGCTTCGCAGCGAGCTTTTCGCGCGGTGTGCAGCAAACGCTGGAAGAACAAGCGGCAGGTATTGTCGCGCGTCACGCAGAAGAGCGTGCTGGGCGCTCGGCGTAAGGGGAGGTCCGAAAAATGGATTTCCAAACAGCCATTGACGGATTGCGTGAATTCCTTGATCGCGGCGGGCCAGTGCTCGTCGCCATCATGGTCGTCACGTGCATCATGTGGGCTTTCATCCTTGAGCGTCTTGCTTATTTCTTCTTCGCCCAGGCGGGTGATGCGAAACATGCGCTCAAGGAATGGTCTGCACGGTCCGATCACACTTCGTGGACAGCTCACGCTATTCGCGATCAGTTAATCTCCGAGGCGCGTCAAAAAGCGGAAAACAATGTCGAGCTCGTAAAAGCACTCGTCGCCGTTGCTCCGCTCTTTGGACTTCTTGGAACCGTGACGGGCATGGTTCAGGTCTTTGACGTAATGGCGGTTGCCGGCTCGTCAGATGCCAGGGCGATGTCGGCGGGTGTGTCGCGCGCGACAATCCCGACCATGGCCGGTATGGTGGCCGCACTTTCGGGTTTGATTTTTTCAAACCAGATTGAACGCCTCGCCAAATTCCGAACGGCTGTTCTCGCCGACAAGCTGGAACTGGAGTAGCGATATGCGCAGACGTTCCAAAAAAGGAAATGATCAGGCCGAAGTGAACATGACGCCGATGCTCGACATCGTGTTCATCCTTCTAATCTTTTTCATCGTGACGGCAACATTCCTGCAAGAGCAGGGTTATGATATGCGGCCGCCTGAGGCGAGTGAAACTCCGCCGAATCCCGATGATAGTCCGGTTATTTTGGTTCAGGTTGACGCAGAAAACCGAGTTTTCGTTAATCAGCGTGCAACCAGTGAAGATCGCGTTCTGGCGGCTGTTCAGCGTATTCGAGCTGAAGAACCGCGAAGCGCAGTTCTGATTGAACCAAGTGATGAATCCTTGCATGGCACGATCTCGTTGATTTGGGATGATATGCGTGCGAACGGGATAGCCGTTTCAATTCAGCGCTCTACTGGCGACGACAACAACTAGTTCGGGGAGAGAAACATGGCTCGACGTGGGAGCCGGGTACAGACAGACGAAGAAGATGCAGAACTGAACATGACGCCCATGCTGGACGTGGTTTTCATTCTCCTGATTTTCTTCATCGTTACGGCTGTATTCGTAAAAGAACCGGGCGTGGATGTTTTCCGCCCGGATGTGAGTCAGAGCGATAGCGAGAAACCGACTCTTCTGGTGGCGGTGACGGCGACAAATGAAATCTGGATCAATCGGAATCCGTACGAAATCACGCAAGTTCGTGGTGTTCTCGAGCAATTATTGTCCGAGAACCCAAGGGCAGAGGCGATGATTCAGGGAGATGAGAATGCTCCGGTTGGAACGGTCCTGGATGTTCAGGAAATTCTTATGGCGCTGGGCGTCGAGGAAATAACGATTTCGGATGAAAATTAGGAGCGAATGATGGGTAGTATTTTCAGACTTATCATCGGCATTCCGATTGCTGCTCTCGTGACCTTCGGGCTCTTCACCCTTATGCAAAGGCTTATCTTTGTGGATGAGGAATTGCCGGATGATGATGGTGTCGAGTATCGGTTCGACATCAATCCTCAGGTTGAGGCGATTGATGCGCGAGCGCGCGACACGTCAATTGATGACGTTACACAGGTAGATCCGCCACCCCCGCCGCCACAAATTGATCGCCAGGCCGCTGATCTGCCATCAGAAAGTTTGTCGACAATTGTTGGCAGCATTCCGGATTTTGCTGCGCCAGAACTGAATTCTGGAAATGTCAGCTTTAATGTTTCGGATCGCAACGCTCAGCCTTTGGTACGAATCCCGCCTCAGTATCCGCCACGTGCTTTGGAGCGGGGCATCGAAGGGCATTGTGACATGAGGTTCAACGTGTCGCCCGATGGAACGCCGATCAATGTTGAAGCTGTTAATTGTACAAGCAGTATGTTGTCGAGAGCGTCTGTTCGGGCAGTTGAGCGTTGGCGTTATAGTCCGCGTGTTGTTGATGGTGTTGCGCAGACCCGTGTTGGGGTTGAGACACGCATTGACTTTCAACTGGCTGAGTAGACTTCAGTCGCATTAGTAATTCGGCTAGAGCCGAAGGAATAAACGCGAGGGTGTAAACCATGCTAGGTCGTATTACTTTATTGGCATTTTCAGCCGCGCTGACGTTTGCCGTTGCTATACCGGATGCTGATGCGCAGCGTCGAAATCGTAACCAGGATGAACAACAAGGCAGTGCGGAAGACCGCACCATGTCCGCCCAGATTGGCGAACCCATTCTTGCGGCTCAGACTTGTCTTGATGAAGACAATATTGCCTGTGTTATCAATACGCTGACACCGTTACTGGGTGCTGGTCCCAATCCATATGAGCGGTTTGTGATTCTACGGATGCGCGGGGTCGCGTATTACAATCAGGACCGGATGGATCTTGCCATTCGGGATTTTGAAGCAGCACTGGCAACAGGTGCGGCGACACAGGACGAATCGACGGCATTGCGGACCAATATCGGACAACTTTATATCGTTTCGGAACGGTATTCCGAAGGCATCACTCAGTTGGAACGAGCGATTAGCGAGGGGGCAACGCTGACGCCAAGCCTGACTATGTTGTTGGCTCAAGCCTATGCGCAAGCCGAGCGTTTCAGTGAGGGCCTCCGTTATGCACAGATGCAGTATGACAATGCCAGCCCGCGTGAGCGGCGAAATTTTGATATGCTGTTATTGTATTTTCAACAACTTGGCAGAACGTCTGATCAGCTTCGCTTGATTACTCAAATGGTTGAGCGTTGGCCTGGCGAACGAAATATCTGGACTTCGCTTGTCGCGCTGATGGCTCAAACCAACAATGAATCTGGCGCATTCGAAGCCAACAAACTGATGTATTTGAACGGGATGCTGACTGAGGAACGGGAACTGGTTCGTGTGGCTCAGTATTACAGCTATTTCGAATACCCATACCGCGGGGCTGTCGTTCTCGAACGCGAAATGAATGCGGGACGCGTTTCACGCAGCACTGAGAACTTGGAAATTCTTTCAAATATGTGGCGGCAATCGCGGGAATATGAGCGTGCCATTCCGGTGCTAGAGGCAGTTGCTCGACAGGGTGACGGCTCGGACTATCTTCGCTTGGCTGAAGCCTATTATCAGGAAAACAGGCTTGCGGAAGCAGAGACAGCCTTTGAGACGGCCTTGTCACGCGGTGGCTTGAGCCGCCCCGGTGATGCGCAAGCCCTTTTGGGTACTGTGCGTTATGAACAAGGAAACAGGCAAAGTGCTTTGCAGGCATTTCGTGGGTGCGGGCAGTATTCCTATAGCCGCCGGACCTGCAATGGCTGGGTAGAGTTTATCCAGAATGAAATTGCCGCTGAAGGCCGCCGCCGGGAAATTGAATTGCGGGTTGCGACGGAAGAGTGCCGCATCACGATCACTGCTGCGCTGCAGAATATAATTCTGGTGGGTGATGAAACCAACTTCGACGAAGATGGTCGCCCGCGGTTGAATGAAGTTCCCAATCGCTGCGTGAGCTATTTTGACCGCCTCGGCGATCAAATTGGTGGTTACGGCTACGTTGCCGTGGCGGCCGCCGAAGGAAGCGACGCAGAAGCAGGCTAGTCCTGTCGCGTTCTGTAGATTGAGTTTAACCCCGGTCCTCGGACCGGGGTTTTTCTTTGTCGAAATGGTCGTCTTGCGGGCGCAAACTCGCCGCAATCTTACGAGATTGTCATGTTGGGAGAGGGGGGCGCTTGGAAGGGAGCGCCACATGCAGCGCATATTGAGAACATCCATCAGCTTGCCATTCGCCGGATTGGTGACGGCATCACTGGCATTTTTTATGACTTACATGATTTCGGTCGAAGGGGAATTCAGGCCGGATACGCCGGATCTGGTCGTTGAACTGTTTCCGCAAGTCGATCCGATTGATCCAACGCCGCCGATCACTCTGGTGCCGGTGCAGCCGGTTAGTCCGCCACCGCCTTTACCGACCATCCCTGTACAAATCTCACAATTGCCGGGTACCGACCTGACAATATCGATTGGCGGAATGCCCGCGGTCGAGGTTTCGGGCATTGGCGGCGATCTCACCAGTTTCAACACTTCCGATCGGCACGTGCAGCCGCTTGTACGTATTCCACCGGCCTATCCAACTCGGGAGGCCGAACGTGGAATGGAAGGCGACTGTGTGTTGCAGTTCGATGTCACGACCTTGGGCGCACCTGTAAATATTCAGGTTTTGGAGTGTGCGTCATCCGGCTTTGCACGCGAGTCTGTTCGGGCTGTGGAGCGATGGCGCTATAATCCGCGGGTACGCAATGGCGTGCCGGAAATGTATCGCGGCGTTCAGACCCGGCTTGAATTTAATCTGGCCGATTAAGACTGTGCAGACGGGTCGGAATAAATACCCGACCCGTCTGTTGATCAGTCCTCGACGGCTTCGACGTCTACGTTGGCAAGGCCAACCGTCATCAAGGCGAAGGCCCAGTATTCGGCGGTCTCACGCAAGCTGTCGAAGCGACCGGATGCTCCGCCATGCCCAGCGCCCATATTGGTTCGCATCAAGGTGAGACCATCATCAGACCGCGTGGCTCGTAAACGCGCTGACCATTTTGCCGGCTCCCAATAGGTGACGCGCGGATCGGTCAGGCCTGCCGTCGCGAGGACGTGCGGATAATCGATGGCCGCGACATTATCATACGGGCTGTATTGGGCGATGGTGTTGTACGCCTCTTCATCTTTAATGGGATTGCCCCATTCGGGCCACTCCGGCGGCGTCAATGGTAGGTTTGGATCAGACATCGTGGTGAGGACATCGACAAAAGGCACGGCGGCAATCGCGCCAACAAACAGATCCGGTTGAATGTTGATGGCGGCGCCGACCAATAATCCACCAGCAGACCCGCCATAGGCAACGATGTTACCGCGCGAAGTGAAGCCTTCAGCCGCAAGCGCTTCACCAGCCGAAACGAAATCGCGGAAGGTGTTCATCTTCAAGCTGAGTTTGCCGTCCAGATACCATTGATAGCCGCGCGCTTGGCCGCCACGGATGTGGGCGATCGCGAAAACCATTCCGCGATCTACCAGCGAAAGCGGTGTCACACGGAAGGCCGCCGGAATGGTGATGCCATAGCTGCCATACCCATTGAGCAGTAGGGGCGCAGAACCATCCATCGGCGTGTCCCGGTGATAGAGGATGGTAACGGGGATCATCTGACCATCATGTGCCGGTGCCATGATGCGGCGCACGACATAATCTTCTGGATTGTGCCCCGACGGAATTTCCTGTCGCTTGCGCAGAACCCGCTCTCGCGTTGCCATATCGTAGTCGTATATTTCTTCCGGCGTTGCAGGGCTCTCGTAACTGAACCGCATCTCGTCTGTGGCAAATTCATAACCCGCATCAACGCCCAGGGAGTATGCCTCTTCGGGGAAATCAATATGATGCTCTTGGCCATCTGAGAGATTGCGGACGACAATGCGGGGCAGGGCGTTCTCG
>Ga0316204_10005941_pt1 | contig 19451 bp, 21 predicted proteins | sample 6monrhotite_MG_2_FD_205661 | JGI IMG/M metagenome (GOLD analysis project Ga0316204, IMG submission 205661) | Microbial mat bacterial communities from mineral coupon in-situ incubated in ocean water Damariscotta River, Maine, United States -... | ecosystem: Environmental > Aquatic > Marine >...
GTGGGCTTGGGACGCGCGGGCATTTTCATATAACCGATGATTTTGGTTGGATCGCCCGCGCTGTGAACCGGCATACCCTTGCCGCCGCCCGGCATATCCAGCAAAAACGGGTCAAAAATGCTCCAAGAGTTAAACGGGTGAAGTATGCTCCAGCTTCCACCAGTCTCCGCCGGGATGCCCCAAGGCATGATTATACCGGAAGGAACGAGGCCCATGGTCGGCGCATCGCCTGCGTTCATTTTGTCTTGTTTGTCGCCTTCATGGTTATCAGCAAAAGCCGCTGTCGTGAGCGCTAGCGCGCCCGCTACGATGAGTGTTTTTTTCAAGAGTGTCACAGGTCTTCCCTCCAGTTTACATGCTATTTAGCAACTGTGCCGCCAGCAGCTTCGCAGTCATCCACTGATTTGGCCAGCAAGCCGGTCTCCTTAATCATGCAGTGCACCGGACCTGTGGGCTTGGGACGCGCTGGCATTTTTATATAACCGATGATTTTGGTTGGATCGCCCGCGCTGTGAACCGGCATACCTTTGCCGCCGCTCGGCAAATCCAACAGAAACGGGTCAAAAATGCTCCACGCTGCACCAGCCTCCATCGGGATGCCCCAAGGCATTATGCCAGCATTCGCAGTTAAGCCCCACGGCATTATTATACCTGAAGGAACGAGGCCCATGGTTGGCGCATCACCCGCGTTCATTTTGTCTTTTTTATCGTCGTGTTGATGGTTGTCAGCTATGGCTGCACTGCTAACAAAAGCGACAACTGCCACAGCTATCTTTACTGAATTTCTCATGGTAGGCTCCCTCCCTAATATTCACTATTTCAAACTTAAACAGAAAAACTCTCTAAAATCAAAGACACATTGAGCCTCACATGATGAACAGAGGGTGAATTTTAGAATAAACACGCGTTCATTTTAACGAACAATGCGGCTGCAGAGAACCCTATGACACCAGAAGACATTATCAAGGCGCTAGACTTGGAGCCCCATGTGGAAGGCGGCCACTACCGGCGCACATACAGGCACGCTGATGGCCCCGAAGGACGCGGCTATGCCTCAGCGATATATTATTTGGTTATGGGGCGAGACCCAGACCGTTGGCATCAGATGGATGCAGACGAAATCTGGCATTGGTATGCGGGTAGCCCCTTGAGGCTGGAAATTTCGGAAACGCGCGACGGCACACCTACCGAACATATCCTTGGCAACAGGCTTGCATTGGGCGAGCGTCCGCAAATATTGGTGCCTGCGAACTTTTGGCAGCGCGCGACCAGCCTTGGCGGCTGGACGCTTGTTGGCTGCACCGTCAGCCCTGGCTTTAGCTTCGACGGACACATTTTGGACTAGCAGCAGGTCTATTGCTTAAGCAGCTGTTGTATCCGTAAAGCCTTCAAGCTTTGCTTCCCCGAGCACTTCAGGAGCTAAGTCTTCCGCCTCGCCGTACGTGTGGAACAATTCCCACTTCACGCCAGCCGGGTCAACCGACCAAGCCTTTTTCGATTTGGCGTAGCAGCAGCTTACGTCGCCGTCTACGCGCATTGGCGCACCAATTGCTCCTAATCGCATGCCGAGCCGCGTTAGTTCGTCATCTTCTTCGGTTTCCACACCCAAATGGCCAACACCGCCCTCTCCGCACGATTTTGAAATGGCAAAATTCACTGCCAAGTCATCAGGTGACCATTTAGCGTAATCATCCCGCACCTTCACAGGGTCAGCCCCAAACATGGCTGTATAATAAGGGATGGCTTCTTCCATATCTTTTACACCGATGTGTACATGTAGTCTTTTCATCTTAGCATTTCCTTTTGATTGAGGCTGTTTCGCCAAACTCGCATGCGCCTGCCACCAACTGCGGGTCACCCGCACAGCAATCTTCCAGCAGAAATGTGAATAACCCGCGAACAGCTTTAAAATTCACCCTGTATATTATCTGGCGAGCGCTGCGCTCAGACGTGAGCAGCCCTGCGTTTTCCATTGTTGCCAGATGGCGCGACAATGTTGTGACATTCGCCCCCAGTGTTTTGGCTATTTCGCCCGCAGGAAGCCCGGCCTCGCCTGTCCGAACAAGCAAACGAAACGTTTCCAAGCGTGTTTCCTGCGCCAAAGCAGATAGTTGGGTGATGGTTGATTTAATTTTCATATTTGTACATATATACAAATATTATGTAAAAAGCAAGCCAAAAACCGGTCACCAAAATTACACTAAAACTGATGATCGTTCTGTTTCTTCAAACCAGCTCGGAAATCCCGACACGGCTTTCAGCTTCATTCAGCCAAACAAACATATGCAAAAAGCGAAGACCTCGTGTTGATATTTTATTTGATGTAAAAAAATAATCATCACTATTTACTGCCGCCATAAATCCATCTCTGTTCAGCAAATCCCAACAGCCATGGTTTATCGGTAAACCGCCCGCTAGCTCACGCAAATATTTTCTATTTTGCCACAAATACTTGCCGTGGTTGCCCAGCGCAGCCGGGCCGTCAAACTCCGCCCATTGATCAAGCTGCCCAACGGTTGGAATTTTCCTTTTTGGTAAAATAAGCATCTCACGTCTATCGACGGCTGTAATTTCAGAAGGATTTAACTGGAGCTTTCCTGAAAGATAGGCTCTTGGGTTTGATTGCATGGATTTAGGGGCAAATGGTGTTTTGAATATTTCAGGGCCAGCCAACTTTTCCATGAGGTCGAAAACAAGCCTGCCGCTCTCTCGCTCTTCCCATGAAAGTGCTTCCGCGGCAGCTAGTAAATAAGGATCAAATAGCGGCTCAAAAGCACCAGAAGACAAGTTTAGGCCCCGGGTTAAATATGAAAAATGGCGCCGGGTTCTGTCTTTGAGATACAGATCCATCCCCATAGACCCCACAGAATCAGCGTGATTGCCAAAATCTCTTGCTAATGAGCGCACGGCAGACACTTTGAATTCAGGTGTATAAAGTTTCAACTGCCCGCTAAAACCGGCAGATGTCGCAAACGCCCATCTAGCGGCAAACCTGGAGTTTTTATCGAAGACTTTACTCCAATAGCTTGAGAGTGCCTGACGGTACCGCAGCTCACCCTTCACAAAACGTTGAACAAATCTCGCTGGCTGATCACAAAACAGGTTCCCCGTGCTCACAGGCTCCAGATGCGAACGAAGAATTTCACCACCACCACCGCGCACTCGAATCACAGTATTGAGCCGAGCCTTACCCAGCGCATAATGATACAAAGTCGAATGCCCCTGCTGATAAAAGGTTGCTCGCCGGGCCATTTCATTGGCAGACATAAAATCTTCAGTGAAATTTTCAGGAAAATTCCCTTCATAGGCCCCATATTGTTTGGCAATTTGGCGCGCTACATAAAGGTCGTCATCTTCGTCGTCACCGCCTGTAAATATAGTGATATTTTTAATTCCCGCACCTACAGCAGCGGCGAAACAAATTCGCGAATCCTGACCTCCGGTTAAATCAAATAACAAAGCCCCATTTATGGCAGCCCGATCCAAAGCCTTCATATAGTTGATCAAACGGTCGGCACCACGGTCCAGAAGCTCAGTGTATGTTAATCCACGCGGTACAGCTTGAAATTGTGACCCGGTGATTTCCCATCTGGCACCCTGCCCTGTGATCATGCTTCCGTACGGCAGCATTGAAACTTCTTTAAAGCCAGATTTGGTCCCTGCCCCAATGCCGCAAGCCACCTCAAAACACCCCACATCAGGGTTACGGGTGAGCTTTTGCCCGAGGGCCAGTGCCAGCGATTCAATAACGTAAATATTATTGCTGGCAATCAGCAGGCCATTATGTTTGTAGACAAAAAGCGGATACTGAAATAATGGGTCGAGAACAACTGCATAATCTCCGCTTTCGCCATTTACCCGCAAACAAGTAAATACGCCGCGCATATCGCATTCAGGCGCACCTGTTATTGAAGAAGCAAAATATTGCGCCATGCCAGAGACGGAGGGCACCGCACATGTGCCAGACGAGAAAGCCTGGCTTTCACCAACACCGTGCCCATCCCAAAAATAGTGATCCGAAGCTACAGCCAAAGCCTTGCAGCCCGCCACAAGATAGCCAGGCCCATTAATAAATGAAAATGGCCCGTCTACTGAAGCCAGCCTCGCAGCACCGTTACAAGCCTGGATAAATTCGTGGCGATATTTATTTGTCGCTTCACCAGCAACCAGTACAAATTCCACCTTTTCCCCCAATCAATATTTTAAGAGCCGTCTAGTTCACACATCAAAACAAACGAATGCAACATTTCTGTCAAGCTTGTTGAACAGGAAACTATTAGCCCCTCGCCGCCCCATAATACCATTTAAAAAACAACCCTACCCCCTCTCTGGCCTGGGCCAACCTGTTAAAGCAAAAAGCGGGCTTTCCCTCTTGATTTTTTTCGCCTAGGGTGCTTCACGCACGGGATACAAGGCATCCCTGAAACCAAATAATACGCTGCACATAAGCGGCAAATGCACTTTCCAGGGGGACTTCATGCTTGATACTAATACAAATGAAATGACAAGCGACAACCGAATTGATCTATCGCAGGCGTTTGAAACATCCGTGATGGCTGCGGTTAACGCGCTCGGCGGTACAGCAGATGAGCTGGAGCACGCAGCTTCGGAAATGGGGACAGCAACCCAAGCCACCACAGACGGCATTGCCGCTGCTTCCGAAAAAATTCAGGCCGCAGGAAACAGCGTAAATGCCGTGGCTGGCGCAACGGAAGAAATGTCTGCGTCGGTTGGCAGCGTGAGCGAGCAAATGGGCCGCGCCGCCGAAATCACAAGTCAGGCGCTTTCTGAAGCAAGCGAAGCCACCAAAATGATGGACACGCTTACGCAGTCAGGCAAGAAAATCAGCGATGTGATCAAGCTAATTAACGACATCGCCTCGCAAACCAACCTGTTGGCGCTGAATGCTACTATTGAAGCAGCGCGTGCTGGCGAAGCCGGCAGAGGTTTTGCTGTGGTAGCAAGCGAAGTGAAAACACTGGCGACACAAACATCACGGGCAACTGATGAAATTTCCACACAAATCTCGGCGCTTCAAAGCGCAACAGATGATGCCGTAAGCGCTTTTAAACGTATTAGCGGACGTATTAACGAAATTGATTCTATTGCAACAGAGGTTTCCGGCACCGTAAGCCAACAGGCGGCAGCAACGGAAGAAATCAGCCACAGTGCAGCACAAGCAGCACAAGGCACCAGCGGCGTTATTCATGATTTTAGCCAAATGGCTGACGCCACCAGCAAAACCGCCGACGCATCACAGCGCGTTTCCTCAACGGTTAGCAGCCTTCAGCAGCAAGGCCTGGCGCTAAGAGACAGTGTGCAGCAATTTATATCCCAGCTTCACAAAAGCTAGGACGCTGTAAGCGCGTTAAGGAAGCCAAGCCTGAAATCAAAAGCCAGCAACATCATGCTGGCTTTTTTCGTGCCATCAATAAAGTTGTGGCCCGCCTTGGGTTTGCTTTGAAACCACCGCCTAAAAAGCAGCTGGTGCGGTTAATAATAAAAGCGCGAAACAGCAGCTCTTCAAAACGAGCCGTAGCCATGTGCCCTGCGCCGTCGCACCAAAGGTGGACGCCGGTCCCGCATAAAGAAATGAAAACGGCAACAGTGATTATTTTACAATAACCAGCGTTGCCACAAGCAGGGCCAAGGCACCAAAGTTAAACCTGCTTTTGTTTGTCAGGGGTACGCGACGGCGCTGTCTCTTTCCCGGACATATCACTTTACTGCCGTAGCTGTACTATTTTGCAGCATCATCGCCCCTAACCACAGGAACCACACAATCTGGCCAAGGCCGAATATCATACCGCCGATTTCACCAAGACCGGGGATTATTGAGAGGATACCAGCTACACCAACGATTACACCGATCGCGTTTAATACCGCAGAAAATATTCGTGCGTTCAAAGCCGTCAGGCTTACCAGCAAAATCCATATGCCCCCGACAATTTCCGTGCCGCCACCCAGACCGTTGTGCACGGTGTAAACCGAGCTCCAAACCGAGGCAGCAAAAGCGGGGTCTTTGCCGTACAGGCTAATAACAGCTTCCATGCCAACGTTTAAAACCATCCCGGCAGCAAGAACCACTCCAACCCATATCAGCCCCAAGGCTGCAGCAATCTGCATTGCACCTGGAGAGATGGCTTTCAAACGCTCATAAAGAGCCACCACCAGAACAAGCAAAAAAAGACTGGCTGCCACATAAATCACCATGTTGCCGATGTGCTGAATGGTCTGTGTTTCAACAAGGAATTCAACTTGCCGAACAGGCCCGGTGTAGCCAGAGGCATCCAGAAAGCTAAAATACAGCCAAAAACCGGTCAAATAAGACGCCGCCATCAGCAAAGAGGCAATTCCACCCGCTTTTTGTAAGTTCATTACCGTGTCTCCTGTTGGTTTTGTTTCTTGATTTGACGCCTGCCTGTGCCAGTTCAGAAGCGCCGCTGGCTCTTAAAAGTACGGGCCGCCTCTTGAGGAAGGCAGCCCGCGGTTTCTATCTTTACTTTGGGAGAGTTAGATAGATTTCTTTATATGGCGCGTTTCCGCATTTCGATTGCAGCGTAAATAAAGCCACCTGCAATCACTATTCCTGCCCAGAAATGTAGGCTGGTAAGCGCATACCCAAGTGCCTCCATCTGTGCATCACCGGTGAGCAGTGTGAGTACATCACGCGGGCCTTCAATATGGCGGTTCATACCACCGAAGGCACCTTCCGCCCAACCACCAAGATGTTTGCCAATCCACGAACCAATGCGGTTTGTTTCAAAGAAGATCGCTTCAATTGCAATAAGAATAGCTGGAGCAAGCACGGCCCAAAGGAATGGCATACGGTCAGCAAATCCTGACACTAGCGACACCCAGGAAAGCATTGGCAACGCCCACAAAGCAACAACCAGATACATCACAATCCAGCCAAGCCATGTTTGGATCATGAAACCTAGAGGCCACATCACAAAGAATGGTCCGCCCTGGAACAACACCACAAAGCTTAGAAGGAAGGCTATCAAAAGCTGGGCAGCGGCAACAACTGTAAGGAAAATCAACGGCGCTACAAAGATAGGTACAAAAAGCTTTGCCAAAACTTCTTGCCAGTCAGCAGTAGGCATGGATTTCCAAAACAGGATTGAACGGTCGCGGCGTTCTTCATACAAAGAACCAAGAAGTGAAAAGAAGATCACAAACGGCAAGGCCACCCACGGCAGGGCTGTCATGCCCCAATATCCCAATGTGATGCCCGCAGGCATTTCATGTGGTTCTTTTTCCTGCGCCATGGTGATTGCATCGCCAAGGCTTTCAATGCCTTCTTCATGCATGCCGTCAAATACGATGGCATTGCCAAATCCGATAGAAGAAGCCAACAGCAACACGATTGTAACTGCGGCGAGGATGAGCGGTACACGGATATAGCCGTTTTTACCGTCGAGGATTTCCCTCATTACCAGGGCTTTAAATATATTCATTGCCCGTCTCCCGTCATGGTCGCCACGAATATATCAGCAAGCCCCAGGCGGCGCGTTTCGCCTAATTTGGCCAGTGTTTCGCGGTCAATATTTTTATATACGCACGTTTGTTTGCCGAAGTTGACACCGTGGCTGATGGGTTTCAGCGCAAGCGCTTCGTCCTCTTTGCCTTTATCAACCATCACTTCGATAAATTGTTGGGTAAGGTCATCCATGTCGGCTTCAAGCACAATGTTTCCGTCTTTAATAAACATCACATCGGTAAGAATATGCTCCACCTCCTCAACCTGGTGGGTTGTGATGATAACCGTGCGCTCTTCATCAAAATATTCTTCCAGCAAGCTTTGGTAAAAGCGTTTGCGGAAAATAATATCAAGGCCCAGTGTTGGCTCATCAAGAACCAAAAGCTTTGCTTCGATCGACATCACCACAGCCAAATGCAACTGCACTGTCATGCCTTTTGAAAGCGCGCGCACTTTTCTATCAAGGGGTACATTGGTACGGGATAGAAAATCCATTGCCTTGGCGCGGTCAAAACGCGGGTGAACTGCTTCTACATAGTCAAGCACTTCAACAACCTTCATCCACTTTGGCAGCGTTGCAATATCAGCGATAAAGCAAACATCCTTCATCAGCGCATCACGTTCAGTAGCAGGATTATGCCCCAAAACATTCAGTGAACCTTCATAGGATGTCAGGCCAAGAATGGCGTTTAACATGGTGGTTTTACCGGCGCCGTTCGCGCCTATTACGCCAACAATGCGGCCCATCGGCATGGAAAAATCAACGCTTTTCAGCGCGTGGAAATCTCCAAATGATTTTGAAAGCCCTACTGCCTCAATAACCGGGGAATTTGTGTTTGTATCTGTCATGTTCTGCCTCCCCTAGTTTGCGAGGCCGCTTTTCAGCAGCTCTTCGACGTTGAGATCCAGGCGGCGGATGGTTTCCAGCACGCGAGGCCACTCTTCATTAATAAAACGCGAGCGTTCAGCTTCTACAAGCTTGCTGCGCGCACCCTCAATCACGAACATTCCCAGTCCGCGACGTTTTTCAACCAGACCATCCATAACCAGCTCCTGATAGGCTTTTGATGCAGTAATTGGATTAATTTGCATATCCACAGCGACATTTCGTACAGAAGGAAGCGGCTCACCTTCGATGAGCGCCCCTTCCAATATGGCCGTTACTACCTTGTCCTTCAGTTGCCGATAAATTGGCTGATCGTCTGTCCAATCCGGCGTCATACTAATTCCCTTACGCTGCAAGAGCAAAACGAGTGTAATTATCTGCGATGCGGCCTGCATAAAACTGGTCCACAAATCGCGCTACACGGTGACTGCGCCTTATTGATTCTGTTATGTGTTGGTATGTACGGGTAATCATTTTTTATCTCCTCGCTGTCCCCCCCTTCCGGGGAGCCCCTGTTGATCAGGGTTGTTATTGTTGGCGTTGCTGTCGTTTATTTTGTTTTGTTTTTTAAGAGAGGGGGAAGCCATTTTTCCGGCTCCCCCAGTTCCTCGTAACAGTCCTCACTGTATTGGCCCATTTCCGGGCTCTTTTATTCTGTCGTAACTGCCCCTGGCTGTCTGGGACCCGGGCCGATATTTTTATCGTTTCCCGTACCAGCGCGATTTTCCCTGTCGGGCCTCGCATTACCATCCGGGTCTTATGACCTCTTTTGGCTTGCCCTTGGTAGCGTGCCCTCTTGTTGGGGCTTGGCTCTGTTTGGGCGCTTTATCGTGCCGGTGTATTAGTTATGTAGTACACCATATCAAATATGGCAAGCACTGAATTTAAAAAAAACCATGAACAATATCTAACCAGTTGTTTTTATTATGTTTTAATTATCACTGAAAACTCAAGCCACCTTGCATCAGGTGTTACAGTCCCCCCCAGATACTGGCCGTCACAGAGTTTTCATCACCGATTCTTTGCCACACCACTGTAACAGGACACCAATATCGTGGTGTGGAGTAAGGTTTTCAGTGAAGCCCGCGCCACACTTACGGGCAGCTGGTTGATGATCATACACGGAGAGCTACAGCGTGAAAACGGCCTGACCCACCTTGTGGCAAAGGAGCTTGAAGGTGGCTCCCATGATTTGCAACGCCTTGCGGACGGTACATTAGACGCGGACGACGATACGCCAACATCCACAAAACACCGCGCCATCACCCGGCAACGCCACCCGCGCAATGCCCGCGTCCTTGTGCCTGTGAGCAGAGATTTTCATTGAAACAGGCCGCATATGGCGAGAAAGCGACCAATCGCTATTTACTGGCTAACGGTCACCCTTAGGCCTGCAGCAGTCAATACCCAACGAGGTCAGCCTCTGTTGCGGCGGTTACATCTTCAAACGTCACGTTTGGTGCCAGCTCAACAACTCTGAGCCCACCCTCAACCACGTCAAACACTCCAAGCCCGGTGATGATGCGATCAACCACAGCAGTGCCGGTAAGCGGTAAGGTGCAGGCTTTCAGAACCTTGGGCTCTCCTGCCCGGTTGGTATGATCCATCAGCACGACCACACGCTTCACACCGGCAACCAAATCCATCGCGCCGCCCATGCCCTTTACCATCTTGCCCGGGATCATCCAGTTAGCCAGGTCGCCGTTCTCGGCCACTTCCATTGCCCCCAGGATACTCAGGTCAATATGGCCGCCCCGGATCATGCCAAAACTATCAGCTGAGGAGAAATAACTACTGGTAGGCAATTCGGTAATCGTCTGCTTACCAGCGTTAATCAGGTCAGCGTCAACTTCGTTGTCATAAGGAAATGGCCCCATGCCGAGCATGCCATTCTCTGATTGAAGCGTAACCTTCACACCACCGGGAATATAATTGGCGACGAGTGTAGGGATACCAATACCCAAATTAACATAAAAGCCGTCTTCGAGTTCCAAAGCAGCGCGTGCTGCCATTTGATTGCGGTCCCACCCCTTACGGTCGGCCATTATTCAGTTTCCCTTTCTTGGGTCTCTTTGGCACGCACGGTTCTTTGTTCGATGCGCTTCTCGAAGGTACCTTTGATAATTCGCTGCACAAAGATGCCCGGTGTGTGGATATGGTCAGGGTCAAAACTGCCTGCTTCGACGACCTCTTCCACTTCAACAACGGTTACTTTACCGGCAGTAGCCATCATTGGATTAAAGTTTCTGGCGGTTTTACGGAACTGCAAATTGCCTTCTGTATCTGCCTTCCAGGCTTTCACCAGCGACACATCCGCCGTGAGCCCGGTTTCCATAATGTAAGTTTCACCGCCAAAGTTCTTGTGCTCTTTGCCTTCGGCGATCAGCGTTCCAACCCCGGTTTTAACATAAAAACCCGGAATTCCAGCGCCGCCAGCGCGGATACGTTCAGCCATCGTGCCCTGCGGGTTGAACTCCAATTCAAGCTCGCCCTCCAGATATTGGCGTTCAAATTCTTTGTTTTCGCCAACATAGGATGAGATCATCTTCTTGATCTGTTTGGCGTCGAGCAAGATACCAAGGCCAAAACCGTCAACGCCGCAGTTATTAGACACAATCGTAATGTCTTTTGTGCCCGCTTTATGTACTGCTGCAATCAGGTTTTCCGGAATACCGCACAGACCAAACCCGCCAGCCATCATGTGCATGCCGTCAAACAGCAATCCCTCTAGCGCAGCATCAGCGCTGGAATATATTTTGTTCATATTCTACCCCGTAAATTCATTGCGCGGTCCATCCTCCGTCAACCGGCAATATAGCCCCTGTTATCGAACGGGCGGCATCCGAGCACAAGAATCCGACAAGCGCACTTACTTCTTCGATCGTTACGAATTGTTTGGTCGGCTGCGCCGCCAGCATAACATCTTCAATCACCTGGGCCTTTGTAAGGCCTCGCGCTTTCGCCGTATCGGCGATTTGACCACGCACCAAATCGGTCATGACATACCCTGGGCACACTGCATTACAGGTGATATTGTCACGCGCGAGTTCAAGCGCCACTGTTTTGGTGAAGCCCGCTATGCCATGTTTGGCCGCAACATAGGCCGACTTATAGGGCGACGCCACCAGCGCGTGCGCTGATGCAATATTGATAATGCGGCCCCAGCCCGCCGTACGCATGCCCGGAATTGCAGCGCGGGCCGTATGAAAAGCTGCGCTTAAATTAATTGCGATGATCGCATCCCATTTCTCAAGCGGCATATCCTCTACCGGTGCCACGTGCTGGATACCTGCATTATTTACCAAAATATCGACGGTGCCAAAAATTTCCATTGCCTCTGCCATCAAGGCGGCGGTGGCAGTTGGGTCGCTGAGGTCAGCCCCTGAATAGGCGACCTTAACGCCATAGTCCTTTTCTATCCCATGCTGTATTTCAGCAATTGCATCTGCTTCACCAAAACCATTGAGCATGATATTGGTGCCGCTGCGTGCCAGAAGTTTCGCGATCCCCAGCCCAATACCGCTGGTAGAGCCTGTAACCAAAGCAGATTTTCCATGCAGCATGAGTGCCTCCTGTTGCATCATTTTGTATCTGCCACCGACGACGCACGGTGCCAATCACGCTCAAGAAAACGGCTCGAAATAAAGAATAGAAGCGCAGCAGCAACATAAAAAATAGTGCCTGCAAAAATAGAATACCGAAGCGATTCCTGACCGTAAGTGCTTTCAAGCATATCGGACAAATATCCAAGCAGCGCCGTACCCAGCCCAATGCCAAGCAAATTATTGATAAAAAGGAAAATTGCCGAAGCAGTTGCGCGCATATTGCCCGGTACCAAATGCTGGATCGCCGACAGGATGGGCCCAAGCCAGGCAAGCCCCAATGCGGTTGGTACAATCAATACCGTCATCGCAACCACCAAATTGGTTGAGAAAATTCCCACCACATAAAAGGGGATTGTTGCAAGGAAGGCAATCGCCGGGATACGCGCGTAAAGGGCCTTGTTTTTCTGGCCGTAGCGGTCAGCAAGAACACCGCCCGCATAGATACCAATTGTGCCCCCCACCAGCAGCAGGCTGCCGTAGGCAAGGGACGCATCCAAAATCGAAATTTCGAACGAACGCACAAGAAATGACGGCAGCCAGAAGAAAAGACCATACCCCATCATTGACGAACAAGCCGCACCAACGGACAGCCCCCAAAAGGAGGGTTTGCTGGCGATCATGCGAAAAACTTCCCCGAACGTCGGTGCCTTTCCTGCGGTTTTGGGCTGAGCATCAAATTGTCCACGCGGAGGCTCTTTTACCACCTTCTTGAAAATCGGTGCCAGTAACAGCCCCGCAACTCCCACGGCAAAAAAAGCAATACGCCAATCAAGGAACGTGGCAATAACGCCCCCGAAGACGATACCAAGTGCGCTACCCACAGGGATGCCGATTGAATAGATGCTAAGCGCGCGGGCGCGCCGTTCCTCGGGGTAATAATCAGAAATAAGCGAATAGGCTGGTGCCACACCGCCAGCTTCACCGATACCCACCCCTAACCGCGCGGCAAACAATTGCCAGAAATTTTGTGCAAACCCACACACGGCGGTCATCAGGCTCCAGACAAATAATGCCCCTGTCATGATCCAGGAGCGGTTAAAACGGTCAGCAAGCATGGCAACCGGAATGCCGAGGGACGTGTAAAAAAGAGCAAAAGCAAGGCCGCCCATCAGGCCAAGTTCGCCGTCGCTTAAGCCCAGGTCCTCTTTGATGGGAATAGCCAAAATACCAACGATCTGACGATCGATAAAATTAAATGTATAGGCCAGAACCAGCATTGCCAACACGGCTGCTTTGTTAACTTGCTCACCTTGTTCTTTCGCATCACTATTTTTCAACTTGTGATCACTCATAACTATAGGGTCCTGCTGAATTTGGTCTGGCATTGGAAGGAAGGATGGCGGCGCAGCAATTGCCGCCACCGCCATCCCGGAGGGGAGACTTTAACCCTTAAAAGCCAAGCGACACTGTTGCTGTCAGCGTGAAGGGGTTGCCGTAAAAGGCAGTTAAGGTGCCTTCTGTACCCAGCGTCGGCGTAAGTGTGCCGTCAGCTACAAAGTTATAACCGGCAACAATATAGCGCTTGTTGGTAATGTTTTTGGCATGCAGCCCTACCGACAACTGATCGTCGTCCGAGTTCCATACCAAACTGGCATCCCACAGCGCAAACCCTGGCTGGTCAAGAAGTGCATTTGGCCGCTCAAACTGGCTGGCTTTGCTGCGGTATGACACCGATGAAATAACTGACAAAGCACCACTATTTGAACCAACAGACATTGGCCGCGTATAGTTGAAGGAACCGCTGGCGGTCCATTCAGGTGTGTTCTGGAAAACACGTTGATCAGCAACATCAACACCAAAAGCATCGATAAACTCGTTGAACGTTGCATCCAGGTAGCCTACTGCCCAGTTGATATTTAGCGTATCACCGATGCCGCTCATATCTGCAGCGAGAAGCGCACGACCTTCAAATTCAACACCGTTAACATCAGCGTCGCCTGCGTTTGACGTTACACCAATGAAGTTGCCGGGCGTACCAACAGACCCGGGTATCTGGATATTGGTGTAGCTGGAAAGGAAACCTGCGATGCTGATATCCACACGTTTATCAGCGAGCGATGCTTTCCAGCCCAACTCAAACGTATCAACCGATTCCGAATCGAACGCCATGAAGTTAAAAATATCATCACTGTCGATATCGCCGTCACCGTCCAGATCAGGCGCCGCTGTTGTTTGGCTGCGAGGATCAAAGCCTCCACCTTTAAAGCCTTCACTGTAGCTGAAGTAAATATTGTTATCGTCATTCGGCTTCCAGCTGATCGATGCACGCGGTGTGAATTTAGTGAACTTGGACGTACCAGTAAAATCAGAGGTCGTTGCGATCAAAATTGCATCGCCGCCAAATGTCTCTGATGTCCCGCCAATGAAAGTACGGCGCAACACTTTAGCAGTGCGTTTGTCACTTGTATAACGACCACCAACAGACAGGCTGAATTGATCTGAAAGGTCATAGCTAAAATCACCAAACACAGACCATGTTTTGGTATCAACATCGCCGAGCGTATTGGCATTAAGGCCGGGCAATCCTATAATATCACCCAAAGGACCGAGAATTACATCAAACTCGTTAAAGGCGTTGGCATCAAGATAATAAAAACCAGCGACACCGCTTAATTTATCGCCTTCGTAGAGGATCTGAAATTCCTCAGAGAACTGCTTGTTCTGGTAATCTACGGGCACATCCAGATCATCAACAGGCAGGCTGTCAAAATCGATCGGACTTCTGGATTTATCCTCGCGGTACGCCAAAATGTTTTTGATGGTAATAGTATCGCTGGCCGCCCATTCAATCAGCGCAGAACCGCCGTATGCTTCAACACTTTGCTCAGGGTTTACAAGGCCCGCGCGCGTATCAAACACATTGTCAAGAACCGGAGCGCCAGACACAGCACCCGGGATCAAACGGTGCCCCTGGCGGGGGTCTGATTTATCATCAACAAAGTCGCCGGCAAAACGGATGAAAAGCTCATCTGAGGGCAGAAATTCGATCGATGCACGCCCGGCCAGAACCTGCTTGTGATAATTGTCCAAGCCTTCAATATTCAGGTTTTCACCAAAGCCACCACGATTAAGCGTTGCAAGAGCACCGCCAATGCGAACACCGTCTGAAATCGGGGCACTTGCGCTTACTACAAGATCAAGCTGCTCATAGGTTCCGATCGAACCGCGAACGTTGAATTCCGCTTCTTCTGACAAACGCTTGGTAACATACTTCACCGCGCCGCCGATGGTATTGCGACCATAAAGCGTGCCTTGTGGCCCCCGTAACACTTCAATGCGTTCCACGTCGTAAATATCAACAACAGCAGCCTGTGGACGGTTAAGGTAAATATCGTCAACATAAAGACCAACACCTGCTTCAAAACCTGCAACAGGATCCTGCTGGCCAACACCACGGATAAAAGCCGTTAGCGTTGTATTGGTACCGCGTGAAACTTCCAGGGTAAGGTTTGGCGCAAACTTGGCCACCTCAACAATATCCTGAATGCCCTGGTTTTTCAGCATGTCACTTGAAAACGCCGATACAGCAATAGGCACATCCTGAAGAGATTCAGAACGGCGGCGGGCTGTCACCTGAATTTCTTCAAGCTCGAAAGTGCTTTCCTGCGCTTCGTCTTGCGCAAGCGCCGGAACACTCAAAGCACCCAGCGCAATACTTGACGCCAAAAGGGTTTTTAGTGCCGTCATTTCATTTGGTTTCATCTCAAATTTAGTTGTTTTACCCATGATAGTTTCCTCCCGATGTAAAGCCAGCTCTTGCTGGCTTGGTGATTTTCAATGTGGCTCTCCGGCCGGGGTATTGTTGCGTACGTGAGAACCACCGCCAGCATTGGCAAATGCAGCGACTTCTTTATTAAATTTCTCAGATTCTTCCAGATGCAGCGCGTGACCAGAATGGGCAAACGCTATTCGCCGGGCCTGCGGCAGGTGTTCATCCAGCCACGCACTAGTCCCGGACCCATAAAGCTGGCTTTGCTCACCGTAAAGCAGCAACACAGGGAACTTCAGTTTCGACATGCAATCCCTGAAGTCCATGGACAGTAAATTGTTCCACAATCGGTACATTGAATCAGGATCACACTTGCGTGCCTGCTCAATCGCCCAATCGAAGCCTGCTTTCAACTGACCGTTCGCCTCCGTTGCGGACGAAGTGCCTTTGGCGTAAATTTTCGGCAGAAAGCTTTCGCATGCCGCATTCCAGATACTTTTATCGACTTCACGCTTACCCGCAGTAACGTAGGGCCTTGGCTTATGCAAAAGCCCAAAAACCCAATCAGAATCATTTTCAAGCTTGGGTGTCATATCGATCACGACACATCGCTCAATGCGATCGGATCCAATCTTTAAAAGTAGATCCCAAAGAACCATGCTTCCCATTGACCAACCGCAAATAACAACATCCTTCAAATCAAGATGCTCAAGAAGCTGCTGCACATCGCAGGCTAACGTATGAATTTCATCACCCTCAGGCAGTGCACTTGAGGCACCATGGCCGCGCAGATCAGGTACAACCACCCGGAATTCAGCCTCAAGGCTTCGCACTTGATTTTCGAAGAAACGGGCGCATGTTCCCCACCCATGAAGAAAGAGGATCGGCTTGCCCTGCCCCCTATCTTCAAAAAACATTTTTCCTTCGTCCAACAAAGTCATCGACTGCATAAATGGACTACCCATTTCTTTCTGATTTAAGACGCAAAAACTGAATAATAACGTCTATTTTTTCTTGAAGTGCCGCCAAGTATATGCCATATTATGAAACATGAATCAACTTTCAATTTCAGATCATTTAAAAACACCAAAAACTGCCCGTGGCCGTAAGACACAGGCAAAAATTCTGCGTGCTGCAGAAATTGAATTTGGGGAAAGGGGCTTCCATGAAGCCTCTATCACAAGCATTACCCAAAGGGCGAAAGTCGCCCTTGGGACTTTCTATGTATATTTCGAAAGCAAGGAAGAATTATTCCGCGCTCTCGTTATCTACATGGGCAAATTAACCCGGGCAACCATCAGCGAAAAAATTGGCGATGCGCCAGACCGCATAACGGCGGAAAGACGCGGTATCGAAGCATTTATTGAATTTACGCGCGCCAACAAAAACAACTTTCGGATCATTAACGAAGCGCAGTTTGTAGCTGAAGATGCCTACCGGGATTACTACCGGGTATTTGCAAGTGCCTACCAGGACAACCTGATCGCTTCTGGCGAAGAAGGTGAAATCACATCGGGCCATGAAGAAGAGCGCGCCTGGGCCCTTATTGGCATGAATGTATTTTTGGGCATGAGCTACGGACTTTGGGACGAAAGTAAACCAGCAAAAGAAATTGCTGACGCTATCGGCGACATGATCGCTTACGGTCTCGCCGGAAAACGGGGCGACTGACCATGGCCGACGTGAATGTTGCGCAGAGAGATGCAAGGCTTGTGATCACGCTCAATCGCCCAGAGCGCCATAACAGCCTGACACCCTCTTTCATGCGCGACATTCTGGCGGCGCTTGAACAAGCGACCTCCGATGATATTCGCTTGGTGCTTCTGCAAGCCAAAGGCCGCAGCTTTTCAACCGGCGGTGATATTATGGGTTTTTTAGATCATGCAGCAAATAGCGCGCAGTTACAAAATTATGCTGCAGACCTTGTTGGCACCTTAAACCAAACCCTTCTTGCCTTGCTGGCACTGCAAAAACCCGTAATTACTGTTGCGCAGGGCTTGGTCACAGGCGGCGCGGCCGGACTTTTATTCGCATCAGACTATTGCCTGCTGGCAGAAGACGCTTTCCTCCAGCCCTATTACGGCGAGGTTGGCTTCGCGCCTGACGGCGGCTGGACTGCATTGTTGCCGGAACATATTGGCCGCAGCCGTACACTTGAGATTATCATGCAAAATCGACGTATTGTCGCACCCGAGGCCAAAGCGCTTGGTATCGTAGATATGATCAGCCCTTGCGAAGGCTTGTTAGCCCATGCTGAAAAGCTATGTGACAAGATTATATCGCAAGATAAACATACGATTGCTGCCAGCAAATCACTATTGTGGAGCAATTCCAGACGCAGCCAGCTAGCCCATTTGCTTGAAGAAGAAAAACAGGCATTTTTACACGCTATTGACAGGCCCGAGTGCACAAGGAAAATGGCTGCATTTGTAGGCGGCCATGTGGCAGCATCATCAAACACCGACCACCAGACACCGGGCGAGAAAGAATAGGACAAATACATGTTTTCCTTATTTGACATTCCAGCGAAACGCGCCTCGCTAACACCGCACAAGCTGGCAATGCAGGAGCCTATATCCGGCCGCAGCGTTACATATGCCTGTTTGGATGAAAACACCGCGAAAACAGCCAGTTTCCTCGAAACCAAGGGTATAGGTGCCGGGGACCGCGTCGCAATATTATGTCACAACAGCATCGCCTTTTTTGAAATCCTGTTTGCGTGCGGCAAGCTGGGGGCAATCCTTGTGCCCTTGAATTGGCGCATGCCACCCAACGAGCTCAACAAGCTTATCTCGGACTGTGATCCCGGCCTGCTTTTCTACGACAGTAATTTTGCGGATATCGCCCAAGACTTAACGTGCACACTGGTTGTGGCAATTGATGATGGTGATCAGCGTGATTTGCTACATCTGCGCAGTGACCTGCCAAGGCACCCAGGCAGGCTAAAATGGCCCGCGAATGAACCATGGTATCTACTCTACACGTCAGGAACAACAGGCACACCAAAGGCCGTAACCCAAACTTACGGTATGGCACTAGTGAATTATATCAACTTGGGTCAGGCAATTGACCTGACAAGCCAGGATCACACTCTTAACTTTCTTCCGTTATTTCACACCGCTGGCATCAATCTTTATGCCCTGCCAACGCTGATCGCTGGCGGAACTGTTACAGTTCTGCCTGCCTTTGATGAAGACATAGTTATCACCCTGTTAGCTGCGGGCGACCTTGATACTTTCTTCGGAGTGCCTGCCGTATACCAACAACTGAGTTTGCATCCAAAGTTTGCTGATATCGACCTGCCAAAGGTCAGACAATGGGGATGCGGCGGCGCGCCCCTGCCCGATGCGCTGATCAGCATCTATCAGGCACGCGGCATTGTGGTTTGTAATGGCTACGGCATGACCGAGACAGGGCCAACTGCTTTTTTAATGAACCGGGCCGATGTGAGAGAAAAAATCGGCTCTGTTGGCAAAGCCCAAATTCTGGTTCAGGCTCGTATCGTTGATGAAGATGGTAGAGACGTGCCTGACGGCAGTGTTGGGGAATTGTGGATCACCGGCCCCGGCATCACCCCGGGTTATTGGAATAAACAGGAAGCTACAGCTGCTGCATTTACGCCTGATGGTTGGCTTAAGACGGGAGATCTCGCCCAAAGGGATGCGGATGGCTTCACTTATATCGTCGGCCGCGCCAAAGAAATGTTCATTTCAGGCGGCGAAAATGTTTATCCGGCAGAGGTGGAAAACATCCTGTGCGACCATCCTG
>Ga0316204_10005943_pt1 | contig 19448 bp, 21 predicted proteins | sample 6monrhotite_MG_2_FD_205661 | JGI IMG/M metagenome (GOLD analysis project Ga0316204, IMG submission 205661) | Microbial mat bacterial communities from mineral coupon in-situ incubated in ocean water Damariscotta River, Maine, United States -... | ecosystem: Environmental > Aquatic > Marine >...
CCAGATCTAATTTCTTAATAATATTTAGTTTATTCTCTAAAACGTAAAGAAAAATCAACTGCTTTTAAATGTTTGGTTAATGCTCCAATTGAAATATAATCAACGCCCGTCATTGCAATTTCATTTATAGTCTCTAACTCAACATTTCCTGATGCTTCAAGCTTTGCTGCTGGTATATTATTGTCACTACTAAACTGTTGGTTTATTTTAACGGCTTCTATGAGAGTATCGTTACTCATATTATCTAATAGCATTCGTTTTGCGCCGCCATCAAGTGCTTGATGCAATTCTTTAAGTGTTTCAACTTCTATTTCTAAAGGTACTTCACTATCTTTATTCTGAGCCGCGATTAGTGCTTCTTCAATAGAACCAGCAGCTTCAATATGATTTTCTTTTATTAAGATCATATCGTATAAACCAATACGGTGATTTATTCCACCACCACAAGCAACAGCATATTTTTGCGCAAGGCGTAAGCCTGGAATGGTTTTTCGTGTATCTAAAATTTGAGTGTCGGTTCCTTTAATCGCATCAACATAGAGCCGTGTTTGAGTTGCAGTGCCGGATAGTGTTTGTAGAAAATTAATTGCTGTGCGTTCGCCCGTTAAAATTGATTGGGCAGTTCCAGTTAGGGTGCAAACAATTTGATCAGGGTTAATGGTATCGCCATCTTCAACAAACCATTTAATTTTTACATCTGAATCAAGTTGAGAAAAAGTTTGCGTTAACCAATCGCGCCCACATAAGACGGCTAATTCTCGTGAAAATAAATCCGCAGTTACTTGTCGATCAACAGGGATAAGTGAGGCCGTAATATCACCGGATTGGATATCTTCATCTAAAGCAGTAGCAACTTGACTTGCAAGTTGTTCATCAGTGATTAATTCTTGTCGTAGCATAACGAATACTTTTTATTTAAAATTTTCAGGACGCTGATAATACTCATCCGTTAATTTTTTCACAAGACCGGCAAGTAAAATTAAACTAATCAAGTTGGGTACAGCCATTAGCATATTTGCGATATCGGCAAAGTTCCAAACCAGTTGAAGAGGGACACTGGCACCAACGACAACAAGCACTGTAAAAATAATACGGTAAGGGAGTATTGCTTTTTTCCCGAATAAAAACTCTGCGCTACGATCGCCATAATAAGACCAGGCAATCATTGTTGAGTAGGCAAAAAAGGCTAAGCCAAAACCTACAATACTATGACCTAATGTTTCACCCCAGCTTCCTAAAAAGGATAAAGCTTGTCCAAAAGAAAGTACGGTTAAGTTAGCGCCGGTAGCATCTTGTGGTCGAGCATCTCCCCAGTTTCCTGAAATAACAATTACGAGTGCCGTCATTGAACATATTATAATGGTATCAATAAAGGGGCCAAGCATTGCAACAAAGCCTTCACGTGCAGGCTCTTTGGTTCGGGCTGTTGCATGTGCCATTGGTGCGGAACCCAAACCGGCTTCATTTGAAAAAACACCACGAGCAACACCATATTGCATGGCCGCACCAATTGCGCCACCACCGGCAGCCTCGGGATTAAGTGCAAGATTAATAATAGTTCCAAAAGCACCTGGAATTAAACTGTAATTTGAAATTAATATAATTAAAGCCACTCCACAATAAGCTACTGCCATAAATGGAACGACAATTGATGCAACTTTTGCAATACGTTTAATACCGCCAATAATTACAAGGCCAACTAATATCGCCATAATAAAACCAATAAAGGTTTTATCTTGTGGCACATTGGGTAAAGCACGTGCTAAGCCATCAACAACAGAGTTAGCTTGCACCATATTGCCAATCCCAAAGGATGCGACAAGTGTAAAAACCGCAAACATAGCTGCGAGTTTTGGCATTTTTAACCCATTTAATAGGGTGTACATTGGGCCGCCAGAAATACTGCCATCTTTATGAATATGCCGAAACTTTAAGGCGAGGGAACATGAAGCGTATTTGGTTGCCATTCCAACCAAAGCAGTAATCCACATCCAGAAAACAGCACCAGGACCACCTAAAGCAATTGCTGTTGCAACACCTGCAATATTACCAGTACCAACCGTTGCTGAAAGTGCAGTACTCAATGCTTGGAAGTGGGTTACTTCTCCCGGGTCATCCTTTTTATCGAATTTTCCACTGATAAGTTGAGTCGCGTGTTTAAAACCACGAAACTGTATGAAATTTAATTTAATGGTGAGATAAATTCCTGTGCCAACTAATAATACAATCGAAGGAATGCCCCAGAAATAGCCTGCGATGGTACCAAGTAGTTGAGTTAGATTATCGAGTGACGACATTATGGATTCTCTCATAATTATAATTTTTACTGAGTTTAATCCTTCTATAAAATAGATGATAGACTCTGATAGAAATTACTTTATACTCAATGCTAACTTAAATACTATTTAACTAATATACCTTCACACTTAAGAGCGATTATTCCGTTGGTAACAGATTATATTAAACAAATTTTTATTCTGTTATTTAGTGGTTTTAAAGATTTACTGCCTATTATAATAGTCGTTGCTTTTTTTCAGTTTATTGTCTTACAACAACCTATTCCTAATCTTGCTAATATTTTGGTCGGTTTATTTATGGTGTCGATTGGTTTGACACTCTTTATCAAAGGTCTTGAGATTGGCTTGTTCCCTGTGGGTGAAAATCTTGCTTATGATTTCGCAAGAAAAGGTAGTGTCTTCTGGTTAATCGTTTTTGCCTTTGCGCTGGGATTTGGAACAACTATTGCTGAACCGGCCTTAATTGCAATTGCCGATAAAGCTGCCTTTTTAGCGGCAAAGGATAATGTGATTAGCGCAACGGATAGTGCTCAGCAAGCCTATGCAGCTGGTTTACGTTATACCGTTGCAATTTCAGTTGGTTTCGCGATAGTTATTGGCGTGATAAGAATTATTAGAGGCTGGCCGATTCAGTATATTATTATTGGCGGTTATATTTGTGTTGTGGTGATAACTTTTTTCGCACCAAAAGAAATTATCGGTATCGCTTATGATTCCGGTGGGGTGACCACCTCAACTATTACAGTGCCTCTGGTAACGGCTTTAGGCGTTGGCTTGGCATCGAGTATTCGTGGACGTAATCCGATGATAGACGGTTTTGGTCTAATTGCTTTAGCGTCATTAACACCAATGATGTTTGTAATGTTATATGGAATATTTATCTAGCGATGGAATTAATTTTTAAATTTATTGAGGTTTTTTTATCAACGATAGTTGATGTGATGCCTATTGCGATAATTATTTTTGCGACTCAGTATTTAATTATTCGTCGTCGTTTGGCGAACTTGAAACAAGTATTATTTGGTTTTGTTCTTGTTATTTTAGGCATGGCTTTTTTTCTGGTGGGCCTAGAAGAAGCATTGTTTCCACTGGGTGAAGTCATGGCGAAACAATTAACGGATCCTGCTTTTTTAGGAGTGGATAATCTTGTTGAAAATATTCAATGGGAAAATTATCTTTGGGTTTATATTTTTGCTGCCGCAATTGGTTTTGCAACAACGCTTGCTGAGCCGGCATTACTTGCAGTTGCTATAAAAGCACAAAATGTTTCCGGCGGCACGGTCAGTATTTGGGGTTTGAGAACTTCGGTAGCTATTGGAGTGGGCTTAGGTATTTCGTTAGGAACATTTAGAATTGTAACAGGAACGCCACTACATTATTACATTATCGCAGGTTATGTGATTGTTATTATACAAACACTATTTGCACCTAAAAGTATTATTGCATTGGCATATGACTCGGGTGGGGTAACAACGTCTACTGTAACCGTTCCTTTGGTTGCAGCACTAGGTATTGGCCTTGCCGGTACGGTTCCCGGAAGAAGTGAATTAATAGATGGTTTTGGTTTAATCGCTTTTGCAAGTTTATTCCCAATGATTACAGTAATGGGATATGCGCAGATTGGACATTGGCGGGCCAAGAAAGATTTACAGAGACAAGAATTAAAAATGAAAAAAGCTAGTGATTCTAAAAATAGGTAGAGAAACTTAAAAGGTTAATAGGAGATTCAATATGCATTTTAAATTAATTATTGCATTACTTGAAACAACAAAGGTTGATGAGGTAATGGTTGCTGCTCGAGAATCAGGAGCTACAGGTGCAACTGTTATCAGTCATGCGCGTGGCGAAGGGTTAAATAAAAATAAAACATTTTTTGGCTTATCTTTGGAAACTCAACGTGACATGGTGTTGTTTATGGTTGAGGAACATTTAAGTCGAATGATCCTGGAAAAAATTGCAGAGGTAGGTGAGTTTGAAAAGACCGGTGCCGGTATCGCATTTCAAATTGATATTGAAGATGCTGTCGGTGTAGCGAGTCAGGTGAAAAGTTTAACTGAAGTTGTGGAGGAAAAACTATGAACAAGCAAAATATTGTGCGCGTCCGAGACGTAATGAAACAACACTTTGATATCGTAGATGGAATGCTAACTGTTAGTGATGGACTCAGTGCGATGAAAAATATTGAAACCAAATGTTTGGTTGTTGATAAACGATCTGAGAATGATGAATATGGATTAGTTTTAATATCCGACATTGCCAAGCAAGTTTTAGCAAAAGACCGTTCACCTGATCGTGTCAATATTTATGAAATAATGTCCAAGCCAGTTATGACAGTAGACCCATCAATGGATATTCGTTATTGCGCACGTTTATTTGAAAATTTTAATTTATCGCGCTCGCCGGTGGTTGAAGATGGTCTTGTTGTTGGTATTGTGAGTTTTACAGACATGGTTATGAAAGGCTTACTTAATAACAAATAGAATATGTTTAAAATTAATGAAGAAACAGGTTTATTAGAAGATGCTATTCAAATTGAATCGCCTAATTGTGACCTGCGCCCGTCAGGGACGGAAATTAACCTTATCGTTATCCATGGAATCAGTTTACCTCCAGCAGAGTTTGGAGGAGGCTATATAGAACAATTTTTTTCAAATAATTTAGATACATCTCAACATCCTTATTTTGAAGAAATTAAGGATGTACAGGTTTCTTCTCATCTCTTAATAGAGCGTACCGGAACAGTGAAACAGTTTGTGCCCTTTAATAAGCGTGCTTGGCATGCTGGTGTGTCTCAATTTAAAAATCAAGATTGTTGCAATGACTTTTCAATTGGAATTGAATTGGAAGGTACGGATGATATTGAATATAGCAATTTACAATACGATGTTTTGGGGCAGGTATGCCAATCATTGCTGAGTACGTATTCATCTATACTAGAAGAAAATATTGTTGGTCATTGTGATATTGCTCCTGGAAGAAAGACTGACCCTGGCGAATCATTTGACTGGGAACGCTTTCAAGCTAAATGGTCATAAGATACAATAACCATAACTACAAAAATACTAGGGATTTCTTCTAAGTTATGGAATTTATTACAATTTTAATTGCTCTTGGTGTAGATCAATTCTACAAGAAGGCTGAAAATTATAAAAATTGCGATTGGTTTGCCAATTATTGTGATTGGATGCAACTTAAAGCCGACTCAATAGCATCTCAATTTCCTTCAGCAATTGGGCCATTAAGCTTATTGTTATTACTTGCTCCTATCTTAATTATTGTGGCTATTGCAGATAATGTATTTGCTGGCATGGGTAGCTTGTTTAGTTTTATCTTTAGTATTGTTGTTCTTATATATAGTCTTGGCCCAAGAGATATCAGTAACCAAGTAGAACAGTATTTGGAATCCTTATCAGCTGGTGATGTTGATGATGCTTTGAAACATGCAAATACTTTTTTCTCCGGACATCACTATAAACCCGAGATAGAGGGCTCTCCCCGTGTAATAGCCGGCGTAATGAAGCGTGGGATTTTGTTAGCATTTAATAACCGTATTCTAGCGGTGCTTTTCTGGTTTATTATTTTAGGACCTATTGGCGCTTTAACCTACCGTTTAACTATATTTTTACTTGAGCGTTTTGCCGGTGGTTATTTTGGCCAGTTACATGAAGATGAGTTACATGACACTGATTTAGATGAAGAAAAAGAGTCTACTAATGGAGCAGAATTTAAATCAGCCGTGCAAAGACTTTACATGATCTTAAGTTGGATTCCAGCAAGACTCTGCGTTATTACTTTTGCTCTTGCCGGTAGTTTTTCAGATACATTGTTGTGCTGGACGTGTGCAACAGACTTTGTTAACAAAAATAATGATGAGCTGATTGTAACAAGTGGTCTTCATGCCTTGAAAATGAGTGCCGATCCCATAGATATTGAAAGTGATGAGACTTATCAAAGTTCTGACGATGTTGTCGAAATTGAGCAAGTCCTTGCGCTTGTTAAGTGGTCGCTTCTTATGGTGGTGACTATTATCTCACTGATGACCATTGTAGGCTGGGTTTATTAGTCACGAATAACGAGAACCTAAATTACGGCGTTGAAAATAGTTTTTAAAATACTCATTTACTAATCGTAAACTCCGTTTTTAAAAACTATTTCCGCCTTGTACTTTAGGCTCTCGTTATCCGTGAAGGGTTCGATGGAAAGAATAACGTTAGAAATACATTTTAAAATACTCATTTACTATTCGTAAACTCCGTTTTTAAAAACTATTTCCGCCTTATACTCTGCACTCTCGTTATCCGTGAACATTATAATTATTAAATAACTTTAATTTAATATCTTTAACTGAACTAAAACTATGCTTGAATTGATCTTAGGCGGCGCGCGCTCCGGTAAAAGTAGTTATGCTGAAAAGTGTGCATTGGATAATCAACAATCGACTTTATTAATAGCAACAGCGACTGCTGATGATGGCGAGATGCTACAGCGTATTGATCTGCATAAAGAACAACGTGATGATTCTATCGAAGTAATAGAAGAGCCTTTGCAGTTAGCAAAAGTGTTAGTTAAAAATATGGGTTCTAATAAAACAATTATTGTTGATTGTTTAACGTTATGGTTATCTAATTTATTACTAAAGCATGAAGCTAATGTTGAAACTTGTGATGAGTTCGAGGCCTTTATAGAAAGCTTATCTGCGGTGAGTGCGGAGTCAAAGTCTAATATTTATATCGTTAGCAATGAAGTAGGTATGGGCATTATTCCTCTAGGGCATTTAAATAGAATTTATTGTGATGCAGTCGGACGATTGCATCAAGCGATTGCAGCAAAAGCACAACGTGTAACCTTAATGGTTGCTGGTCTTCCTCATTCCATTAAAAGTGAAGTAAATAAATGACATGGTATACAAATACTGCAGCTGAAATTAATACAGAGATTCAGCAACAAGCAATACAATATCAAGCGATTCTAACCAAACCAGCAGGCTCATTAGGCTTGCTTGAAAATATTGCTGTACAGTTTGCAGCAATGCAGTCTACGAATACTCCAAAAATAGATAAAGTTCATATTGCTGTCTTTGCTGCGGATCATGGCGTAATGGATGAAAACGTTTCAGCTTTTCCACAGGCGGTAACGGCCGAAATGGTTCGGAATTTTTCAAGAGGGGGTGCTGCAATTAGTGTTCTTGCTAAACAGCTTGGCGCTAGCTTAGACGTAGTCGACTTAGGTACAGTTATCGAATTAGAAGAGTTGTCAGGTGTTATCACGAAACGTATTGCATCAGGAACAAAAAACTTTTGTACACAAGCTGCAATGAGTGCTGAGCAATGTGAGCAAGCCTTAAAAGCTGGAAGTGATGTCGTTGATAAAGCATCTAAAGCTAATGCTGATGCTTTTATTGGTGGTGACATGGGAATCGGTAATACAACAACTTCGGCTGCACTAGCTTGTGCATTGTTAGATGAGAAAGCATCAAAATTAGTTGGCCCTGGTACAGGCGTAGATGCAAAAGGCTTAAAGCATAAAACTAAGGTTATTGAAAAAGCATTGGCTTTTCATAAAGATAAAAATACAGATACCCTTTCAATCTTAAAAAACTTAGGTGGCTTTGAAATTGTCGCTCTTGTCGGAGCGTATATTCGTGCAGCACAAATAGGCTTGCCATGTATTATTGATGGATTTATTACATCGGTAGCGGCATTGTTTGCAAACAAGTTGTGTGAAGGTGCTAACGATTGGTTTGTCTATTCTCATCAATCTGCTGAGCCAGGGCATTTAATTGTATTAAAAGCATTAAATGCATCGCCCTTACTTAATTTAGGAATGCGTTTAGGTGAGGGGAGTGCTGCGGCAAACGTCGTTGGCTTAATTCAAAATGCACTCGCTTTACATAATAATATGGCTACCTTTGAACAAGCCGGTGTTAGTGAAAAGTCATAAAAATAATGACTGATATAGCTAAAACAACGTTTATATTTTTACGCCATGGAGAACCTGTTGGTGGCAAGATATTTCGTGGTAGTACAGACGATCCATTAACGGAGCTTGGTTGGAAGCAACTAAATGATTCTGTTATCAATCTATCTTTTGATGAAATAGTGAGTTCCCCCCTTAAACGTTGTTCAGCCTTTGCTGAAGCGCTACAAAAAAAATTAAGTTTACCACTGCATATTGTTGATGACCTGCAAGAAATGCATCTGGGTGAATGGGAGGGTCTTTCAGTTGAACAGGTTGATAAATTAGATTCAAATGCTCTCGGTAAATTTTGGTCAGAGCCACATAAAAATCCTCCGCCAAAGGGAGAGGTTTTTAGTGATTTTGAAACGCGAGTGTTGTCTTCATGGAATAAATTGAATAAACAATATACTCATAAAGAGAAATCTTCAACAGTACTTGTAGTTTGTCATGGCGGCGTGATGATGATTTTATTAAAGGAGCTTCTGAAGATACCAATGGAAAATATTCTCTGTCTTAAACTTAATTATGCAAGTAAGGTGCGAGTGGAAGTTTATGATGCAAGTTATAGTTTAAAACCACAGGTGTACATTGAACATGGATACGAATTTTAAATGAGAAGCGTATTAACCCCATTCTTTATTGCCGTACAATTTTTAACGCGCTTGCCAGTTTCTTTTTTACTAAAACAAAAAGATAACCAAGATGATATTTATACGACTGATAATATGGAGCGTACTTTAAAGTATTATCCAGTTGTAGGATCTATCGTAGGTATAGCACTCATTGTATTTATTATTGTATTACAAATATTCGCTCAATATCATACTTTTTATATAGCAGGTCTGGTTGTTGCATTGTGGGTGTTAATAACGGGTGGATTACATCTTGATGGTGTTGCAGATATGGCCGATGCCTGGGTAGGAGGCTTAGGCGACAAAGAAAAAACATTAACAATAATGAAAGATCCCGTTTGTGGCCCCTTCGGCGTTATGGCAATTGTATTTGTTATTCTTTTAAAAGTTATCTTTATATTTGAGCTATTGAATGTAAATTTTTATTTAATCTTTATACCGCCACTGTTATCGAGAACATGGGTGATTGTATTGTTAATGGTGACACCTTATGTGCGTGAAAAGGGAATGGGCTCTAATTTAATATCAATTGAGCAAAAACAAAAAAATATTGTCAGTGTAATAATTTTCTTTATATTGGCATTTGTTTTGTTGAGTTTGTTAATGAGTACAGTTATTTCGTTAACTATTGTTTTAATAAGCGTGTTGTTTGCCTATTTATACCGAATGAAAGTAATGCAAAGATTAGGCGGTGTAACAGGTGATGTAGCAGGTGCTTTTATAGAGTATATGGAATTAATCATTCTATTCAGTATGGTAACGTTATTTTTAATAGTTAAATAATTTAAAATATTTATTGTGGAGTTATAGCTTTAAGTGATTGGGTGGAAGTATGCTTTCGGCGGTGAATTCAACTGTTCAATGCAACACATGTATTAAAACGTTCTTCCGGTGTTTTAAATTCTAACGTCTCACGCTTTTTCATGATTTATTCTTAACAGTGACTTCAAGCCCGAATATTAGTTAACAGCCCAAGCAGCAACGATAAGCCAAATTACTCCTTTAGCAAAGAAAAAAATAAAACCTGTGGTGCCTACCCGTCGCAACCATTTAGTTGTTTGTGCAGCGCTTTGTGGTTTTTGCTGTGTTATGGATTGCATCGTATATTGCCCATATATATAGAATAGAATTAAGGGAGAACGACAAATACTGGCATAGCGATTTGTTGTGATTGATTTATTGCTTGTGATTCAACTATGTCAGCACCAAACGCCAATACCTGTTGCCATTTCTTATTTGTAATATGTTCAGCATGGTTTGTTGTGCTTTCATTTATCATTGTGTCTTTCCTGTTTAAAGTGCGAGGTGCCATTCCGACACCTCGTTATTTTTACCTAAGCTATGATTACATAGAGACTAAATGCCCAGTCCTTTTGCTACACCTGCACCATAAGCCGGATCGGCCTTGGTGAAGTGTGCAACCTGACGTTGCTGTATGTCACGTGGCACACCTTGCATAGCCCCAACGATATTACCGATAAGCCGTTGTTGTGCTGCTGCATCCATTAAACGGAACAGATTGCCAGCCTGCGTGTAGTAATTACTATCGACACGGTGGTCATAGCGATCCGCATCACCGTTAATACGCAATGGCGGTTCACTATAACTTGCATCATCCACTGCACCGCCGAAGCTGTTGGGCTGATACACCGGTGTTGCGCCACCATTACCGTCAAAACGAGTTTGACCATCACGCTGATAAGTATGAACAGGACAACGTGGTTTGTTCACATCCAACGCGGCGTGATTCACACCGATACGGTAACGGTGTGCATCCGGATAGGCTTGCAAACGCGCCTGCAACATCTTGTCCGGTGAGGCACCGAAACCGGGTGGCAAGTTACCGGGACCAAACGCGGCCTGTTCCACTTCAGCAAAGTGGTTCACCGGGTTGCGGTTCAGTTCCATCTCGCCCACTTCGATCAACGGGTAGTCGGCATGTGGCCAGACTTTAGTTAGATCAAACGGATTAATGCCATACGTTTCGGCATCAGCTTCAGCCATGATCTGTACCTTCACCGTCCACTTTGGATTATCACCACGTTCAATCGCTTCATACAATTCCTGGCGGTGATAGTCAGGATTTTCTGCAGCAAGTTTTCCGGCTTCTTCGACACTCATGTTCTTAATGCCTTGCTGAGTTTTAAAGTGCCACTTCACCCAATAACGCTCACCGTTGTTATTCCACAGACTGAAGGTATGGCTACCGAAGCCATCCATATTCGCCAGTGTTGCCGGAATGCCGCGGTCACCAAATAACCAGGTCACCTGGTGCATCGACTCAGGACTTAACGACCAGAAATCCCATTGCATGGTGCCGTCACGCACGCCGGTAACCGGATGACGTTTTTGAGAATGAATGAAGTCTGGAAACTTGCTGGGATCTTTAATAAAGAACACCGGCGTATTGTTTCCCACCAAGTCCCAGTTACCTTCTTCGGTATAAAACTTCACGGCAAAACCACGTGGGTCACGCACCGTATCTGCCGAGCCCAATTCACCAGCAACGGTAGAGAAACGAATGAACATTTCACATTCATTACCGACTTTTTCAAATAGTTTGGCACGAGTGTATTTTGCAATATCGCCGGTGACCTTAAAGGTACCGTAGGCACCGGCGCCTTTGGCATGGACGACTCGCTCTGGCACTCGCTCACGATTGAAATGTGCCAATTTCTCAAATAAGTGAACATCTTGCATTAAGATTGGGCCACGTTCTCCTGCCGTTATTGAGTTTTGGTTATCGGCTACCGGGCAACCGGCAGCTGTCGTCATTACTATTTTCTTATCGCTCATCATTTACTCCTAAGTGTTATCTATTTCATGTTCATGTTTTGTATAAATCCAGACTTGTTTCCGGACATGTGTAAACAATAGATGAAACTAACAAATAGGCAAAATCGTTTAATTCTATTATAATAATAGGTATAATCTATATGTGATAATTTATATTTGCAGGGTGAGGATGATATGAATCTTAGAGATCTAAAATATTTGGTTGCGGTGGCTAACACTCATCATTTCGGACAGGCGGCCGAACGATGTTTCGTCAGCCAGCCCACCCTAAGTGGACAGATAAAAAAACTCGAAGAGGAATTGGGCGTGACCCTTTTTGAGCGCACCAAGCGTTCAGTGGAGACAACTCATATAGGTGACGCCATTGTGGCGCAGGCCAGGCAGGTTCTGGAACAGGCCGATGCTTTGCGGCAACTGGCGCAGTCATATCAAGATCCATTGGTTGGCCCGCTACGCATGGGCGCAATTCCAACCCTAAGCCCGTACCTCATGCCTTTGATATTTAAGCCACTTAGAAAACAATATCCACAAATAAAATTGATACTTTCAGAAGAACTCACTGACGTATTACTTATACGTCTACGCAAGCATGAAATAGATGCCGCATTAATAGCAACGCCTGTTGACGACCCTGACTTTGAAACTATTGCTTTGTTTGATGAACCATTTTGGTTAGTCCATCCACGAAACCATCCTCTCTCCAATAAAAAGAAAATCATACAGTCAGATTTGGATGGTGCGAATCTTCTCTTGCTTGCAGAGGGTCATTGCCTAGCCGAACAGGCGATGGATGTTTGTCACATTCATGAGCGTAATGTAGAAGGTGACTTGGCGGACTTACGTGCCGCCAGTTTAGAAACATTGCTGCAAATGGTTGCAGCGGGATTTGGCAGCACACTATTACCTGCACTGGCATTAAAAACAGCTTCGGCAAAAGATAGAAATATCATAACAAGACAACTGCAATTACCAGATACATATCGCCGGATATCGTTAGTATACCGTCGCACGTTTCCCCGTAGCCAAGCGCTCGAGGCGTTTGCAGAAGTTGTACTCGAAAACCTGCCGGATAGCGTTCAACCTTTGGATGCCTCATAAGTAATTATATTTTACAAATGTAAAGTCCGATTTTATAAGCGTTATTAAATGAATTATAGAATTTCGATTCTCTACTCGAAGCTTGTCGAAGAAGGTGTAATTATGACTGCTATCAGTATGGAGCGATTATTTATTAACATGTATATATGAGACCGCTTTGGGTAGAAAATTGACGCTAAATTAAAGACGTTCTACTTTTTATTAGTTTTACCTGGATGTTTCGGTTTATAGAAATTCTTTACTCGAAAACAATAGTCCGATTTTTATAAACCAATGTTTTAAAATTCATATGTGCCCAGATAGCTTTTGATAAAACTATTTTTTCTATGTCCTGGCCTATACGAACAAGATCTTCAATGGTATTTGTGTGTCTTACCGGTTCTACATCTTGGGCAATGATAGGACCTTCATCGAGGTTTGCTGTTACATAGTGGCTGGTTGCGCCAATAATTTTAACACCGCGGTCATACGCTGAATGATAAGGTTTTGCACCAGGGAAGGCGGGTAGAAAAGAATGATGGATGTTGATGATATTGTTTTCATAGAGCTGGATAATATCGGTCGATAGTATTTGCATGTAACGCGCGAGCACGATGAAGTCGATATTATGTTTTTCTAAAAGTTTGATCTGTTGTACTTCTGCTTGGGGTTTATTGTCTTTATTTACGGGTATGCAATGAAAGTCTATCCCCAGTTGAGATACGGCTTGTTCCAGGTCTGGATGGTTACTGATAACGAGTGGAATTTTTAAACCCCATTCATTGGCTTGTAACCGCGATAAGATATCAAACAAGCAATGAGAATACTTTGAAACAAAAATAGCCATCGTCGGTGGATGTTTTGAAAAATGTAATGTCCATTGCATCTTAAGTTTTTTTGCGACTTCATCTTCGAAGCGTGATGATAATTCTTTTTCGCTAATATCAAATTCTGATATGTCCCATTCGACCCGCATGAAAAACATTTTTTCATGTTGGTCTACGTGTTGTTCAAGGTCAATAATATTACCATTGTACTTGGATATAAAATCGGTAATAGAATTAACCAGACCTTTTCGATCAGGGCATGCAATAAGAACGATTGCTGAATTTTTAGTAATAGCCATTTTAATATCTATCGTTATTAACGGTTTGAAATTTTATTGAGTTGCGTAGGTTTTAAATTTGCTTCTTTTGCAAGAGTTAAAGCTCGTTTTAATCTATCCGGAGCAGAACGTCCCATACATTTATGTTCTAAATCACCGTTAAACGCTTTAACTATTCCATCGATTAGTTGAGCTCGATTAAAGTTTAATCCTGTTAGATACTCTTGTATATCAATAACGTCATTGGCGACGGCAGTTGCTAAATCTTGATGTTGTTGCCATAAGGTATCAACCGTTGTTCCAGCTTCTAATATAAGCCCTGATATATTGGTTGTAAGAATAAAAACATTTTTAATCACAAGTTCTAATGCAAGTTGTTCTTCACTTTTTAAAACATCAACAGGGATATCTAAGGTTGCAAGTGCATCGTGAATGACTTGTGCATGTGAGCCATAAATGGGAGAGGGGATAAGAACTTTTGAATCCTGGCCTTTTTTCTTTTCGAACCAAACAGAGATAACGGTTGGAGGATTAGATTTGGTCCATGAGTACTTCTGCCAATCTCTTGGTAGTAATTCATTTTGTAAAAGCACAATACGGTCTTGCCATTGTTGAGGAATTTGCTCAAGTACTGGATGAAGATCATTTTCAGCAACGGCAACAACAACAAACAAGGGAGCGGACATTTCGGTAGCCGCAATATCGAGTGACATATCTCGGGTGACGGGAATAACACTATGACCTAATTTAAGTAAACCTCGAGCAAAAACACTTCCTATTTCTCCTAAGCCGATGACAACTATTGGTTGTTTCATGTTCAATACTACCTTTAATCGTTTAATTGTATGATTATTGTTCGATTTTCATCAAAAAACGCATGTTCTGCAACTCTATGTTTGAATATTACTTCATGCTTAATTAATCAGAGTCATGCCGTGATAAAAAGACACAATACCCCTACCTATATAAAAGGTATAGCATCAGTAACTAAGAATTATTATAAAACAAAATATTTCAATGGAGGAATATATCATGTCAGACGGCTTACTCTTTGCCCTCGGGTGTGCAGTTGTTGCTATTGCGTACGGCGCAGTTTCAATTGCATCTATTATGAAGTTACCGCAAGGTAATGACGAAATGAAACGGATATCACTCGCTATACAGGAAGGTGCTATCGCCTATTTAGCTCGTCAGTACACAGCAATTGCAGCTGTTGGTGTGATTTTATTTATTGCTATTGGTGTATTTTTAGATTGGTACTCTGCAATCGGTTTTGCCGTTGGCGCAATATTTTCGGGTGCTGCTGGTTATATCGGTATGCATGTTTCGGTACGTTCAAACTCACGTACTGCAGAAGCAGCTCGACAAGGGATTAATCCTGCGTTGAAAGTGGCTTTTAAAGGCGGCGCAATCACCGGTATGTTAGTGGTTGGTTTAGGTATGTTAGGTGTTGCAGGCTACTACGCGATACTGGTTTATATGGGTGTTCAAGATCCACTTCATCCTCTCATTGGTTTAGCCTTTGGTGGTTCTTTAATTTCAATCTTCGCACGTTTAGGCGGTGGTATCTTTACTAAGGGGGCTGATGTTGGCGCCGATATCGTTGGTAAAGTTGAAGCGGGTATTCCAGAAGACGATATTCGTAACCCAGCCGTTATTGCTGATAACGTTGGTGACAACGTAGGTGATTGCGCGGGTATGGCTGCCGATTTATTTGAAACGTATGCGGTTACGATTATTGCGACAATGATTTTAGGCGGCTTGTTGTTAAAAGACGTTGGCGATCTCGCTGTAATGTATCCTCTTGTATTAGGTGGCGTGTCTATCCTTACGTGTATTGTTGGTACTTGGTTTGTATCAGTAAAAGACGGTGGCAAGATTATGAATGCTTTATATCGTGCCACCGGTATTGCTGCGGTACTTTCAGCGATTGCTTTTTACTTTGTAACCAACAATATGATGGCTGGTGTGACATTACCGGATGTTGCTGGTTCAGTGCCTGACGCGTTGTTTGCCTGTGCATTAATTGGTCTGGCTTTAACCGTAGGTATGATTGTTATTACCGAATATTACACGGCAACGGAATACGGGCCGGTTAAACATATTGCAGCAGCATCAACAACCGGTGATGGTACTAACGTTATCGCGGGTTTAGGTGTGTCAATGAAGTCGACAGCATTACCAGTGCTTGCAGTGTGTGCTTCTATCTATGGCGCGCATCATTATGCGGGTTTGTACGGTATTGCGATTGCGGCAACATCGATGTTATCAATGACGGGTATCGTGGTTGCTTTAGATGCATACGGTCCAATTACAGATAACGCGGGTGGTCTAGCTGAAATGGCAGATATGCCAGAAGACATTCGTGATCGTACCGATGCATTAGATGCTGTTGGTAATACAACCAAAGCGGTAACCAAAGGTTACGCGATTGGTTCAGCTGGTCTAGCAACCCTCGTTTTATTTGCTGATTTTACTCATTCACTAGCTAATCAAAGTGGTGGCGCAGCGATAACTTTTGATTTATCGAATCACTACGTCATTATCGGTTTATTTATTGGCGGTTTAATCCCTTATCTATTCGGTGCTATGGCAATGGAAGCCGTTGGTCGTGCAGCGGGTTCAGTGGTTGTTGAAGTGCGTCGTCAGTTTAAAGAAATGCCTGGCATCATGGATTACACACAAAAGCCGGATTATTCGAAAGCAGTTGATATGTTAACCAAAGCTGCGATTAGAGAAATGATTCTGCCTTCATTGTTGCCAGTAGCGGTTCCAATTATTGTTGGTTTAACGCTTGGAGCACAAGCTTTAGGTGGCGTATTAATTGGTACTATCGTAACCGGTTTGTTTGTTGCTATTTCAATGACAACCGGTGGTGGTGCTTGGGACAATGCCAAGAAATACATCGAAGATGGTAATCATGGTGGCAAAGGTTCGGATGCACATAAAGCAGCTGTAACTGGTGATACAGTAGGTGACCCGTACAAAGATACAGCCGGTCCTGCTATTAACCCGTTGATTAAAATTATGAATATTGTTGCTCTTTTATTAGTGCCTTTATTATAAAGAAAAACACTCACCTGGTTTTTATGGATTAAAACTAGGTGGATAGTGATTTTAGGGCTACCAATAGGGTAGCCCTTTTTTTGCCTAAAATTCATAAATTTACTAAAGATAATGCTCCAAATGCCGCTAATTTTACTACCCAATATATAAACATATTAGAGAGTTATTATGAGCATAGCAGCAGCTAACCAAACAATGATTGAGAATGAAAACGATGTTTTAACCGTGTTTACATTCTGGATAGGTGATGAGCTATTTGCGATTGATATCGATAATATTTTGTCAGTAACTCAAGACATGGATAACTTATTGCAACCACCTGTTAAATCTCGGGGTTTAATGGGTGTTATTAATTATATGGATGTACCTGTTGCTGTATATAATTTTGCTGAAATGCTTAATATTCCTTCTACTCGACATATTAAATCAGGTCTTGTCGATTTGCTTAATGCAAGAGAGCAAGACCATGATGATTGGTTAGATGCATTAGAGAAGTCTTTAACTGAAGATGTTCCCTTTGAAAAAGCGCGTGATCCACATATGTGTGCCTTTGGGAAATGGTATGATAAATTTAAAACGCGTGATGAGGCTTTAACCGATATCATGGCGCATTTTGATAAGCCACATAAAGAAATTCATGCTTTAGCTGATGAATTACTTGATCTAAAAGAAAACGGAAAGCTGGATGATGCTTTAGAAAAACTAAGAATTGCTCGTATAACAACGTTGAACTATCTTAAAAAATATTTTAGTCATGCTCGTAGCCAAATTGAAGAATCATTGCATAGTGTTGTTATTAATATAACAAATGATGGAGTCAAACCCTTGGTTGCACTACAGATAGATGAAATTCATGAAGTAATGAATTTTAATCAATCGGATTTGAGAAGTTTGGATAAAATGGGTCTTGAAGCCGTTTTAGAAATGGAAGGGTTATTCAAGGGGTATCTTGGCAGTCATGATAACCGTAGTAGCTGCTTACTTCTTGATAGTGATAATCTTTTAAGTTCGGTAAAAATTGAGTAGTGATTATTTAAATTAATCCTAATGTAGATCAATAGGGCTAATCTCAAAATTAAATACAAACATAAGTTGCGCATCTTCATGTGCAACGGTTTGTAATTCATGAAAGCTATATACTTTCTCTGCATTCTCTATATGAGTATAAATACTTTTAGGTAATGAATCTTCTTTAAAAGAATTTGGCTGTAAATGTAGAACAGATTCAACCTTAAATCCACTGCGATGTTGTGCGCAGATTGCAACTTCCAAATTTTTCAAACTCTCCAGTGTCGTGTTTGTTATACCTTTATAAACATCCTTATTTACTAACGACTTAGTTCCTCGTTGAATTTGTATTCGATGACTTATCCAATGTTTATTTAATATTGATACAACAAAGTTCCAACCATAGCCAAAATTTCCCCCAGTGTAATGAATTGATTCAAGGCAAACCTTAACGTTATAACGTTTATCGTTGTTTTTTAGTTGATGAACATTTGTCGCTAGATTTCTTTGACCTGATTTCGCTTGAATATTCTTTAGAAGAGGGTTGTTACTATTATTAAGTGGTGTTGTTCGGCTTGAACGTATCATTTTATATATCCCTTGATTTGATGGAGAGAATTATAGGAATTTGATACATAAAAAAAAATGAATCAGTAACACTTTTATATATGAAATATTTACATTTCCAATACTGTAAATTCGGGTTATTTACAATTAAATCAAACAGTTAAAAAAATAATGATTTTAAAGAAATATTTTTGTATACCGATACAAACTTCAGACTTAACCGATAGTTTAAAACGAAGGAGGCGATATGCAGAGTTTAGTTGTTAAAGGAATTGATTTGCCGCTTAACAATTATGGTGAATTAATGAAAATTTCAGATTGGACTCCAGATGTTGCTATGGCCTTAGCCGAACAGGATGGATTGGTTTTATTGGATGCGCATTTTGAAATTTTAAATCTTATGCGTGACTATTATGATCAATTTAATATCGCACCTATTCGTAAGCTTCTAAAAAAAGATATTTCTGAAATGCTAAATGAACTTAAAGCCAATGATGATTATTTATTGAGTTTGTTTCCTAAAGGTGTAATGCACCAAGGATTACGAATTGCAGGCTTACCAAGAGCAATGCTAGATGCTGAGATTGAGCCGGTTACACGTATCCAAGTAGCAAGCATGCCAAAAGATGTAAAATACTTTATATCAGAATTTGAATTTTCTGGTAAAACATATCGTGTTTATGCAAAAGGTAATTTAACTGACCCATCTGAATGGACTGATGATCTTGCAGGATTTTTAGCTGAAAAAGAGGGCGTAGTTTTATCTGCCGATCATTGGATTGTTATTCGATATTTACGTACATTCTATTTTAAATATGGAATTACGCCGATGGTTAAATTATTAATTAAGCATATCGCACGAGAAACAAATCAACATTACTCTGAAAATGAATTATATGCTTTATTTCCATATGGTCCTTCCAGACAAGGTTCGCGTATAGC
>Ga0316204_10005944_pt1 | contig 19446 bp, 16 predicted proteins | sample 6monrhotite_MG_2_FD_205661 | JGI IMG/M metagenome (GOLD analysis project Ga0316204, IMG submission 205661) | Microbial mat bacterial communities from mineral coupon in-situ incubated in ocean water Damariscotta River, Maine, United States -... | ecosystem: Environmental > Aquatic > Marine >...
GCACACAGGCACCGAAATCGGGTATCATCGCGTTAATCACCGAAACCACTTCATCGCCGTCCTCGACGGCCAACGCGCCGCCCGGGCAAAAATCGTTCTGAACATCGACCACAATCAGCGCTGTTTTGGTTGTATCCACGAAAAATCCCCCTGCGACCAATCTTCGCCCTTATTTCACACCTCTTGAAGCCAACATCAAGATGATCCTATAGCGTTGCCATGTTTACAATTGCTGCGCTCTACCACTTCACCCGTTTGGACGACTTGCCGATAAAACAGGCGAGACTGAAACAGCTGTGCCTCAAGAACAAAGTCACTGGCACTTTGCTTTTAGCAAACGAAGGGATCAACGGCACTATCGCTGGTTCACGTCAGGGCATCGATGCGGCGATAGCGCATATCAAATCCCTGCCTGGTTGCGCTGATCTTGAGTGGAAGGAAAGCACAGCGACCGACCAGCCTTTTGCCCGCATGAAGGTGCGCCTCAAGCAGGAAATCGTGACGATGGGCCAGCCTGACGTCGATCCAAACACCAACGTCGGCCATTATGTGACCCCCGAGGACTGGAACGATCTGATCCTAGCGGACGACGTTGTGACCATCGATACGCGCAACGACTACGAAGTTGCGATCGGCACTTTCAAGGGCGCTATCGATCCAGAAACCGCGACGTTTCGCGAATTCCCCGCGTGGTGGGAAGCTAACAAAGACCGTTTCCACAACAAGCGCATTGCCATGTTCTGCACCGGCGGCATCCGCTGCGAAAAATCCACCAACTACCTGCTCGGCCAAGGCGTCCCCGAGGTTTTCCACCTTAAGGGCGGCATCCTGAAATATCTTGAGGAAGTGCCCGAGGCTGAAAGCACTTGGGACGGATCATGTTTCGTCTTTGACGGACGTGTCTCAGTCGATCACGGTCTAAAAGAAGGCCCGCATGAGCTTTGTCACGCCTGCCGAGGTCCGATCCTGCCGCTAGACAAAGAGCGTCCCGAGTTCGAAATCGGTGTGTCATGCCACCTTTGCATCGACAAAACATCGGACCAAGACAAGGTCCGGTTCCGCGAACGACAGAAGCAAATCGATCTTGCCAAAAAGCGCGGCGAACGCCATTTGCGCGCGGAAACCTTTGTCGAGACCGCCTAGTCGCCGACCAACATGTACCCAGCGCCGCGAATGGTCTGCAAATAGCGCGGTTGTTTGGGGTCTGCCTCAAGCTTGCGGCGAAGACGGGTGATCTGCACGTCCACAGCGCGTTCCTGCGCTTGGCCACGGTCCCGCCCCAGTTCCTCAACCAGCTTAATACGGCTGACGACTGCCCCCGAATGCGCCGCAAAAATCTTCATCAACTGCATCTCGGTCGACGTAAGCCGCACGTTCTGCGCGCCTTCCCACAATTCGGCGCGCTCAATGTCATAGGTCAGAGTGCCTAGTTTTAGCGCTTTGGGGCGCGCGTCAACGGGGACAGCCTCAGGCACCCGACGCAGGATAGCGTTGATCCGCAGCAACAGTTCTTTTGGCTCAAACGGTTTCGCCAGATAGTCGTCGGCACCAGCTTCAAGCCCGGCGATCCGGTCCTCGGTTTCGCCGCGTGCCGTCAACAGCATGATCGGCGTCGTCAATGTCTCGCGCAGTTCGCGGGTCAGCGTGACGCCATCGTCGCCGGGCATCATGACATCCAAAACGATGAGGTCGAATTCAAGCATCGACAGCAGTCGGCGGGCATGATCTGCATCCCGCGCTGCACTGACCAAAAAGCCATTGCGGGCTAGGAACTGTTTCAACAGATCGCGGATGCGTTCGTCGTCGTCCACAATCATCAAATGTGCAGGAACATCATTCATCCTCGGACACCTCTGTCTTCTTGGAAGTGGCGCAATAGGTTGGGGTCCATCATCGCTTCAAGCACGGTGCGAAACCCTGCGACAGCTTCTGGACCCGCCTTGCGATACGCTGATCGCATCCGCTTTCGTTGCGCATCAGACAATCGTTGTTCAAGAGCCATCCCTTCGGGTGTCAAAAACAGGTGCCGTTCGCGACGATCCCGAGCGCCGACCTTGCTTTCGACAAGACCATCGTCGATCAACGTGCGCAAGACGCGGTTAAGCGATTGCTTGGTGACGCCCAAAATCGACAGCAAGTTATTCACCGTCGTACCTGGCGTTCGGCTGACAAAATGCATCGCACGGTGATGCGCACGCCCATAGGCCATCGTCGCCAAAATGCGATCTGGATCAGCGGTAAAGCCCCGATACGCGAAAAACATCGCCTCGATACCTTTGCGCAATTGCTCGTCTGTCAGAAACAGAAGATTCTCTCCGCCACGCGATGAAATTTCGTCCACGGCCCACCCCTTTACCTGTACATTCGCCCGAATTTCTGAAATTATATGTCAGTCTTGTTGACTTTCCAAGCACCCACTGGTAGCGAATCGAAGGTTTTGCGCAACTTTATGTCCGTATCGGACGTATTTTGCGCAACAAATGCAAAATTGAAAGGATGACGGCAATGGCTGGCGCATATGATGATCGTGACGGTTTGATCTGGTTGGATGGAAAACTTGTTCCTTGGCGCGACGCCAATGTGCATATTCTGTCCCATGCGATGCACTATGCGTCGTCCGTTTTTGAGGGCGAGCGCGCTTACAACGGCAAGATCTTCAAGTCGCGACTTCATTCTGAACGGTTGCTGAAGTCGGGCGAAATGCTCGATATGCCGATCCCCTATTCGGTTGATGAAATCGAGACCGCAAAGTACGAGACGCTAAAGGCCAACAACCTGACTGACGCCTATGTGCGCGCTGTTGCTTGGCGCGGTGCAGGCGAAGACATGGGGGTCGCGTCTTCGCGCAATCCTGTGCGCATGGCCATCGCCGTTTGGGAATGGGGCGCCTATTACGGCGACGCCAAGATGAAGGGTGCCAAGCTCGACATCGCCAAATGGAAACGCCCGTCACCCGAAACGATCCCGACGTCGGCGAAAGCGGCCGGTCTCTATATGATCTGCACGATGTCCAAGCACGCCGCCGAGGCCAAAGGCTGTTCGGACGCGCTGTTCTACGACTATCGCGGCTATGTTGCGGAAGCGACCGGTGCCAACGTCTTTTTCGTTAAAGACGGCGAAGTGCACACCCCGATCCCTGACGCGATCCTAAACGGCATCACCCGCCAAACCGTGATCCAAATGCTGAAAGAAAAAGGCATCCCCGTTATCGAGCGCCACATCATGCCCGAAGAACTTGCAGATTTTGAACAGTGCTGGCTTACAGGCACCGCAGCCGAGGTGACCCCCGTTGGCCAAATCGGTGAGCACACGTTTGAGGTTGGCGACATCACGCGCGACATCGCCGAGTCCTACGAAGACCTCGTTCGCGTTTAAAAAGCGCTACCTATTTCGAAGTGCCGCCCGAAAAAGGGCGGCACTTTTTGAGTCTGGGGTTAGGATCGCGATATGTTATTTGCCCTTCCCGATGATGAAACCCTGTATCAAGCGCTCGTTACCCGCGATGCGTCCTATGAAGGGCGCGCATTGGTCGGCGTGACGTCGACCGGTATCTTTTGCCGCCTAACCTGCCCTGCGCGCAATCCTCTCGCTAAAAACTGTCGGTTCTTTGAAACCGCTGCTGAATGCCTTGAGTCGGGCTTTCGCCCCTGCAAACGATGTCATCCGCTGGGCCACTCGAAAGATCCGATCATCGCCAAACCGCTGTCAGCACTCGATAGCGATCCGTTGCGCCGTTGGTCTGAAGATGACGTGAAAGACATGGGGCTTGATCCTTCAACCGTTCGGCGCGCGTTCAAACGCCAATTCGGGATCACATTCCTTGAAATGGCACGGCTTCGGCGGCTTAAACACGGGTTCCGCGATCTGGCCGATGGCAAGCGCGTCATCGACGCCCAACTGACGGCTGGCTTTGAATCCCCCGCGGCCTTTCGCACTGCGTTCGCCAAATTGCTGGGCATTGCACCGGGTAGTTTGAATGGCGACGCGATGCTAAAGGCGGATTGGATCGACACGCCGCTTGGGGCGATGATCATGATCGCAGATACGCGCAGTCTGCACCTTCTGGAATTTGCAGACCGCAAAGCCATGCCGACCGAATTGCGGAAAATTCTGGTGAACACCAAAGGCCGATTGGGCGTCGGTCGCACCGTGATCTCGGATCAAACCGAACAGGAACTACGAGAGTTTTTTGACGGAAAGCGCGCGTCGTTCACGGTTCCGCTGGTGCTGCATGGCACGAATTTTTCCAACACCGTTTGGCGCGCCTTACAAGACATTCCGGCGGGGCAAACCTGTAGCTACCTTGATCTTGCAACATCAATCGGCCGCCCGACGGCCACCCGCGCGGTGGCGCGCGCCAACGGGGCCAACCAAATCGCGTTGATCATTCCGTGCCACCGCGTCATCGGCGCTGACGGCAGTTTAACTGGCTACGGAGGCGGTCTCTGGCGCAAGCAAAAGCTGATCGCGCTGGAAAAGCAGTACGCCTAGACCTTCGGAATTTGCGAATTTTTGTCAGCCCGTGATCGAATGCCGATCTGGCGTTCGCGCCAAATGATCAAGACCCCTGACAAGACGACCAAAGCCGCACCGAGCATCATAGGCACGGTCGACACCTCGCCAAACCAATAGTAGCCGACGAACATCGAAAACAGGATCGCGACATAGTCAAACGGGGCCAAGGCCGACGCCTCGGCGAATTTGAACGACGCGGTGATCATCAATTGCCCGACACCGCCAAAGACGCCTGCCCCGATCAGGAACATCAACGTCGTGGTTTCCGGCCAAACCCACCCAAAAGGGGCTGTTGCCAAAGACACCACACTGACGGTTGACAGAAAGTAGAACGCAATCGCCGCAGAATTTTCGGTCTTCACCATGCGCCGGATATGGATTTGCACAACCCCGCGCAAAGCCGACGAAATCAACACAAATACCACCCCAAGCATCGCCACCTGTGACGCCGCCTCGTTGCTAAACGCAAGACGCGGCCAAATCACGATGGACACCCCGACCAGCCCAAGGCCCAGCATCGACCAGCGAAACACGCGAACCTTTTCCCCAAGGATCACGACCGCCAGCACCAACGTCACAAATGGCGTGATGAACCCGATGACGGTCACCTCGGGCAAGGGCAACATGCTAAGCGCAAGGAAGTTGCACGCCATAGACGTGCCGCCGATAAGCCCGCGCCACACGTGCATCCAAGGGTGGCGGGTGCGCAATCCCGTCAGCAATTGGCCTTGCATCGCCAACCAGATGATGACGATTGGCAGCGAAAATGACGCCCTGAAAAAGACGGTCTGACTAGCAGGTACGGTCTCCATCGCGGCTTTGGCGAAGGCTGCCATAACCGTGAAGAACCCGATTGCTGAAACTTTAAGAAGAATGCCCCGAAGCGGTGACATGGATGGCCTTCCAAGATGAAGATTATCCTTCCTGACCCAGCATCCTTAGAACGTCAACCAGTCGGGGCATTCAATGTTTAGTGTTAAAGCGCCCAATCAGCCCGTGGGAAGTGGCAGGTATAGCCATGCGGAATACGCTCTAAGTAGTCCTGATGCTCTGGTTCGGCGTCCCAAAAATCGCCAACCGGCTCAACCTCGGTCACCACTTTTCCGGGCCATTTGCCACTGGCTTCGACGTCCGCTATGGTGCGCAAAGCCTCGTCCCGCTGGGCCTCAGTGCACCAGTAGATCGCGGACCGATAGCCCATTCCTATATCATTGCCTTGCCGATTGATCGTTGTCGGATCATGGATCTGAAAGAACACCTCAAGAAGACGGCGATAGCTGATCTGGGTCGGATCAAACAAAATCTCGATCCCTTCCGCATGGGTTCCGTGATTGCGATAGGTTGCGTTCGCCACGTCTCCGCCGGTGTAGCCGACACGTGTGGCCATGACCCCGGGCATTTTGCGGATCAAATCCTGCATGCCCCAGAAACAGCCCCCTGCTAATACTGCGCGTTCCTTAGACATCTTCGACCTCCGTTAGAAATTCACCATAGCCTTCGTCGTCCATGTCATCGCGATGGATAAACCGAAGCGAGGCCGAATTGATGCAATAGCGCAAGCCGCCCTGATCCTTCGGACCATCAGGAAACACGTGCCCCAAGTGACTGTCGCCGTGGGTGCTGCGCACTTCGACCCGTACCATCCCAAGCGTGGAATCCCTATGCTCGGTGACGTGGGTTTGCGTTATCGGCTTGGTAAAGCTGGGCCAGCCGCATCCGCTTTCGAACTTTGCCGACGATGCAAACAGCGGCTCGCCCGAAACGATATCGACGTAAATTCCGGGGGCTTTGTTGCCGTTCAGCGGACCCGTCCAAGGGCGTTCCGTCCCGCTTTCCTGCGTGACATGGTACTGAATCTGATCAAGGGCTGCGATCGCGTCGGGTGATTTTTCATATTTTGCCATCAAGACCTCCTAAGTCTTTTGAGATTTGGAGTTTTCGGCGTCAATTACCACCCCTGCCACGCTCACATTTGTGGCATCAAACTGCAATACGCGGCCGCCCCGAGGCTTCAACCTCGACCGTCGCCTCGACGAAAACGGGCTTGCCCTCAATCATCGCTGTTCGCACGTCGCGATTGGCCTCAACGTGAATATCCACGGCACCGGACGCTTCGGCGTCCGCCAAGGTCTCGCTCCGCAGCCGTGTCTCAAGCGCCACAAGCGCCGCTTCACTGTCACCAAAATCCTCAGGCCCAGCTTCAAAGTGCACGCGGTAGCGCCCCTCAGAAGGAGATGTCACCGTCCCCATCTTGCGCATCGTCACGCGCCCAACAACAGCACCGATTGCGTTCGCAACACCCGCATGTTCGGGCAGGATCATGCGACAGCCAAGTAGCTCTCCGACAGCCGGATAGTAGCTGGGCGCAGACGCCCCAAGCCCAACGACATCCACGGCCAAACCAACATCAATCCGCATCAACCCGCGATGACCACCCAACCCGCGTTGCGTCAACACATGGCAGGCCAAATCGCCCTCAGACAGGCCAAACCCCTGTTCTTCTTCCGCAAACGCGCACTCAAGCAAGGCAAGTCCCGTCTGATAGGTCAGCCGGTCCACGATCATTTGCGCCAAAACAGCCGGATCACGCGCCAAAGCGATGCCCGATCCCGTGCGCCGTCGCCCGAACAACGTCAACGCCTTTTGCGCCGCATCACGGTCCCACACGTCCACCCGTCCGAGCACATGGCTGGCATCCGACGGCGTCACCCCTGCCACTTGCACCAAGCCACGCGCCACAAGTTTCTTCAGGGCTTGCGAATCCAGTCGGTTGCCAAGCACCTTGTTGAGCGGCCAAGTGACGTCTCCGATCCGCTCTAAAAGCGCATTTTCACGTGCGCCCAAACCGTCCTGCGCGACGCCCGGTACGGCGCGCACAAACCTAGCGTCATGTTCCCCGATCAACTCGGATCGCATTTGAATTTCCAACGCGTCGTGCACAACGTCCGGCGCTTCTGTGGCGATCAGGCTGATCGGCATCAACCGACGCGGCCCAAGCGTAACCCCGCCCAAAAGCCCCTCGGTCACGAAATGCACCTCACTGTCCCCACCAAGCCCGGTGGTGCGCATAGCAACGGCCTCAACCATGGTCCGATACGGCCCAACCCGCGCACCCGCAGGATCAATCGCAGGCTTGCCGCCGCGCAAAACGGCGACATCGGTGGTCGTGCCGCCAATGTCAGACACCAATGCCTCATCCGCGCCCGTCATCCAGCGCGCCCCAACAATCGACGCCGCAGGTCCGCTCAGGATCGTCTCGATAGGCCGAGCGCGCGCCATTTCCGCCGAAATCAAGGCCCCGTCTCCGCGCACCACCATCAAAGGCGCGTTGATGCCAAGTTCTGACAGCTTGCCTTGGGCCTTTGAAATCAACCGATCAATCATCCCGATCAATCTTGCGTTCAAAACGGCCGTAAGCGCGCGTTTTGGGCCGTTCAACTTGGCGGAAAGTTGGTGAGATAAACTAACAGGGCGACCCGTTTGAGCCGCAATGATCGCCGCCACTTCCAATTCATGCGCCGGATTGCGCGTCGCAAACATGCCTGCAACACCGTACCCAGAAACTGACGCACCATCACCACGCAACCAATCGCGCAACGCCTCAACGTCCAAAGCAACCGCCTGCCCGCCTGCGTGATCGTGCCCACCGGCAAGCACCAAGGCCGGATCACCCGCAAGAACATCACTCAGCCCATGGCCCGCCAAGTCTTTCTCGCGAAACCCGAAATAAATAAGCCCGACACGCCCGCCTTGCCCCTCAACCAGCGCATTCGTCGCCAAAGTCGTGGACAACGACGCCAAGGACACCTCGGCGGGATCAACGCCGCTTTGGGCCAAAACTGCCTCAACCGCGCCGCCAATTCCGATCGCCAAATCGCGCCGGGTCGTCAGTGACTTAGCCGAGGCAATTACCTCAACCTCGTCACGGATCAACACCGCATCCGTATATGTCCCGCCGGTGTCCACCCCGAGAAGTACGCTCATTGGGCTCTCCTGTTCGCTCGTTTGAACTGACTACCTGCGGCGTGCCGTCTAAACCTGCCCATTTGCGACACGTTTGAGCGCCCAACGCGCCGCATCAGCAACCGCCGGATCATCATCTTCGCACAGGCCTTGGGCAACGGGCACGAACCGCTGAGACCCGGAATTGCCAATCGCGTATAGCACGTTGCGCACAAACCGATTGCGCCCAATCCGCTTGATCGGTGATCCCGAAAACCGCAGCCGAAACACGGCATCATCCAGCGCCGCAAGCTCTGCCAAATCCGGCGCAATCGTGCCGTCGCGCGCGGCATATTTCAGCTCACTGGCCTGAACCGCGAATTTGTTCCACGGACAAGCCGCCAGACAATCATCACAGCCATAAATCCGGTTGCCCATCAGCGCCCGAAGGTCTTCGTCAACTGGCCCATGATGCTCAATCGTCAGATAGGAAATGCAGCGGCGCGCGTCGATTTGATAAGGTGCAGGAAACGCCGCCGTCGGACAGGCCTCAAGACAAGACCGACAAGACCCGCAATGATCGACCTCAGCCGCGTCGACAGGCAATTCTAACGTCGTAAACACCGATCCAAGGAAAAACCAGCTTCCCAAATCACGCGATACCAAATTCGTGTGCTTTCCCTGCCACCCCAATCCGGCCGCCATGCCCAACGCCTTTTCGGGCACAGGGGCGGTGTCCACGAACACTTTCACCTCACCGCCCGCTTCGGAAATCAACCAACGCGCCAACCGTTTCAGGCGTTTCTTAACGATGTCATGGTAGTCGCGCCCACGCGCATAAACTGAAATCGCACCAGCCTCAGACTGCCCAACAACCTCCATCGGATCGCAGTCTGGTCCGTAGCTTTCTGCCAACATGATCACCGACCGCGCCTCCGGCCACAAAATCTGAGGTGCCCCGCGCCAATGCATCCGCTCCGCCATCCACCCCATCTGACCGTGGAAGCCCGCCTCGACAAACCGCGACAATCGCGCAGGCACTTCGGGCACATCCCAAGGCCGACACACGCGACAAAGATCAAACCCAATCTCGCGCGCTTCACCTTCCAATCGTGCCCTTAGATCGTCCACCAAAACCTCTTTATCTTGCCAAAAATACCGCGGGGTGAATTGGCCAAAGGCCAAAAGGGGCAGCGCCCCTCACCCTACTTAAAAATCCAAATCAGAATAATGCCGCGCGGGTGGAAACCCCGACACATAATCCGCCAAGATACTGCGAAACGCTGGCCGAGACTTGATTTTGGCATACCAATCTTTAACCACCGCCGACCGGTTCCAATCCACATCCGAGATATAATCGAGTGACGACAAATGCGCCGCAGCCGCAAAATCCGCCAGTGTCATCTGATCGCCTGCCAACCATGACCGCTGATCCAACAAAAACGCCATGTAATCGAGATGAAACTTGATGTTTTTCCCACCCGCCTTGATCGCACGACTGTCAGGATAACCCTGCCCCATCATCTTCTTGTTCACCCGTTCATAAAGCAGGTTTGACGTCACTTCATGATGAAATTTGTCATCAAACCAACTGACCAGGCGACGCACTTCATAGCGTTTTTCAACCGAACGAGGCATCAAGGACGGCTCAGGCTGGAACTCCTCCAAATACTCGCAAATCGCAGCAGACTCTGAAAAATTTTTAGTGCCGAGCTTAAGAACCGGCACCATTCCAGCTGGATTGCGACGCAAAAAATCCGCATCCTTTTCCCAATACTTGGCCTCGACCAATTCGACCTCGATCTTCTTTTCAGCAAGAACGAGACGCACCTTGCGACAAAACGGAGACAAAGGAACATGGAAAAGACGGTTCATGACAAATCGGACCCAGCAAATACGGTTTTCATTTCAATGCACCCTAGTCGCTTAAATTTCAATCCTCGAAACATGCAGCGCGACCATCCGCTTTGATTGTTGCGGCCCCATCAATGATGCTTCGCGCCCGATTGGCTAGAAAACTGGTGGGGTTTTTCACTGATCGCGCCTTTGGGTTGGGCAAAACAGCCGCCAGCAACGCCGCCTGCTCTGCGGTCAAATCGCGCGCCGCGACGCCAAAATGCGCCGTCGCAGCCGCCTCAACCCCAAACACGCCCTCACCAAACTCAGCAACGTTCAAATAGACCTCGATAATCCGTCGCTTGGGCCAAACAAGCTCAACCACAGGCGTGATCAATGCCTCTAGCGCCTTGCGTTCCCAGCGCCGGGCGGGCCAAAGATATACGTTCTTCACAACCTGCTGAGACACAGTCGACGCCCCCCGCTCAGCGCCCGAGGCGACAGCTTGGCGGATCGCCCCCATGTCAAATCCCCAATGCAGGCAGAAATTCGCATCTTCCGCCGCAATCACCGATCGCGCCATCACAGGGGCAATGTCTTCAATTGCAACCCATTCCTGCGAAATAACGCCAAGCCGGCGTTCTTCCATCAAGGTCAAATACGTCAAAGGCGGGTCGACAAACCGAAACACCAAAACCGCGACACCAACCAGCGCAAAGACAACAACCAGCAGGCGCCACACCCACCGCCAAACGCGTCGCCGCATTCGCCCGAACCAGGCCTTGAACCCGCGTTTATTGTTTTTCTTGCGTGCCACGGTCACCTCTTTCGCAAAACCGTATCACAGCGATAAGCGCCGGAACCAACCCCAAAATTCCAATTGGCTTTATCTTTGCAAAAATACTCCTACCGCGGGCAAAGCCCGCAAATACGAGAAAAGGCGCCCCGATGGGCGCCTTTGCAATTATCTTAACCCGAATTACTCAGCGGGAATAGCTGTCGGTTCAACCCCCAAAGGCTCGGACAGTTTGTTCAGCATTTCCTTGGGGCACACCTGAATAAAGTGTGCTTTTTCCATGTCCCAATGCTGCAGAATATCGCTCGCTTTACGGCTGTAGGTTTCGGCGGCATGACGCGCGACCAATCCCTTTAACTCGGCCTCGTAATGCGCGCTCGACACAGCACATGTCACCAGCGACTCTGGATTGATCATCGCCATCATCTCGCCGTCGGGATCATAGAGATACGCCATACCGCCCGTCATACCCGCGCCGAAATTCGACCCGATAGACCCGAGGATCACTGCAATGCCGCCCGTCATGTATTCACATCCGTTCGATCCACAGCCCTCAATCACGACCTTAGCGCCCGAATTTCGCACCGCGAACCGCTCGCCCGCGCGACCGGCGGCAAATAGAAAGCCGTCCGTTGCGCCGTAAAGCACTGTGTTGCCGATAATCGTGTTCTCAGACGCCGTCAGCGGAGACGCCATTGGCTTTCGCACCGTGATCGTGCCACCGGACAGGCCTTTGCCCACATAGTCATTGGCATCGCCCGACACTTCAATCTTCAAACCGGGCGCTGCAAACGCCCCCAGAGACTGACCCGCCGACCCCGTCAGCTTGATCGTCAGATGGTCCGCCTGTAGCGAATTGCGCATCCCGAACCGCTTCACGATATGGCTAGACGTCCGCGTGCCAACCGTCCTATCGGTGTTTTGCACGGCATAGGACAACTGCATTTTCTCGCCATCTTCAAGGAACCGCGCCGCATCGCGGACGATTTCTGCGTCCAACGTATCTGGCACATGATTGCGAGGCTTGCGACGATCATAAACGATCTTGTCGGCCCCATCGACGGTGATCAACAGCGGGTTGAGATCAAGATCATCGAGATGCGCGGCGCCACGGCTGACTTGGCTTAGCAAATCAGCGCGTCCAATGACGTCATCCAGCGATTTCGCGCCAAGCTCGGCCAAAACCTCGCGCACTTCTTGCGCATAAAAGGTGATGAGATTGACAACCTTGTCAGCGTTGCCCGTGAACTTATCGCGCAGCGCTTCGTCTTGGGTGCAAACCCCGACAGGACAGGTATTGCTTTGACACTGACGCACCATGATGCAACCCATCGCGATCAACGCAGCCGTGCCGATGCCGTATTCTTCGGCCCCAAGCATTGCCGCCATCACGATGTCGCGCCCTGTGCGCAGGCCACCATCGGTGCGCAGGGTCACGCGGTCGCGCAGATTGTTCATCGCCAGAACCTGATGCGCTTCGGTCAGACCCATTTCCCACGGCAAACCCGCATACTTGATGCTTGTCGCAGGGGATGCACCGGTGCCACCGTTGTGCCCTGAAATCAGGATCACATCGGCTTTCGCCTTCGCCACGCCTGCCGCAATTGTCCCGACACCGCTTGACGCGACCAACTTCACCGTCACCTTACAGCGCGGATTGATCTGCTTGAGGTCATAGATCAGCTGCGCCAAATCTTCGATCGAATAGATGTCATGATGCGGCGGCGGCGAAATCAGCGTCACCCCCTTGGTCGAGTGCCGCAGACGCGCAATCAGGTCCGTGACCTTCATGCCCGGCAACTGACCGCCCTCGCCCGGTTTCGCCCCTTGGGCGACCTTGATCTCAAGCTCCTCACACTGGTTGAGGTATTCTGCCGTCACACCAAAACGACCGGACGCCACCTGCTTGATCTTTGCAGACGGGTTGTCGCCGTTAGCTTCTGGCACAAAGTGCGCCGGATCTTCGCCGCCCTCACCACTGTCAGACTTTGCCCCAATCCGGTTCATCGCGACGTTAAGCGTCTTGTGGGCCTCGGGGCTAAGCGCGCCAAGAGACATACCCGGCGTCACAAAGCGCTTGCGGATCGCAGTAATTGATTCAACTTCTTCAATCCGAACAGGCGCGCCCAGCGGTTTAAAGTCCAGCAGGTCACGCAAATGAATAGGCGGGTTCGACCGCATCTTAGCCGAATACTGCTTCCACATCTCGTAGCTGGCTTTGTCACAGGCGGATTGCATAATATGCATCGCCTGCGCCGTCCAAGCATGGGTTTCGCCTGATTTGCGCGACTTGTAAAAGCCCCCAATCGGCAAGACATTGTCCGCGCCGCTGAACGCCTGCGCGTGGATTTCTTCGACCTTGCGCTGAATGCCCGTCACACCAATACCGGAAATCCGGCTTAACATTCCCGGGAAGTATTCCTTACACATCGCACGCGATAGACCCACGGCCTCATAGTTCAGACCACCTCGATACGACGACACGACCGAAATTCCCATCTTCGCCATGATCTTCAAAAGACCCTGATCCACAGCTTCACGGTAGCGCGCGACATTTTCCGTCAGCGTGCCGTCCAGCAACCCACGATCAATACGATCGGCCAGTGAATCTTCGGCCAAATAAGCGTTCACAACCGTGGCGCCCGACCCGATCAAAACCGCAAAGTAATGCGGATCAACGCATTCCGCCGCGCGCACATTCAACGATGTGAACGTCCTAAGACCTTTGCGCGTCAACCACGAATGGATCGCAGAGGTCGCAAGGATCATCGGGATCGCAACCTTGTCGGCCCCTTGATGTTGATCTGTCAAAACGAGATGACCCGCACCCGAACGCACTGCATCTTCGGCCTCAGAGCGGACGCGAACCAACGCATCACGAAGCGCATTTGGCCCGCTGTCAACTGGGAAGGTACAGTCAATCTCGGATGGTTTCGCACCGAAACTATCAACCAGAACCTCCCACTGGGAATTCCCAACAAACGGGCTTTCCAACACGAGGATTTCCGTCTGCGCGCTGCTTTCGTCCAACACGTTCTTCAGGTTGCCAAACCGTGTCTTCAACGACATCACGCGATGCTCGCGCAGCGAGTCAATCGGGGGGTTGGTGACCTGACTAAAGTTCTGACGGAAGAAATGGCTTAGCGGGCGATACTTCTTGGACAAAACCGCACTCGGCGTGTCATCCCCCATCGAGGCTAGAGATTCTTTTCCGTCTTCCGCCATGGGCGACAAGATGTGCTCAAGTTCCTCAATCGAATAGCCAGCGGCGACTTGACGTGCGCGCAACGCTTCGCCCGAGAACAGGGGCGTCTCGGTCACACCGGAAAGCGCGGCGTCAAGTTCATTGATTTTGCCGACCCATTCGCCAAATGGCTGCGCCGAGGCGAGCTTATTCTTGATTTCAGTGTCATGATACAATTGCCCATTGGCCATATCGACAGCCAATATCTGACCCGGACCCAAAGCGCCTTTTTCAACAACGGTGGTTTCATCCACCGTCACCATGCCGGCCTCGGACCCTGCAATCAACAATCCCTCGCCCGTCACAACAAACCGCATAGGGCGTAAGCCGTTGCGATCAAGACCGGCGCAAACCCAGCGCCCGTCCGTCATCACAAGGGCAGCCGGACCATCCCAAGGCTCCATCACGGAATTGCAATACGAATACATATCGCGCCACGACTGAGGTAATTCAACCGCCTGTTTTGACCAGCTTTCCGGTATCATCATGGTCTTCGCCATCGGCGCATTGCGACCCGCGCGCACCAAAACTTCGAACACGGCATCAAGCGCCGCAGAATCCGACGACCCACTAGCGATGATCGGTTTGATGTCTTCGGCGTAATCGCCAAACGAAGACGACGCCATGCGAATTTCGTGGCTTTTCATCCAGTTGGTGTTGCCCTTTAGCGTGTTAATTTCGCCGTTGTGGGCCAGCATGCGGAAGGGCTGCGCCAACCACCACTGTGGGAATGTGTTTGTCGAATATCGCTGGTGATAGAGGGCAAACGCGCTTTCGAACCGTTCGTCCATCAGGTCGGGATAAAAGACCGCGACTTGCTCGGCCAGCATCATGCCTTTGTAGATGATCGACCGGCACGACAGCGAGGCGATATAAAGCTCTCCGATACCAGCCGCTGTGGCGGCCTTTTCGATACGGCGACGGATCACGTAAAGCTCGCGCTCGAATGTGACCTCATCCACGCCTTTGCTGTTGGAAATCAGGATCTGTTCGATCTCTGGTCGGGTCGCGTTGGCTTTGTCGCCCAGACAGCTCACCTCGACCGGCACGTGACGCCAACCGTAGATGTCATAGCCCATCTCAAGCACTTCGCTTTCAACGATCGTCCGGCACATTTCCTGCGCGCCAAAATTCGTGCGAGGTAGGAACACCTGCCCCACAGCGATCAGCTCGTTCATCCTTGGCTCGTGACCTGTTCGGCGAATTTGATCGTAAAAGAACGGCACCGGGATTTGCACGTGGATACCTGCACCGTCGCCGGTCATGCCGTCCGCATCAACAGCACCACGGTGCCAGATTGCCTTTAGGGCTTCGATACCGGCCTCAACCACTTTGCGCGATTTCTTGCCGTCAATTGAAACGACAAGGCCAACGCCGCAAGACGAGTGTTCATCCTCTTGGGAATAGAGCCCGTTCTCGGACATCCACTGGCGCTTCGCCTCTTCGGCTTTCGCCCATTCCACATCATACTTGGTCATCTTAGTAACCTTCCCTTAACCAGATGGGTCGGACATGCTGTCCTATTAACCATCCTTTTGTTCTCATTTCCGGCCCGTCTAGGAACCCGAGGGCATTTGCACCGTTTCCGCGTGCAAATGGTTCAAATGTCATCGTTCGGACTATTCAGCCGCCACACTTGTGTTGGTGTTCAATTCGTCCAGAATGGCATCCGCACAGTCGCGACCATCCTTTATTGCCCAGACAACAAGAGACGCGCCGCGGACAATATCACCCACCGCATAAACGCCGTCGAGCTTGGTTTTTCCGGTGGTGAAATCCGCCAAAACGGTGCCCCAGCGGGTCACATCCAGACCGTCGGTATTCCAAAGCGTCGGAAGGTTTTCCGGCTCAAACCCTAGCGCCTTGATCACAAGGTCTGCAGGCTCAATATAGTCGGCACCCTCAATCACCTCGGGTGATTGACGACCCGTCGCATCAGGCTGTCCCAGACGCATTTTTTGAACCATGACACCGTCGACAGATGCGTCGCCCGTAAAACCCTTAGGCGCTGCAAGCCATTCAAATATAACGCCTTCTTCCTCAGCGTTTTGTGTTTCGCGCTGCGATCCCGGCATGTTTGCACGATCACGACGATAGAGACATTTGACGCTTTCAGCCCCCTGACGGATGGCTGTGCGCACGCAATCCATGGCCGTATCACCGCCGCCGATCACAACGACTTTCTTGCCCGAGGCGTTCAATTCACCGCTTTCATATTCGGCAACCCTGTCCCCCATATTGAGACGGTTTGAACAGGTCAGATAGTCAATCGCTTTCACGATCCCATCGTTGCCAGCGCCTGGCCCACCAAGGTCACGGGATTTGTAAACACCAGTCGCAATCACAACAGCATTATGCTTGGCACGAATGTCGTCAAAGGATATGTCGGTGCCGACTTCGCAATTCTGAACAAGCTCAACCCCACAGGCGACCAACTGGTCCACCCGCCGCATAACTATTTCTTTTTCCAGCTTAAATCCAGGAATGCCATATGTCAGCAAACCACCCGCGCGGTCGTGACGATCGTAAACCGTGACCTGAATTCCGGCCTGACGAAGCTTGTCTGCAGCCGCCAGTCCACCCGGTCCGGACCCGATAATGCCAACGCTTTCACTGCGCTCAACCGACGGAACCACAGGCTTGACCCAGCCGTTTTCCCAAGCCGTATCCGTGATGTATTTCTCAACACTGCCAATGGTCACCGTGCCGTGACCGGACTTTTCGATCACACAGTTCCCCTCACATAGCCGGTCCTGAGGGCATATCCGCCCACAAATCTCAGGGAAGGTGTTTGTGGCCTGCGAAGTCAGGTAGGCTTCTTTCAAACGACCCGTGGCGGTCAACATCAACCAATCTGGAATGTTGTTGTGCAACGGACAATGCGTTTGACAATAAGGCACGCCACATTGGCTACATCGACTTGCCTGCTCTTCCGCCTTCGCTTTCGCGAACTCGGCGTAGATTTCATGGTAGTCGGCCTTGCGCGTATCAGAACTACGCTTGTCAGGCATATCACGTTCGACTTGAACAAACTTGAGCATGGGTTGTTTCGCCAAAGGAAATCCCTCCGAAGTTGGAAAATGGTGCGAGATACCCTAATAAAACAAGCCGATGCGAATGAAAAGTAATACTTGCTGACCTATTTGCTCTTTTTCTGGACGTGCGCGGTCAAAAAGCACCCCCCAACTGCGTAAATTAAATCCGATTCGGTCCCTTATTGATTCTTCTCTTTTTCTTACAATAGGTTATAGAGTGTCTCATTGTTTTTTCTCGGAGCATACTTCATGCCCTTACTTCAGCTCTTTTTAGTCGCCGTTATTCAAGGCATCACGGAATTTCTTCCAATTTCTTCATCCGGTCACCTGATCCTGCTTCCGAATCTGACGGGAATGGACGACCAAGGACAGGTCATTGATGTCGCCGTTCATATCGGAACCTTACTTGCGGTCTGCTTGTATTTCCGGTCTGACGTCGCACTTGCCACGCGCGGATTTGTTCATTTGTTCACCGGAAACGGCAATTCTGACGCCGCGCGTCTGTTCAAAAACCTGGTCGTCGCGACGATCCCCGTGGTCATCGCCGGCTTGATCCTTTCGATCACTGGTTTGGACGACGCTATGCGATCCGTCGCGGTGATCGGCTGGACGATGCTTGGATTTGGCGTGGTTTTGTATATCTTCGACCAAATCGGAAAAACCGATCAAACCTTCGACGGCTGGTCCCTTAAGCAGGCACTGATCCTCGGACTTTGGCAGGCCGTCGCGCTTATCCCCGGAACGTCTCGATCCGGTATTACGATCACCGGCGCCCGGGCGATGGGGTTTAATCGCGAACACGCAGCCCGCATCGCGATGCTGATGTCGATCCCTACGATCCTCGCGTCTGGCACCCTGTTAACGATTGAGGTTCTTTCGACCGCGAACATGCAGGTCGCGCGCGACGGCGCGATTGCAGCGGGCTTTGCATTTGTCGCGGCGCTAGCGGCACTGACGCTTATGATGCGATTGCTCAAATCCGTCAGCTTCACACCCTATGTCGTATATCGGGTTGTACTCGGCATTGCTTTGCTTTGGTACGCTTACAGCTAAGCCCTTATGTACGCAGGTTTTTCGCTGAGTTTTTGATCGCGGCATATTGGCCTGACGGACGGAAGCGCCATAGGTATGTTGGCAAAACAACCTCCATCGAGACGGGGTCGATCCCCATGTCGACAAACGACTTTGCGCCTTGGCTTACAATCGAGTCTGTCTTCAATCCACGCACTTGGTCCGGCGTCAGGATTGTATTCTTGAACAGGCCGACAGTGATGGTTTGGGCAAATGACAGGACGTTGGCCATTATGCCGGCAATCCAAAACGGCACGTTTGCGATCAAAGTTCGACGCTGAACAACAGTGCGTAGAACGTCCATAAGGCTGCGGAAACTTGCAACATCCGGTCCACCAAGTTCATAGACACCCGAAGGCGCAGCGCCGGTTACGCCCTGAACGGCGGCGGCTGCAACATCATCGACCGACACCGGCTGAAACTTCGTCTCAGCCCCGACAATCGGCAAGATCGGCGTCATCAAAGTCATCAAGCCAAAGCGGTTGAAAAACTTATCCTCAGTCCCGAATATCACCGACGGGCGCAAAATCACCGCACTTGGCATATGCGCCAAAACCGCGGCCTCTCCGCGTGCTTTGGTTGCCAGATAGACGCTGTCTGAATCTTCGTCGGCGCCCAGCGCAGACACTTGAACCATCCGAGAAACGCCCTCCTCAGCCGCCAAACGGGCAACGCGTCCAGCCCCTTGTACATGAACGGCGTCAAAGCTGTTCTTCCCACCAGCGTCAAACGTGCCAACACAATTCACAACCGCATCTGCACCCCGCATGGCGGCGCGCACGCTGTCGTCATCGCGGATATTGCACAAAACGGGTTCAACCTGACCAACCGCGCCAAAAGGCCTAACGAACAAAGCTTCGTTCGGACGACGGACCGCCACGCGAACGCGCCAGCCTTGCTTTGCCATCTTTTGCGCAATGTAGCGCCCAACAAATCCTGAACCGCCATAGATCGTCACTAGGTTGGCCATATTTCAACTCCGCCTATCAAATTCCACCTTTTCCTAG
>Ga0316204_10005945_pt1 | contig 19445 bp, 25 predicted proteins | sample 6monrhotite_MG_2_FD_205661 | JGI IMG/M metagenome (GOLD analysis project Ga0316204, IMG submission 205661) | Microbial mat bacterial communities from mineral coupon in-situ incubated in ocean water Damariscotta River, Maine, United States -... | ecosystem: Environmental > Aquatic > Marine >...
GCTCATGTTGAATCGTTTGCCACCGTTGCATTATTGCTGTGCGTTGCGTAGTATTCATGTCGGGCGCGATGTTGTCTTTAGAACCTCCATCTTGCCAGTAATGGCCGCCTACCTCTATCCCATTCGGGGATTAATTCAGCTCAAACCTTTAGTTTTGCAAGAAGCTCTATGCACATTAATTTTTCGCCCGAGATGAAAGGTTTTATCAAAAACAAGGTTGCCAGCGGTTTTTATGATGATGCGGACGAGGTGATCCGCGATGCTATCCGTCGTATGCAGGCTGAAGAAAGCCGGGGCGCGGCTTGGCAGGCTGCTATCAAAGAGGGTGATGCCCAGCTCGACCGTGGCGAAGGAATCACTTATTCAGCCGAAACCTTGGATGATATTGCTCAAAGCGCTATCTCTGCTATGCATAGCGTCCATCCGATAGGTTCAGATATTCTTCCTTGATGAGGGTGTCCAGAATTTTGTGTAAACGGAATCCTAGTCTATATTCGCCGCTTTAAATCACCGTAAAAGTTTTCATGTGACCCCAGACTTAATAGCATCAGCTCTTGAGGGTGTTTTTTGCTGGGTAGAAGCACGTAGGACAATAAAATTTCCTGCTTATTCATCTTGAATTTGAAGACAAATACTCCAGCCAAATCCCCTTTTTTCTCTTCTCCAAGCGTTGGGTCGTTGGCTATTGCTTTAATCGCTTCATCAACTGATTTTTTGTCTCTTGCATGAAGCTTTTTCACGACTCTATTGAAAGTCGGTGTATTCAGAGCTTTAAGCACGGTTATTCGCCGAACTTATATTCGGAAAATTGCCCTGCTTTTGCTTCTTCAACCGCCAGCAGCGTGTCTTTAATAAATTGAACGGGCAAATCAGGGTTGTCTTCTACCGCCTTCCCCAATCTGGCCCAATGTTCAATTTGCTTGGGTATTGAGCGGTGCCTTGCTGCGGCATGAGGCCGCGCGATTTCAACTAGTTCATCCGACAATTTTAATGCGGTTGCCATGATTGTTCCTCCGTCATATTTTCACCAAGCTGAAGCATTGCACGTAAGACAACCAAAGACAACCTATTGCAACCTTTTTACTAAAATAAGTTACCTCTCGGAAAATAATGTGCGATCGTCTTGCGACACTAATTTCATTATCGTTTTGTCGTTGCGCGCACGCATGCTCTTTACCCCCCATAAGCCCTCCTTAACGCTCCCCGCAACCCCTGATCCGACACATGCGTATAAATCTCCGTCGTCGAGATGCTCTGATGCCCTAGCAGCCTTTGCACATAGCGAATGTCCACCCCAGCTTCCAGTAGCTGCGTCGCGGCTGTGTGCCTGAGCATGTGCGGTGTAATGCGTCGCTCGATACCTGCTTTACTGGCGAGGGAGCCGAGTAGCTTTCTGGTTTTTTGAGTGGTGAATGGCGTTCCGGTTTCAGTAACGAAGAGTTTTTTGCTTGGCGCGGCCTTGCTTCTTCGCAACGGCAGGTAGCGGGCAATGGCTTGGTTTAGTTTGGGTTCGAACAGATACACTAGGCGCTGGCGATTGCCTTTTCCGTGGATTTTCAGGCTGCTGTCTGAGAGGACAAGGTCATCTATGTCGATCTGTACCAGTTCACCGACTCGAATGCCGGTGGTTAAGAGCAGTTTGATGGCGATATTGGTGGCGAACTCTTGGAAGCGGTCAGCGTGTATTTCCAGATTGGCTGCCCCCGCAAGCTGACTAATTTCAATACTGCCCAGCGCACGCGGCAAGCGTTTAGGCAGGCGGATGCGCTCATTCAAGTTGTCGAAAGGGTTTATTTCGATCACGCCCTCTAGTTTTGTCCAACGGAATAATAGTTTCAAACAGGCGATGCGGCGCTTGATGGTGATTTCCTTGAGGCCACGTTCTTCGCGCAGGTGGCGGATAAATTGACGTAAATTATCCTTATCAAGTGTTGCTAAATCGGTTTTGCGCTTTGCATGATTTTGAAAGTCTTCAAGGTCTAAGGCGTAAGCTCGGTGCGTGTGTTCGGACAGACTAATGGCGGAACGACAATGAGATAAAAAAGCTTCGCATGCATCTTGCAAGGTCATGGTGTTTCCTTATTGTTGGATGTGATTATTCAATTGAGAGACTGGCTTTGGGTTTTATTCGCGAGCAAGGCTCGTTCCTACAGGGGTTATCGCTAAAAAAATTAGTGCGAAAATTCTTGATGGTATTGAATAGTTGTATATTTAATAGCCGCGAATACAGCAAGAAAACCGCCCTCTTCGTCAATCCGGGCTTGACCCAGAATCCAGCCACATTGAACATCAACGCGCTTTACGCACCACCGTATGCCGCCTCATGCACGCTACGATGTGATCTTCAGCCAGTGCATCGTGTTACTGTTACGCACTGAATCAATAGAAATAAGCGTAAAATATCTCCATCCCACCGCCCTTCTTTGTGCACCATGCAAAAAAGCATTTGCCAAATAGTGAGGGAGCAACTAAAATGCGCCCTTTCTAGGAAGCCGAATTTTCAAGGAGTAGTCATGGCAAATAGCGCACAAGCCCGCAAGCGTGCACGTCAAGCAGTAAAACAGAATGCACACAATTCAAGTCTGCGTTCAGAGTTACGTACCGCGATCAAAAAAGTAGCAGCCGCAATTAAAGCTGGCGACAAAGCCGCTGCACAAGCTGTATTCAGCACATCTACTAGCGTGGTAGACTCTATCTCAGACAAGAAGATTATTCATAAGAATAAAGCAGCTCGTCATAAGAGCCGCATGTCCGCTGCAATTAAGGCGATGGCCTGATTTATTGCAGGCCTTAAGTCTGCGACAAAAGGCCGACGAATTGTCGGCTTTTTTTGTTTGTGGATTTAACATCAGAGAAACACCAAGACCAGAAAGCTTGCAATGTCCCATTTGATGAATACCTATGCTAGACAATCGATTACCTTTTCTCACGGCGAAGGCGCTTGGCTATGGGGCATTGATGGCAAACGTTACTTAGACGCACTGTCCGGTATCGCGGTCAATACGTTAGGTCATGCCCATCCAAAACTTACCGCTGCGCTTTCCGCGCAAATCGGCAAGCTAATCCACACTTCCAATCTTTACCAAATCCGCGAGCAAGAGTTAATCGCCGACAAGCTGTGCGAACTCTCCCAAATGCAGGAAGTATTTTTCTGCAACTCCGGCTGTGAAGCAAACGAAGCGGCGATTAAAATAGCGCGCCTGTATGGCAACCAACGTGGCATCGACACCCCCACCATCATCGTGATGGAAAGGGCTTTCCACGGACGCACGCTGGCTACGCTCTCCGCCACTGGCAACCGCAAGGTACAAGCAGGCTTCGAGCCGCTAGTAAAAGGCTTTGTACGGGTTCCTTATGACGATCTCGAAGCGATTCGTCTGGTTGCACTACACACACCAAATATTGTTGCGGTACTGGTCGAGCCGATTCAAGGCGAAGGCGGCATACGCACACCTGACATTAGCTATTTGCAAGATTTGCGCAAGATTTGCGACGAACACGAGTGGCTGCTGATGCTGGATGAAGTGCAATGTGGCCTAGGCAGAACTGGAAAATGGTTCGCCTTCCAACATACAGACATCATGCCGGATGTAATGACGCTGGCTAAAGGCTTAGGCTCCGGCGTGCCGATTGGCGCATGCTTAACGGCGGGCAAGGCAACGGGCACATTCAAGCCCGGCAACCACGGCTCCACCTTCGGCGGCAATCCACTGGCTTCAACCGCTGCGCTCACCACATTGAATATCATGGAGCAAGACCAGCTACTCGCCCATGCCGAGCAATTAGGCGCGTGGATTAAACAACAACTTCAAACACGTTTAGGCGGCTTGCAAGGTGTCGTTACCGTGCGAGGACAAGGCTTGATGATAGGTGTCGAGCTAGACAGAGCATGTGGCGTACTGGTGGGACAAGCACTAGAAAAAGGCCTGCTCATCAACGTCACTGTCGATAGCGTAATCCGCTTGCTACCGCCCCTCGTTTTCTCAGAAGCCGAAGCACAACAAATGTTGGACATCTTGTGTCCGCTGGTTACAGAATTTCTAGCGCAGGAATAATCATGAGCGACGTTAAGCATTTCCTACAGTTCAAAGACTTCAACCGTGACGAACTTGAGTACGTGTTCGAACGCACCCGCATCATTAAAGAGCGCTTCAAACGCTACGAGAAATACTGGCCGCTGGAAGATCGCACCTTGGTGATGATTTTCGAAAAAGCTAGCACGCGAACGCGCCTGTCCTTTGAAGCGGGTATGCACCAACTCGGTGGTTCGGCTATTTATCTGAACACGCGCGACTCGCAATTGGGGCGCGGTGAGCCAGTTGAAGATGCTGGAAAAGTCATTTCGCGCATGAGCGACATCGTGATGATTCGCACTTTTGAGCAAGACATCATTGAGCGTTTCGCGCGTAATTCGCGCGTACCAGTTATCAACGGCCTCACCAACGAATACCATCCCTGCCAAGTGCTGGCCGACATCTACACTTACATAGAGCATCGCGGCAGCATTAAAGGTAAGACCGTGGCATGGATCGGTGACTCCAACAATATGTGTAACACCTGGCTGCAAGCGGCGGAGATTTTGGACTTCAATGTACACGTCTCCACCCCACCCGGCTACGAAGTCGAGCCGGAGCGCGCAGGCCTTTATGGTCACGAGCACTACGAAGAATTCACCGACCCAATGGAAGCCGCACGCGGTGCCGATCTGGTCACTACCGACGTATGGACCTCAATGGGCTTCGAGGCAGAAAACGAAGAGCGCATGAAAGACTTTGCAGACTGGCAAGTAGATGGCGACATGATGCGCGTTGCTGCCCCTGATGCGATATTCATGCACTGCCTACCGGCTCATCGCGGCGAAGAAGTCTCAGCGGAAGTTATCGACGGTGCGCAATCTGTGGTGTGGGATGAAGCAGAGAATAGATTGCATGCGCAAAAAGCCTTGATGGAATATTTACTACTAGGAAAAATTAGTAAATAAAGCTTTCACCCAGAACAAACACAGCCTGGGCTTGACCGCAGGCCGCAATAAAGCAATCAAACAAACATCGAGTTAGGCAATCGCTAAACCGACATACGAGAAGGAAAATTCAATATGAGCGACATCAAAAAAGTCGTACTAGCCTATTCCGGCGGCCTAGACACCTCAGTCATTCTCAAGTGGCTACAAGACACCTACCAATGCGAAGTAGTTACCTTTACTGCCGACTTGGGACAGGGCGAAGAGTTGGAGCCTGCACGTCAAAAAGCGTTGCAATTCGGCATTAAGCCCGAAAATATTTTCATTGACGACCTGCGCGAAGAATTTGTGCGCGACTTCGTATTCCCTATGTTCCGTGCCAATACGGTTTACGAAGGTGAATACCTGCTCGGCACATCTATTGCACGTCCGCTTATCGCTAAGCGCCTGGTCGACATTGCCAACCTAACTGACTCACAAGCTATTTCACACGGCGCAACAGGCAAAGGTAACGACCAAGTGCGTTTCGAGCTTGGCGCATACGCGCTAAAGCCCGGCATCAAGGTTATTGCACCATGGCGCGAATGGGATCTGTTGTCGCGTGAAAAACTAATGGCCTACGCCGAGCAACACAGCATCCCAGTAGAAATGAAGCACAAGCAAGGTGGCTCACCCTACTCCATGGATGCCAACCTGCTACACATCAGCTATGAAGGTCGCCATCTGGAAGACCCTGCGGCAGAAGCAGAAGAAAGCATGTGGCGCTGGAGCGTTTCACCGGAAAATGCACCGGATGCAGCTGAATATCTAGATTTAGAATACAAAAACGGCGACATCGTGGCGCTTAATGGCACTGCCATGTCAGCTGCGCAAGTACTGGCTAAGCTCAATGAACTGGGCGGCAAGCACGGCATTGGTCGTTTGGACTTGGTAGAGAACCGCTATATCGGCATGAAATCACGTGGCTGTTACGAAACTCCTGGCGGCACCATCATGCTCAAAGCACACCGTGCTATTGAATCAATCACCCTAGATCGCGAAGTAGCTCACCTCAAAGATGATTTGATGCCACGCTATGCCAGCATGATCTACAACGGCTACTGGTGGGCTCCGGAACGCCTCGCGCTACAAACACTAATCGACCAAACTCAGGCCACGGTCAACGGCTGGGTGCGCGTCAAACTGTATAAAGGCAACGTCATTGTTGTAGCTCGCGATTCAAAAACCAACTCATTATTTGATCCGACTATCGCCACTTTCGAAGACGACAAAGGCGCTTACGATCAGAAAGATGCAGCGGGCTTCATCAAACTAAATGCGCTTCGCCTACGTATTGCAGCGAACATGAAGAATCGCAGCTAAAGCAACCAGGAGGCATCATGCTTCACGAACTAAGCGGTGACATATTACTGAGCCGCGCAAAAGCGATTGTGCAGGGTGTTGCTCCGAACGACGACTTTATGAACGGATTGGCTTTGCAACTGCGCGAGCGTATGCCCGCCATGTACAAAGACTTCCGTCATTACTGCCAGACTAAGCATCCTAAATCAGGCGAGCTGTGGACGTGGATGAGTGCCGATGGGCGTTTTTTAATTAATTTAATGACGCACGAAGCCGCTTATACGCGTGGTAGCAAACCTGGACATGCCAGCCTCAGCCATATAAACCGCGCGCTGCGCGCACTGCGCAACTTTATAAAGAAGGAAAAGCCCGCCAGTCTCGCTTTGCCGCGTTTAGCCTGTGGCGTAAATGGATTAAATTGGGACGAAGTCAAACCCTTGATCGAAAAACAACTCGGCGACTTAAACATTCCGATTTACATTTATACAAACTACCGCAAAGGCATAAAAGCCGACGAAGCAGCCAAATAATCAATCGCTCTTAAAGGAAACATCTATATGTCAGATCAAATCGACAACGTCAGTGTCGGCAAAAAAGCCAATGTATATTTTGGCGGCAAATGTATTTCGCACTCAGTATTTTTCGCCGATGGTACGCGCAAAACCGTGGGTGTCGTATTGGCGGATAACAAACTCACTTTCAACGTAGGCGTGCCTGAATTGATGGAAATTTGTGGCGGTACATGTGAAGTAAAAATAGCGGGGGAGTCAAACTTTAAGACCTATGCAGAAGGAAGTAGCTTCAGCATTGCCGCCAACAGCAGCTTCGACATCCAAACGGGTGCTGAGGCAGTGGATTTCGTTTGTAGCTACGGTTAATTTAACCCAACAACTTCACCACAGAGACACAGAGAAAAGCGAAACATCAACAACTTACAGCCGTGGCGACGACCACCCATCGGGTGTACCAGCAAAGCGGAGAAGGCGGTTGTTTTTACTCTGTGTTCTCGGTGTCTCTGTGGTGCAACTTCGGTTTTAAGGTTTAAACCATTCACCACACAGGAGCACACCATGCCAACTTTCGACATCGTTTCAGAAGTAGAAAAGACTGAAGTTAAGAATGCAGTCGAGCAGACCAACAAGGAAGTCAGCACACGCTTCGACTTTAAAGGTAGCGACGCCCGCGTGGAGCCTGTCGAGCTAGTCCTTACCGTACATGCCGACAATGAATTTCAATTAGATCAGGTTCAGGACATTCTCAACGGCAAGCTAGCTAAGCGCGGCGTGGACATCAAATGCCTTGAGATTAGCGACAAAGTTGAAAAAGTGAGCGGCAACAAGGTTAAGCGCGCCTGCACTATCAAAGTTGGCATAGAAATCGAATTGGCCAAAAAGATTGTCAAACACATAAAAGACAGTAAGATGAAGGTACAAGCCAGCATTCAAGGCGACACTGTACGCATCACTGGCAAAAACCGAGATGACCTGCAAGCCGCCATTGCCTTTATTAAAAAGACGATTACCGATTTTCCACTGCAATATCAAAATTTCCGCGACTAATAATGAATATTAAACAACACCTCTTCCCATTTGCTGCCGCCTTATTTGCGCTGGCAACTGTTCCTAGTACCTGCGCCGCAGAATCAAGCAGCTTCACAGCTATCGTTGGTGATGACATTAAAACTGTATTCACTGCTCCGGGAAACTGGGAAGCTGAAGATTGGAAAAAACTGGGCTGGATAACTCTGGCAGTCGTTGGCACCGCCGTGGTTGCGGATCGTCCTGTGCGCGATTACATGTGCCAGCAATCCATGATGAATTCTTGCCCTGGAGCGGGAAGCAATCCTGAAGTTAAAAATTCCGCGCTAACCACCATTGAGCATTTCGGCAAAAACTACGCCGTTGGCGTAATGGGCGGCTTTTACTTGGCAGGTGTTGTCACCGACAATGCAAAATCAGTTCAGGTCGCTCAAGATCTAGTGGCCGCCAGCGTAACGTCTGCACTGGTCAATCAAACCATCAAGGTGACCCTGAACCGTAGTCGTCCGCGCGAAAACTTAGGCAACAACAATTTCGTAGGCTATACCGGACTAAACAACAATAGCTCATTCTCTTCCGGCCACACTACCGAAGCTTTCACGCTCGCATCGGTAATCGCATCGCACTACGATGAAACATGGGTCAGCGTATTGTCCTATTCAACAGCTAGCTTGGTTGGCATTGCGCGCATGTATCACGATGCTCATTTTGTATCTGACGTGGTGGCATCAGCCTTTATTGGCAGCTATATCGGCCAGACGGTGGTTAAGCACAACAGCAGCTTGCGCGGCAATAACATTGCATTACTACCGATGCTAGGCCCTGATTTTACGGGCGTGCAACTCGCCGGCAACTTCTAAGCCACGCGCTGATTATGCCCAAAGTTCTCGTACCCTTAGCGCAGGGCTGTGAAGAAATCGAAGCGGTCACGGTGATCGACATCCTGCGCCGTGCCAAAATCGAAGTCATCACAGCGGGGCTGGATGCACAGCCAATACTCGCTAGTCGTGGAGTGATGTTGCTGGCAGATATGACGCTTGAGTCAGCGCTGCAACAAGATTTCGACATGATTGTGCTGCCCGGCGGACAGCCCGGCACAAACAATCTCAAAGCCGACACCCGCCTTCCCGCCTTGTTGCAACACATGTATGAGCAAGGGAAATTCATTGCGGCGATTTGCGCGGCCCCCTCTGTTTTAGCCCTAGCAGGAATACTCGATAATAAACAAGCAACCAGCTTCCCCGGTGCGCTCGATGCTTTCGCCCTAGTTAAACAGCAAAAGCAGACCATAGTTGAAGACGGCAAGATCATCACCTCACGCGGACCGGGAACCGCAATGGATTTTGCCTTGCTATTGGTAGAACGACTGCTAGGCAAAGCCACGCGGAACGAAGTTGAAGCTGGACTGGTGCGCGTGTGAGCTCGCTGCTCAAGCGATTACCACCCTCTGTCATCGCATTATTGCTGCAAGCTGCGGCCCTATTACTTGCTGCGCTGACGGTGCGCCTGCTTGAGTTGCATCCAGGAGCACTGATTTTCGCCCTATATTGTGGCATTTTTGCCACGGCATTGAGTCGCATCACTGGCTTGGCAAGTTGGTGGCTCATTATTCAGCTAGCCTTTGCTCCCGCTCTCGTACTGATGCTGACCTTCGACATTCCGCCTAGCTTGTTTCTTGTTGCTTTCATCATCATGCTGGTGGTCTATTGGAGCACCTTTCGCACACAGGTACCGCTCTATCTTTCCAGCAATAAGGTGTGGCAAGCACTCGAAACAAAACTCCCCGACATACCATTCCATTTCGTCGATCTCGGCTCCGGCATTGGCGGCGTGCTTACTCACCTCGCTCAGACTCACCCTCATGGCCGCTACCACGGTGTAGAAGCCGCCCCACTACCTTTTCTGTGGAGTTGGCTACGTATTAAGCTTGGGAGCCACCACAACTGCACAGTGCGCTGGGCTAGCTTGTGGGACAGTGATCTATCAAAATACGATATCGTGTTCGCCTACCTATCCCCTGTCCCTATGGATAAGCTATGGCGCAAAGCTAAACTGGAGATGCTCGCCGGCAGTGTTTTCATCAGCAATACCTTCGCCGTACACGATCAAGCACCGCATGAATCTATCGCTGTAGATGATTTACACAATTCCACACTGTATCTCTGGCGTATGTAGCTAATTCAAACAGTATTTGCTTGAATTAGCCAAAACCCTTCCCAACCTGGATTTTTTTGGTTAGGATACGTCCTCACTCAGCTTCACACCCGCGCGGAATAGTCCGCACCTACCAAAAATACTTATATCAAAGCGAGAATCAAACATGAGCGAACACATCCGTTATGTAACCGACGACACTTTCTCAGCCGAAGTGCTAGAAGAACAGCTACCTACACTGGTTGACTATTGGGCAGAATGGTGTGGTCCTTGCCGTCAGATTGCACCAATTCTGGATGAAGTTGCCAAGGAATATGCAGGACGCATCAATATAGCCAAACTCAATGTAGATGAAAACCAGCTAATGCCTGCAAAGTATGGCGTTCGCGGCATCCCAACCTTGATGCTATTCAAGAATGGTGACGTTGCCGCAACCAAAGTTGGTGCCGTAACAAAATCCCAACTTACAGCTTTTATTGACAGCAACATCTGAACCCTTTAACCTCGCGCCTGCAACTTTCCTGATTCGTCCCTAGCAGCACCAAAATTCACCAAAAGACACTCAAGGCAGTTCATCAGCGCGGGGGCTTCGGCTTAATTGCTTCGCACTCCGCAGGCTTATAAAAACAAAATCTCAGTTCTACTCACCAAACTCATATTCATATGCATTTATCCGACCTAAAGACCAAACACATCACAGAGCTGGTGGAAATGGCTACTGCCAATAAAATTGACAATGCCAATCGAATGCGCAAGCAAGACTTGATCTTTGCGCTGCTTAAGAATCAGGCCAAGAAAGGCGAAAGCATCTTTGGCGAAGGCACTCTGGAAGTTTTACCGGATGGCTTTGGTTTTTTACGCTCACCAGACACTTCATACCTAGCGGGGCCGGATGATATTTATGTCAGCCCCAGTCAGGTAAGGCGCTTCAATCTACATACGGGTGACTCCATAGAAGGTGAAATCCGTACACCCAAAGAAGGTGAGCGATATGTAGCGCTTGTCAAAGTAGACAAAGTCAATGGCGAACCACCTGAAAATGCCAAGAACAAAATCCTGTTCGAGAATCTGACTCCTCTTTTCCCGACCAAACAGCTCACGCTGGAACGCGATATTCGCGCGGAAGAGAACATCACCGGACGGATCATCGACATCGTTGCCCCTATTGGAAAAGGTCAGCGCGGCTTGCTAGTCGCCTCACCCAAGTCCGGCAAGACAGTGATGCTGCAACATATCGCACACTCAATCTCGGCCAACCATCCTGATGCGATCTTGATCGTGTTACTGATCGACGAGCGTCCAGAAGAAGTGACCGAGATGAGCCGCACCGTACGCGGAGAAGTGGTTGCCTCAACTTTCGACGAGCCAGCTACACGCCATGTACAAGTCGCCGAGATGGTATTGGAAAAAGCCAAGCGCTTGGTAGAACATAAGAAAGATGTCGTCATCCTTCTTGACTCTATCACCCGACTGGCACGTGCTTACAACACTGTCATCCCCTCTTCCGGCAAAGTATTGACGGGTGGTGTGGATGCCAATGCCCTGCAACGCCCTAAACGCTTCTTCGGTGCAGCACGTAATATCGAAGAAGGTGGTTCACTAACCATCATTGCTACTGCGCTAGTGGATACTGGTAGCCGTATGGATGACGTGATCTATGAAGAATTCAAAGGCACAGGCAATATGGAGATCCATTTGGATCGCCGTATGGCCGAAAAGCGTATCTACCCAGCAATTAATGTAAATCGCTCTGGCACGCGTAAAGAAGAGCTACTCATCAAGGCCGATCTACTGCAACGCATCTGGTTGCTGCGCAAACTGCTTTACCCTATGGATGAATTAGACGCGATGGAGTTTTTACTTGATAAAGTAAAAGCTACTAAAAACAACGCTGAATTTTTCGATTCCATGAAACGTTAGCACTAAATTAAAAAACAGTTTTGAACGTTCGCGTAGTTTATGTATAATGCGCGGCTCTGTAAAACCGCATTCAAGCGAGGTCGTTATGTACGCAGTAATTAAAACCGGTGGTAAGCAATATCGTGTTATCCAGGGTGAAACCCTAAAGATTGAAATATTAGCCGGCGAAATTGGCGGCGCTATTGTTATAGACCAAGTTCTGATGGTTGGTGATGGTGAAAAAGTTTCTGTTGGCAAGCCTTTGCTAACTGGCGCTACCGTTGCTGCGACTATCATTGGTCATGGTCGCCACGACAAGGTAAGCATCTTCAAGATGCGCCGTCGTAAGCACTATCAAAAGCATCAAGGTCATCGTCAAAACTACACTGAAATCCGCATCGACGGCATTTCAGCTTAATTCTGAAGGAGTAACACCATGGCATCAAAAAAAGGCGGCGGCAGTACTAGCAACGGCCGCGACTCGCACTCGAAGCGACTTGGCGTAAAAACCTACGGCGGTGAATTAATCAGCGCAGGTAGCATCATTATTCGTCAACGCGGCACACAAGTTCATGCAGGCGACAACGTCGGCATGGGCAAAGACCACACCTTATTTGCTAAAGTTACAGGCAAAGTGCAATTCGCTATCAAAGGTGCGCTCAATCGCAAGACAGTCAGCATCGTCGCAGCTTAATCGCTTCCGACGAGATGCAATAGGCCCTATCTCACTGGTAGGGCTTTTTTGTTTTATCCGTACAGGAATCCACCCATGAAATTCATCGACGAATCAAAAATAGAGGTTAATGCAGGCAACGGAGGTAAAGGCGTTGCTAGCTTTCGTCGTGAAAAATATATTGCCAGAGGTGGCCCTGACGGAGGAGATGGCGGCTGGGGAGGAAGCGTTTTTGCTGTTGCAGATAGCAATATCAATACCCTAGTCGATTATCGATTTGCCCGCCACCATCGCGCCAAAAACGGCGAACCCGGACGCGGCTCAGACTGCTATGGCAAAGGCGCAGATGATGTCACTCTGCGCATGCCAGTCGGCACCGTCATTACTGACATCAATACCGGCGAACAAATTGCGGACTTGGCTCACGAGGGTCAAAAAATCCTACTTGCTCAGGGCGGCAAAGGCGGCTTGGGAAATCTACATTTCAAATCCAGCACCAACCGCACCCCGAGACAATGCACCCCCGGCGGCGATGGCGAGGAGCGTGAATTACAACTTGAATTAAAAGTACTGGCTGATGTCGGCCTGCTAGGCATGCCTAATGCGGGGAAATCCACTTTTATTCGCTCAGTTTCGGCTGCGCGCCCCAAAGTGGCTGATTATCCTTTCACCACCTTGCATCCGAATCTTGGTGTGGTGCGCGTAGATACTGAAAAAAGTTTTGTCATAGCCGACATACCAGGACTCATCGAAGGTGCGGCGGATGGCGCTGGATTAGGCCATCAATTCTTACGCCATCTAGCACGCACACGTCTTCTGCTGCATATCGTAGACATTGCCCCCACATACGAAGGCATTAATCCTGCTCAAGAAGCCCATGCTATTCTCAATGAGCTTAAGAAATATGATGAAGAACTATATAAAAAGCCACGCTGGTTAATACTGAACAAACTCGACCTAGTAGAAGACCGCGCTGAAAAAATCGCCGCATTTCTTAAAGAGTTTGGCGAAGACGTACGCTATTTCACTATTTCAGCCATCAGCGGAGAAGGCTGCAAAGAACTCACTTTTGCCATCATGGAACACCTAACACTACTGGCAGAACAAGAGCGCGAAGCAATCGCAACCAGTGCACAAGAGAGTCAAATCAACATTCTGGGAAAATCAGCCTAGCAAGCAAAGCTCTTCCTTCCCGAATTTTTGGCTTTGTGGTGACGTTGTTAAGCGTCCCTTATACAAAGCCTAATTCAAGCATCAACATCTGCATTACAATCTGCGCATCAAAACATTCATTACCAAAGTGACACCCTGATGAAAACCGCACTCTTTCAAGCCAAACGCATTGTCGTCAAAGTCGGCAGCAGCCTAGTCACCAATCAAGGTGCGGGTTTAGATGCTCAAGCCATTAGCAACTGGGTGCAGCAAATCGCCACCTTACGCGACCGAGGCTGCGAAGTGGTGCTAGTCTCATCTGGCGCAATTGCAGAAGGCATGCAACGTCTAGGCTGGACACAGCGCCCTAGCGCGGTACATGAACTACAGGCAGCGGCAGCCGTCGGACAAATGGGCTTGGTGCAAGTCTACGAAAGCTGCTTCAGCAAACACGGACTGCGCGCTGCACAGGTATTACTCACCCACGCCGACCTGACTGATCGCGAACGCTATCTAAATGCCCGCTCTACCCTACGCACCCTACTCACCCTAGGCGTAATCCCCATCATCAATGAAAACGACACCGTCGTCACCGACGAAATCAAATTCGGAGACAACGACACATTGGCGGCACTAACCACCAACTTGATCGAAGCTGATGCCCTCGTCATCCTCACCGACCAGCCCGGATTGTATAGCGCAGACCCACGCACAAACCCCAGCGCCACCCTCATCAGCCTAGCCCAAGCCGGCGAAGCCTATTTAGAGAGCATTGCCGGAGGCGCAGGTAGCGCTATCGCGCGTGGCGGCATGCTCACCAAAGTGCTCGCCGCCAAACGTGCTGCACGCAGCGGAGCACACACAGCCATCGCCTCGGGCCAAGAAAAAGACGTATTGCCACGTTTAGTACAAGGCGAAAGCATCGGCACCCTACTCACCGCCTCCGCATTAGCACTTGATGCGCGCAAACAATGGCTAGCCGATCACCTACAAGTCACAGGAACAATTACACTAGATGCCGGAGCCGTGCGCGCTTTACGTAAAGAAGGTAAAAGCCTACTCCCCATTGGCGCGACCGAAATAAAAGGTGACTTCCATCGCGGTGAAGTCGTCTCCATCCTAGATGAAAACGGCACAGACATCGCCCGTGGCCTAATCAACTACAACGCCGACGAAGCACGCCGCATCGCCCGCCACGCCAGCAGCGAGATCGAAGCGATTCTTGGGTATGTAGACGAATCCGAGTTGATACATCGAGATAATTTAGTTTTGCTGTGAAATAGCGAAACCAAATTAAGACCATGAAGTGCCAATGCGTAAGCCTGCCCTTGCCACTAATTTGAGTAGCCAATTAAATCGCATGTAATGGGGAAATTCGCTCAAGCGAATGCCAATTGAACATGCCTTCCCTCATAACACAAAACAAACCTATCAGTTCTGGTAACTATCTTTTGACAGAAATATCTGTCAGTATGTGCAACTTGGATTATCGACTTATTACGCAATCTAACAGTAATCGCAAAAATAAAAATATTTTTGCTGCCTACCACAAATCACAAGGGGGTATGTCAATGACAGATTTATGTGCAAGCGCAATGCTCAGCATTGCAAAAATAGACAGTATTTCTGAAACAACTGCCATTCGAAATATGGGGAGGGGTATAACGTATTTCTACGGCATTGCTATAGCACTCGTATTCTTTATTTCTCCGACGGCATCATTTGCAGCGGGGACTGCCGCAAAAAAAAACCGTATCACTTGGCTGGTGCATTACGACAACCCAAACATATTGCGGTCTTTCATCTGCTGAAGCGGCATGCACTGCGGTTTCTACTCCTGGCATTTCTGGTGCGACCTCGGTTACTTACTCAAGCCCCACCACAGGCATTTGCAGACATAGCAATTTCCCTTGGTTTTCGGGCAGAGTATTTGCCTCCTGCCCACCCAATTCCACTGGTATGACCACCTGCACGTGCAACACAGGTTATGTGTCCGCCCCCTCCGGAACAAGCTGCATTTTAGACAAATACATTATCACCCTTCAAAATCCACTGGCAGACATTGAGCCTAGCGGCACTCAGGCTGTCAATGCCATAACATCCGGAACTGCCTACGCACAGGTGGTCAACCCTAAAACCAAGCTACCCAAACCAGGGGTGCAAGTGCGATTTAGCGTAGATGTAGTCGCCAATACAGGGGGCCACGATGCAAGACATAGTGCAATGCGGCCAAAGGGCAAGCTACTGGACTGCCGGGATAATACTACTGAGGTGGAGACGACCATTTGCATTACCCAGCTAGATGGTAGGGCAACGGTTACTTTCAAAGCACCAATAGTTTCAGGCACTCATACTATCATCGCCACTTGCGTCAGCCCCGCCTGTACCAGTCAAGCATCGGGCCATATCAATGTCAAGGTGGGTGGACTGAAAACTATACCTACCTCTCCGTTCTATAGGCAAATCGGTCAAACCGATTTTCATTTGGAGAATAACTACCTCATTCCTGATGCCGCCACCATACTATGGCGTATGGCTGCGGCTTATCACTTTGAAGCCCAGTTCAAGCGAAATGGCGCATCGCCACCGTTACTCCCTCTGAATGATGCCAGCCTGACGTGGGGTGGCAAGTTTGATATACACGGACAATGGACTACTCAAGGTGGTCATAGCGAGCATAGGCGTGGAACAGTCATTGATATCCGAGCCAATTCAGCAGCCGGCGCAATCTCCACTCAAAATTTTAAGAAATTTATCTCACTAGCAAAGTTTTTCGGAGCGCGGGCGGCAGTTCACCTATCCGGAAAAGCCACTCAACATTTCCATGTGCGCCTATTGGGCAGAGGAGAATAGTCATGCCAAATAAACTAAAATTCATTTCACTATTTTTAGGAACGCTGTTGCTGTTTATATCAACCCAAGCCATTAGTGCCTTACCTGGGGAAAGCATTATTCTGGATCCAAACACTGGGGACTACACCCTTACTTATTGGGATTCCGATGGCCCAAACGCACGAATAAGGCGGGCTGTATATGTGCCTCCAACCAAAATTGATCCTTTGCTTAAATCAACTTTCAAGTTTGATGATGACAGCGAGATTGTTTATTCCTATCGTATAACAAATGGGCAAAAGAGTAGACAATCGCTGATTACGATGTTATTTGATCCGATCAGCAACATCGTTTCGTCAACACCTTTACCGACACGGTTTCAGGATGTTGACCTAGCTACGATTACGCAAATTGATAGAGCGGCAGTATCCGCAATCACGACACCCGAATACTGGATTGGTCGTAGCACCACAAGCCGTGCAGGGGGGCTGCGAATCGGATGGAGCTATCGCGATTTAAGAAACGATACTGATGGGCTTCTCCCTAACGAAACTCAAACAGGGTTTGGATTTTCCAGCAAAGACATACCTGGAATAGGAATAGCGCAGTTTCAGGGGAATGCACCTGTTCCAATGTATTCAGGTGAGGGGCCAATTGGTGAACTGGCCACAGAGTTTGCGCCAATTGAGCAGAATGATGTCGTTACACGCAACGCCGCCGTACCCACAATCCGAGTCCCTGCGCCATTCGACGCTGCGGTGTTACTAGACCGCATCCAAACTCACATGCACACTTGGATCGGTATGAAGCTGCTCGACACCACTTTTTCCGCTCAGCTTGACCACTATTTCCAAACTGCTACTGATGCCTACCGCAATCAGGGGCAGGCAGGCAATGGTCAGGTCGCCAGAATACTTGCTCTGCTAGAGCGCCAATATGAAGAACTAGAAAGAAGCGATGAAGAACAGGTCAAGAAGAAATCCGCCGTACCCGCTAAAATCGACAAACTTGCCGCACTGGTGCTCTACTTTGACCTCAAGTACGTGATGCAGCGTGCGAGTGGCAGGTAAGGCTCGAGTTAGGAGGCGTTCTCACCGCCTCCGCATTAGCACTCGATGCGCGCAAGCAATGGTTAGCCGATCACCTACAAGTCACAGGAACAATTACACTAGATGCCGGAGCTGTACGCGCTTTGCGCAAAGAAGGCAAAAGCCTGCTCCCCATTGGCGCAACCGAAATCAAGGGCGACTTTCATCGTGGTGAAGTCGTCGCCATCCTAGATGAAAACGGCACAGACATCGCTCGCGGCCTAATCAACTACAACGCCGACGAAGCCCGCAAAATCGCCCGCCACGCCAGCAGCGAGATCGAAGCTATACTCGGCTATGTAGACGAGTCTGAACTCATACATCGAGACAACTTGGTCTTGTTGTGAAGTAGCAAGACTAGCTTGGCTTAGCATCGGCAGTAACTATCCATCTTGACACTGCAAGAGCAGGTCTATTTAATAGACGTGCGATCACACTTGATCTTAACAAATTCAATATTAAACAATGAACAACAACGACGTACTACGCAGCCTTCAGAGCATACTCAAGCTTAGCGAAACATCTATGGTTGAAATTTACCAGCTTGCCCAACACAAAATTGATGAGCCAACTATATCCAGCTATTTAAAAACCCCCGATGAAATCGGATATATGGCATGCCAAAATAATCTCATTTCACTTTTCCTGGATGGCCTGATCACCCTCCGACGCGGACCCGATGAAAAAAAATCTTCGCAAAAAAAACCACCATTAGCTCCGTTAAGCAACAACATCATTTTTAAAAAACTTCGAATTGCATTTGACCTAAAAGAGGAAGACTTTCTTGAACTCATGTATCTTGCTTCCTGTAGGATCACCAAAAATGAATTCACTTCCATACTCAGAAAACCGGGGAACAAACACTATAGAGAGTGCAGTGACGAGCTTTTAATGGGCTTTCTGGCTGGCTTAGCTCATCGAACCTGGAATTAATTTTATCGTCCAGCATGGACACCATTTTACTCGTCGATGACGTTATAAAATATCGCCCCATGAAACACATTTATATACCAATAAAGCAAAGGCTTGCATGAAATCAATCATTACTACATTCATTCTTATTGCGGGAATACTATCGTCTAATTTGGCAGCGGCTGTAGGCGACATCAAGGCTGGGGAAGTAGTTTTTAACCATGCTTGCACGTTTTGTCATGGCGTAGGGAGAATGGGCGCACCCAAAATCAGCGACAAAGCAGCATGGTCGGCACGCATCGAGCGAGGCCAATCCAAGTTAACGGATCACGCCTTCTTGGGTTACCGCAACATGCCTGCGCGAGGAAATTGCAATACCTGTAGCGATCAAGACATTATCAACGCCGTCGCCTATATTATCAATCAAGTAACACAGCTCTGAAGAATTTATCGGCTTCATAAATCAATAGGGGCGATTGCTAATTAAACAATCTCGCTGCAAAGCATCCTCCATCAAGTTAGGGAAGCAAACCATGCAGAAAGTCGGAGGAATTCAGAATCAATCGAAACCGACCCCATTGATCCTCCGGTTACTGCCGACAAGAAAGTGCACAATGATGCGATACGCAAAGCGTATCTGAAATACGGCTATACCATGGCGGCGATTGCCAGTAAGCTCGGAATTTACTATTCTGTAGTGAGTAAAATAATCAAAGGGGAGCGATAGGCGTTATGTCAAGACTTGACCCCAATTTTTTTCAAGCTTGGACAATTTATCGCGGCAAGTGAGGAAGTTTAAAAACCAGATATTGTCCACATTCCCGGTAATTGCCATCAGGCCGGGGCACACCGCATGAAGATCGCTTTGTATCCGGTTGACGACGCGCACCCGTTCC
>Ga0316204_10005946_pt1 | contig 19442 bp, 17 predicted proteins | sample 6monrhotite_MG_2_FD_205661 | JGI IMG/M metagenome (GOLD analysis project Ga0316204, IMG submission 205661) | Microbial mat bacterial communities from mineral coupon in-situ incubated in ocean water Damariscotta River, Maine, United States -... | ecosystem: Environmental > Aquatic > Marine >...
TGCGCTGACATGGTTTTTCCTGTTTGGGCTTGGCCTTGCCGGGCAGCCGCACCTGATTACCAAAATGATGATGAACCGGAAAATTTCGGATAATCGTATTATTCTGCCTATCACCGTGCTGGGCTACGTTGTGGCGGCAATGCTGTGGCTTAGTGTTGGTATTGTGATGCGCGCGCTGGTGCTGGGCGATGTGGGCTTGCCTCTGGGCTCCGCTGATCAAGCGGCACCTGCTTTCCTTACCAGTTATGCGCATCCCTTATTGGCAGGGGTGGTATTCGCCGGACTGTTTGCAGCCATTATGTCTACGGCAGACAGCTTCCTTAACATAGGCGCGGCGGCGATTATTCATGATATTCCAAAAGGGGTGCGTGGACGCTCGCTGAAGAACGAACTTTTATGGGCGCGTATCGCTACTGTTGGGCTGGCATCGATTGCGGCGATGTTTGCCCTTTATAGCTACTATGAAAACGATGAACTTGTTGCCCTTTTGGGTGCGTTCGGGTGGGGTACATTTGCGGCGGCATTAGTGCCTGTTGTATTGATTGGCCTTAACTGGAAGCAGGCCACGGCGCAGGCGGCGGTGGTGGCCATTAGCGCTAGTCTGGTGATTAATTTTGCGGTTAAATTTATGCAGATCAGTGTGCCTTACGGCATATCGGCGGGTTTTCTTGCCATGTTAACATCGATGATATTATTTATCGGTATTTCGCTGCTGTCACCGTCCAAAAAACTGCCCTACGATATCGATAGAATTATGGATTTGTAGCTGAAATTTCTGAAGTTCCATCAGGATATTTTGTTGAAAGTTCTATGTGGAAACTGGAGCCTTCCCCCCATGTGCTTTCACAGTTTATTGATCCTCCCATTGCTGCGACAAGTCGCTTGGTAACATTCAATCCAAGGCCTGTGCCTTCAATGCTGCTGTAACGCTGGTTACCACGATTAAATGCCTCAAAAATGCAATGCAGCTGGTCTGGCTTGATGCCAAATCCGTCATCTCGCACTGAAATACTGCAAGATGTCCCTTCTTCGTTCAGGGTTGCTTTTAGCCAAACATTTCCGCCAGTTTCGTTATATTTCACGGCATTTGACAGCATGTTCACCACAGACTGGATTAGCCGTAATTTATCGGTGCAAACCCAAATAGGGATATTTGGCGTGTATTCACGGTGGATCGTAACTTGTTTGTTTTCAGCACCATTCTGGATGATTGAAAAAGCTGTGTTGAGCGCATCAACGACATCTACGCGTTGCAGGTCAATCTCTATCTGGTCGTTTTCCAGTTTGGCAAAATCCAGTAGATCATCTACCAAATTCAGCAGAATGGAACCACCCCGGTGAATGTTGGAAACGATTTCCTGCTGCTTCTTTAGAAGCGGCCCCGTTGATTGGAGAGAAAGGAACTCGGAAAAGCCAATCACAGCATTAAGCGGCGTTCGTAGTTCGTGGCTCATAAGCGCCAAAAACTTTGACTTCGTGCGATTGGCTGCTTCTGCGGAAGCTTTGGCCTCATGAAGATCTTTTTCAGCCAGCCTGCGTTCGCTGATATCGCGCCACACACAATATATAGCAGTATCGCCGCCGTAAGGAATTGCAGTGAGCGTAACCTCAACGGGGAAATTCTCGCCGTTCTTTTTTCGGTGCAGCCATTCAAAACGATGGTAGCCATTTAGCGTGGCTTTTGCCATCATTTCTTCGGCTTTGGTGAAGCTGTCTGTGCCACATTCCTGTATCGGCGGCGAGAGGGCCGAGGGATGTATGCTGGCAAGTTCTTCCTGGGTATCATAGCCCAAAATTCTTACCGCAGCATCGTTGCATATTTCGAATTTATTACCCGATATTAACCACATGGGGTCTTCGGAAAATTCGAACAAACGACGATATTTTTCTTCGCTCTCGGCTATTCGCGCATAGGCCGGTTTACTAGTCAAATTTGATCCCCAAATGCGGTTTTTCCTCCGCATACATCCCTTGGATGCACGGACGTTAGCATGAGTGGTCTGTTTTGTCACATGTGAAGGGAATTTAAGGAGCCAGTCCTAATTCTTTTAAAATCGCTTCTGTGTCTGTGCCTTTTTCTACCGGGCCGTGGCGTACTTCGGGTTTCGTGCGGTTGAATTTTGGGGTGGGTGCAGGCGGTAGTAGTGGCCATTAGTGCCAGTCTGCGGATCAATTTTGCAGCTAAGTTTATGCAGATCAGTGTGCCTTACGGCATTTCAGCTGGCTTTCTGGCAATATTAACATCAATGATATTATTTATCGGTTTCTCTCAGCCGCTTTTGCCAAAAGTTTGGTCTCCAATTTTGAGAAAATGGCAGGCATAAGCCGCATGTAAAGCTCAGGCAGAAACCGTTTGAACCACCACAGGAAACGCGCCTGACCAGGCGCAACCATATAGAATTTACGCTTTTGTACCACCAACAACAGCGCGTCTGCCACATTAGCTGAACCCCAGGGGGCCATCTCGATCAGCGAGCGCGCTTTCTCGCGTTCAATCGCCGGACCTCTGGTATGTTCTGCTATTTCAGACTGGTAAAAGGTTGTCATTTTTACCGTTACATCCACCCCCAAGGGTGCCATTTCTGAGCGAAGTGTTTCCGATAGCTGAACCACACCAGCCTTAGTCGCTGCGTAACCTGATAAATGAGGCATGCCGTGGTAGGCTGCTGCGCTGGCTATAGTGATAAAATGTCCTTTTCCTGCGGCCACCATTGCCGGCAAAAAAACCTTTCCCGCCCAAATTGTGCCCATCAGATTAATGTCCACAACCTCGCGCAAGTGCTTGGCATTGGTATTGAGGAATGTACCGCCAAGCCCAATGCCAGCACAGGTAAAAACAAGATCTACGCCACCGTTTTCTTCAAGAAAATCCTGCGCCGGGGTTTGGAAGGCATCCAGATCGGCTACAGAAAATACCGCAGATTGTACTTTGCCGCCAAGCTCTTCGCAGCGCGCCACAACATTTGCAAGGCCTGCGCTGTTTTGGTCATTTAGCAGCAAGCTCCAGCCGTGGTGCGCCAATTCCAACGCGAGCGCCTCACCAAGACCGCTAGCGGCACCCGTTATTGCCGATCGTTTCAAGGGATAACGGTTGTGCAGTGTGCGCAGATTTTTGGGGCTAAGCGACATTGTTCGCTCCTCCCCAATAGTTCAGCGGATTTCTTTGTCCCATTCGCGCGACCAGGCGTCCAGTTCCGCTAATGCTGGCCCAAGCTGTTGCCCAAGCGGCGTTAATGCCCAATTGCCCTTTGGGTCGTGCCCAACAATTCCAGCTTCCTTCAGTTCTGACAGCCGTGTGGAAAGTGTGTTCGGCGACATTTGGTCGCACAGCGCCTGCATTTCGCGAAAGCCGTGTGCCTCGGTACGTAACTCCCAAATGATCCGTAACACCCAGCGACGGCTCAACAAACTGAGTGCCGCCATGATAGGACGTCCGCTGGCCGACCCTCTGACAGGTTTCCCCGGTAAGGGTGTTCGTGCTGTTTTTTTGCGTGCCTTGCCGGATGCCTCGCTTTTGTCCATGCCGTTGCTCCATTTGGGGCTTTCTGTTTATCTTAAAACTAAGAGGGAAGGTAGTCATTAGTGATCTCCTTTACGGTAGCAGCGCTTTTTATAAGCGCGTTGGCGTCAAGGCCAAGTTCTTGCAAAATAGCTTCACTACTGGTGCCCGGTTTTTCTGCGGGTGTAAGGCTGTTGAGAGTGCCTCCAGTTGATACTTGTTGCGCCGGGACAGTGACAATTTGTCCAAGGCCGTCAACCTGTTGCCTGCATAGATGCAGCCGATTGCCTATGGGGCTTTTGGGTAGCAATTGCCGTAGCTCGTTGATGCTTCGTACAGGCGTGGCTGCGATGCCTGCCTTGTCTAGAAACACTAGCGCATCACTAAGCTGCATCGTTTGTATGCGAGCGCAGATAGCTTGTTGAAGCGCAGTATCATTGTCTGCTGTCTCGCCGAATATCTTGGCTAGCTCAATATGCTTGTCGTTATGGGCTGCTAAAAAGAGCCAACCATCAATGGCTTGGTATAGCCGGTAGAAAGCGTTTTCGCCTCGGGCTTGCTGGCCGCTGGCTTCCGGCTCACTGTCTGTATTGCTTACAAAAGCAAAGGGCAGTTGCACCAAGGTTGCTGCCGCAGCCAGTGATGAAGCAACAACTTGTGGGGTTTTGTGTTGTCCGCTATTGTATAGCGCGAGCGCAGTGCCAAACGCTGCTGCGTAGCCTGTTAATGCGTCAACGCATGATGCGATTGCGTGCAGTTCAGGGTGATCTGGGTCACCGTAGCGGGTCATTATGCCAGCAGCTGCCTGAAGCACCGGGTCATATCCATGACGATGGTCCCAATGGCCCGGTTGCGGGCCGTTGAATGCGCCGATTTTACAATATATCAGCCGTGGGTTGATCGCTTGAATGGCGGCTTCACCCAGCCCCAAGGCCTCCATTGCCGCAGGCAAATGGTTGGTGAGGAGTATATCTGCTTTTTGGAGTAGTTGGACCATGGCGGCTTTGCCGTCACGAGTTTTCAGGTCAAGCAATATGCTTTCCTTGCCTTGGTTCACATCTATACCGTACCAGCATGTCATGCGCGGGCCGTGGCCCGGATCGGGGTTCTCAACTTTTATGACGCGAGCACCGTATTCCGAGAGGGTTCTTCCGGTAACCGGGCCTGCCACCATTGAGCACATATCGATAACCATAAGGCCGCTAAGCCATGTGCCGACAGGCTTTTTACGGCTTATTGGGTTTGGTGCAGCAAACGTATCCTTGCGGCTTTTCCACGTAAATTCTGGTTGGGTTCGGCATGGTTTTGGCTGCGTTTGTTCCGGTGCCAGTCCAGAAAACCATGTTAGCAATCCGGGCTGCAGCATTTGGCCTTCACGTTGGTCATCTATAGATACAGTAATACCTGCCTCTGCCAAGGTTTCGTTCTGCATCCACTTTTTTGTTGTTTGTTGCCGGGCGCACGGCACACCTGCTGCGATCAAGCGTTTCTCCCACACATCAGCGCTATGAGATTTCATTCGCTCGCTGATCGCTTCTTTAATTTTACTTTGCCACGCCCGGGACAGGTTGCTGGTCTCGGCCAAATTGTTCCGGCGGTCGCCTGACAGGTATGGGTTTTTATAGCAAAGCCCGGCGCTGGTCATCTGCTCCAGCAAGCCAAGCGCCGAGAGCGTAGCCCTAGAAATTTTGCCGTTGTCGATGGCAAATATATAGAGATACTCTCCGTCTTTGCAGGCGTAGCTTGTCATCAAAGCCGGATAGGACTTCCTTGCAATGGCCAGCAGCTTGGCTTGGGCAGGCTGTCCCGATTTTGCCCACCGCCGCATTAGTGGCAGCGCAACATATTTGATAAAAGCAGGCAGGCGCGGCGCGCTGTAGCGCTCAGGCTTGTCTTCAATATGGAGGTGTATGCTGGACATTGCCGAAAAAGCCGCAGCCGCTAGCGGAACCTCGATATGGCAAGGTGTATAGATGGTGCCTCTGTTTCTGAGCGCCAAAACGCTGGCCGTCGCCGCGTGTACGCCGCCGTAAACTGATGCAAGCGGCAGCGCCGTATAGAGGGGATCTAGCCCGAACATGTTTCGCACCGGATGAATATCCGTATATTGCCCGGTCGCGGCTGCTATCAGGCCTTCGTAAGCTTTAGTGTCGCAGAGATTGATGTCGCCGCGCGGGAAACCAGGTAGCGATACGATGATTAGGCGTGGGTTGAAGCTTTGTAAAACCTCAACTGAGAAACCCATTAGGTCCATTACGTCCGGCGAAAAATTCTCGATCAGAATATCGGCTTCTCTAACAAGGTTAAATAGCTCATCTTTGCCGCTGGCTGACTTTAGGTCGAGCGGCTTCAGGATTTTCCCCCGGTTCAGCACAGCGTTGACAGGATGATCAAAGCGAGGACCAGTTGGCGGGTCTATTTTAATAACCTCGGCACCTTGATCAGCCAGAAGCATACCGGCCAGCGGCCCGGCTAAGTAACAGCCTAAGTCTAAAACCCGCACGCCTTCGAGCGGCATTGCTGTTGGCTCCTTCACCGGTCGGTCCCATTGTCGCAGCATTGAACGGGCGTCGGGTGTGCAATATAGGTCATCAGAATTCCAGTATAAAATGGGTGATACGATTTTCGTAGCATGTATTTTATACTGTGTCGATACGAATTTCGTATCGCTATGTTTGTAACAAAGGAAAGGCGACCTAGAGAGCGAAAGCCAACGATAATTAGGTCGCGGTTATTGACGAGAACAAAGCTGGCGGGCTGTGGTTCAGTTCTTAGGGTTTAAGTTGAGGCGCTTTTTCAGGAAAAGGACATAGTGATTTAGATTACAGAGGCTATTTGATGCCTAATTCTTTCAAAATTGCGTCTGTGTCTGTGCCTTTTTCTACCGGGCCGTGGCGTACTTCGGGTTTCGTGCGGTTGAATTTTGGGGTGGGTGCAGGCTGAGTGGTGCCGTCTATTTCAATAAAGCTCTCACGAGCGATATTATGCGGGTGTTTATGCGCTTCCCAGAAGGGCAGGATAGGGGCGAAACAGGCGTCGCTGCCATCCAGCAGATCGCACCACTCAGCGCTGGTTTTACTTTTAAACAGGATGGTTAGCTCATCCCGAAGGCGTGGCCACTCAGAGGGTTGCATATGATTTTGCATCCAGCTTTCGTCCAAGCCGGTTTTATCAATGAACACCTGCATGAATTGGGGTTCGATAGCTCCGAAGCTTATATATTTACCGTCTGAAGTTTCAAACGTACCGTAAAAATGTGCGCCGCCGTCCAGCAAGTTAATCCCGCGTGCAGGGGCCCAGCGGAAATTTTTCAGTAAGGAATGGAAGATAGACATCAACGCCGAGGAGCCCTCAACCATGCTTACGTCAAGGGTTTGGCCCTTGCCGGATGTTTTGCTTTCCAATATTCCGCATACAAGGCCGTAAGCCAGCATCATGCCGCCGCCGCCGTAATCGCCGATAAGATTAAGAGGCACTGTGGGTGGGCCGCCCTTGGGGCCAATGCCGTGAAGCGCACCTGAAAGAGCAATGTAATTGATATCATGCCCGGCAGTGTGCGCCAGTGGGCCAGTTTGGCCCCAGCCGGTCATGCGGCCATATACCAGTTTGGCATTATGCTCGGCGACATCCTTGGGGCCAATGCCCAATTTTTCCATTACGCCAGGACGAAAGCCTTCGAACAGGGCGTCTGCAGTTTCACACAGTTTGAAAAAAACTTCACGGCCATCGCCGGATTTCAGGTCAATCTGGATTGATCGTTTGCCGCGCCGGTTGATATCAACCTTCATGTCCATAGCCGACGCAGGGCCGGGGCGATCAACCACAATCACCTCTGCGCCCATATCAGCCAGCATCATGCCTGCAAAAGGACCGGGACCAATGCCGGCAACTTCGATAATTCTAACGCCCGATAATGGCCCCATGCTGATTTCCTGTATGTTACTTCGGTGCCATCCTTGCGGCGGCATCCATGCGTATCGTTTCCCCATTAAGGTAGGCGTTTTCTACGATATGGCCAGCAAGTTTCGCATATTCTGCGGGCTGTCCAAGGCGTTTGGGGAACACTACCTGCTGTGTCAGGCTCTCAACAGCAGCTTCGGGCAAGCCGTCAAACAGGGGCGTGTGGATAAAGCCAGGGGCGATGGTCATCACCCGTATGCCGCTGCGGGCAAGTTCACGAGCGGCGGGCAAAGCAAGGCTGGCCACCCCGCCTTTGGACGCTGCATAAGCCGCCTGGCCAATTTGGCCCTCAAACGCTGCAACAGAGGCCGTGTTGATAATCACACCGCGTTCGCCGTCGGCGTTCGGCGTGTTCGCTTGCATGGCTTCTGCTGCGTGTGCCAGCACATTATAGGTGCCCACCAAATTCACAGCGATAATTTTCTGAAACTGCGCCAGCGGATTGTGGTTGCCTTCGCGGTCCAGTACTTTGCCCGGTGTGGCGATGCCTGCGCAGTTTACTGCGATATCAACGCTGCCAAATTTCTTAAGCGCAAAAGCCATGGCTTTGCTTACATCTGCTTCGTCGGTGACATTGGTATTGATGTAAGCCACTTTGCCACTATGTGCAGCTTCCATTTCTGCGCCTGCTGCATCATTCAGGTCAATCACAACAGCGTTTGCGCCGTGCGCAATGAAATATTCAACCGTCGCGCGGCCAAGGCCTGATGCACCGCCTGTTACAACTGCGGTTTTGCCTTTAAGTTCCATGGGGTATTCTCCTGAGAGTGTTTTGTAGGGGGGATTACTGTGTTGGGGTCGCGCAGCCGTTTGTAAAGCCAGCACCTTTGGTGAACACGCATGTCACCGTCGGCTTTATATCAGCGGGCACATCATTGTCTTCAATTTGGGTAATGATGCGTACGGTTGCCTTGTCGCCGAGCAAAGATACATGGGCGAAGCCCCACGCTTGCTTAAATTGGTTTTCTTCACCTTCCGGTATTTTGCCGCGCACATAGGGGCTGTCTAACTGCGAATAGGTGGCAGCCTGGTAAACCATGAACCCTGGGTGCAGTGGGCGTGACTTTGAAAATGTGCCGGACACGACATGCAACAAAGGGTCGCTTTGCTGGCCTTCTGCTGCGTCCACACTGCAGCTATCGGTATGGACTTCCAGCGTATGCTCGTGGCCTGCAAAATAAGCATCGGCATTACCGCAAATCACAGGCAATAGAATTTTGCGTAAGGCGTGCGCTTGCTCAAATTTTGTGCTGCCGGACGACCACAGTGGATGATGACCCATCACAACTTTCCACTCGGAGGTGGACGCTGCAAGTGCTTCCCTTAGCCAGTTCATCTGGGCCTTTTCCGCCTCGGTAAGCGTGCCAACATGTTTGCCTATGTCATCGATATCCGAGATGTCACGGGCCTCGGTGCCATCATCATTCAGATGTGGTTCGTAAACGGTTACGGTACTAAGCAGCATTTCGGTATCGATTACAAAAACCTCTACCAGCCCATTGGTGCCCTCTGGTTTCACGCTGTAAAACAGCCCGCGCATGTCAAACGGCGGCGTGGTTTTCAGGAATTCAACCTGCGCCAAAGCGCCTTTGCGTTTACCGCGCCAGTCATGGTTTCCAAGTGTTGGAAAGATACGGAAATCGGGGTCATGGTCCAGCAGCGGAGCAAAGGGTTTTATGAAAACATCATCGTAGCGTTTCTGGTCTGCCTCGGCATCAATGCCCTCAACGCCGTCAGGGTAAATATTATCCCCTAGCATCAGGCCGAAATCGCAGTTGTTGGCCTTACAGTAATTTTGCAGCAGGGGGCCCATTACTGGCAAGCCGCTTTCCCCCGGGGCCCAGTGCTGTGCCCGTACACCGTACCAACTTCCAAAAAAAGAAAACCACGGAGTTTCATAGCCGCTATCGCCTACTGCAATAAAATCAATCGATGGCCCGGATTCGACCGCGCTTTCTTCCACTGGCGGGGTGCTTACCGGTGCTGGCGTGCCCCCATCCTGGAAGGCGTGGGCCGCAGTGCCTGTAGCAGCAACGCAAACAGCAATAGTCAGATTTCGGATCAGCGACATTGTAAACTTTCACTTGGAAATATTTAGATTCTGGCGACTTTCGCGCATTTGGCCAGCTTGAGCCAGCAGAAAAGCGATTTTACCCGACTTCCAATCGGAAATATGTCTCTTAATAGGTGGACGGGCGCGTTGATAATATTATTGTGATGCCAAGGATGCGTGCTTAGGCTTGGCTTTTTGTGGTAGCGAACCCACATAGCGTTGCAGAACAGATTGAAACGGCGGAGATGCACAGTGAGCTATGACTATGATCTATTTGTAATTGGCGCAGGGTCAGGCGGCGTGCGCGCCAGCCGAATTGCCTCAAGTTTTGGTGCCAAAGTGGCTGTGGCCGAAGAGTTTCGCGTGGGCGGCACGTGCGTTATCAGGGGCTGTGTCCCCAAAAAGCTGCTGGTTTATGCGTCTCATTTTTCGGAAGATTTTGAAACTGCTGAAGGCTACGGCTGGAGTGTGGGCGAACGAAAGTTTGACTGGAAAACCCTGATCGCCCGCAAGGATGCAGAAATTGACCGCCTGAACGGGCTTTATAAACAAACGCTCAAGGGCGCAGGTGTTGAAACCATCATTGGCCGGGGCACCATTGTTGATGCCCACACTGTACAGGTGGGGGACAAAACCTACACCGCCGGGAAAATACTGGTGGCTGTTGGTGGCTGGCCTGCAATGCCGAACGTGCCGGGTATTGAGCATGCAATCACATCAAACGAAGCCCTGCATCTGGATGACTTGCCAAAACGCGTGGTTATTGTAGGCGGCGGCTATATTGCTGTTGAGTTTGCGGGTATTTTTGCGGGCATGGGCGCAGAGGTGGTTCAGCTTTACCGCAGTGAACAGATACTGCGCGGTTTTGATGATGATCTTCGGTCCCGTCTTGCAGATGAAATGCGCAAAAAAGGCATTGATATACGCACTGGCGTGAATGTAACCGCGATTGAAAAAACTGCAGACGGTGTATCGCTAACGTTAACGGATGGTAGTACACTGGAAGCTGGCGCGGTGATGTATGCAACGGGGCGTGTGCCAAACACCAAAGGTCTTGGCTTGGAGAATGCTGGCGTGGAAATGGCATCAAACGGGGCCATCAAGGTTGACGACTACAGCGGTACCAATGTGGCCAGTGTTTTTGCCGTGGGCGATGTAACTGACAGGGTGCAGCTAACGCCGGTTGCGATTAAGGAGGGCCATGCGTTCGCGCTTACCGAATTCAATGATACGCCGGTTTCACCACAACATGACGCAATCCCCAGCGCAGTATTTTCACAGCCGCCTATAGGAACGGTTGGCCTTTCCGAAGCTGATGCGCGTGAAAAATACGGTGATATTACAGTGTATGAAAGTGACTTCAGGCCGATGAAACACACTCTTGGAGGCTCCAGTGAGCGGTCATACACCAAATTGATTGTTGATAAAGCTACAGACAAAGTGGTTGGTGCGCACATGTTGGGTATGGACGCCTCTGAAATAATCCAGGGAATAGGTATTGCGGTGAAAGCCGGGCTAACAAAAGCAGACTTTGACGCCACAGTTGCTGTGCATCCGTCAAGCGCCGAAGAATTTGTTTTGATGCCGAATCCGCGTAATTAATGATGTTTATTTCAATTTATTAGAATGAAATTCTCAAGAAAGTTTGATTTTACCAATTGAATAGAAAATTTACCTAGTCTTATCGACAGGCTAGGCCTAGATAAAGTGCAGTGCTATAAGCACATATTGGAGAGAAAGGCGTCAGGCTGCCTTTCTCTGGGCAAAGGACTAAAAATATATGGCTTCTGACGTTCAGGTTTTAGAGTCCGCGGTTGTTCGATTTGCGGGCGATAGCGGCGACGGTATGCAATTAACGGGCAGTCAGTTCACGTCGTCTACCGCACTTTCGGGCAGTGACCTTGCCACCTTCCCTGATTTCCCCGCTGAAATTCGGGCACCCGTGGGCACCACTTTTGGTGTTTCTGCGTTCCAGATTAACTTTGGGGCCAAAGCGATCAAAACAGTGGGCGATGCGCCAGATGTTTTGGTGGCGATGAACCCGGCGGCGCTTAAAGTAAATTTGTCAAATTTACGCGGGGGTGGTTTGCTGGTTGTGGATAGCGGAGCCTTTACCAAGCGCAATCTGCAGAAAGCCGGCTACGAAGAAAGTCCGCTCGGCACACCAATGATGGAAAATTATCAGGTTATTGAGCTTGATATATCCAAAATGACACTGGAATCGGTTAAAGAGCACGGTCTTGGCACCAAAGATGCGCTGCGCTGTAAAAACATGTGGACGCTGGGCATGATGCTTTGGATGTTCTCACGCAAGCGCGAACCTGTTTCTGATTGGCTCAATAGCAAATTTGCCAAAAAACCTGAAATTGCGGCGTCCAATATCGCCGCCTTGAACGCGGGCCATGCGTTTGGCGAAACGGCTGAACTATCCGCCACTTTCAAGCGGTATCAAATTGGTGCCACGCACACCGATGCAGGTATTTACCGCACGGTAACCGGGAGCCAGGCACTTTCATGGGGCCTTGCGCAGGGCGGCGAGCTTGCCGGTTTGCAAATTGTGCTCGGCAGTTACCCAATCACGCCAGCCTCACCCATACTGCATGCACTTGCAGGCATGAAAGAACTGGGTGTTGTTACGTTTCAGGCGGAAGACGAAATCGCAGCCATTTGCGCCGCCATCGGCGCATCGTTTGCTGGTTCTCTTGGTATTACCAGTTCATCCGGGCCGGGCATTGCCTTGAAGATGGAAGCCATGGGCCTCGCCATTTCAACCGAGTTGCCGCTTGTTGTGGTGAATGCACAGCGCGGCGGGCCGTCAACAGGGTTGCCCACCAAAACCGAACAGTCTGATCTGTATCAGGCAATATACGGGCGTAATGGTGATGCACCGATACCGGTGATTTCCACCCGCAGTCCCGGTGACTGTTTTGAAGTTGCTATTGAAGCTTGCCGTCTGGCTGTAAAATATATGACACCGGTGATGCTGTTGACGGACGGCTTTACCGCAAATGCTGCCGAACCGTGGAAGCTGCCTGACCTTGAGGCGCTGGAACCTTTTGAGGCAGTGCAGGTTAAAACGCCCGCTGAGGGTGACACCTTCAGCCCATTCAAGCGCGATCCGGAAACATTGGCGCGCAACTGGGCTGTGCCGGGTACAAAGGGTGCAGAACACCGTATTGGCGGCATTGAGAAAGATTATGATACCGGCCATATTTCATATGACGCTGATAACCATCAACGTATGACCGATACAAGGCTGGCGAAAATTGCGGGCATTGCGAACGATATTCCGACGCAAAATGTTGAGCAAGGTACCACATCTGGCAAGCTGGCAATTGTTGGCTGGGGATCTACCTTCGGGCCAATCTCTGAAGCTGTAAAGGTGGCGCGCGCTGAAGGGTTGGATGTGGCCCATGTGCATATTCGTTACCTGAACCCATTCCCGGCGAACCTGGGTGATCTGCTTGCGGGGTATGACAGTATTATCGTACCTGAAATGAATGCGGGCCAGCTGAAAACGGTGTTACGGGATACCTATTTGGTTGATGCCAAACCGCTGAACAAAGTATCGGGCTTGCCATTTAAAATTCAAGAAGTGCTGGATGCAATCCACGCTGAATTGTCAGAGTAGGGAGTGAATGAAATGAACGAAATCAGCACCCTGAATGAAGATACTGCACCTGCAAAACTTACCCTTAAGGATTTCACCAGCGATCAGGAAGTGCGCTGGTGCCCTGGCTGTGGTGATTATGCTATTTTGAAATGTATGCAGCGCACGCTACCTGAACTGGGCGTTACCCGCGAAAATACTGTGTTTGTTTCGGGTATCGGCTGCTCAAGCCGCTTCCCTTATTATATGGACACATACGGGTTCCACACCATCCACGGCCGCGCTCCTGCTGTGGCGACAGGCGTGAAGCTGGCAAATCCAGATCTGGATGTATGGATGATTACCGGCGACGGTGACGGCCTTTCCATTGGCGGCAATCACATGCTGCATGTTCTCAGGCGCGACGTGGATATTAATATCCTGTTGTTCAATAACAAAATTTACGGCCTTACCAAAGGCCAGTTTTCACCAACCTCTGATGTGGGTACAAAGTCACCATCCACGCCGCAGGGATCTATTGATCCATCGTTGAACCCTATTAGTTTTGCGCTCGGTGCAGGCGCACGGTTTGCGGCGCGTACAGTAGATACAGCGCTGAAACATATGCCGGGGGTATTTACCCGGGCGCACGGTTTTAAAGGCGCAGCCTTCGTGGAAATATTGCAAAACTGTATCGTTTACGCTGATGAAACATGGGGTGATGTGACCAAGAAGAAAACTGCCGCTGATTTGCAGTTGCTGCTGGAAAACGGCGAGAAGATGATTTTTGGTAAAGAGCGCGATAAAGGCATTGTGTTCAATATGGACAAGTTTGCACTGGAAGCTGTTGTGATCGGCGAAGACGGTATCACTGAAGCCGATATTCTTGTGCACGATGAAAGCAACCTGCAGATGGCGCGTATGCTGGCTGAATTTGGCGGCGGTGAGGGTGAACCCATGGCAATGGGTGTACTATATGCCAGCCAGGCCGAGCAAAGCTATACCGAAGCTGTCACGGCACAGGTGGCCGAACGCAAAGGCAAGCGTAGCCTCAAGGATATGATCTACTCAGGCCAAACCTGGGAAGTAAAATAAACTTCAGGACATGTCTGGATGTTGAAAAGCCCGGCATTCACAGCCGAGCTTTTTATTTGCTGGAAATATGGTGCGGCTGATTAAGCGGCGATCTGTATGTCGTTAGGAAAAGGCCTGCCTTTTCCTGTTTCCAGATAGTGCTTCATGCTTAAAAGAAACGATGCCCATTTCATGCTGCAATGATGGTGAAAGGATGTTTCTTTTGCCCAGTCAGTATGCGTGAACATCAGGGTGCTGTCCCCATCGTTTTCTTCAACCGAGAAATGGATTTTGGTGCTAATCCATTCGTCCGGCCCTGCGGTGCACTGCCACGTCACTTTATCGGTTGTGCTTTCCAGTACTTTCATATCAAACCCCGAGCCGTCAAACCGGAACAGGATTGTGCCTCCTTCAGCTGTATCGCCGCTTGTATCGCTGGTCCACCAACTTTTCAGGCCACTGAGAGAATTCAGCCCGGCCATCATCTTTTCTGCGCTCACCTTCGCGCCGATCGTTAAACAGATATTTGCCACTATTTGCTCCTTCTATGATGTGAGCACCCCATTCTAAAGAACAGGCGTCGATAATACAGATGTAATGAGAAAATATATTTATTATATAAGCATTTGATATTTAACAGTTAAATATGTTTGAGTTTATATTTTTTATATTATATTTTCCTATTATGGAAAATAATGATCAGCTGAGCGTAATTTTTTATGCCTTGTCCGATACGCGACGGCGGCGCATGCTCGAGGCGCTGGCCGAGGCACCAAATACCGTTGGTGCACTGGCCGAATTAACAAGTATGCGTATCAGCGCGGCGTCTAAAAATATCGCAGTGCTGGAGAGTGCAGGGCTAATCTATAAAAGCAGGCAGGGACGCGAAACGGTATGCCATATGAATTTTGATATTTGGCGAAGTGTCGCGGGCTATGTGGCAATGCACGCCCAGTTTTGGGCCGGACGGCTAGACGAGCTGGCGCAGCATTTGGATAAGGTAGACGGGATATGAAAAGCGGGACTGTAGAAATAAAGCGCACGTTCAATTGTAGCAAGCGCACGCTGTTTGATGCATGGTCAACCCCCAAACTGATGGCGCGCTGGTTTTTCGCTGGTCAAGACCGGCTGCGTGAAAGCACAATTGTGAACAGCTTTACAGTTGGTGGGCGGTACGACCTGACCATGCATTTGCCGTCTGGTGGTCCGCATATGCACGGTACCTACAAGCTTATCAATCGGTACGTCGCGATCAGCTTCACGTGGAATTCGCCAATAGCGAACGAAAGCCTTGTGGAGCTAACGTTCAAGGAACTGTCCCCGAACCGCACCGAATTTACGCTGAAGCATTCACTGTTTCCGAGCGAAGCGTCGCGGGACCAACACGCGAACGGCTGGGGAAAATGCATTGAAAGCCTGGAGATATATCTCGCGGCCTAATGACTATAGCCACCTTAGAAGCAAGTTTGGAGCATGCTGGCGGCGTTGTTGTATCTGGCGGCAAAGGCAGATGGAGAAGTGATATTCAACTGCGTAGAAAATCCAGCCGCACGTCTGTTATGGAAGGTGTAATTTCAAGAATTTCAGCGTGTACAATATTTTCCCTAACGAATGGGTCTTCAGCAACCTTCTGCTCAAGCGCATCACGGGAAATACCATGATGTGCCATTATGCCACCGCCCAAGCCGGGCTGCAGGCTTCCAGCCAGCATAAATATGCCGTCATCAAAACCCTGTTTGATCCACTTCTTGTGGTCGTCCATAAAGTGGCCAGCCTGACCTTTGTTGTCAGAAAATTTTAAGAGCACAATAAACATGGTGTCTGTCTCCTAATTATAGGTAGGCGCAAAGTACGCGTAGTTGGTTAATCATGCAGGCCGTCGGTTACGCCCAAACAGTCCAGATAATGCTCCAGCGATGTCTCGGCTGTTTCTATGAAAACCTCTTCCAGCACTTCGGCACTGGCCATGCGGTCGAGCCTGAAGTTGCGGTGGTCACCGCGTAATTCGCACCAGGCCAACAGCAACCATTTTGAGCCCCAGAACGTCATGGCCAGCGGGCGCACTGTGCGGCCTGTGGTCTTGCCGCCTTTGTCTTCATATCCAAGTTGAACTTTATTCTTGCTTCTAATTGCTGCGCGCAGCCCGGAGAAATCAATCGTCCAAGGGATAAGCGCACCGGAAGGCGGCGCAAACAGCGCCGTGCCAGCAAAGGTTTGCCGGTCTTTTTCGCCGAGTACAGTTTTGATTTTCCTGATCAGGCTTTTGGCGGATTTTGCCATTGCCTCGTCGGTATAAGTGGAAACCATCGCTGCGCCCAGCATCAGGGTTTCCAGTTCGCCCACCTCGAGCGCCATCGGCGGTAAGCAGTGGCTTTTGTCTATCAAATATCCAACGCCCGCTTCGCCGGATATTGGTACGCCAGTGAGTACCAAATCCTGAATGTCGCGGTAAATGGTGCGCACGGAAACATCAAATTCTTCCGCAATACGCTGGGCCGTTACCGCCATACGGCGGCCCTGCATAAAACTTACAATCTGAAATAACCGGTCTGAACGTCGCATGCTTACCTGCTTATCATATGCCACTGACAAGAATTGTCAGTAGTGTGTCAGTATAGGCAGTGTAGCCGTTTATTCCAGCGGCACCTTGATTTCCGCGCGCAGTAGTTGCAGGCTGCGTTTTCGCAGGTGGGACTGCCGCAGGGAGCAAGGGCATGATCGTGAAATTTCTGAAAGCGTTTTTGGCGTTTATTGTAATTCTCGGCGTAGGTGGCTGGATTTTCTGGCCAGCCGAATGGACTGTACGCGGGCCAATCGTCGATTTCATGACCGGCAAGCAAATTGGCGCGCCCAGCGAAAACACTCTGCAGTCCCGCTTTAAACTGCCGGATGGCTTTCAAATTGGCGTGTTTGCAGCCGATGTGAACAACGCCCGGATGATGCGCATCACCAGTGAGGGGGATTTGCTGGTTTCCTCCACCCGGCCTGGCAAGGTGATTTTGCTGCATGCGGACAAAAACGGTGACGGTGCAGCGGATGGGCGCACCGTATTGATGACAGGGCTTGACCAGCCGCACGGCCTTGCGCTGAAGGATGGTTATCTGTATGTGGCAGAAACCGGCGGCATACTGCGCGCATCGTTTGATGCTGTGACCCGCACAGTAGGTGTGCTTGAGACCATTTATGACGGCCTGCCACCCGGCGGCAACCACCGCACGCGCACCATTGGTTTTGGCCCGGACGGTATGCTGTATGTAACAGTGGGGTCTACCTGCAATGCCTGTATTGAGGAGCACCCCCTGCGGGCGGCGATGCTGCAAATGCAGCCAGACGGCAGCCATATGAAAATTTATGCAACCGGCCTTAGAAACACCGTTGGTTTTGACTGGCAGCCGGGTACTGGGCGGTTATATGGCACGGATAATGGCCGTGATCTTTTGGGCGATGATATACCCAACTGTGAAATTAACCTGATTGAAGAAGGTCAATTTTACGGTTGGCCTTTTACGTTTGATAATAAAGCCGTTGACCCTGGTTTCGGTGCAGGTCGTGAAGCCGATATTGCGGCATCACGCGTGATGGCGCACGGGCTTGGTGCTCATGTTGCGCCGCTGGGCATTAAGTTTCTGCAAGCTGAAAATGCGCCGCCCGGCTACGGCGGTGTGGCACTCGCGGCGCTACATGGCTCGTGGAACCGACGCGAACTTTCGGGCTATAAAGTGGTTACGCTCAGGTTTGACGAAGCCGGTAATATTACAGAGGAAGATTTCCTCACCGGGTTTGAAGTGGACGACGATGTTATCGGTCGGCCCGTTGACATTGTGCAAGGCCCGGACGGCGCCATTTATATCTCTGATGACTATGCGGGTGCTGTTTACCGCGTTGGCTGGGGCGGCTTGGCTGTTGCTGGTGCGGCGGCTGTTTCCGGTGAAGTTGCTGTTGCAAAAATTCAGTATAGCGCCAGCGATATTGCAGCGGGTGCAGCGTTGTTTGCAGGTGGTGGTTGCGTAGTGTGCCATGATCCAGCCAGTGCCGCACCGGGTGTGCAGGTGAAGTTGCTGAAAAACCTGAAAGCGCGCTACGATGTAGCTAGCTTGCAAGCTTTGTTGAACGCCCCGCCCGGCCCGATGCCGCGTGCTGATATAACAGATGAAGAGCGCAGGCTATTGGCAATCTATTTGCTATCACGGGATTAATTTGTCGATGTGTTTTCTAGACACTATTGTGTGAAGAATGTTTCCCTTCCTGCGGATTACTCTAGTTCACGCTGTGAATGTAAATCCGAAAGAAAGATACCCACATGATTAAAGTTCACCATCTTAACAACAGCCGGTCGCAGCGTATTTTGTGGACGCTTGAAGAACTTGGCGCTGACTATGAAATAGTTCAGCATATGCGCGACGGGGAAACCGGGCTGGCACCGGAAAGCTTGCTGAAGGTTCACCCGCTCGGCAAAGCGCCCGTTCTGGTGGACGGTGATATCACAATCGCTGAATCCGGGGCGGGGGTTGACTATCTGGCACGCACTTACGGCGACGATAAATTTGCACCCGCCTATGATAGCGCGGAGTATCAAAAATATAACGAGTTGATGCATTATGTTGAGGGTTCGGCAATGTTGCCGCTTATCCTCAGCTTATATGTTCGGAGGCTCGGCGAAGCGGGTGCGCCGCTTGGGCCACGTATCACCAGCGAGATTGGTTTGCATTTGGGGTACCTTGCCCGCACGCTCGGGGCGCAGCCCTTTTTCATGGGGGATGAAATTTCAGCGGTTGATTTTCATGCGACCTTTATTTTTGAAGCGGTAAATGCAAGTGGTGGTTTGGCCAAAATTCCAAATTTGGCTGCCTATCTTGCCCGCATGGAAGCACGCCCGGCATACCAAAAAGCCATTGAGCGCGGCGGCGCTTACAAACTGGGTGGCTGATGGGCAATAGCTCCGGCTTTATCTGACAGATGTTGGCGTTGTGTTGGTAACGGTCAGTTCAAATTTTATCCAAAACGAGTATTTACAATACCTTTGTATTTACCATTTTGGCTTCAGGAAGCTGTCTTGACAGAGCTGCGAACTACGTACCAAACCAGTCATAACTATCCTGGAAGCTGTGGATGGGCATCTTTTTTCTAAATTCCACATAATCTGCGAAAGTTGCCTTGCTCAGCTGATCATAATTCTCGTGGTAGGTCACATTTTTATCGACCTTTTTGGCAACCCCAACACCGTTATCTATCTCAATTATTCGAAAATCGATGCCCTTTGTTTCCAT
>Ga0316204_10005947_pt1 | contig 19437 bp, 19 predicted proteins | sample 6monrhotite_MG_2_FD_205661 | JGI IMG/M metagenome (GOLD analysis project Ga0316204, IMG submission 205661) | Microbial mat bacterial communities from mineral coupon in-situ incubated in ocean water Damariscotta River, Maine, United States -... | ecosystem: Environmental > Aquatic > Marine >...
CCGGCCGTTGCGGGATCACCAGATAACGGACCTCGGCGGTGGAATCCCAGACGCGCACAGCGGTCTCGGTGGGCAAGGTCACGCCAAAATCAGCCAAAACCTTGCGCGGCTCGCGCACCACGCGGGCGCGGTAGGCATCTGATTTGTACCACCCCGGCGGAATGCCCAAAAGCGGCCAGGGATAGCAACTGCACAGGGTACAAACGACCATATTGTGCTGCGCCTCGGTGTTCTCCACCGCGACCATATGTTCGCCCTGCCGCCCGTAGAACCCGAGATCCGAAACCACCGTGGTTGCATCCTCCAAAAGGGCGGCACGGAATGCCGGATCAAGCCAGGCACGGGCCACCACGCGGGCACCGTTGCGCGGGCCAATGCGGTTTTCATAGGTGTCGATGATTTCATCCAGCGCGGAGGGATCAATCAAACCCTTGCGGGTCAGAAGGGTTTCCAGTGCCTTGACCCTGAGGGCAGGATCGGACGGCAAAAGCGCATGCGGGTCGTCGTGAGAATGATCATGAGGCATGGCGCGAGATTGCAACAGTGCAGTGGCCTTGTCCATGACCGGCGAAGCATTTTAACCCGTTTACAATTCAACCCGCGAAATCAGCCGATTTTTGTGGTATGGTTGTCCTACGAAGCGAGTCTGATCCACCTCAATTCCAGGATAACCCTTCTAACAAGGCGTGGTAGAGCACCGCTTCAACAGACCGCCGCCCCCATGCGGCGGTCTTTGTTATGCGGCACAGCCGCGACACCCCGGCAGATTGACCGCAAAGAATGGCGCACAAAGCCGATCCCGACTTGCCCCGCGCCGCAAAGACGCCTAGATACCCGCAAACGAAATTCGAAAGCGCCCGTCTCCATGGAAAATGTCGTTCTGATCGTTCACCTGCTTTTGGCCTTTGGCCTGATTGCTGTTGTGTTGCTGCAACGCTCCGAAGGGGGCGGTCTTGGCATGGGTGGCGGCGGCGGCGCGGTATCGGGCCGGGCGGCGGCCACCGCGCTTGGCAAATTGACCTGGCTTTTGGGCGCGGGTTTCATTGTCACTTCGATTTCTTTGACCGTGATCGTGGCGCAAAAATCCTCCGGTGCATCGGTTCTGGACCGTCTGAGCGCAACGCCGCCAGCCGTGACCGACACCGAAACGGGCCTGCCCGCCGGTGACAGCCTGCTGCCACCAACCGCCGAAGACAATGCACCCTTGGTGCCAGCGGCGGACTGAACAAAAAACACTAAACATTGAGGCAATGCCGTTTTTCGCAACATCATGTTGCGGCTTGGCCTTGCCTTGAGCATCCGAATCCTGTTAGGCTTAAATCCCGTGGTGCTGCGTTATTTCGCAGCGCAGTTTGGTGTTTTTGGTCAAACACAAATACGAATTCACGGGGGTCTCAGGACATATGGCGCGATATATCTTCATCACCGGCGGTGTGGTTTCCAGCCTTGGCAAAGGTTTGGCATCGGCGGCTTTGGGGGCGCTGTTGCAAGCGCGGGGATTTTCGGTCCGGCTGCGCAAACTTGATCCCTACCTGAACGTCGATCCCGGCACGATGTCGCCCTTTGAACATGGCGAAGTGTTTGTCACCGATGATGGCGCCGAGACCGATCTTGATCTTGGCCATTACGAACGGTTCACCGGCGTGCCTGCCCGCAAAACCGATTCCGTATCGTCGGGCCGCATCTATTCCAACGTGCTGGAGAAAGAACGCCGCGGTGATTATCTGGGCAAAACCATTCAGGTGGTGCCGCATGTGACCAATGAAATCAAAGAGTTCCTCGCCATTGGCGAAGACGAAGTTGATTTCATGCTTTGCGAGATTGGCGGCACCGTCGGCGACATCGAAGGTCTGCCGTTTTTTGAAGCGATCCGCCAGTTTTCCCATGACAAGCCGCGCGGGCAATGCATCTTTATGCATCTGACCTTGCTGCCCTATCTGGCCGCCAGTGGTGAGCTGAAGACCAAACCGACCCAACACAGCGTCAAGGAACTGCAATCCATCGGCATCGCGCCCGATATTCTGGTGTGCCGCTCCGAACAGCCGATCCCGCAGAAAGAGCGCGAGAAAATTGCGCTGTTCTGTAATGTCCGCCGCGAGGCCGTTGTGGCCGCCTATGATCTTAAATCCATCTACGAGGCCCCTCTGGCCTATCACGCGCAAGGCCTCGATCAGGCGGTTCTGGATGCCTTTGACATCTCCCCTGCGCCGCGCCCCGATCTGGCCGTGTGGCACGACGTTTACGACCGCATTCAAAACCCCGAAGGCGACGTGCGCGTGGCAATTGTGGGCAAATACACCCAGCTTGAAGACGCCTATAAATCTATCGCGGAGGCCCTGACCCATGGCGGCATGGCCAACCGCGTCAAGGTCAAGGTGGAATGGGTCGATGCCGAGGTCTTTGACAGCGCCGAAGATGTCAGCGCCCATCTCGAAGGGTTCCACGCGATCCTGGTGCCCGGCGGATTTGGCGAACGCGGCACCGAAGGCAAAATCAAAGCGGCGCAATATGCCCGCGAACATAAGGTGCCTTATCTGGGCATCTGTCTGGGCATGCAGATGGCCGTGATCGAAGCGGCGCGGAATGTGGCGGGCGTCAGTGCCGCGGGTTCCGAAGAGTTTGACCATGAGGCGGGCAAGAAACGGTTTGAGCCGGTGGTCTACCACCTCAAGGAATGGGTGCAGGGCACTCACAAGGTCGAGCGCAAAGTGGGCGACGATAAAGGCGGCACCATGCGTCTGGGCGCTTATGATGCGACCCTCACAGAGGGATCTAAAGTGGCGCAGGCCTATGGTACCACAGCCATTGATGAGCGTCACCGCCACCGCTATGAAGTTGATATCGCTTACAAAGACAAGCTCGAAGAGGCAGGTTTGAAGTTTTCCGGCATGTCCCCCGATGGCAAATTGCCCGAGATTGTCGAATGGCAGGATCACCCGTGGTTCATTGGCGTGCAGTTCCATCCGGAACTGAAGTCCAAACCGTTTGATCCACATCCCCTGTTCAAAGATTTTGTTCGCGCGGCCAAGGAAATGTCACGGCTGGTTTAACCCTGCTGAAAATCGCAGGTGTTAAGGTATCGTTATGGTGCGTCTTTTCTTCCTGCTTTTGCCGGGGCTGATACCGTCTTGGGAATTTTTCAAAGCGATTGAACCGTCGCCGCGGGTGCAGTGGCGGCTGTTCTCTGTCCCTCTGGAAGATGGCGAAGGCTGGAACGAGTTTCGGCCTCGGCCACAACGCCTGTCCCTGCTGACCATTCTGCGGCGCTTGTTCTGGAACCCGCGTTGGAACGATTCCCTCTATCTTGTGAGCCTGTCAGAGCGGCTGATGCTGAACCCGACCCAGCACAGCGTGGATGAGATTTTTGACAGGTTGAACTTCTATGTCTCGGCGCCCGACCCCGTTGAAGAAGGCCCGCTAAACCTGCAATTCCGCCTGATCTTTGTGCGCCGCGAGGGGGAACAGATCGCCGAAAGCATCACCTATATGTCAGAGCCGCGCATCTATCGAGGCCGCACATGACGCTCGACGCCGCCTTTCGCGCCACCGAAGTGCTGATCGCGCTGGCTTTCCTTCAACAAAGCGCCGAATTCATGCTGCGCAGCGGCGTGGAACGGGCGATCTTTGCTGTCCGTATCGTGGCCTGCCTTACCCTGCTCTTTGGCGCTCAAACCGAACTGGCATTGCTGGTTCTTGTGGTGATCAGCCTGTGGATGCTGCACCGGTTTCAAGGCCCCCACAATGGCGGCAGCGACCGGATGAGCTTGCTGATCCTGTGGTGTCTGACCCTTGCGCAATGGATGCCAACGCTGTTCTGGCAAGAGGTGATCTTTGGCTATCTCGCCTTTCAGCTGACGCTGTCTTATTTCATTTCGGGGCGGGTCAAGATCGTGAATCCTGAATGGCGGTCTGGCCGGGCGCTGCGGGATGTGTTTGCCTTTTCCGCCTATCCGGTCAGTGAAAACCTGCGCCAATTGTCCAAACGCCCCCGTCTGCTTTGGGCTGCCTCATGGGCGGTGATCCTGTTCGAGGTGGTGTTCCCGCTGGCATTGCTCAATCAAACCCTGCTGATTGCCGCGCTGTGCATCGGGGCGAGCTTTCATCTGTCCAATGCGATTTTCTTTGGGCTGAACCGATTTGTCTGGATCTGGGTGGCGGCTTATCCCTCCCTTCTTTGGTTTGAGGGCCGTGTCTTTGGGGATGTTTTCTGATCCGCACACCATTGCGCCGCTGCCACAAAACGCTACACGGGGTCACATGCTGAGTTATCAACACATTTATCACGCAGGCAATCTGGCGGATGTTCAGAAACACGCGCTGCTGGCTTGGATGCTGTCCTATCTGACCCGCAAGGACAAACCCCTTACCTATATGGAAACCCATTCCGGCAGGGCGCTTTATGATCTGACGGATGATGCCGCCCTCAAGACCGGAGAGGCAGCGCAGGGCGTTGAAAAGGTTCAGGGCTGGTTTGCCGCTGATCACCCCTATGCAGAAGTTTTGGCGCAAACGCGCGGCACCCACGGGCCAAACGCCTACCCCGGATCACCGATGATCGCGGCACAGCTTTTGCGGGCGCAGGACCGGATTCATCTGGCCGAACTGCACCCCCAAGAACACAGCGGGCTTGATCTGGCCATGTCGCCTTATCCGGCGAAATGTTACTTGCAGGACGGGTTCGAGATGGCCTTTGCCCTGACCCCGCCAACGCCGCGCCGCGGGATGTTGTTGATTGATCCCAGCTATGAGATCAAAACTGACTATCAAGACATTCCCAAACAGATCGGCAAACTGGCCCGCGCTTGGAACGTCGGGATTATCGGGCTGTGGTATCCGATCCTGACCAACAAGGCGCATCTGCCGATGCTGCAAATGCTGGGCCAAACGCACCCCGACGCCCTGCGCTCCGAGGTCCGGTTTCCACCCGCGCGTCCCGGCCACGGGATGGTGGGTTCGGGCCTGTTTGTGATCAACCCGCCCTATGGTCTGGCCGATGAGGCCAAGCGTCTGGCCGCTCTCTTCGCCAAGTTGTGAGACCTGCGGACAACTAAAACGATACGCATCTCGAAAAATATGCTAGGCTCTCGGGATGACACGTCTCGGCGCAATTTTTCTGGCCTTGATGCCCCATGCCGCATTGGCCTGCGGTGCACCGGTTTGTCTGGTTGATCCGGACGGGCTGGTCCTGCCGCAAATTATCACCTTTGATGACATTCAGGCGGGCGGCGGACCGGGCTTTCGGGTCGATGATATTTTGCCCCTGCCCGGCGCTACCTTTGGCGAACGGTTTGCCGGACAGATCGTTGAGGATGTCGGCACCCATGACCAGATCGCCGGCACCGCCTTTGCCCCCCTGACGATGATGCCGGGCGATGCGGGGCAGAATCTGTCGGTGGTGCGGTTCGGCGGCACAACCGTGCTGAACGGCTATGGCGCAGCAGGCTATCCCAAGCGCGAGGCGCAGGGCGAAGGGGCTATTGCGGTGCTGTTTGATGAGGACCAATCCGCCTTTGCTTTTGATCTGCGCGGCGGTGAGGCTGGCGTGGCATTGGTCACTTTCCACCGGCGCGACGGCACGTTGATCGGCACAGTTCCCATTGACCCAACCGGCGAATTCTCTGTCGGGTTTATCCGCAACCGCGGGCCTGACGACATCGCGGGCTTTATTGTGACAAATACTGACCCTCAGGGGCTTGCGATTGATACTTTACGCTTTGGAAAACCACCCAACCTCAGCTAATAACGGCTTATGTTTGAACGTCTCTTCCCGCGCCGCGCGCCAGAACCAAAGCCCCTGCCCCAGCCCAACGCCCAGCTCGCGCTTGGCGCATTGCTCGTGCGTGTGGCCTTTGCTGACAAGGACTACAAAGCCGCCGAAATCGGCCAGATTGATCGTATCCTTGCACAATCCTTTGACCTGAACCCGATTGAGGCAGCCAAATTGCGCGCCACATGCGAGGCGCTGGAACGTGATGCCCCCGGCACACCCGAATTTGCGGCCATCCTGCGCGAAGAGGTGGATTATGCCGACCGCAAGGCACTGGGTGATGCGATGTGGTCCGTGGCGCTGGCCGATGGCGACCGCGATGATGCCGAGGAAGAGCAGCTGTCGCAAATCGAGGCGGCCCTTGGCCTGACCGATATCGACATTCAGGCGGCCCGCGAAAACGCTCTGCGCTCTATCTGACTTGGCCTGCGCGGCTGCGCACCCTATATCGCTCTTATGTTTGCAGATTTTATCAAACGGCTGACCCAGCCTGATCCCGCCCCGCTGCCTGATGATGACGCCCGGCTTGCGCTGACCGCCCTACTGGTGCGAATCGCCCGGTCCGATAACGACTATGCCGCCAGCGAATCCCGCCTGATCGACCAGATCGTGATGCAGCGCTATGGGCTGGATGTTGATGCGGCCCGCGCCCTGCGCAGCGATGCCGAAACCCTTGAGACCGAAGCGCCGGACACCGTCCGCTTTACCCGCGCCATCAAGGATGCGGTTGCCTATGAGAACCGTCTGGCGGTGATTGAAGCACTTTGGCAGGTGGTTTTGGCCGATGGCAGCCGTTCTGACGAGGAAAACGCACTGCTGCGTCTGGTGGCGAGCCTGCTGGGAATCACCGATACAGACAGCGCAATGGCCCGAAAACGCATCGAAAACGCGCCAAACTGACCTGTTTCGGGGCGGAATGTGATCGAAACGGCCCGCAGGCAAAGCTCTGCGTTGCATTTGTTTTGGTTTTGGCTCTTTATGACCTACCGAAACGCCTAAAAAAGAGACACGTCACACGTGAACACACAAACACCGGTCATCCAAATCAATAACCTCCACAAAGCTTATGGCGCACTGGAGGTTCTCAAAGGGGTGAGTATCACCGCCGAGCGCGGCCATGTGATTTCATTGATCGGATCGTCCGGTTCGGGCAAATCAACCCTGCTGCGGTGCTGTAACCTGCTTGAGGACAGCCAACAGGGCGAGGTGATTTTCAAGGGCGAGCCTGTCGCGTGGAAAGGCACCGGCCATGGCCGCCGCCCAGCCGATGCCAAACAGGTGCTGCGCATCCGCACCAACCTGTCGATGGTGTTTCAGCAGTTCAACCTCTGGGCGCATATGTCGATCCTGCAAAACGTGATGGAAGCGCCGCTGACGGTGCTGGGCCGCGACCGCGCCGAGGTGGAAAAATCTGCCCGCGCCTATCTCGACAAGGTTGGCATCGGCGACAAATGTGATGTCTATCCGGCGCAATTGTCGGGCGGCCAGCAACAACGCGCGGCAATTGCACGGGCTCTCTGCATGGAGCCTGAGGCGCTGCTCTTTGATGAACCAACCTCGGCGCTTGACCCGGAGTTGGAACAAGAAGTTGTCAAAGTGATCAAGGATCTGGCCGCCGAAGGCCGTACCATGATGATTGTGACCCATGATATGAAACTGGCCGCGGATGTGTCGGACACGGTGGTGTTCCTGCATCAGGGCCTGATCGAAGAACAAGGGGCGCCGGAGGCTGTTTTTGGCGCACCCAAATCCGAACGACTGCGCGGGTTCCTTTCGGCGACCCAACCTTCGTAAACTAAAAAAACCAAACGGGAGACTACTCATGAAGAAGATTATCCTCGCTACGGCAGCGCTGGCGCTGACTGGCACGATGGCTTTCGCAGAAGGCAAAACCATCCGCATGGGCACTGAAGGTGCCTACCCTCCGTACAACTATCTCAATGATGACGGCAAAATTGACGGCTTTGAAATCGAGCTGGGCAATGAGCTGTGCAAACGCGCTGAGCTGAAGTGCGAATGGGTCACAAACGAGTGGGACAGCATCATCCCCAACCTCGTCTCAAGCAACTATGACACCATCATGGCCGGCATGAGCATCACCGATGAGCGCGACGAAGTCATTGATTTCACTCAAGACTACTTCCCGCCCACCGCCTCTGCCTATGTTGCTGCCTCCGAAGGTGCGGATCTGGAATCCGGTGTGGTTGCCGCACAGACATCCACCATTCAGGCCGGTCACATTGCGGCAAGCGGCGCACAGCTGGTTGAATTTGCAACGCCCGAAGAAACTGTCGCAGCCGTGCGCAAGGGCGAAGCAGACGCAGTGTTCGCGGACAAAGATTACCTCGCGCCACTGGTCGAAGCCTCCGGCGGTGAGTTGATGTTTGTTGGGCCAGACGTTCCATTGGGCGGCGGCATCGGCATGGGCCTGCGCGAAAGCGACGCCGAGCTGAAAACAAAGTTCGACGCAGCCATCACCGCGATGAAAGCGGACGGCACGCTCAACACCATGTTGAAAAAGTGGTTCGGCGACGAAACCGCAACTTACTAAACCAATCAGGGGGAGGGCATCGCGTCCTCCCCTTACCTTTTGATAAGACACAGTTTCTACAGCATCCACAGGTGCCGCCATTTTCGAATATTGCGCAGACCCCAGCCAGCTTGAAGGCTTTCGCTGGCTCAGTTGCTACCTGACCACGGGCAAGCATATGTCACTGTACTGGTCGGTCGTGACCGTGCTGACGCTCTTGGCAATCACCGCACCTGTTGCGCTTGCCTTTGGATTTGCCGGGGCATCCGCCGCGCGGTCGTCGTTTTTCCCGCTGCGCTGGTTCGGCAAGGCCTATATCGCGCTGGTGCGCGGCGTGCCGGATATCGCGTTTTTCCTGTTCTTTGTGATCGCGCTGGACCAAGCAATCGAATTTCTGCGCCACAAGGTGCTCTGCCCCGATTGGGAAGAGCCCATTCGGCAGGGCAATGATTTTGTTGTCTGTCAGGCCGCAAAAATGCCGCTCAGCAGTGCACCCCAATGGGTACATGAAAGCTATGGTTTCGGCATTGCCGTTGTGACCTTTGCCATTGTGTTTGGCGCCTTCGCCGCCAACGTTCTGTTCGGTGCCATGAGGGCCGTGCCCCGCGCCCAGCTTGAAACCGCCGAAGCCTACGGGATGTCACAGCGCCAAACCTTCTGGCGTGTATTGGTGCCGCAAATGTGGGTCTTTGCCCTGCCCGGCCTCAGCAACCTCTGGATGGTTTTGATCAAAGCCACACCGCTGCTGTTCCTTTTGGGTGTCGAAGACATCGTATATTGGGCCCGTGAACTGGGCGGGTCCAAAACACCCCGCTTTACCGACTATCCTCATGGCGACTGGCGCATGTGGTACTTCCTCGGTCTATTGGTTTTTTATCTGCTGTTCACACGGTTCTCCGAAGTGGTGCTTGACCGGATCATGGCGCGCCTCACCCATGGGCAGGCCACCACCGGCGGCGAAGCACAAAGGAAAGCGGCATGAGCTGTTGGCAAACCATTCAGGACTACGGCCTGCGTTCCCTCGGCTGGGGCGAACGCCTGCTGCCGCGTGAAAATTTCACCTTGTGTGATCAGTTTACCCTGATCGGATCAGGTATGATCTGGAACGTCTATTTTGGCATTTTTGCCCTCGTCAGCGGTTTTTTCTTTGCCACGCTGGTGGCCCTTGGCAAGGCCAGTCCAAACCCCTGGCTGCGCAAACCGTCCGAGTGGTTTATCTTCCTGTTTCGCGGCTCACCGTTGTTTATCCAGTTCTTTTTTGGGTATTTTTTCTTTCTCACGCTGAAAAGCCACTTTGCATTTTTCAGCCCCTTCACCGCCGCATGGTTGGGCGCGTTGATTGTACTTTTCCTCAACACCGCCGCCTATTCGGGTGAGATTTTTTATGGCGCGTTGCAGTCCATCCCCAAAGGCGATGTGGAGGCGGCGGATGCCTATGGTCTGTCAGGCTGGAACCGGTTCCGCCGGGTGATCTGGCCGACAATGCTGCGCCTTGCATGGCCGGCCTATACCAACGAGGCGATCTTTTTGTTCCACGCTACAACTCTGGTGTTTTTCAGTGGTTTCCCCGCATGGCAGCAGCGCGGTGATGCGCTCTATTATGCCAGCTATTTTGCGGACAAAACCTTTAACCCCTTTGTCCCCTATCCGATCCTTGCGGGTTATTTCATCTTGCTGACGATCATCGTGATTTCGGTCTTTGGTCTGATCAATGCGCGGCTGAACCGGCATTTGCCGCAGGCAGCAAAACGCAAAATTCGCTTGCGTCCCAATCTGATCCGGTAGTATCCAGAATTTGATCAAATTATCCGGCGCGTGGGCGGCGGGTGCCTTTTGGACCGTGATGAAGCCCATCACGCCCGAACAGAGCGGCGTATGCCCACCGCCTTTTCAGGTGTGTTATGAACAATTGGCTCCGCAAACATCCTCAAGTCCGCACAATCCGTGTGGCCGCCGCTGATCTCAATGGCCAGCCGCGCGGCAAACGCATTCCCACCCGCTTTGCCGATAAGGTCACAACCGACGGCACCCGCTTTCCTTTCTCGGTGCTTAGCCTTGATATCTGGGGCGAAGACATCGACGACAGCCCGCTGGTGTTTGAAACCGGCGACCGCGACGGCGTTCTGAAACCAACCGAGCGTGGCTTTATGCCGATGCCATGGCTCGATGCGCCCTCAGCCTTGCTGCCGATCTGGATGTTCCATGAGGATGGCCGCCCCTATGGCGGTGATCCGCGCCATGCCTTGCGCGCGGTACTGGACCGGTTCAAGGCGCGCGGCCTGACGCCTGTCTGTGCGGTCGAGCTTGAGTTTTTCCTGATCGACGATTCGGGTCGCAACCTGCAAATCCCGATCTCGCCACGCTCTGGCAAGCGGCGCAAAGCGGCTGAAACCTTGTCGATCCGCGCATTGGACCAGTTCGATGCCTTCTTTACCGATCTTTATGACGCCTGCGAGGAAATGGATATTCCCGCCGACACCGCGATCAGCGAGGCAGGTTTGGGCCAGTTTGAGATCAACCTGATGCATTGCGACGATGCCTTGCGGGCGGCGGATGATGCATGGTTATTCAAAATGCTGGTCAAGGGACTGGCCCGCCGCCATGGGTTTGCAGCCTCGTTCATGGCCAAACCCTATGAGGATTACCCCGGCTCGGGCTTGCACACCCACTTTTCCGTGCTTGATCAGGATGGCAACAACGTCTTTGACAATGGCGGCGAAGAGGGCACCGATACAATGCGCCACGCGGTTGCGGGCTGTTTGCAGGCGATGCCTGGCTCCGCGCTGGTATTTGCGCCCCATGCCAACAGCTTTGATCGGATGGTGCCGGGCAGTCACGCGCCCACCGGCGTCAGCTGGGCCTATGAAAACCGCACCTCATCCATCCGTATCCCATCGGGCAGTCACAAGGCCCGCCGGATTGAACACCGCGTGTCGGGCGGCGATGTGAACCCCTATCTGATGTTGGCCGCCGTTCTTGGCGCCGCGATCAACGGGATCGAAGACGGGATTGAGCCACCTGCCCCGATCACCGGCAACGCCTATGCCGCCGATCTGCCGCAAATTCCCGGCGATTGGCCCTCGGCGATTGATCTGTTTGAAAAAGACCCTGCCGTCGCGCGGATCTTTGCACCCGAGCTGATCCGCAACTTCGTGCTGACCAAACGGCAGGAAGTCCATTATATGGCCGAGCTGACCCCGCAAGAGCAGGTCGAAATTTACCTCGATACCGTGTAAGGCAAGAACATGAAGATTGGCATTCTCCAAACCGGTCATTCCCCCGATGAGCTTAAGGACGAGTTGGGCAACTACGGCGAAATGTTTCCCAAGCTGCTGGACGGCCACGGGTTTGATTTCGAAGTATGGTCTGTGGTGGACGGTGTGTTCCCCGACCGCATGGATCAGGCAGATGGCTGGCTGATCACCGGATCAAAACACGGCGCCTATGAGGATCACGACTGGATACCACCGCTCGAAGAGTTCATCCGCAATAGCTATGCCGCGCATCGCCCGATGGTTGGCATCTGCTTTGGTCATCAGGTCATTGCCCAAGCGCTTGGTGGCACTGTCGAAAAATTTGACGGCGGCTGGTCCGTTGGCCGCACCGAATATGACATCGACGGGCGCAAACTGGCGCTCAATGCGTGGCATCAAGATCAAGTCACTGCCCTGCCCGAAGGCGCAAAGGTGATCGGTTCCACTGATTTTTGCAAGAACGCGGCGCTGGTCTACGATGACCGGATCTGGACCATCCAACCGCACCCCGAATTTGGTCATGCCTTCATCGACGGGCTGATCAAGACACGCGGCAAAGGCGTTGTCCCGGATGATCAACTGGCCGCCGCAGCAAAAGAACTAGGCGCCCCTCTACACAATCAGGACATCGCTAATCAAATCGCAACATTCTTCAAGACAAAGCTGAAAGAGAGGGCCTAATGGCCGACTGGACCCAAAACCTGCCAAAACCCGCACAGGACTACCTCACGGGCCGGCGTCTTGACGAAGTGGAATGTGTCATCCCCGACCTGCCCGGCATCGCCCGCGGCAAGGCGGTTCCGGCCAGCAAATTTGCCCGGCAGGATTACTTTCATCTGCCCGACAGCATCTTTTACCAAACCATCACCGGCAATTGGGGCGAGGCCGCAGGCGATGAAGGGTTCATCGAAAAGGACATGATCCTTAAACCCGACATGGACACCGCAACCGCCGCCCCCTGGACCGGGGACTGGACGCTGCAAGTGATCCACGACGCCTATGACCGCGATGATCAGCCGGTGCCTTTCTCGCCGCGCAACGTCCTCAAACGGGTGGTGCAGCTTTACCGCGACAAAGGCTGGGAGCCGGTCGTGGCCCCCGAGATGGAGTTTTTTCTGGTCGCACGCAACCTGGACCCCGCCCACGAGATTGAGCCGATGATCGGCCGCTCTGGCCGCCCCGCCGCCGCGCGGCAGGCCTATTCCATGACTGCCGTGGATGAATTTGGCCCCGTCATCGACGACATCTACGATTTCGCCGAGGCGCAGGGGTTTGAGATCGACGGCATCACCCAGGAAGGCGGCGCAGGCCAGCTTGAGATCAACCTGCTGCACGGTGATCCGGTCAAACTGGCCGACGAGGTGTTTTACTTTAAACGGCTGATCCGCGAGGCGGCCCTGCGCCACGATTGTTATGCCACCTTTATGGCCAAACCCATCGAGGATGAGCCGGGATCGGCCATGCATATCCACCATTCGGTATTGGACAGCAAAACCGGCAAAAACATCTTTTCTGCCGAAGACGGGTCCGAAACCCCTGCTTTCATGCATTTCATTGCTGGTCTGCAAAACCACATGCCAGACGCGCTTGCGGTAATTGCGCCCTACGTGAACAGCTACCGCCGCTATGTCAAAGACCACGCCGCACCGATCAACCTCGAATGGGGCCGCGACAACCGCACCACGGGCATCCGTGTACCGCTTTCCGGCCCCGGCGCCCGGCGCGTCGAAAACCGCCTCGCTGGTATGGACTGCAACCCCTATCTGGGCATCGCCGCATCGCTGGCCTGCGGGTATCTGGGACTGACCGAGGGCAAAACCCCTGCCGAAGAATTCAAAGGCGACGCCTATGACGGCGACGGCGATATCCCTCAGGTTCTCGGCTCTGCCCTTGATTTGTTTGATGAGGCATCGGCCCTACACAGCGTTCTTGGCACCGAATTCGCCCGTGTCTATTCGATCGTGAAACGCGCCGAATATGACGAGTTTTTGCAGGTGATCTCCCCGTGGGAACGTGAACATTTGTTGATGAACGTCTGATCCCCGGCCCCCCAAGAGGTGACCCAAGTGAACCTGCTTTATGCCAATGACCGGCGCGGCCAGTACCCAGACAGCTGGTACGCCGCCACAGCCACACCCATGGACCGTTTTCCGACCCTGAAAGGGGCGCAAAAGGCCGACGTTTGTGTAATCGGCGGCGGCTATACCGGCCTATCGGCGGCACTGCATCTGGCGCAAGCCGGCCGCGACGTGATCTTGATCGACGCACAGCGCGTCGGCTTTGGCGCATCTGGGCGCAATGGCGGGCAGTTGGGCAGCGGCCAGAGGGTCGAGCAAGATGCGCTGGAAAAGATGCTGGGCGATCCGCACGCCGCCACCCTGTGGCAGATGGGCGAAGAGGCCAAAGATCTGGTCAAGTCCCTGATCAAAGAGCATAATATCGATTGCCACCTCAAGCCCGGCGTGGCCTGGACAGCCTCCGACAAAGGCGATCTGAACCACCTGCACGCCTATGCCGACCATCTGCAGTCCCGCTATGGCTATGACCAGATCGAAACACTGGACCACGCGGCACTGCAATCGGTCTGCCCTTCACCGGACTACGTGGGCGGCGTGCTCGACATGGGAGCAGCGCATCTGCACCCCCTCAATTATGCGCTGGGTCTGGCCAAGGCCGCCGCCGCTGCGGGTGTGCGTATCTTTGAAACCAGCCCCGCCCACCACATCAGCGAAGGTTCCAAAACCACCGTGCAAACCGACGCGGGCCGGATCGAGGCCGACCACGTGATCCTTGCCTGCAACGGCTATCTTGGCGGGCTGAACCGCAAAGTGGCGGCGCGGGTGATGCCGATCAACAATTTCATCGCCGCGACTGCCCCCTTGGGGGAGGGCATCAAAGACGTGCTGCCCCGCGATGTTGCCGTGGCCGACAGCCGCTTTGTGGTCAACTATTTCCGTCTGTCCCACGATGGCAGATTGCTGTTTGGCGGCGGCGAAAGCTACGGCTACCGTTTCCCCACCGATATCGCCGCCAAAGTCCGCAAACCCATGACCGAGATATTTCCACATCTCAAGGACGCCCCCATAGACTACGCTTGGGGCGGCACCCTTGGTATCACCATGAAACGCCTGCCCTATGTGGCGCGTGTGGCCTCGAACATTCTCTCTGCCTCTGGCTATTCCGGCCACGGCGTCGGCACCGCAACCCACGCAGGCGCATTGATGGCCCGCGCGGTTCAAGGGGACAGCGACGGTTTTGACACAATGGCCGCGATCCCGACCCGCCCCTTCCCCGGTGGCGCGGCCCTGCGCAACCCGCTACTGGTCCTCGCGATGAGCTGGTATTCCCTGCGCGACCGGCTGGGCATCTGAGCAACCCGTTACAAGAGTTTCACACCGCCACTATTGCTTGGCTCTTGGTCTGTTCTGGCATTTGTTTTACAAATTCGAAAACAACAATTCGGATTCTTGAAATATGCCTTTGCCCGACCTGCACCAAGCCGAAGCCATCCCAACAGCCGCTCAAGACGATCTGAACCGGATTTTGCAAAACGGCGACCTGTTCCGCTATACTGCCGCTTCGGACGCGCCGGTCACCCTGTTGGAACAGGATTTTGCCCGGATGATGGGCAGCGCCTACGCACTTGCAGTCTCCTCCTGCTCTGCGGCGCTGTTTTTGTCGCTTAAGGCACTGAACCTGCCTGCACAGGCCCGCGTCTTGATCCCCGGCTTTACCTTCGCTGCCGTCCCCTCCGCAGTGCTGCACGCGGGGTGCCGCCCGGTGCTATGCGAGGTCGCGAATAATTACCGTATCAACATCAATGACTTTGCCGAAAAACTGCCCTCCGTTCAGGCGGTGATCATCAGCCACATGCGCGGTCACACATCGGATATGGATGCCATCCTGCGCCTGTGCGCTGCTGCGGATATCCCCGTGATCGAAGACGCCGCACATTCCCTTGGCACGCTCTGGCACGGTCAGAAAATCGGCACTTTGGGCAAAATCGGCTGCTTCTCCTTCCAGTCTTACAAAATGATCAACGCAGGCGAAGGCGGCATCCTGATCACCGATGATGCAGATCTGGTCGCGCAGGCCATCATCATGTCCGGTGCTTATGAACACAATTGGAAGAAACACACCGCGCTGCAATCCAGCTTTGCCCGCTGGCAAAACAAACTGCCGCTCTACAATCTGCGCATGTCGAACCTCGCCGCGACCGTCATCCGCCCGCAGCTGGCCGAATTGCCCCGCCGCACCGCAAATGGTCTGCGCAACCACGATCATGTCGCCGAACACCTGTCCCGCGCGCCCCAGATCGAAGTGCCCGCGCCACTGCCCCCCGAAACACGGGCGCCCGATTCCATTCAGTTTAATCTCACCGGAATGACAGACAATGAAGTTGCGCGGTTCGCCCAAACCGCCGCCGATATGGGGGTCAAGGTTCAGGTCTTCGGCATGTCAGACGACAATGCCCGCGCGTTCTGGAACTGGCAGTTCATCCCCGACCTGCCCGACCTGCCGCAAACCCGCGACATGCTCATGCGTGCCTGCGACGTGCGCCTGCCGGTTCAACTGACCCTTGATCAACTGGATGCGGTCTGTGCGGTGCTGCTCAAGGCACTGGATCTCGCAACCCAAGAGGCGGCCGCCTGACCCCTGCTTCATTTGGCAAGAAAAACTCAATCCCGCAGCCGCATAAGTCGCCGCCGGTGAAAAGGCGGGCTCAGATCAAGGCATATCCCAAAAATCATGCCGCGCGGCACCGCCGCGCGACCTTTGGATCACTTCAACTTTGACAATTTGTCCTGAAGTTCGGCCAGCTGCTTTTTGATCGCATCCAGATCTTCACCCTGATCCGATGCATCCGCCTTGGCCGCCGGTGCCGCATCCGGCGCGGTGCTGCCACCCCAACCACCGGTCATGGCTTTCATAAAAGCCTGCTGCTGCGCTTGCATAACTTCGAGGCCGGGCATTTTTGCCATCGGGTTCATCGACGACATATTTTCCATCACCCGCGCCTGTCCGTCGCGCAGCATATCAAAAGACGTCTGCAAGAACTGCGGCACCACCGACACATCGCCAGACATATAGCTGCGCACCAGATCATTGAGCACCTCAACCGGCAAAACAGATTCGCCCCGGCTTTCGTGTTCTGCAATGATTTGAAGCAGATACTGCCGCGTCAGGTCATCGCCCGACTTCAAATCGACGATCTGCACCTCGCGCCCATCACGGATAAATCCCGCAATATCTTCAAGCGTCACATAGTCGCTGGTTTCGGTATTATAAAGCCGCCGAGACGCATAGCGCTTGATAAGCAATGGCTTGGGTTTATCCGCCACGGTTGGTCCTCCCCGTTTACGTGCTGCATTGCAGCTTATGGGAGTGCTGCACAAAAAGAAAGGGCGGGCTCAATGAGCCCGCCCTGCCCTCACACCCTAAGGGGAGGAAGTGATGTGAGGTCTAGTCCGTCTTACTTCGCTGTGGCTTTTTTCGCCGCGGCCTGAACGTCGTTGGACGCTTTTTTAACGGCTGCTGTGGCGTCTTCCTGCATGTCTTTGCCGGCGGCCATCATCAGCTCAACTGTGTCCATCTGGACTTTCTTGGCGATCTCGGCGAAGGCTGCCATGTGCTCGGCCGCTGTTTCAGCAGAAGCAGACGCGAAATCGGTCATGGCTTTTGCGTAGTCGGCTGGCTCTGCTTTGGCTTTGGACATATCGGCCATTTTTGCCAGTGTGTCTTTTGTCCACTTGCTGGAAATCTCGGAGGATTTCTCAACAGCTGTCAGGGCAACGCCGGACAGTTTTTCATTCAGTGTCGCAGATGTTTTGAATGCGTCTTCCATCGCGGCTGTATCCACTGGGAAAGAACCCATTACGTCTTTGAACATTGCGGTCATGTCTGGTGTCTTAGTCATTTCAAGTATCCTTAAGCTCTGGTTTGTGCTTGGCGGATGCCCCGCCTTTCTGCGTCTGCTAAAGGATATAGATGCTGCAGTGCGGCATTTCAAGTATTTTTTCTGCACTGCAGCATAAATTCAGATGCAACTCAAAATATCCATCGAAATCAAAGCTTTGCCTTTTTCGCGACGTATTCACCGGGCGCGTCTGAGACAATGACATGCCCGTCATCACCGGGAAAACGGGCGGGAATCATCTTGCCCGACCGCTTTTTCAGCCACTTTTCCCAACGGGGCCACCAAGATCCCTCATGGAATTTCGCGCCTTCAAGCCAATCGGTATGATCCAGACCCAGATCATCATTGGTATAGTGACCATACTTCTTTTTGGATGGCGGGTTTACGATCCCGGCGATGTGTCCGGACTGCGTCATGATAAAGGTCTTGTTGTCCGACCCCATCTTTTGCACGCCGCGATAGCTGTCTTTCCACGGCGCGATATGATCGGTCTCGCAGGCAATTGCGCACAGCGGCACGTCAATATCGCCAAGCTCCAGATGGTGACCCATCAGATCAAAGCCACCATCGGCCAGCTCATTGCGCTGGCACAAACCCCGCAGATATTGCATCGCCATCTTGGCCGGCAGATTTGCGCCATCCCCGTTCCAATAGAGCAGATCAAAGGCGGGTGGCGTTTCCCCCATCATATAGCTTTTGACTGCTGGCCCGTAGACCAGATCATTGGACCGCAGGAATGAAAACGTCCGCGCCATGATCACCGAGGGCAGCACACCTTTGTCCGCGGTCTCTGCCTCGATCCCGTCAATAAAATCGTCGGTGAGGAACGGTTGAAACTCGCCCTGATCGGAAAAATCGGTCAGCGCAGTAAAGAATGTTGCAGACTTGATCGAAGTATCACCGCGCTGTTTCAGGAGAGACATCGTCAAAGACAGCGTGGTGCCCGCAATACAATAGCCAACGGCATTGACCTGTTTTTGCCCGGTGATCTTCTTGGCCTCGGCAATCGCGGCCAGATAGCCATCCTCGACATAATCTTCCATGCCGATATCGCGATAGGCCGCATCGGGGTTGACCCAAGACACCATAAACAGCGTGTACCCTTGATCGACGACCCATTTCACCAATGAGTTCTGCGCCTTGAGGTCCAGAATATAGAATTTGTTGATCCATGGCGGGAACACGACCAGCGGCGTGGCATGGACCTCTTCGGTGCTAGGAGTGTATTGGATCAACTCAAACATCTTGTTGCGGAACACAACCTTGCCCGGCGTGGTGGCAATGTTTCGGCCCAACTCAAACGCCTTTTCATCTGCAAGCCGCACGATCAGTTCCCCGTCATTGGCCTCCAGATCCGAGATCAGGTTTTCCAGGCCCTTGATCAGGCTCTCGCCCTCGGTCTCGACCGCGCGTTCCAATGCGTCTGGGTTGGTCGCCAAAAAATTGGTCGGGCTCATCATGTCGATGATCTGGCGGCTGAAATAGGACAGCCGCTGTTTCTCGCGCGGCTCCATGTCGCTCATATCTTCGACGGCCTGCGACAAAGCTTCGGAATTGATCAGGTACTGTTGTTTGACGAAATTGAAGTAAGGATGTGTCTCCCACAGCGGATTGGCAAAGCGCCGGTCGCTTCCTGTCTTGTCTTCGGGTGCGACAAATGAGCCCTTCGCCAGCGCCTGTTGCGCCTCCATGAAGTGGGTCACGGTCTTGGCCCAATAGCCCATCTGATGTTCCATCAGTTTGGCCGGGTTTTGCACCGCTTCGGCCATATATGACTGCGCAGCCTTGGAAAAAAGCTCTTGATTCGGGCCATCGAGAGATTGTTGATGGGTTTTGCGATGGGTCATGACCTCGGTCAAACGCCCCGTCAGCTCCTCAACTTTCTTTAAATTCTCGGCCATCCGCGACAACGAAGCCTCAGTTGGCGTGCCCTCTTCCGTGGTTTCAGTTGTCATCTTAACCTTTTGCT
>Ga0316204_10005948_pt1 | contig 19436 bp, 22 predicted proteins | sample 6monrhotite_MG_2_FD_205661 | JGI IMG/M metagenome (GOLD analysis project Ga0316204, IMG submission 205661) | Microbial mat bacterial communities from mineral coupon in-situ incubated in ocean water Damariscotta River, Maine, United States -... | ecosystem: Environmental > Aquatic > Marine >...
AGTTCGCGCTGGATCACTCGATAATTGGGTGAGCGGTCTTTGTCTTTGAGCGACTCCGTGCAAAAGGATATCGCATAATCACTCTCGCTGAGCTGCTCGGCAAAGCTGCGAATATTACGTGATGTGATATTATCTTCAATATCCAATAGGGCTTGGATACCTGCTAAACGCAGCTGTGAGCGTAGGCATTTTAAAAAGGGTTGTACCCAATACTCTTGCACTTGATTTTCTGGGGTTGGCCAGGCATAACTGATAAAGCATTGCGGTGCTTTGTCATCGAAAGTAAAAACACCGGAAAGATCTTGCAGGAGTTTTTCCAATGCATCTCGTTCAGCATCATTCTCTTCAATCAGGCTTTGTTCGGCATGGAAACCATGCGTTTGCCATTGGACATTAGCTCGCTCAGCAGAATCTGGTGTTGCAATACGATGGTTAATGTCTTTCTCTAGTAACGTAAAACTGCGTTCAATCACCGATATGATTGCAGTAATACGCGAACGGTCTTGTGTGTAAGGCGGTCTGTTGAGCGTTTGCAAAATAGTACGTATTTGTTGCAGCTGATCTTTGATGTTCCCACGATATAATTCTTCATCAGCTGGGTTACGATTGATGTCAGCCACACTCCGATTCACAGTACTAACATGAACGGCCAGATCATCCATCAAGCGGTCAAAGGCTTGATGCTCAAGAGGCGTGATCGGCAGCATCGTACCAGCGCGTTTTAAGCGCGTAATGTCTAAAGTGATGGCAACCAGTGGTGGGGCTGTGAGTAAAACCTGTGCTGGAACACCTGCGCCCAACACTCCTCCTAATGTTGTTGATCTTTGGGCAGAACTAGCAACAGGCGCGCCGGCGGCAGCTGCAACAGCACCACCGTGATTTGATAATGATTCACTGGCTCGCATAAAGTTTCTCCTAGTAGACAATACAAATAAATTAGCTTCATATGATCGAAAACGATTTTTTTTATTCAAAATCATCAGAATTAAGCTATAAATACATTGTGGAATGAATTGCTCGATCTGGTTTCTAAAATCTTACATTGAGCGGTTATTCGTATGCACAGCTGCATAGATCTCAATAACAAATGGAAGACACTATTTCTTTTATCTCAGCTACTCTGGTGACTGATAAGTACAAGAGTAAATAACCTGACCTTGATGTCGATCGATAATATCTCCCGAGCTTCCTGAGCTCATACTATCAACAGCAAGATGCATATTCGCTAACAGAGAATCTAATTCTTTTTCATCCGCTGACATCTGTTGTTCAAGACGACCGTGATAATACAAATTAGCAACGAACTGTTTTTCTCTTGACATCCTTATCTTCTCCCAGCTTGTCTGATTTTCAGCGATCAATGGTAATTGATGGGAGTGATCTTAGGGTGTGCCTTGGAATAAGATAGAAGAAAAAAACTGCACACTGTGTAAGCAATAAGCCATTAATTGGTTTTTTTTGGTAAAACTACTAGAAAAAACTTGGAAAATACTCAGGTTTTATCGTGCTGCGTATACAGCCTACGTTAATTCAGCAAACAGGCTTGATATCTTGGCGCTTTAAACCAATAACACTTATTGGCTTTTATTGGGTTTTTGCCTTCCATTAAAATAATGGCTTTTTGATCGGACAATTGCATCAGCGCATCAGGCTGCATCAACGCTCGCGATTGAAAATGAAAGCTCTCACTACGAGAGCCGGGATGATCACCGTGTCCTGTGCTGACGGAACTGGATGATACTTTCACGGTTCTTGTCCCACAGCATTTTGAAAAAAATTCTGCATCATCCAAATCATTTAAGGCAAACGCGATCTTCACTTTGCTATTTAAAAATCCTTTGGCATCCTCTTTTCCATAGCTTGTAATAATCTGACCTAAATATTGCACGATAATAATGGGACGCAGATGATAACTGCGCAGAAATGACAGCCCGTCTTTGAGTTGATTAATCCGTGTCATGTTGCCAAACTCATCCATCAACGCCAGTACACCATAAGGTTCATCCGCCGTTGGGGCCTCTGCGGATAAGGTATTGATCATTTGTGCCCAAAACAACGTTAATATCGGACTTAAGCGCTCCTTATCTGCATCGGGAATTTGCACATAAATACTGATTTTTTCTCGCCTTAAATGCCTAAAATCAAAATCATTGCCGCAGGTTGCATAGCTCACCAAAGGATCATTAAAAAGCCCCATGCGTGAATGAAAATCCTTTAAGATATTCTTTTGTGTTTTTTTATCAGCATCTAAAATGGCGTAGGCATTTTGTTTTAAGGGTTTTGAGAATAGCGATTGATTTTTTTCTACTTCAGCAAGGAGCCAGGCAAAAAATTCTTGTTGTTTGGATAAATCATGGATTTCAGATAAGGTGGCACTGTGTTGTGTTTCCAACAAATACAGCGATAAGGTTAAAAAGATTTCTCGCGAAGATTGATACCAAAAACCATCCCCGAGTTTTGTGGCAGGAATTAAGGTCTCTGCGATTAATTGTAAATCACGAATCCGCAAATCAGGGTGATCGCTGACGTAATAGAAAGGATTGTAGCGGGCTGTATTTTTATCGATATTGGCAGGTGCCCATAAAAAACACGTATTATTCAATTTCGTTTGTCTATGTTGAGCGGTTAATCGATACAGCTCACCTTTTAAATCATTAAATACCCCAGAGCCCGGCCATTCTAATAAATTGGGGATCGCAATCGCTGTGGTCTTACCACCGCCTGTCGGCGCAACAACCAACACACCCTCAAATCCAGGTAGTCGTAAGGGCTTACCCATCGCTTTGCCGATGACAATACCGGCTTCTGAAAATAAACCTGCGCGTTGTATCTCAAAGGAATTGGCAAAGTGGGCGTGACCAAAGATTTTTTCAGCTTTGCTTGTTGCAGAAAAAAGTTTGCTGATCAGCGCGATTAAAAGGAGTGAATAACCACCCAAAACACTCAAGAGACAATGTTGATAGGCCACGCTAGCCGTCGGTAAGTCACGAAGTAATCTGTACACCATCCAGGGCATGGGAGTAATATCGATCCCCTCCCAGAGGCTAAATACATAAATACCGAGCGCACTGAATGCTATCCATGCAAACCAAAGCACCAAAATATACTGCGCAATTGCCCGTTTCACACCACCTTGAAACCAAAGTATAAATGACATCATGGGAATTAATATCACAATAAACGCCATCAAAACAGGAATAACAAACCCATAATCTAGTACTAGGATAAAACTCCAGGGGGTTGCCGGGTTATCAAGTCCCAATAACTTGAGTAACAAGACATTCATACACTGCAAACCGATCAAGCTGATCATCAATAAAAAAATCAATCGGACAAATTTGTTTTGTTTCAAATGATAGAAGCTCAAACGCAAATTAAGCATTGTGTTGCACGCCTGCATATTTATAATAGATAGACTGAAGCTCCCGCCCAGTCGGTGTCTTACCCAGCTGAATAATGACATCCACCACTTCGTTAATTTCACGCAAGATGTCCTGGTCGGACATCGATGGGACATTGTTTTGTTTATACAATTGTGTCATTCGCATCAAAGCAACACGTGGGTTGTTGGCATGAATGGAGGTGAGTGAACCTTCATGACCAGTGGAGCAAGCCCCTAAAAAATCTAAGACCTCTTTGCCACGAATTTCCCCCACAATGATGCGATCGGGTCTGAGTCTTAAGCAGCATTGCACCAAGTCTTGCATCGAGATTCTCCCTAACCCTTGATCACCCTTGCTCGCTAAAAGACGAACTTGATTCGGATGCGGAATATCAATTTCTCTGGCATCTTCTAATAATAAAATGCGCTCAGTCATAGGAATTTCCCGAAGACACGCATTTAAAAATGTAGTCTTGCCACTGGATGTTCCGCCTGAAATCACGATATTTTTTTTAAGCGCAATCGCCCGTTTGATAAAATCAGACCATGCTTTTTTTTGATAAAGGGCAATCAGGTGTTTTTCATCATCACACAGCTGAGAAACAGCGTTTGCCTGGATATCATAACTTTTTACGTGACTGTAAAAATCCGATTGATCATAATCCTCTAAGTTAGAATGTCGTAACACTTTTCTGCGAATTGATAAGGTGTGATATTCGGCTGTGGGTGGCAGAACGATTTGTACCCGCGAGCCATCTTTGAGACTGGCGGATAATAAAGGGGTTTTTTGACTGATGGTTTGCTGGTTTTCATTGGCAATCAATTGAAATAACAGACTGATGGTACGCGCATTGAAATCAGGCACATCAAAACGCGTCATACGCCCTGCTTTTTCAACATAAATTTCTCCCGGTTTATTCACTAGAATTTCTGAAACCGCCGTATCTTGTAACCAAGGGGCAATCGGTGCTAATAAGCCTTCTGAACTCGGTGCAAAATTTCCCATAGCAACTTCTCACTGGATCAATGATGGCAAAGGCGCTGGTAATGCAACCCACCCCTTGAGCACATGATAAAAACTGATATCGTGCGCCACAAATACATGTATCTTAGTGCCTTGATGAATATGCAAGGTCGGCTTTAACGCTGCTGTGCCTTGCAAGGATTGCTGTGCCGATTGTTGAAATGATTGGGCAACTCCCGTGCGATAGCTAGCAGCTGAGTTATCATGATCACCAGCACCGACACTGGCAGTCCCTGCACCGATCAGTGATAAGAGCGCTGCTTGTGAAAACCGTGCTAAGAAATGGGTATCCACAGTATCTGCGCCCTGCCCCGCCCGTCCGAGTGGATCGGTTCCGGGACTATGCAATGGCACAGCAATACCGCTGGGGAGCATAATGCGTTGCCAAATAATCATGACACGATTTTGCCCTTGCACAAGTGCGGATGCATACTGTCCGATTAAGCGACTACCCGCTGGTATGATAAGACGCTCATGCGTGTAAGCGTAAACAGGACGAGAAACCACCGCTCTTACCATGCCGGGTAAATCTGAATTAATGGCGGTTTCTAAGACCGCTTGGATGATAGTACCTTGTGCAATCGTTTCATCAGGATGTGGTAATGGCTTGGCCTCAACCGTGGTTGTTGCTGTGTTCGCATTGGCAAATTGTGCATTCGCACCTGGATCTGCGAGTATCGCTTGTTGCATCTCTTGTGGTGTGTTTGCACCCATTTTTGAAAATGGATTAGCATACATACTCGTGGGTGCATTCTGCCTAGCCAAATACGCTTTTGAAGGCTTGCTTTTAATTTCTGAATATTGAAAGGTTTTATAGCGTTGCCCAACCGTTACAGTTTCGCTGTTTTGTTCATCGTCCAAACCACTTAAATGCGCTAAATTGGCACGCAGCGAAGCACGATAATCCGTGTCTTCAATGGCGTGCATCGTTTTTTTAGGGATTACCGTATTAGAATGATATGAGAGTATCAGTACAAAAATAACGGCAACTAGTCCACCGAGCAGCCAATAGAGGTGAGCATGATATTTAACACTTTTTTTAGAAACCTTTGACCAAGATGACGCGCTGTGCACGGCATCCAATGGTATTTCTGGTTTGGAATTCTTTGTTTCTATACAAGTCGATGTTTGTTCTGGCGTTTCCATTAGCTTTTCCTGCGTGCATTTAATTGTTGAATCAAACGATTATTAAAAACACTCGCCACATGATATCGACCCGAACGCAAGGTAAACTGTGGTGCTACTTGTTGTACGATGAGGTACTGCCCACGCCGTTGATAGTTCACCACAGACTCTTTACCCTCTACATTATCTACCGCAAAAATGGCGGGGATGGGTTGTCCCCTTTGCAGCTGCATATAGGTAAAACGCCCATCATCAAATATATGCAAGGGCATAATAGATGCTGCCCCATGAAAACTATAATCCCAGTGATAATGATTCGGGTTTTGGTGCGCATTTAAGATAGCGCGCTTTTGTACTTGGTTATAACGCATATTAGCTAACATGGCTTTGCGTGCTTGCTCTGGATAGATAAAATGAATTGCATACGTGCTGCTATCATGAGTTTTTAGGGCAGGCTCTTGACTGTCTAATTGAAAATAATACGTATGTCGATTCGTAACAATCGTCATATTGGTTTTTGAACCGACAATCGTGGGTTTTAAAAACAGCATATTTGGTAAGCCTTTTTGTACGCTCACAATCCACGCATCTAAATCGCCATTTTGGATATTTTCAATCACCTCATTATATCCAAAGACAATTTGCGTCGTCGTGAAGGTACTGGCCTTCACAGGGACGACATTATTGGCTTGGTAAGCGACCACTTTAATGCGAGCATCTGTAGCTAGTGCACGGGGTAGTTCAACCGCTAAGCTGCTTTGCGTAAAAATTAAAAATACAACCATGACAGAAATAAATAAACTCAACAAAGTAAGCTGACCTATACGATTCGTTTTTAAATTATTGTTCATGCATTAGATCCTCTGTTTTTTTCAACATTGCGTTGCGACAAGGTATAGCGCGTTACCGTAAAACCATTCCAATCACGCCAGCGATCCATTGGGTCACGGGGAGTGCCCCGATAATCCCAGGAAATGAGTGCAGTAAAGGCCTTTGATTTTTCAGGCGCGGCGTTTTTAAAATGATCGGTGGTTGTTAAATTAATTTGTGCTAGGTTATGATGCACACGCTGGGAAGCCGGTTGGTCTTTATTGAAAATTTTTGAATCTAAAAAAACGACACTATCGATATGGACCGACCGCCATCCTTTCGTGCCTAGCACATGTATGGGTGCCGATTCATTATCACTCGATTGTGCCTGCATATACTGCTTAGCGACGCTTACATCCGACATTAAGTGAATCAGTGCATATTGCGTGCCATACGATGTCGCATCATAACTTTCTCGATTAAAAACATAGCGCACTAAATCACTTTCCACCGCAGCTTGATTACTGGGTGCATAGGGTTGCTGGGTCGGTTCAATAGAAACACGACCATCTGTATAATGATGTATGAGTAACGGATCCAAATGCTGCATTGGGATCAGTCCATCAATCGCAATCGTTAAAAGCAGTGCTAAACACATCGCCATAAAAAAAGCGATTTTATAGCGATTTCTTGAAAGAATCGCCTGCGTATATAGATCATCCGACCAGCTGCGTGCTCTCACAAAATAGTTTTTATCCGATGATGTTGTCAATGCATCAGTTTCTGGCGGATGATCGGATGGAATAACACATTTTGTTTTTTTATCTTCTTTTTTAAATATTGTATTGAAATGAAATTTGCCGAATTGAGACTGCATCCATAAACAGATTTTTTTTAACGAACAAGCGATCTTTTGCCAAGTATTCTTCATAACACCTCACTGTGTATGTGATTTCATTAAATTCTGACGAATGGCTTGCATTGCAGTACCGTCATTTGATCTTTGAGCTTGTTCGCTACTGCTAATCAGCGTTTTTACTGAACGCAACCCCCTCATGGGTATTTTCAGTGTGCTCATGCTACTGCCCACAGCACCACCAATCGCACCTGCTAATAACAAAGAGCCAGAGGTCGTTGTGATTGTGCCACCAATCGCTTGCGCTAATTGTGCTGCTTTTAAGATAATCCCCACACCCATAAAACCGACAATCATGATGGGCACAAAACCCACCAAAGAGAGATTCGCTGCATGAGCGACATAGGTACCCGCAATCGCCCATTGCGCAATCGATAAAGCGAGTGCGAGCATGCTTGAGACAAAAATCATTAAAAGACCAAAACCCACACAAGCCCCTAACCAACGATCAAAGAAGGGATGAGTGGGCTTAAATACCGTAAACCCAATAAAGAGCGGTGCTACCGCAAACAAGACGGCCAACATAATTTTAGCTAAGACCAATTCAAACACTGCAACGAGTATCAACGCATACCCAAAACCCCAAATCAACATCGCCGTAAAACAGGGGCCCATGTTATGCCAAGACCCTTGATCCCAAACCCAGGCGCCAATCTTTGAAAACTCAATCAAAACAGATTGCATCGCGCCATTAATGCCAGTCCCTGCTAGATGCGGCATCGGCACCGGTGTCGCATCAATTAGCACATCCCCAATTTGTCCAGCACCCTGGTTAATCAAATCAATCACCCAATGACTAAACCAACCCCAATGCATCGCCGCCGTGTAAATCAACGCTAACTTAAGCGATGATTTCACAAAATTTCCCATCGATAATTTGACCCAGCCTTGTGTAATCGACAGCCCCATCAAGACAATGTATAAAACCATGGCGAGCCCCAGCGGGACTCTTAAGTAGTGCGCTAAGGCCTGGTAGGCATGGAATACATACTGATGTAATAAAACATCCAGCTCTGTAAAAAGCCTTTCAATAATGCTCATGTAGCTGGGTATGGCCATGTGTTTTTCCTATGATCTTAGACAGCAATTTTTATACGGCATCAAAGAGGGCCGCTTGATAACTCACTTGTACTGACTGATAGACACCCCGATCTGTTAAATCAGCTAAAGTCATTTCTTTGAAATGCTGTGTTGTTTTTGCGTAGCGCAACATCGCTTGATAAAGGGATTTGCAGAGCGTTTTACCCGCTTTACCGGCCATACAGGCGCCGTAATACTGACCACCTGATCCATCAAATAATGACAATTGCTTCTCTGCAAACACAGAGGCTTTTAATAAAAATTGCCCCGCCACTTTGGGTCTGACAGTTTCTAATGGATTGGGATGACTTGAACAGGCCACCAATAAAACACAGCTTCCTATCATCAATCCCCCGACTTTTACACACACTTTTATAGACATATCACACGCTCCTTTATTTAAAAAATTATTGATGGGTGTCCCAACTATTCACGGGGACTTTCGAACAGCTTGCTCCAAAATGCGGACAAGGTGCATTCAACTGATCGCTTGCACATCCACCTAATGCCGCTAAACCAATAAAGAGTGTTAGTGCTAAAACACATTTTTTCATGACGCTCTCCTACTTATTCGGTAATCGATTAAATTTGGCGCTGGCCGCTTTTTCTGCTAGGGAATCCGCATTACTTTGTGCAAACTGCTGATTTAATATCACCTGCATTTTGAGTTCTTGTGTTTGGATATAAGCGATTTCCGTGATCAATCGGGTATTTAAATCCAACGCCGCTTTGCTATTGGGCGTTTGATCAATCTTTTGTGATAAGGCATGAATATTTGTCAAATGGGTTTTGATCGTATTAAAGGCATACGTGGCATTGACCATGGCCGCACGATTGACTTGCACATCTCGTGCATAGGTTTTCGCTTGGTATTGGCTGCTGCCTTTTTGATAATCTGATGTGGATAAATGTGGGTGATCTTGTTGATACGTTTTCAAGAGCTGTTGATAGCGTGCTGGATTGCCACCCGAGACACCGTGCAATGCATCACCCCATTGATCAGGCGACCACTGTCGGTTTTTTAAATCATGATCCGTATTTTTTAATTGCCCATAGCCATAATGCCCTTCAGCATCGTGCGTTAGCTCTTTGGTTTTATCCAGTTGTTGCTGTGCATTATGATAGGTCTGACGCAGTAAATCATATTGGCTCTTTAGTTGGTTGTAATTTTTTAATAAATTAGCAATCGCACCAAAGTCGACAACGGGTAACGTAGCCAAGCTACATACTGGCAACAGAGAAAGACATCCGATGCAAAAGATAAAAATTGTTTGTCGTTTATAATGCATCACTGTGCACACCGTTTTAAAAATAAGGGCAACCAAATAGCTGGGTCATCGCCCACCTCGGCTCGTAAGCAGTCGAGTAAATTCACCGTTGCCTGTGTGCCTGACATGATGTTTAAATACTCTTTTAAATGACTTAAATTAAGTTTTCCTAAAGCCGATTCATGGCCTTGTTTGTAAAGAAAAAGGCGAGACTGCGGTAAATTCTCCCGAATACACATAAACTCCGATTCTGTTAAATTGAACCCGTCGCAATAATGCGCAGCTTTGGCATGAGGATTCGCAAAATACAGGTTCGTTGCACAGTTATCTAAGATGGTATGACTAATCGGTGATGCGACCACACTGTGGGGTGATTGTGTCGCAAATACCAAATGGCAATTTAGTTTTCGAAGTGTGGGTAACCATTGTTTTAATTTATTTTGCCAATAGGCATTATCTAAATACTGCCACGCTTCATCTAAAAAAACAGACACCAACGGTCCACCTTACGTGAGGGTTTCTTCCAAGCGATGAAAAAGGTACATCGTCACTGCGGCTAATACATTAGGCGGTTCATGATCCAAAAAATGCGTCATATCAAAACCCATTTTGGTCTGCATGGACAGCGCATCCTTGTCATGATCAAACAAATACGCATATTCACCATCAGCACGTGTGTTATCGCCTTTAAGCCAGCGTTTTAAACGGGTCCAACGGGGAAAATCTATGGGGAGCATCTTTGTCGCATGACTGAGGTTACGGTGCTCTGGCGCTAATTGATCGTAAGCATAATCCACACAGTGACTGAGTTGATCAACTACCCCTTCATCAACATCACCCTCTTCTTCTTTTTTAACCAGCTGTACTAACCAGATTTTACAAAAGGCACGATTGCTTGGGGTGTCGGCTAATTGCAACGGATTAAAACAAATGTCACGCGCATGATTCGGAGAGAGCACACAGTAATATCCCCCACTGGCGCGAATATAAATCTCAGCACCGCGATTGCGATCAAACAAGAAACTCTGACCGCCGTACCGATTCAGTTGTGCATCCAAAAAACACATCGCCACCGTTTTACCAGAGCCATTCCCCCCAATGATTGTCGTATGTCCGGGTGCGGGATTATCTTTGGGGCCTTTGGCATGTAAGTTAAACCACAAAGGTGTCCTAGCTGGCGTTTCAATCAAGGTGAGTGCACCACCCAGATGATTCCCGTCTTTAAATCCCGTGCGGTAATTATGTAAAGGGAAAAAATCCACAAAATTCTGTGAGCTGATCAAACTGGATCTGGCGATGTATTTAACGTTCGTCGGCACTTGCGCCCAAAAAGCCGCTTCTTGTCCCAAGATCTCTCGCACAGCAACGATGCCAGCATTCATATAACAAGTGATGCTCTTAGCCACCTGTTGTTCTAAATGTGCGATAGAATCACTGAGTAGCATGAGGGTATTGTGATGATACCCCATCACCATCTGATCGCTGGCTAACAAATCACGTGCAACTGAGAGTGCATCAATCTGACTGGTCGCAGGATCATCCGCATGCTGCATCTTATGCGTGTGTCTATCGATGTTCTTATCAGCTTGTGCTTTGCTTTCAATAAAAAAGCTATTCGTACTGATAAATTCACAATCCAGTTGTAATAAAGGATCCAACATAATGCTCGCACTCTCAGGGCCATAGCGTTTGACTGTGACCAGTGCGCCAAAGCGCCTATCCTCTGATTGTGCGCCTTGAAACTGGATATAATCGCCAAAGAAGATTCGTTTAGCACTCAAGTATTGGGCAATATTCCCCTGCGGGTAATAGGCATGTGCTTTTTTCGTTTTTTTAAAACTTGAATCGATGGGTGCATGCGATGCCATAGATTGCAATCGCAATGCTTGTCCACCATTTAAAAACAAGCTGAGATAGGATAATAACGCACTGTGCCCTAAATTCTGATCTGCTGCTCCCAATAATTGGGGTTTGAATGCAGATAGTGATGTCAGCAGTTGGCTGACCGCTTGATTTAATTGCGCGATATCCGCATCCCGCCGAGCACGGCGCGCCGCTTTGATATAATGACCCTGTGCTTTTTTGAAGGCCTGCGTTAGCCACCCTGTTTTACCAGTCGTTAATCCTTTGTAAATGACGACCAGATAAAGATCGTTGCGATACATCGCACTGTTTTGGAATTGCTGCATATAGGCTCTATTCACTTTCCTTGCAAAGTCATTGTTAAATGTCCCACCTAAATCCGTGCTTTCTTTTTTACGATGCAGCGTCCCTATCACACCAAAACGCGCATCAAGAGCGCTCAACGCACGATGCCAGGTATGCTGGTCGTGGTTAATCGTATCCGTTTTTTCCGTATCAAAGGGCACACCCATACATTTGATCACAGAAAATAAGGCACCATTATGCGATTCTAGTATCGTCGGTGTATTAAAATGCGTGATTGGCACGTGTTTAGAAACACCGATCTCTTGGTGTGCAATTTTGATGGACGGATCAATACGGTGCATAGCTTTGACAACCCCATATTTTTTTATTCGGGACGTTTAAGCAATCCCATTTTTTAAACAGCAATCGAAAAATATTGTGATCAATCGCACAAGCAATAACGCCCATCACATGTAGTGGAATATCAATCAATAAATACAACGGGTTCGAGAGTAAGATAAATCCACACAATGCGATCATGATAGTCATCCCCAAATAATCCATCGTAACCCCGAGCATCATCGGAGGTCGTGTTAATCCAACAAACACGGGATGAACCAATAAAGCAGCTTCTTTTTCCATCGTCATACTATGTCCCAAGGCCCATCTTTTGGGCGATAAAAGAGGCGCTAAAGACGATGCCTATGCCAATCACAATCGCCACGGCTCTTTCCTTGGGTATTTTACCGAGCGCCAAGGTCCCATAGCCCACCCCAATAATCGCGACCACAAACATCAAACGTGCCGGTGTCGAGGTTAAAATACCAATCAAACCGCTCAATACACTCGTTAGCATATTGTCTGTGCTGCTAGCCAAAGCTAAGGTGGGTGAGAGCCATAATGTGAATGCAAGACAGCGTATTCGGGTAATTCGGGTATAAAACATAGCAGCTTGATACCAGATGCTACGCATGTTTTTTTTATGAAAAAAACAAACTATGCGAGATATTGCATAACAGGCACGCTTAGCATGTGTTAAAAATAAAACCTTTTTAAAAAATTGCATCCAGATAACGATGCATACCCTAGCTTGCTGAATCATCCTCTTCCCCTTTTTTGAGTGCCTGAATTTTTTTATCAATGGCTTCGATTTTTGTTTGATGCGATCGTATTTGCGAATAAAAATCAGAAATACCATCAGACTGACCACGTTGCTCCATTTGCTCAATAAGCCAAGCAAGATGACGCTGGTCATCTATCAGCTCTTTACGGGCCTGTATTAAACTCTGCAAGGCCATAAGATCTTCATGGATTTTTTCCTGTACCCATTGGCTAGGTGGTGCCCACTGCCCTGTGCGAATATGTTTTTGGATCGTATTGAGCTTTTTAAAAAAATCTTGGCCTGCTTTCGTATACGCCTCGGGATCAAGGAGTGCTTGTGACAATAGCGATACCCATTCATCTTGTGTTTTGCCTGGATCAAACTCGACTAATCCAGCAGCAACTTGATTGACATAGGTCTGTTGGAACGCACAAAGCGTTTCGCCGATCAATCCATCCGTTGGCGCGATTATTTTTTCACTAACAGCAACATTGCCATTGATGTTTGATTTCTGCGCTTCCTCTATTGCTGCTGTTATTATTTTGTTAGGTTTATATTTATTATTCTTATTATTTATTAGGGTCCGGTTTTCCAGAACTTCTTTTTCCAGATCTTGGTTATCCAGATCCTGAAAATCAGGATCTGGTCCACTCCCCGCATCCTGATCTTTAGAAAGTGGCTCTTCGGGTATTTCAAACACATGGTATTCAGCACACACGAAATTTCCTGATGCATTACGCACGCGTATGTGTTGTACATAGCCAAACTGTCGCAATTCTTTCAAAGTGGAATAAATAGCATGCTTGCCATCTGAAAAATGCTGGATCAACTCTTTAACGCGAATTTCCCAATTTGGCGGCAAACCCAATAAATACGCTAACAATCCTTTGGATTTGAGGGATAAACGACGATCATTCAAAAACGTTTTATCTAGAATGACGTAAGGATTATTTTTTTTCTTGACCTTAATGATTGGCATAAAACCCCTATAGTGCAAGTGTGATTGTTTTTTTTAATAACGTAGAACTTGAATCGATTTTCAAAAAATCATATTGATATGATTGAATAACAGATGCTGCATTATGGTATGCAGCCCATTTTTACTGTCAATACAGTAGTTGAACACTTTGAGGTCTTTAAGAAATGGGCAACAAAAAACGGTGTTTTTAAAAAGATATTTTAACGCAAGGTTTGATCATAAAACTCAAGAATTTTGCTTTAAAAACAGCATTTTTTTGATTATGGAAGACAGATAATCAATAATGATCATTAAAATAATAGAATGATCGGTGTGTCCCTGAATAAAAAATTATTACATGATTACCCTAACGTAAAAAATGCCTATTTTTAAAATAAAAAACTTGTGGTACGCTATCAACCCCATCATTGATTGTAAGGATTAATAAAATGCGTTTTTTTAATGGTATTTTTAAAGAAAAAGAACAAGAACAACTGGCACCTGAGGCTGAAGTACCCGTTATCGAGCCATTAAGTACCGCACAATACAGCATCTCTAGTGATCCTGCCTTATTCAAAATGCAACCCATTACACTGAACCCGCAATTGTTTGAAACTCAACTAACACTGGAGCAAAATACAGAATATGAGATACCCGCAAACGCAGCGCTATGCTGTACTGTTGAGCAAGTTCCAATACGTGCGCCAGATCAATTTTTGATACAAACTCCGTTTGATCAGACAGTCACACACGTACAACCTGGTGAAAAAGGGTTTGTTCTTCGCATGTGATGAGTATCGATATTTGAGTACCACTGTCCAGGTACGTGTCCTTTTATAGTGAGTCATGCAAAAAAAAAGATCACTTCGTCATTTTATCTTTACAAATAAATCTTTGATGATCACATCACAAATAAAAAACAGGCATACCGATAATTTTTAAAAATAAGAAAGCCCAATAGCGTTGACATTTTCTCACACTCTTTAACAACTTATTGTCTATCAAAAAAATTAAATCTACGCTAGTCTATAAACAGTGATACGTTTTATAGGAGCAGACTTAAAAATGTCTAGAAATGCACATCAACCGCGACAACAGTATTATCTCGACCCCTTTTCTAAACCCATTAAAGCCACAGATAATAGCCTTGATCGATATAGGCCTAAAAAAACATGTATAATGATCAAGGAGATGAGGGATATCGCGTACATCGAGCCAACTTCGACGCTACTGATCGATGGTCATAGTGGCAATAATCTTGATCTTCTTGTCAATGCCTATTCCAGCCCCACCGAAAAACTATCCGGTGTTGCTCTTGCTATAAAACTTCAAAACTATTTACCAAAAAATCATATTAAAATTCGACTCCTTGCCTGTCATGGCGGCTCTGCCTTGGCTAAAAGTTTGGCGACCTGGTTAGGAAATATGGGATATGCAAATATTGCTGTCGGTGGATATATGTCAACGATTTGGACGGGCGAAACACACAGAGCACTGATTGATGATGGTAAAGAAGGCGGACCATGGGAGAATTTCACGGGCAGTGGTGCGGTACAATGGTACAATGCCAAGGGCAATCGCATTTCAAAACCCAATGTTGAGAGTGATGTTCATTTGTATAACCCTGCTTTCCCAACTTGTTATTAAAGAATAAAAACCCAGACTTTATTTATAGTCAGCTGCTGTAATATATCAAATCAGAAGTGCACCATTACCTAGCTAAGGAAGGTAGTTCAATAAGGCTTTTTTAACAAGCTCGGTAATACTACTGTCTTCGTCTAATGCTGCTTGCTTAATTTTTTTGTAAAAAGATTTAGAAATATTCACATTCATTCTTACCGTCTCATCAGCCTTGATTTGCCTTGATGATGGGATCTTATTTTTTGAATTCTTTTTTGTAGGTGGCACAAGAAAATCCTAATTAGGGTGTATAGATATGGTAAATATTTGGGAATGATACTTTACTTATATGAGTAAGTAAAATAAACTGTTGCTATTACTCTAAAGAGTAATCAAGCATGGCAGGTGGGTGCACGAACACCCCTCTGCCACTGACCACAACCAATCCTACAGGAGATTGACTATGGCTAACCGTAGTGTAAACGAATACCACCAACCAATAAACAACCCTTGCCTATCAGACGTTTTACTCAAGTTAGAAGCGTTATCACACATCACGTTAACGCAAGATTTTTTAAAGACCCCCACCTTTATTCAACATGATTACTTTTGGGTGATGAACGAACTGATTGCTACGGCCAGAACCCTCAGTGAATATAATGACTTTTGAATATGCAATACCGTATTAAAATGTGAAAAACATCGAAGGTTAAACTTGGGGTGTACAAAATGGTGGAAGTGACTTTTAATCCCCTTCGTATGCCCTACAGTGCACGGTATTTTAAGATAAAAAAATGTGTGATAAGTTAGTTAGCTAACAGAGGTAAGATACAATGCAGCTGATCACCGATATATTCCATCAAAAATCCGATACTCTCTTTACCTATTTGAAAAATGGCGGCGATCCTAACCGATGTGAGGATGCATTAGGTGTCACTCTATTGCATCATGCGGTCTATGCTAAGAACTACGCAGCGCTAGAAATGCTGATTTTTTGGGGTGCCAACCCATACCTACCAGAAAAGATTTTTAATATGACCCCATATGATCTTGCCATCGATATTGCCTGGATACCAGGCATAACACTCTTCACAAGTAATAGAAACGCAACCAAGCATTAGTGCATTAAAACCCGTACTCAGGTAGTAAATCGAAAAAATATGATCTGCCAATCCTCCAGAAGCTGCAATAATACAACAATGTCAGTTGCTTAAAATCATCGAATTGTACGCACGACTAGTCGACCCATTCATGAACTCTAATTGTTGATGGCTTCCCTAAGTAATCATTACACGTATATTGACATTCAGGATAGTATTCACAACCCCAAAATACCCCTTTTTTCCCGTGTTTTTTTATGAGGCGCCCCTTTTTACAAATATTACAGAGATAGACTGTTTGTGATGACTTCTTAGATTGAACATCACCGAGATTTTTTAACTGCGCAGTATCAACGACATAATCACAGTCAGGATAACCACAACATCGACGAATGGATCGACCACGAATAAAGTATAAGTAGGTTGATAACCCACACTGTGGGCATTTTATCGGCTTCCCCATTTACGCTGTCCTTGAAAAATGATTAACTTTTTAATTAAGTTGGGAAACTATCTGCGAGGGAGCGAATTATAAGGAATGACGGCAACAACTCTCAATGGATAATGTCTCACAAGCTTATCAGAAAATGTATATTTAAATAGCCTCTGAAAAAGAGGAACATGCTCAACACGACGGTCTCTGAGGATACAAAGGGATCAGGATGATGAAGACAACCTCTCACGACTTAGGATGATGCTGGTGGCCGTCGTTCCCTCCGAGGGATCGTGTGATATGCAACCTATTGCATGATATTCAAATTTCTAATCCCTTTTCTCTGTAGCAGCAATGCTTTGAGAATCCATATGTGCGTCATCCTTTATCTAAAAGGATATTGGTGATGAAAATAAAATTGCTTTCTGGAATTTGCGTTTTTTGTTTGTTGGAATTTCTGTGTGTTGCTGTGATCTTTTCCTGCTCTATCGAGATGCGTCATATGATGCCTCAGGACGTGAAGGGTACGTCACCCGTTTTTATCACTCAGTAAGTTGGAGGTGAAATGAAGTGATGTAGATTTTCAAAAAAACTTTTAAGCTGAGTTTCATTTTGTGGTTTAGAAATGACTACCAAAAACTATCAGGGTGACGACCGCTTTTACAAGACCATAAACTAATTTAAAATACATACAGAAGCTATTAAGTATGAAGCTTTACATTTTATTTGATCGAGAAATTCAAATGTATCTAGTCGACTTTTAAAAAATGAATCTTGGCCTACTTTTTTATGAAATATTTGGATTAGGGAAATTACGTTTTTTGCCACAACAAAAATTTTGACAAAACCAATGTAGAAGCCTGTAAACTGTCAGATCAAGCTACTACATTACAATTTGATTGTACTCACCCGGACAACCCGGACACCTTGAATGTCCGGGTTGTCCGGGTTAATGTCCTGGTTCCAACAAAAACCATTTAGTTCTTGGTCCAAGTTGTCCCTCATTATCTACATAACCCTTCTTTTTTAAGGCTTGAAGATCTCGACGCAGCGTCCTATCTGTAATATCTTCCCCTAAACCATCAAGGATTTCCTTAGGGGAAAATCTTTTATTTTTTAGCAGGTTAACGATTTTCACTTGCCATGGGCTCAATTCACCCCTAGCACTTTTACCCTTACCCTCTTCAGTAACAACACCTCCTACCTTAAACCTCGTATCTCGTTCAAATGTAATACTAAAAAAAGCATTACTCTCTATAGCGGGTTGTGCAAGCTCGGCGTCGGCCATGAGCTCCATAATGCGACGAATTCCACTACCGATTCTTTCAGCCTTGTCAATTCTTGAAAACATATCCGCTATTGTTTCGTTACGTCGTATTGATATTTGCGTGAGTACGTTAACACTAACACCTGGCGGCAAGCCGCCTGGATTTTTAATCACAACTCGATCTTCATGCACTTCAACCATAAGACTGGTTCCTTGAATTGAATAATCGCGGTGAATGACCGCGTTAACAATAGCTTCTCTTAATACTTCTAATGGAATTTCACAAATATCATATCGGTTGACACCCTTTATTTCACTGCGAACATTTAGATGCTTTCTAAGAAAAGCCATTGCTTCATGAAATTGCGTAATCAAATCATTTTGAACATCAACACGGTCATAAATATGTACACCTTTTGTACCTTTAAAGGCAACCAAGATCATTTCACACTGCAGAATAAGATGCCTTGGATTCTCAGCAAAAAATAATACTCCTGCATTATTTATTTTATTATCATTGGCTAGGCGTAGACTATTAAGCAATTTCTTTGGCTCAAATCTATCTAGTGTGATCTTGGTTTCAGTTAAAAATCTTTTGATCTTCGATGAAAAAATATCCTCCCAAGAAGCATCCTTATTTACCTGCTCTTCAAACCTTGGTTTGCTGATTGAAGATTCAAACAACAATTTAAGTTCTTTTTGATTCATCTTTTGTGTGGCAGCATCCAAACGACGAAAATGTCCAGCAGAACAGCTATGAGGTTTATCATCACTTTCATCAATCGTAATAATCACTACTTGGTCAATCTGCTCAATGCTTTTTAACGAAACAGCTGGTTCACAATTCCTTGCTAGGCTATTTATTTTAGCCTTAAGATCGTTAGTTAATTTTTCGCCAACAATTTTTCCTGAATCATCAACACCAAGAAAGATACGCCCTCCGTGGGTATTAGCTAGGGCCACCATATCCTTATCAAACTTACTAGAAAAACTTTCTTTGAACTCAATGATCAAGCCCTCACCTTCTTTCAACAGCAGTTGTAGTTCATCTATATTCACAATTAATTAACCTAGCTCTTATAAATAGCAACAGTATCTCGTCTGATATATGCTACATCTCTACCTCATCTGGATATGTAAAATGTATAACCACTTTACCCGGTTTTGTCGCAATCTCAAAAAAGTTTGTGATTTAGACAAAAA
>Ga0316204_10005949_pt1 | contig 19434 bp, 15 predicted proteins | sample 6monrhotite_MG_2_FD_205661 | JGI IMG/M metagenome (GOLD analysis project Ga0316204, IMG submission 205661) | Microbial mat bacterial communities from mineral coupon in-situ incubated in ocean water Damariscotta River, Maine, United States -... | ecosystem: Environmental > Aquatic > Marine >...
AGCGGTTCCGTAGCCCCGAGCGTTCGGTCCGGCGGACCTGGGCCCGGTGGGCATGGAGCCGGTGGGGATTGGACCGGGCGGGGGTGGGCTGCCGCAGGGATCGTGAGGCTCAGCGTGAGGCCGGCTGCCGCATGGATCGTGGGGCTCACTGGGAGCGCGGCTGCCGCATGGATCGTGATCGTTAGTGCGGGATTTCAGCCACTTTGACGGATTCGCGGCTGCCAACCAGCGTTGTCTCTAAAGGGGAACCTGCGCTTCCCCTCTCAGGCAAGTTCTCCTCGTCGCAAGCTCCTCGTCGTCGCCTTGCCTCCCGGTCGGAGCCGCTCCGGAGGAGGACCCCTGTGCAGTGACTCTCGGGTCGTCTGGCAAGCCCACTTGGGTTTGCATCCGTTGCGAAACCTGGCCGGTTTTACAGCGTGGGATGGCAGCAGAACAACACCTGGGCTCCGTCGAAAACCGTCCACGTGTTCGCAAGGTCTTGCCTCCTGATGTCGCCTTGCGGCGAGGCATCTGACGTCGCAACACCCTCTCGCGTGAGACGCTGGGACGTCGCGTTCCTCAAAGGGGCCTCTTCGCAGTTGGCGCGCGCCGTGCGGCGCGTGCAAGCCGCTGGAGTCGCTGTGAAGCAGCCGCTCTGGAAGAGGAGAGGAGAGGAGGAAGGTGGGGGGTCACAGGGGGCTCTATGAGTTGCGCGCTCAGCTCAGCAGGGCGCGCAGATCCTCTCGATCAATCCCCCGCACGAACTCCGCCTCATCCCCGATAGCCGCGCTCGCGAGCTGCCGCTTACGCGCCTGCAGCGCAAGGATCTTCTCCTCCACCGTCCCCTCACTCACGAGCTTCACCGAGATCACCGGCCGGGACTGCCCGATCCGATGCGCCCGGTCCGTCGCCTGATCCTCCACCGCCGGGTTCCACCACGGATCCGTATGAAAGACATAATCCGCGGCGGTCAGGTTGAGCCCCGTGCCGCCCGCCTTGAGCGAGATCAAGAACACCGGCGGCCCATCCTCCGCCTGGAACCGGTCCACCAGCCCCTGCCGATCCCGGGTCGACCCATCCAACCGCAAGTGCTCAAAACCAGCAGCCCGCAGCTCAACCTGAATCAAGTCCAGGAACCCGGTCCACTGCGAGAACACCAGCGCCTTGTGCCCCTCGGCGATGACCCGATCCAGCTCCTCCATCAGCACCGTCAGCTTCCCCGAGTCAGCCTCGGCGCTCTCCGGCGCCCGGCCCGGCAGCAGCGCCGCGTGACACGCCCCCTGGCGGAGCCGCAGCAGGTACTCCAGCACCTCCAGCGTGCGCTTGGCCCCGAGCGCCTCCATCACCTTCGCCTGACTCGCCGCCCGCACCAGCTCAATGCCGCGCTTCTGAGCGACCGTGAGCTGGCAGTACCGCACCACGTCCGTACGAGGCGGCAGATCCTTCGCGACGTCCTGCTTCAGCCGCCGCAACACAAACGGCTTGATGCGGGCCCGGAGCGCGCGGGCCGCGGCCAGATCCCCCGCCTCGGCCGGGCGGGCATAGCGCTCCCGGAAGCCAGCGCGGGTTCCGAGGAAGCCGGGCATCAAGAAGTGGAGCTGACTGAACAGCTCGTCCAGCCGGTTCTCCACGGGCGTACCCGTCAGCGACAGCCTGTGCTCGCTCTTCAACCCGAACACCGCGCGGGCCGTCTGGGAGTCCGGGTTCTTGATCGCCTGGGCCTCATCGAGCACCACATACCGCCAGTCCACCGCGCTCAGCGCGGGGTCCAGACGGACGATGGCGTAGGAGGTCACGATGATGTCGGCGGTCTTGTCCAGCTTGCGGCTGGGGCCGTGGTAGAGGCAGCACCTCAGCCGCGGCATGAAGCGGGCGGCCTCGCTCACCCAGTTGCGCAGCACCGAGGTGGGCGCCACCACGAGCGACGGCCCCTCCACGCTGCCCAGCGCGCACAGCGCCTGGAGGGTCTTTCCGAGGCCCATGTCGTCGGCCAGGATGCCCGAGAGGCCCGCGCTCCGCAGGAAGGCGAGCCAGTCCGCGCCGTCCTTCTGGTAGCCGCGCAGCGTCGCCTGGAGCCCCTCCGGCAGCGGCACCGCGGGCACCCCCTCGAAGCCATCCACCAGCGGCCGCAGGTGCGAGAGATCCGGCGGCGACGCGCCGAGGTCGTCGGCCACCGCCGCGGCGGGCCCGGCGGCGTGGGACGGCAGCGCGCCGTCCGCGTCAGCGGACTGGAGCAGGTCGAGGATGGCGTGACCGTGCCGGGTGAGCAGATCCACCGGCAGCGGCGCGAAGCCCCCGTCGGTGAGCTGCACCAGGGAGCGCCCCTCCTGCCACGCGGCGGCGATCTCGGAGGCGCTCGCCTCCGAGCGCACCCGCATCCCGAGGCCGCCGCCCTCGCCGCCCTCGTAGCGCTCCAGGCGAACCCGGACGGGCTGCTCGCGCACCCGCCACCGGCCGGGCTCTCCGGCCACATCGCCGGGGAAGACCGGGAGCCGGGTTCGCACGAAGTCCAGCGCCGCGGGGCCGTCGAGCCGGAGCTTGCGACCCACCGGGAGCTGAATGGCCTCGTCGACCTTGCGCCGCAGCGCCACCTCGGCTGAGCGATCCCGCACCGGGATCACCCGGCCGATCTGCACCAGCCGATCCTGCTGCACCCGCGCCGTGGGCGGGTCGCCGTAGACGATGGACGCCTCGATCTCCAGGCCCTCCTCCACCGGCGTGAGCGTCAGCAGCGCCCGCGGCGGCGACGCCTCGGCGGCGGGCAGGCGGTCGGACTTGATCTTCACCGTGACGCCGTGGCGCAGGCGGGGCAGGAAGTCACCGACGAGGCGCCCCACCTCATCGGGGCCGAAGATCACCCCCCGGATGAGGCCGCTGCGCTGGTTGGGCGAGAGGCCGCCGTTGTCAGCGGGCCTGAGCGTCTGCCCCACCCGCATCACGCCGCCCCGGAAGGACTCGCTCACCCCGGCGGGCCGGTGCAGGGTGACCCGCCAGCCGTCGCCGTGATCCTTCACCAGCGCCACCGGCGGCACGGTCTCGCCGGACACCTTCACCGGCTCATCGTCCAGGGTCACCGCGCTGCCGGCGCCCTCCAGCGCCTCCAGGATGCGCCTCCAGGCCGCCGCCGGCAGGTTGCGCTCGCCCATCGTGAGCGTCGCGTCGATGCGCTGATCCGCCTCCGTGAGCGCGACCCCCGTGCTCTGCAGGGGGCCCTTGAGCGGCTCGGCGTCGCCGTATCGCACGACCTCCCGCCCCAGCGCGAGCCCGCCCTCGACCCGCCGGATGGCGTAGCGCAGGGTGGGCAGGCTCTTGGGTTTGGGGAGGGGCTTTCCAGCCTTCAGGGCGCGGCTGAGCGCGATCACCGCCGCCGCCGCGTGGGCGCAGGCCTCCCGGTCGCAGTCGCAGGTCCAGTCCTCATCCCCGGGCCACAGGTACACCTTGGGGGCCACCGTCGCGCCGGGCACGGCCACCGACAGCACCACCTCATCGTCGGTGGATCGCTCGCCCACTACCCGCCCGTCCCGGGCCAGCTTTACGCCAGCGGACCACACGCGATCGCCTGCCGCTTCGCGGATCGCCATCATCAGAGGTTGCAGATCCATGGTGGTCGGGGCTATCGCAAGTCTCGCGCCCTCGCCATTCAGGAGCCGCTGTGATCCCGACCCCGTCCCAGGCCGAGGGCCTCCAAGCCCTCGCCGCCGCCCTCGACGACGCCACCCACGACCAGCGCGTAGACTGGCTCAGGAGCCTGAACAAGAAGGAGCTGATCCGACTGTACGCGCTGGCTGAGGGCACCGAGATGACCGTGGAGCAGCTCCGCGATGAGGCCGGCGAAGTGGTCATCCACTACGGCAAGAACTCGCTGCCGGCCTTCACGCACTTCCAGAAGCGCATGATGTTCACGGGCGAGCGCATCCAGGGCTACAACGAGCAGACCTTCCGCTGGTTCACCGGCCCCGGTCACTTCCTCGCGCGCCCCTCGGACGACGTCCCCGGTGAGCTGTGGCTGGACTACACCTGGGTGCCCGACGCGGCCCCCTCGGAGTTCCCGCCCCCCAAGGACAACATGTCCGGCACCTCCCGCCTGGTCTACGGCGGCATGATCGACATCCTCCGCCGGGTCACCGACAACGTCACCATCGGCGCGGCCATCCGCGGCGGCAAGATGTCTGGCGATTACTTCGGGCTCTGCCGACCGTAAGACAGAATACCGGTTAGAATGCGGCATATGCTCGCGCTCCTCCTCGCCCCCGCCCTGGCGGCTGGCCCCTGCGGCCAGGGGGTGCCCTGCGTCGAGGATCTACAGGCCGTTACGCGGACAGCCCCCGCCCGGACGCGCCCCTCCCCCGCGCAGGATCGCGCCCGACTGGAGCAGGCCTTCGAGGCGATCCTCCAGGAGATGGATGACAGAGGCTTCCGCTATCCCCGAGACGCCTTCCTGGGGCGCACGGGCTTCGCGGCGACCATCAACAACTTCCTGAGCGACAGCACCGGCTGGGGCTTCAAGGAGGACTACAAGGTCTGCTACGAGCAGGTCGAGTACATGAACCAGCGCCTCCGGGAGCTGCTACCGGACCTCGCCGAGCGCTACGACTTCACCATGATGGACAACCAGAGCGCTCGGGAGGGGCACGGATGGATCCCCGGGCATTACTGGGGCTCGGCGGTCCCAAAGGCCGGCGGCCCCGGCGTCAGCTACGATCCCCGCGCGGGGCACTTCGGCGGCGACAACGTGCAGTACGCCGATGTCCTGCCCTGGCTGAACTTCAGCAATTAGTTCCCCGGGAATAGCGATCGATGTCCGGAGCGAATACCGTGTGAGCGCTGCTGCTTACGGAGGGTAGATGAGCCGGATTCAGGAATTCCTTGATGTGCTGAACACCCCCACCCACACGGTGCAGGGCGCGCACCCGCAGGACGCGCTGCTGCTGTCGGTGATGGTCCACGTGGCGTTCGCCGACGGTCAGGTCGAGGAGAACGAGTTTGCCCTCCTGGGGCGCCTCGCCCCCGAGAAGGATCCCAGCGAGCTCATGTTCTGGATCGCCGAGGAGGCCCACAAGCCGCTCGACACCGCCGCCCTGGCCGCGGCCTTCCCCAGCCCCGAGGACCGCGAGCGCCTGCTGACCTTCGCCGGGCACATGGCCTGGGGCGACAACCACCTGGAAGCCTCCGAGGTCCAGCTCATCGCGAGCCTCGCCAGAGCCCTGGGCGTCGAGCCTTGAGGCTCCCGGGGTGACGCGGCGCTGGAGCCCGTAGGAGGGCTCACCACCACAGATGTTCAGCGTTGCGCTTTATTATAGATAAATATATCCAGATATCGTAAATGAAACCTTCAGGTCTGCTCTTGAGCGCTCCACACAACCACCAACCGCTCACCGGGGGCACGGCCGTCTGGGTGTTCATGTGCGTCGAGGTGGTGACCTTCGGGCTCTTCCTCCTCGGACACGCCTGGGGCTGGCGCGCGAACCCCGAGGTCTTCGCCGAGTCCCAGGCGCTCCTCCACCCGACGTCGGCCGTGCGCGGCACGATCCTCCTCCTGCTGGCGAGCGGCGCGGCCTACCACGGCGTGCTCTCCAACGCGGCGCGTCGGGCGGACAGGACCGCCCTGTGGCTCGCGGTCGCGGGGGCGCTGGGGGCGCTGTTCTGCGTCAACAAGATCATCGAGTACCTGGATCCGGCCCTCGCCGACGTGACCCTCTCCACCAATCAGTTCTGGTTCACCTACCAGTTCCTCACCGGGCTCCACCTCCTGCACGTCCTCGGCGGCGTCATCATCTTCCTGGAGCTCGCCCGCCGGGCGCTCCGCGGTGACTACGGACCGGAGAGCGCGCTCGCGGTCGAGGCCGGCGCGACCTACTGGCACCTCGTCGACGTTATCTGGGTGCTCCTCTTCCCCATCCTGTACCTCATGCACCCATGAAACGAAGCCACCTCGCCACCGTCGCCACCCTCCTCCTGGTGCTCCTCACGCTGGTGAGCTGGCAGCTCATCGAGCGCGAAGCGAGCGCGAGCGCCCTCGCGGTCAACGCCGCGCTGAAGCTCGCCGTCATCGGAGGGGTCTTCCTGGAGCTCGATCGCTCCCGGCGGATCTGGGCCGCCCTCGCGGCCCTCATCGGGATCGGCATCCTCGGCGGCGCGGTGCTCCTCATGGGCGCGTGATGACGAGGCCCTGATGACCCTCCTCTCGAGCGAGGGGTTCCGCCCCTTCTTCCTCCTCGCCGGCCTCGCCGCGGCGCTGCTCATCCCCCTCTGGCTGGTGGCCCTCGCCGGCCACGCCCCGCCGGGCATCGATCTCTACTGGCACGCCCACGAGATGGTCTTCGGCTACATCTCCGCCGTCCTGGGTGGGTTCTTCCTCACGGCCGTCCCCAAGTGGACGCGCAGCGAGACCATCGCGGGGCTCCCGCTCATGGGGCTCGTCGGGCTCTGGCTGCTCGGTCGGGTCGCGCGGGCGCTGCTGCCCGGCCCCGCGGCGGCCATCGACGCGCTCTTCCTGCTGGCGCTGGCGCTGGCTATCGGCGTGCCGATCGTCCGGGCGCGCTCGACGCGCAACGCCTTGTTCCCCCTGCTCCTGCTGGCCATGGGCGCCGCCGATATCGTGGGGCACTTCGCCCCCGAGCTGCTCCTGCCGCTGACCCGGGCCGCCGCGCTGTCCGCGCTGGCCATCGTGGTGATCTTCGGCGGCCGCATCACCCCGCTGTTCACGCGCAACGCGCTGGGTGATCCCGACGCCATCCGCCCGCGAGGCTGGATCGACGACGCGGCCATCACCGCCGTGCTCATGCTCATCCCCCTCGCGCTGGTCCCGGTCTCTGGCTGGCTGACGGCCGCGGTCGCCGGCGCCGGGGCGGCGCTGAACCTCCTGCGCATGCGGGGCTGGGCGTCCCTGCGCACGCTCGGGGAGCCGCTCCTCTGGATCCTGCACGCGGGCTACCTCTGGGTCGCCCTCGCCCTCGCCGCCTGGGCCGTCTCCGCGGTCCAGCCCGGGCTGGTGCCGCCGTCCGCAGCCCTGCACGCGCTCACGGTCGGCTGCCTGGGCACCTTCACCCTGGGCATGATGTCGCGGGTGTCGCTGGGCCACACCGGGCGCACGCTGACCGCCGCGCCGCTGGTGACTGCTGCCTACGTCGCCGTGCTGCTGGCAGGCCTCATCCGCCCGCTCGCCGCCGTCGCGCCGTGGGCCCTGCACGCCTCCGGTGCTCTCTGGGCCGCCGCCTTCGTCCTCTTCCTCCTGGTCTACATCCCGATCCTCACCCGCCCGCGGGTCAAGAAGGGCTGAGCCAGGCCGCCGCCGCCCGCACCCCGACCACCAGATCGGCCGCCAGTCGAGCTCGCGTGGGGCACGGCGCCATCGAGGTGATCTCGTCCCGCCAGCGCAGATCCTCGTAGAGCACCCTGAGCTTCTGACAGGCAGCGAACTCCGCCCGCAGCGCCGCGGCCGGAGCCGCGTCCGCCCAGCATGGCGAGCAGCGCGGCCCGCAGCTTGTGCCCCCGGTAGTCCCGCAGCCCCTCGAAGCGGTCCTCCTCCCCCTCCGAGCGCCGCTGGAGCCGCCCCAGCACACCGGCGGCGGCGGCCCAGGGCGCCGTGTCGGGCAGCGCCTCCAGCAGCGTCGCCTGGAAGTCGGCGCGCAGCAGCCAGCCGCGCTCGGGATCGGACGCCATCGCCGGCGGCAGCGCGTCGCCCGCGATGGGCGCCAGCGCCTGCAGCACGCGGGCCTCCGAGGGCTCGGGGGCACCGTCCGCCTTGAACCAGACCCGCCGCCCGTCCGCCGCCTCGACGCGCAGCACCAGCGACCGCGCCGACGCCCGCAGCCTGTCGACAGACGCCGGCCGCGCGCCCAGCTGGCGGCTGAGCCAGGGCATCACCTCCCCCTCGACGTAGCCGCGCTCCAGCCAGGGTCGCGGCGCCGGCGAGTCCAGCAAGCCCCGGCAGTCCTCCGCCAGCGCGGCCCCCAGGGCCTCTGGAGCCACCCACCGCAGCGTCGGGGGGAGCGCCGAAGGCACCCCTGAAGACGACGGCGCCGCCTCGATGACATCCGAGGCGGGAACCCCGTCTGACGCAGGCGTCTCGCGGAGGTGCCGCACAAAGCGCAGCCCCCAGCCGGGGAAGCCGCGCGTCATCGCCGCCTCCGCCGCTTCGATCTCGATGGACAGCGGCGTCCCCGTCGACAGCGCGACCGGCGCGCGCGGCAGCGCCAGCCCGCCAGAGCGCGTCGGCCGCGCGCAGATCAGCGCCCCGGGCCCGCGGCGGTCTCGAATCAAGAGGGTGATGGAGCGCGACATTCTTCCAGTGTACCCCGCGCGGGCGTCCCTGCGTTCAGCACGAACGCGGGCTGCGTCAGCCGGCAACGCAGCCCCTGACGCATTGAAGCCATCTCACTGTTTTTACATCAGTCGAGCCGATGGCCCGGGCCTTGCTTTGAGAGAGGGTGTCCTCGCCCGGAGCCACCATGTCCGCCGTCATCGCTCGCGTCCCTTCGCGTCAGGGGCAGCCCGAACTGGAAGTCGTCGTCGCCACAACCCAGGCGGAACAGCGCGCGCTGTTCCGCCTCCGCTACGACATCTATGTCCGCAAGATGGGCCTGCTCGCGCTGGACCATGCCTTCGTCCAGGACGATCAGCTCGTCGATCCCTACGACGCCTGGTCCACCAACCTCCTGCTGCGGGCCAACGGCGTCCCCGCGGGCTCCATCCGCTTCACCGAGCGCCGCAACGGCCCGCTGGAGATCGACCAGTACACCGACGCCAGCGCCCGCTGCCCCGCCCCCATGGGCACCCTGGAGGTCACCCGCTTCATGGTGCGCCGCGACCTGCACACCGGCCGCGCCAGCCCGCTGCTCCTCTACGCCATGTGGAAGCTGCTCAGCCGCTCCACCAGCCACACCATCCTGGCCGCCGGAAAGCTCGGGAAGCTCGGCCAGTACTACAAGAACGTCTGCGCCGCGGGCCTGACGGTCGCCCCCACGCCCTTCGAGTACGGCCTGACCGGCTGCAAGTACGAGCTGCTCATCGCCAACATCGGCCGCCTGGGCAGCCCCCGCCGGCTGGTGTGGCGGGCCCACATCCAGGCCCTCGCGCTGATGACCTTCCAGCTCACCCCCATCGGCTCCCGCGTGGTCAAGCGCGGCACCCGCGGCCTGCCCACCGCCCAGTCTCCCCTGCTCTCAAGCTGATCCCGAGGTCCCCGTCATGAAGATCCTGCTCATCAACCCCCGCTTCCCCGAGAGCCTCTGGAGCTTCCAGTGGATCCTCGACGAGGTCCGCCCCAACCTGCGCGCGGTGAACCCGCCGCTGGGCCTCGCCACCCTGGCCGCCCTCTGCCCGGACGACTGGGAGATCGAGATCATCGACGAGAACGTCGAGCGCGTTCCCTTCGAGACCGACGCGGACATCGTGGGGGTGGCCGGGATGACCGTGCAGCACGACCGCCAGATGCAGCTCGTGGAGCACTTCCAGCGCCAGGGCTGCCTGACCATCGTGGGCGGCAGCTACGCGAGCCTCTGCCCTGAGGCGTTCGAGGGCAAGGTCGACGTCGTCGTCAGCGGCGAGGCCGAGTACATCTGGCCGCAGTTCTGCCGCGATCTGGCGCGGGGTGAGCACAAGCCGTACTACCGGGAGGACGGCACGGTCGAGCTCACCGACTCCCCCACCCCGCGCTTCGATCTGCTGAAGCTCGAGCGCTACCGCATGGCGACCCTGCAGTTCTCCCGGGGCTGCCCCTTCCAGTGCGAGTTCTGCGACATCATCGTGATGTTCGGCCGCAAGCCCAGAGTGAAGTCCCCGGAGCAGATCGGGCTGGAGCTCGACGCGCTCCGGGAGCGGGGGATGCGGGACGTCTTCTTCACGGACGACAACTTCATCGGCCACCGCCCCAAGGCCAAGGCGCTGCTCAGCTACCTGAAGGACTACCAGGCCCGCTACGGCTTCCCCTTCCGCTTCGGCACCGAGGCGTCCACGGACCTCGCGGCCCACGACGACCTGATGGCCGGGATGCGGGACTCCGGCTTCGACTGGGTGTTCCTCGGCATCGAGACGCCGGACGTAGACAGCCTCGCCGAGACGAAGAAGCACCAGAACACCCGCGACGACCTGCTGGACTGCGTGCACCGCATCTACAGCTTCGGCCTCGACATCATGGCCGGCTTCATCGTGGGCTTCGACAACGACACCGCCGACGCCTTCCGCGTCCAGAAGGAGTTCCTCCAGGCGTCGGGCATCCAGATGGCCAACGTCTCCATGCTCCAGGCGATGCCCAAGACCCCGCTCTACGAGCGGCTGGAGGCGACCGGCCGCCTGCGCGGCGACAGCGAGGGGCGCATCGATGTGCGGCTCTCCACCAACTTCGAGCCCATGCAGATGAGCTACGACGAGCTGGTGAGCGGCTACCGCGAGCTGTACCTGTCGCTGTACGACGACGACGCCATCGCCGCTCGCATCCAAGCCAAGAACGGCTCACTCCGTCGACCGAAGCGGGAGACAGAGGTCGAGGAGTCCTGGCTGGGCCCCGCGGCGCGTATCGCGCTCAAGGGGATCCTGGCCGGCGGGCCGGCGCGGGTGCGGGCGGCCCTGCGGGCGGCTGATCCATCGGCGGAGGGGATGGCGCAGTCGCTGGTGGACTGGGGCTTCGCGCTCAACGTGCGCAGCTACCTGGACCGGCACTTCCAGGTCGATGACGCCCAGGCGGCGGCGGCGCTGACGGCGCTGACGGCGGCGATGGCGAAGGCGGGCCGGGAGGGCAAGGTCAGCCTGGAGGTGGTCGAGCGCCCCGGGGCGACCCGGCGGGTGACGCTGACCGCGAAGAACGCGGACGGGCTGCGGGCGCTGGCCAGGGAGTCGGACCGGCTGCTGGCGCTCCTGAAGCACAGCCCGGTGGATCTGGCGATCGACCTGCGTGGGGTGCGCTCGCCCTACCGCTCGCTGAGCCGGATCCTGAAGAAGCTGCGGCCTTACGGCGCCCGGGTGTTCCTCGTGGCGGACGCGGCGGTGCTGGAGACGCCCGAGATGGAGATCTGGCGGTTCCGGTACGCGATGCCGCCGATGCCCGAGGGGGCGCGGCGTCTGCCGGCGCCGACGCCGACGGTAGAGGTCACGGGGGTCGCGGAGGCGCCCGGTGAGGTGGTGCTGCCGCGCCAGCCGGAGCGTCGGGAGGCAGCGGTCGCGCGCTCACTGTAGCGCCGCTCGCGGCCGCGCGATGGAGACCGGTTCACCCGGGAGGGGGCTCCATCGCGCACCCCGTACAAACAAGAGTTCCATGGTGTAACCTCAGTGATTGAGGTGCCATGGAATCCGACGCGAACACCTGGGCTCCATCCGACGGAGCTGATGGGGGTGACGACCTCAAGGGGCTGCTACCCGACCGCTACACCCCGCTCAGTTACCTCGCCGGCGGCGGCATGAGCGCGATCTGGCGGGTGCGTGACCGGCTGCTGGGGGGCACGGTCGCCATGAAGGTGAGCCTCCCCGGGCTCGCTGAAGATGCCTCTCTGCGGCGGCGGTTCCTGGATGAGGCGCGGCTGACCTCACAGCTGAACCACCCAGGCGTGATCTCGGTCCGCGACATGGGCGAGCTGTCGGATGGGCGGCTGTTCTTCACCATGGAGGAGGTCCAGGGTCGGGATCTGGAGGCGCTGTTGGCGGCGTACCACGCCGCGCCGGAGGGCTCAGGTTGGACGCTGCGACGGCTCCTGAGCCTGTTCCGGCGGGTCTGTGAGGCGGTAGCGTATGCACACAGCCGCGGCGTGCTGCACCGGGACCTGAAGCCAGCCAACCTGATGGTCGGCGGCTTCGGCGAGGTGCGCGTGATGGACTGGGGGCTGGCGCGATGGGTCGACGAGGACGATCCGGAGGGCGGCATCGATCTGGGCTCCCGCGACGGGGGAGGGACTCAGGCAGGCCAGGTGATGGGCACCCCCGCGTACATGCCGCCGGAGCAGGCCCGGGGGCAGATCCATCGGCTGGGCCCCGAGGCCGACATCTACGCGCTGGGGGCGGTGCTGTACACGCTGCTCTCCGGGCGGCGGCCCTACCCGGGCGGGGCCATGGAGGCGCTGCAGGCGCTGCTGGCGGGGCCGCCGACGCCGCTGGATCGGGCCGTGATTCCGCCCGCTCTGTGTGACATCTGTGAGCTGGCGATGGATCGGGATCCGATGGTCCGGCACCTGGACGCGGAGGCCCTCGCGGAGGACGTCGCCGCCTGGCTGGACGGCGAGAAGCGGCGGGAAGACGCGCTGGCGCTGGTGACGCGGGCCGACGCGCTGGTGCCGGAGATCCAGGCGCTGCGCGCGGAGGCAGACCAGCACCGGGGCGAAGCGAACGCGGTGCTGGAGCCGCTGAAGCCCTACGATCCGGTCGAGCAGAAGCTGCCGGGGTGGACGCTGGAAGACCGGGCCGCCGCGCGGGAGCGCGCGGCGCGGCTGAAGGAGCTGGAGTACATCCAGCAGCTTCGGGGCGCGCTGACCACCGAGCCGGAGCTGGTCGAGGCTCACGACCGGCTCGCGGATCACTACAAGGCGCGGCTGATGGAGGCGGAGCAGCGACGCGACGGAGACGCCGCGGCGGAGTTCGAGGTGCTGACCCGGACCCACGATCGGGGGCGACACACGGCGTGGCTCAAGGGTGACGGGGCGGTGACCCTGGTGACGGATCCTCCCGGCGCGGTCGTTGAGCTGTACGAATATGTGGAGAAGGACCGGCGACTGGTGGAGGAACCCAGGGGGATCCTCGGCGAGACGCCTCTGTACGAGGTCTCTCTGCCTCGGGGCAGCTATCTGCTGCTGCTCAAGGCCCCGGGCCGCGCGACGGTGCGCTACCCGGTGCTCATCGAGCGGGCCTCGCACTGGGACGGCGTCCCCCCCGACGAGACCAGCCCCTACCCTATCTATCTTCCGTCTCTTGATGAGTTTGGACAGAACGATTGTTATGTGCCCGCAGGTTGGTTCTGGAGCGGTGGTGATCCGGATGCACCGGACAGTTGGCCCCTTCAGCGTTGGTGGACAGCATCATTTGTTGTCCAGAAGCACCCTGTCACCAACTCCGATTACCTGGCTTTTCTAAACGCCCTGGTCGCTGAAGGCAGACCGGAAGAGGCACAACTTCATGCTCCTCGTGAGCCCGGTCAACAGGTCGCAGACGAACAATCAAACTACAATCAGAACAAAGAGGGATACTTCTACTTTTCCCCCGACTGGCGCGGCCGAGGCTCCCCGAACAGTCCGGTCACTCTTATCTCATGGTGGTCTGCCCACAGCTATGCAAGCTGGGCACAAGCCACAACCGGGAGAGACTGGCGCCTACTTCACGATCTGGAATGGGAGAAGGCCGCTCGAGGTGTTGATAGACGTCTGATGCCTTGGGGAGACTACTTGGAGCCCACATGGTCATGCAACGCCCGCAGCACATCACTCCCACAGTCCTGGCGTCCGATCCATGAATACAAGACCGATATCGGACCACTCAACTTGACTGGTACCGCGGGCAATGTCCGCACATGGTGTGAGAACCCCTACCTCCGGACCCCACCCACCCCTGCCCACCCCATAATTGTCCCAACCAAACACATCCCCGGTGACGACACGTTCATGATGGTGCGCGGGGGTGCATGGAACAGCAACCCGAGAGTGTGTCGCCTGGCGAGCCGGTATGCCAACCGACCGAAGGTACGTATGCGGCCGGTTGGCATCCGGTTGTGTTGGGACATCAGTCAGTTCGGTCAGCTACCATCAACTGCTTCATAAGCGGTTGTCTCGAGAGGACTGCCTTGAGTCTGAAGTACCAGCTTCTGGGTATAATTCTGCCCACCGATAGTGACCTCCTTGATGAGGTACGACCTCCTGTAATAGTATCGATACCACACCATTTCACCGTCACTCATGTAGTCCATAATGCCAACATTGGTGCTGGTATTGTTCACCAACGACACATAAAAGCGTGACGCCCCCGACGGTAGCTGTTCAATATTCTCTTTCGTCTGAGAGAATGACTGCCCCTCATCATTTACAACCACAGGATAGGATTCCCCAGTGGTCATTAGAGAGCCCATCGATCCCGGAGCAATGCTGAACCCGCCTTGAATCGCAGGAAGTTCTAATGTCATAATCCATACATAATGCCCACCATACTTCATGATGAAGCCTACATTGACGGATCCTGCAGATGGCTGCTGAACCATCAAAAACAACAGATTCTTAGTCACCGCGCCACCTGAACTCCAGCTAGCAGCCAGGGTAGTGTTGTTGTACGATGTCTGCTGATAGATCTTGAAGGTCGGGGCCACAACTGTATACGTCTCCCCCGTCACAATATTGTCCACCCAGAAAGCCGTGGCGCTGCTGTCATATGAAAGGTAGAACCCCCTGAAAATACCGTTACTGTCGTGGATGTCCCCGATAACGACTTCTGTCGTATCGCCGGACAGCTCGCGGCCTGGTATTGTGGGAGCATCAGTCAGCGTGTCGCCGTGTGTATTACGGAAGGCGAGCCAGTCCTGGCAGCCATCGGGGCCGCTGAGGTTGGGGGTCTGCTCAAAAGCCAGCGCGCTGGCCAGCCGCACCGAGCGCTCCACCAGCGTCGCGTAGCTGATGGGGTACTCCACCGACATCGTCGCCGCGTCCTGCGGCGGGTACCACCGCCGCATCAGCTCCGACACCGCCGTCGTCAGCACCCCGTGCACCACCCGATCGTGGTCCAGGTTCGTCTGCAGGCAGTACTCATACGCCTCCTGGTCCGCCTCCGACGCCGCCAGGATCACCACCTGCGACGACAGCGCGCCGTGCTGCGCCGCGTAGGTCTTCGAGAAGCTCGCCGCCGGCGGGTTCCGCGTCAGGCTCCGGCTGCTCGGCGTGGGCGCGCCGCCCGTCGAGGTGGCCGCGCCGCCGGCGTAGCAGGCGTCCAGCACGAAGGTCAGCCCCTTCTGCTCCCCGGGCCCGATGTACTCGAGGATCTCCGCGAAGCTGATGGCGTTGTCATAGCCCTCGCCGGCCTGCTGGACATCTGAGGGACAGAGCAGCAGGCTGGTCGCGTCGTGGGCGCCGTGGCCGGCGTAGAAGATGAGCCCCTCCGCCTCGCTGTCGCCGCGCACGGTGTTGATGATGGCCTTGAGCTCACGGACGATGGAGGCCTTGTTGGCGCCGCCAAGTTTGATGGACTTCGGGGCCTCGTAGGCACGCAGCAGGGCTGTGGGCAGCGGGTCATCGCTTGCGGTGAGCACCACGATGTTCTCGGCCGGGGTGCCGAGCTGCAGGGCCAGGGAATACCAGGCGTTGGCGTCGAAGACGCAGCCTTGGAGGTCTTCGCCGGGGAAGTCGGGGTAGTGATTGACGCCGATGATGAGGGCGTAGCGGTGGGGGTTCTGCGGAGCGGTCGCGGGAGCAGGCATGGTGGGGAATCCTTGGAGTTGCAGACACTCAGAGTCAGTGCCCTGCCATGTAGCAAAGAGCGTGCCGCCCTCCGAACCCCAGAACAGCCCCGATGAGCGTCTCTGAATGACGGCCCGCGTCTCTGGGATCCGCATCGGATAGTCTCTCCCCATGGTTGCCCCCCTCCTTGAGATGCTCCTGTCCGTCGAGACCGCCCTGCGCGAGGGCAACGCCGACGCCGCCCGCAAGCAGCTCGCCCGCGCGTACAGCCTGACCCGCCGCCTGCAGCGCAACATCCCCGTGCTCGACGGCGAGCGCGAGCGCTACCAGCTGGTGCTCGCGCGCACCCTCCAGGTGACGCTAGCCCGCGGCGTGACGCCCATGGCCGAGCAGATCCTCGACGGCATGATGGCCATCGTGCAGGCCAACCGCGGCTTCGTCGGCCTGACCGACGGCGACGACTGGCGCTTCCTCGTCGCCCGCAACCTGGAGCGCGGCGACATCGAGGATCCGGCGGCCCATGTCTCCACCTCGATCATCGCCCAGGCCCTGACCTCCGGCGAGCCCGTTGTCGCAAATGACGCCCTCAAGACCCCGCTCGCCGGCGCGGCCTCCATCAACGCCCTGCAGCTCCGCAGCGTCGCCTGCCTGCCGCTGAAGGATCGGGAGCGCGTGCTGGGCTTCGTCTACCTCGACAACGCCGACACCGCCGGCATGTTCGACGACGCCGCCGTCTCCGCCCTGCACACCTGGCTTCCTGTCGTCTCCGGCAGCGTCGCCCGGGCGCTGGAGCCCGCGGACGACTCCGAAGGCTTGCCTGGCGTGGTTACCCGCTCGACGGCCATGCAGGCCAAGCTGCGAGAGCTGGCACGGGTCGCCCGCTTCGACGCGCCGGTGCTGCTCAGCGGCGAGACGGGCACCGGCAAGAGCCTGATCGCCCAACAGATCCACGAGGCCAGCCCCCGATCCTCCGGGCCGTTCATCCACGTGAACTGCGGGGCCATCCCAGAGGCGCTTATCGAGGGCGAGCTGTTCGGCGCGGAGGCCGGCGCCTACACCGGCGCCCAGCAGCGGCGCGTCGGTAAGTTTGAGGCCGCCGCCGGTGGCACCATCTTCCTGGACGAGCTGGACAGCATGCCGCTCGCCAGCCAGGTGCGGCTGCTGGTTGTCCTCCAGGAGAAGCGCCTGACCCGACTCGGCGGCCACACCGCCGTCCCCATCGACGTTCGTGTCATCGCGGCGATGAGCAGCGCCCCGTTCGAGGCGATCGACGAAGGTAAGCTCCGGGAAGACCTGTATTACCGACTCGCGGTCTTTGTGGCCCAGCTGCCGCCGCTGCGAGACCGCCGCGAAGACATCCCGTTGCTGGCGAGTCACTTCCTGGACCAGACCCGCTCCCGCTACAGGCTCCCGCCTCTGCGGCTGAGCGAGGCGGCGCTGGCGGCGCTGGAGGCACACCACTGGCCGGGGAACATCCGGGAGCTGGCCAACGCCCTGGATCGGGCGGCGCTGCTAGCGACGGATGGGGTCATTGAGAGCATCACGCTGCACGCCCGACGAGGCAGCGCCCCATCCGGTGCCGGAGTGATCGAGCAGCTGGAGAGGGCCAGCCGGGCGCTCGTGGTGGCGATGGAGAAGACTGAGGAGCTGCGCAGCCTGGAGACGGCGGAGGTCTTCAAGGCGCTGGTGTTGCTGGAGGCGATCCGAACCAGCGGCGGACGCGACGAGGGCTTCAGCTACCTGGGCATGGAGAAGCTGGTGGCGAACCGCAACCAGAACCGGGCCTTCAAGCGGGAAGCGACCCGCCTGAAGACCCTCAGCGTGATTCTTGCAGAGCCGCTCAGCGCTCTACTCCAGCAAACGATCGAGGACTGATAGCGCTCGAACTTCTATGACGTCGTCGAGCCTCCCTCGCTCTCTGCGGTGCCGCCCGCTGCCGGGTGCGCTGTGGCACCTGTCGCGAGCTGACTCAGCTTGTGTTCGGCCACGGCGGCCCGAGCCGTCGCTGAGTAAGACTGCGCCTCCGCCCGTCGCGAGGAGCCGCTCCCGAAGTAGTAACCGAAGACGGTACCCACCACGGTTGAGAAGAGGCCTGAGAGAGCAAGGATACTCTGGACGCCGGAGTGCAGGGCCTGTTGAGAGGCTGTGTTGGCGCTCAGCGTCCCGAAGAGGCCCGAGACCGCCCGCAGGGGACCGATCAACACGACAAACCAGCCGAGCACGACGATAAAGGCAAGCACAAACTGGGGGCTGGTAAACTCAGACCAACTACTATGCTCAGTCAGCGGCTTCATGTCTTCTCCTTCAAGGCTTGTACCCGGGGAGTCGTTTCAACTTCGCCGGCTTGGCCAGTTCTGACGGATCCTGACTTGTCCAGTTGGGACCACCGGTGAACGAAAACAACAGGTTCTGACTGTCAACCAGCACCATCCCCGCAGACGGACACCAGATCTCACTCCCACCGTTGGTCAGATACCACGACCAGTCCGCGAACGCCTCTGAGAGGCCTGCCTCCAACAGTATCAGTCCACCTTGTGAGCCAATCTCCACAAGGATCCCGCCCAGCTGAGTCGTAGACACCCCCAGCTTGCCCGCGATCGTCGTGAAGTTCTCGGACGTCGTGCTGACCAGCTTGGAGATAATGCTCTGAGACGACTCACCGGTCGCTTCCTCCACCCCCTCCAAGAAGTCACCGACCATGGACTCAATGTCCGCCTCCTCAGCGGGAGCGGCGGCACCATCCGTCACCACGGTAATGACCCCCAGCCCGACAGCCGTAGTGATATTCACCAGCGTCGAGATGATGAATTCGGACCACTCAACCCACTCCGACGGCTGATAGTACTGAGTGACCCAGGCTGGAGTAGATTGGGTGTTGCATCGTGGAACCCCCTTCAACCACGGCAGCGCAGCGCAGCCTTCGTGATAGGTGCTGAAGTAGATTTCACTGCTGGTCTGGTTGCTGATATAGAATCGCTGACTCATGAGCCTGACTCCTCAATAGAGTAAACAGAAACAAAATCCACCATGGCTCGTGTCTCTGTATGAGTCGTTCATAGGCAACCGCTATGCCAAGTAAAAACTGAACGATTATCAGTTACATCACGAATGCCGACGTCTTTCATGGACGCCGCGCGTCCCTGAAGGAGCAAGCCCCCCGCCAACAGCTGCGGCATTCAGCGACCCACGCCGATTCAGAACACTGACGGCGGGTGTGTCCACATCACAGGGCCAGCAGGAGTCGAAGGCAGGGCTATCGCTGTCCAACAGCGACACCGGGGTTGTCCGCAGTCGCAGTTCTTCACTCATTTGCCCGCTGACTGCGTTGCACCCCACTGAAACAGCAGGGCTATGCACTGTATCGGTACGCCTTGTCAGTGAACAAGTGACCTTTGAACGACAACCGCGTTCAACCCCGGTACCGCTGCGAGTCGCTGCCCCTGAAGGTTCCCTCCTGGCGGCTCGCGCCCCGAGGGGCCGATCCCCCTGTATGCCCCCGTCTTCAGCGAGCCCGCCTCACCTCTTCCACTCTCTCGGTAAGTCTCCACCTTTCACCAGACCGCGCCGCATCTCCTCCCTCTCGGTAAGCCTCCACCTTTCACCAGAACGTGCCGAATGGCGCGCGCCAACTGCGAAGAGGTACCTCTGAGGAACGCGACGTCCCAGCGGCTCAGGCGAGAGGGTGTTGCGACGTCAGCTGCCTCGCCGCAAGGCGGGTTCGCTCGAACTTCAGCGCTCCTGAGTCGCTGCTTCTGAAGCCCTCCCCATCTCTTCTGGCAGCGTGCGCTGCGAGGGTGCGAGCCCCCTGTGACCCCCCATTGTTCCACCAGAACGCGCCGCATGGCGCGCGCCAACTGCGAAGAGGTACCTCTGAGGAACGCAACGTCCCAGCACCCAACACTAGAGGGTGTTGCGACGTCAGATGCCTCGCCGCAAGGCGACATCAGGAGGCAAGACCTTGCGAACACGTGGACGGTTTTCGACGGAGCCGAGCTGTTGTTGTTCTGCCATCCCACGCTGTAAAACCGGCCAGGTTTCGCAATGGATGCAAACCCAGGTGGGCATGCCAGACGACACGAGAGTCACTGCACAGGGTCCTCCA
>Ga0316204_10005950_pt1 | contig 19433 bp, 18 predicted proteins | sample 6monrhotite_MG_2_FD_205661 | JGI IMG/M metagenome (GOLD analysis project Ga0316204, IMG submission 205661) | Microbial mat bacterial communities from mineral coupon in-situ incubated in ocean water Damariscotta River, Maine, United States -... | ecosystem: Environmental > Aquatic > Marine >...
TGAGAAGCTTTTCTGTTTTTACCGAGGCGGTAATGAACAATATACATTCCTCTATCTACACTTTTGCCGTCATTGTTGGTTCCATCCCATTCAAAAACATCTTGATAATAAGAAACGGCATTTAAATCCCATGATTTAATGACAAGTCCATTCAAGTCAACAATTTGTATCACTGCATTGGTATTAACTGTTGAATTTTGATTGGTCGTGACATGAATGTTAGTCTTCTTCTCAAATGGATTTGGAAATGCTTTCAATTCAATATCATAAGCACCATTCCATTGATACATGGTTTGGTAAGTTTCGGCTTGTTCATATTGTATACAATTGGCTGCTTTGAATGAAAGGATTGGTTCACAAGGTTTTAGACCACATTCTGTTTGGCAAACATCAAATTTAAGTTGCATTGGGCTATTGGGGTAAATACCATTTGGTGTTTCAATTTTAATACCGACCAGACCAGTATTTGGGTCAGGATTTGATGTGATTCCCATAGTATAACCATAGCTGTTGTACAAATTTGAAATAGCGCCGCATGGAATGGAAACTAGCATGTTTGACAAATCATGTTGACAACCGTTTGAATTAATGTACATCTCATATGCAAAACAATTACCATTCTCTACAATGTCATAAATTGAAGCATAAAAGCATCCATTATTACAAGCATTTGGGTCACAGTCGTTCACTGCTATTGTCACATTACCGCAAACCTGTCCTCCTCCACATTGACCAACAACACTCAACAAATCAATAATGATAGTCTCATTCGGTTGTACTGTAATTAGCTCTGAACTATTGTAAAAGGTGTCAATTTGAACAAGATCTCCTTCTTGCCACGTCAATACCCAAGGGCCATCACCTCCAAAATTGATCGGAATTGTGGCGGTTCCTCCTTCACAGATTATCGTATCCAAACAACAATCGATTGTAGCATTTGGTGCAGAACCACCATCAAAAAACACACTGTCTGTAAGCATACAACCTGAGGCATCTGTAACTTCAACTACATATAAGCCACTCAATGTCTCATTTTGGCCAGATAAATTATAGGACGTACTTCCATTACTCCAATAGATGTCATATGGCCAATGTCCATCTTCAATTTGAACAGTTACGTAATCATTTTGGGTAGCGCAATCTTCATCTAAAATATCTAGGCTAATTGACAAATCAGAAGAAACAAGTTCAACAGAGTCAACAAAATAACATCCATTCACATCATAAACTTCAATCAAGTAAGGCGACGGAGGCAATGAAGAAGAAGACATTGGACCTTCAATTCCATTCCAATAAAAAGTAAACGGAGCTTGACCATTAATTGGATCAATTGTAATTCCGCCTAAGCTGTTTTCATTGCATCCAATAGGTTCTACCTCTAAATCAACATAAAAGTCATAGATTTCTTTCTTGACGATACTTTCTCCTACCCATTCAGAGCACCCTACTCTACGAGCACACCTTACAAACCAAGTGGTTTGATAAATCAAAGGAGGGTCATAAAAAGCGTCATGAGCACCAGGGATTGCGTCCGCAGCTCCATAGTTGTTTGGATCGTAGGTTTTAATCCACATATATTCAATTGAACCGGAACCTCCTGAAGGTGCAACAGCAGAGATTATGATGTCAGGATCAAATGCATTGCAAGCATATTCATCAGACGAAATGATTCCGCCATTTGTGAGATTACTGCATTGTGCGAAAATTTGAAAATAGGAAAATATTAAAAATAAGGAGAGTACTAATTTTTTCATGTGCGATCATAAAAGGTTGAGTACACAAATCATCAAAACATGTACCAAAATCTTTTAGATAATGGGATTACCTATTCTAAATGGATTTAAATAAGCTCATAATAGATTTCGATTCGGGTCGATAAGAATTCGATTCAGTCTTAAAACAGTATGGATTATTTCATGATCCTTTTGCGCTATGAATACCGAATCAAAAGCTTTCGATTAGAAATCGCTTGATCTTTTTTCATTTGAATCCTTCATTCGAATGAATTCAATTCAGTTTTAAAAAGAAAAAAGCTTACCACTTTGTGGTAAGCTTTTAATTCTTAGTGAGCCCGAAAGGATTCGAACCTTTGACCGCCTCCTTAGAAGGGAGGTGCTCTATCCAGCTGAGCTACAGGCCCCTCACTTGTCTTTTTTAATGAAGTGACAGTCTCTTCAATTCAAAAGGAGATGCTAGCATCTCCTTTGTCGGGGTGGCAGGATTCGAACCTGCGACCTCGTCGTCCCAAACGACGCGCGATAACCGGGCTACGCTACACCCCGTAGCTGTAAAGCGGTGCAAAGATATACATTAAATTATTCCTTGCAACTAACGACCGAATAAAATTTTCATTTCAACTGTCTCAGCTTTTAACTTTTGCGGAGAGACTGGGATTCGAACCCAGGGTACCCTTTTGAGGTACGCTTATTTAGCAAACAAGTCCTTTCGGCCACTCAGGCATCTCTCCGAATAATAAAATTGAATTCTGTTTGTACTCTAACAAACGGTTGGAAACAAAATTTCCAAATCAATTGTTCCCTTTAAATAGGGGTGCAAATATAAATAAATCAGATTAAATAAAGTTGTAAGAAATGCGAAAAAATTATCTTTCTACCAAAACTGTGTCAAGTACAAGACCTTCAGGCTTATGCTTATCTCCCGCTTCAAATCTATTCAACAATAAATTAACAGCCGACTTGCCAATTTCATCAATGGGCTGCGCAATAGCGGATATTTTCGGATGAACAATATCAAATATTTCTAAATCATCAAAGCTGATTATTTGAACATCTTTCAGCTGGTCTCCTTGGTTAGAAAGTTCTCTTAGAAGTGCTTTTGCAATATTATTATTTACACAAAAGATACCATCATAGTCTTCATTCTTCAACTCAGCAAGAGCAGAAGCCACGCCACCAGCAATATTATCGTGAGGAATCTGAACTAGTTTCGCATCATTTGGATTTTTCAATGATCCAATATAACCTTGAATTCTTTCTGAAATAGATGAGATATAAACTGGCGAAATAGAAAAGCAAACGGGTCTTTTTACCCCTTTAGAATAAAGAAATTCGACTGCCTTCTCTGCACCTGCTGTATTTGATACCGAAACGGAATCTACATTAAAATCATCAAAAACCCTATCCACTAAAACTATTGGGAATTTATCTTCACGCAAACCATCAATTTCATTTTTTGAATCAAATGAAGAAGCCAGTATCAATCCGTCAATATTTCTATTGATTAGATCAGAAATTAATTTCTTTTCTTTTTGGACATCTTCGTAAGTATTAGAAATGATGAGGTTATAACCTTTGCTATATGCTTCTTGCTCTATCGCCTTACAAAGTTTACCATAGAAAACATTAGAGATATCTGGAACAATTACTCCAATAGTATTCGTTCGACCAATTCTTAATCCTCTCGCGTATTGATTCGGAATATAATTGAGCTCTTTAGCTCTAATTCTTACTTTTTCTTGGGTTTGTTTATTAATTCCGCGTTCGTCACCTTTACCATTTAGTACTAAAGAAACTAGTGCTTTGGACACTCCGAGACTTTCAGCAATGTCCTTTAAAGAGGCTTTTTTCATGAATTAAATCGTTTAATAAGGCCTTACTAATTTAACTAAATCTTTTAGACCGCCAACATTCTACACGAAATATTGACAAATCTGTAGTAAAAATAACAAAGTAAATTGTGCTGATAAAACACTAACAACTTTAGAGTCAGATTTCATGAATTTGTTAGCCGCGAAAACATAGAGAAGTAGATGCCCACTAAATGTCATAGCAGAATAGAAGAATAGATCTTCATTGCTTAAAGCATAAATGGTTATAATCAGTAGGATTGCTTGCACGCTAAACACCACGTAATGCTTCGTTTTATTCAAAAGATAAAACATCTGAAAAACGAAGAACCCAAAATATACTATCAAAAAGATGATTGAAAAACTGGTGCTTTTTGTGAGGTTATACAAAACATTACTCTCCATTTTGTTCGCCAAATACTGCTGAGAGAATTCATCAAGTAAAAAAGCTAGAGCACAAACAACTGCATATAACAGAAGAATGTATGAATGTTTGCTCTTTAAATTCATCAGGTAAAAAAGAACAGCTAGAGGAACATAAATGAAGTGCTGCATGAAAACAGGAGTAGCAAAAGATCCTGAATTGAAATAAGAAGTTAATCCAAAAATGAAAAAAACTAAAAAGATAGAGACGCTAATTTTGAGCTCTCTCTCCATTTACTTGATACCTAAAGCTTCGTATATGTAATCGAATGTAGAAAGAATTTCAGGCTTTCCGTTAACAACAGCTACGTCATGCTCAAAGTGTGCCGAAGGCATTCCGTCTCCTGTTAAGATCGTCCAACCATCTTCTAATTGATTAATTTTTTCAGTCCCCATGTTAATCATAGGTTCAATTGCAATGGTTAATCCGTTTTTGATTTTCTTTCCTCTCCCCCTTTTTCCGTAATTCGGAATTTGAGGATCTTCGTGCATAGTACTTCCGATTCCATGGCCAACCAATTCTCTAACAACACCATAGCCATGAGCTTCAGCATGTTCTTGAATCGCAAAACCAATATCCGATATTCTGTTTGAAGTATTAGTTGCTTCTATCCCTTTATAAAGACATTCTTTAGTAATCTTGCACAGCTCTCGAACTTCTGGTTTCACATTCCCAAGTTCAAAGGTATAAGCGTGATCACCATAATAACCTTTCAGAATTGCTCCACAATCAACAGAAACAATATCACCATCTTCAAATGGTACATCTGATGGTATTCCATGAACAACTTGAGCGTTGGGTGAAATACATAACGTATTCGGAAAATCATAAAGACCTAAAAAACCCGGAATTGCTCCTTGATCTCTAATACATTCTTCAGCAATTTTATCAATTTCCAATCCGGTAACACCTGGTTTCAAAACTTTAGCCACCTCTCCCAATGTTCTTGAGACCACTAGAGCAGCTTCTCTCATTAACTCAATCTCTTCGGCTGTTTTGTACTTTATCATTTCGTTTTAAAAAGGATGTTAAGGTGTAAAAAAAACACTCGAACCGTCTTAAAGACAATTCGAGTGCAAAAATAATGTTAATTATCAAATCTTAATTAAGCACAGATTTTACTAAATCAGCAGCTTCTTGTAAAAGAACAGCCGAGTGCACATTCAATCCAGACTCATCAATTAATACTTTTGCTTCAACGGCATTAGTACCTTGAAGTCTTACAATAATTGGAACTGGAATTTCTCCCATGTTCTTGTATGCATCAACTACACCTTGAGCAACTCTGTCACATCTTACGATTCCTCCGAAAATGTTAACTAAGATTGCTTCAACGTTAGGATCTTTTAATATAATTCTGAAAGCCTTCTCAACTCTCTCAGCATCAGCAGTACCACCAACATCTAAGAAGTTAGCAGGATTTCCACCTGAATACTTAATGATATCCATTGTTGCCATTGCTAATCCTGCTCCGTTCACCATACAACCCACGTTTCCGTCAAGATTAACATAGCTCAAACCAGCTTCATCAGCTTCAACTTCAACTGGATCTTCTTCTGTCTTATCTCTCCAAGAAGCATATTCTTTATGACGGAATAATGAGTTATCATCTAAAGTAACTTTGGCATCAACTGCGATTACTCTTTCGTCTGAAGACTTTAGCACTGGATTAATTTCAAACATTGATGCGTCACATCCTTCGTAAGCAGCATAAAGTGCGAAAACGAATTTTGTCATCTCTTTAAATGCTTTCCCTTCAAGACCTAAGTTAAATGCAATCTTTCTTGCTTGAAACCCTTGAAGTCCAACTCTTGGATCAATTTCTTCTTTATGAATTAAATGAGGTGTCGCCTCTGCTACAGCCTCAATGTCCATTCCACCTTCTGTAGAATAAACAATTATGTTTCTCTCTTTTTCTCTATCAAGTAATACTGACATGTAAATTTCAGAAGTTTCAGTTTCTCCTGGATAGTATACATCTTCAGCTAAAAGTACTTTGTTCACTTTCTTACCTTCGGCAGATGTTTGCTTAGTAACTAAGTGTCCACCTAAAATATCTTTTACTTTACCTTCTAATTTTTCAATAGAAGGACAGAACACAACACCATGAGAACCAGTCTCTGTTACTTCTCCTTTACCTCTACCACCTGCGTGAATTTGAGCTTTAATTACAATTCCTTCTGTACCTGTTTCAGCTTGAAGTTCTTTTGCTTTCGTTAAAGCGTCTGCCGCATTATCAACTACAACACCTCTTTGTACTGTTACTCCGTGACTTGCTAGAATCGATTTTCCTTGATATTCGTGTAAGTTCATTTTTGGTTTATTTATTAGATGCCTTAAAGTTAGTTTTAATCAATTAAAATCCAAAAATAATGAGAGTTATTAGTCAATTATATTTCACATAATCTCAAAACGAGTCCACTTAATAAAATCGAATTCAAAACTAGAGAGAATATTGGGCCAAAAACGTCATTCGCCTCAATTTTGATTAAAAACCAGAAACTATGAAATTATTAATCTTATTGGTAATCGGAAACCTTGGGTCTGTACAAAGCATCTACTTTAATCATCAAGATTCGCTTGAGTTAAACAACAAAAGAATTCAAATTCAATCAGACCAACCATCAAATGATTATGAGTTCGAACTCTATAAAGAAAATGACATCTTTCACCTCAACATTTTGTCGAAGAAAGAACAAAAACTCCATTTTAAATTTCAACGATTCTGCACTCAAGATGGGCATTCAATTCATTATAAATCATTTATGAGTAATGAAGTTAGATTCAGCTTGGAAGAAAGTGAATATCATTATCAACTAGCTGCTAATCAAATTGAAAGAGGAACCTATGAATGTTCTATAAGTCCTGGCTACGAGATTGAATTCTTTCATGTTTACAACTTTTAAACGAAAACTAAAATGCTAATCCACTGAATTTTACGCCTTATCGAGAAATTCAATTCGTTGATGGAAATAAAATTGAAAGTTCTCTACAAAATATTCAAATTTGAGAAAAATTATTTGCTATTTTAGAGCATTGAAAAACTTTATCTTAATCGAAATTAAAATTTAAAAAATGGGATATTACAAAACGATTGACGGGAATAAATATGATGGTGAAATCATTGAATTAGCTGAAAAATTGACTGACGGTCAAGGAGACGGAAGATTGTCTGTTGATGATGCAGGTCAATTATTAGAAGCTGTTAAAGATGGCGGTTCTTACACTGATATTGAAAAAGACACTATGGCGTATGTAAGAGATAACTTCAAATGGACTGATGCTGCAGATGAGTGGTTCAGAACTGAAATCAGAAAATGGGCTTCTTCTAAATAAGTCGTTCTTAAAAAACTGTAATCCCCTTGTAGCCTAGCTATTTGGGGATTTTTTTTTTACACATAACCCGCGATCCAGTATGATAAGTATCCTATCCATTCATGAATTAAATTTTCCCAATCAGAGACGTTACTTGAATTCGGCAAAAGATATTGTGAAAGAGTATAACCTCTTTCTGGCCCAGTATAATGATCAGTTGTGAAGCAGTCAAAATGACTAAATCCAGCCTTTTCAAAGCAAGCTTTTGAACGCGGCATATGAAGGGCTGAAGTGACTAGTAGAACAGACTCAATTTCGGGGTAAGCATCAATTACCTTCTTCGATTCAACTGCATTTTCGTGTGTGTTTTTTGAAATCGATTCTACTAAAATATGCTCCTCGGGAATACCATTCTCTATCATTACTTCTTTGAACTGATTGGCCTCATCCAAACCATTTTCAAAGAGATAACCGTTTTGCCCAGAAATTAGAATTCTGTCAACTTTCCCTAAGTGATAAAGGTTAATTGCTTGCCAAATTCTGTCTCCTCCCCTTCTTATGCTTAATCGCTCATTAGAATTATCCCAAGAAGCCATACCTCCAAGTACAATTGCACAATCATAATGCCCCACCTCTTCAATTTTAGTTCCTTCGGACTCCCACATTCTAGCAAACTCACAAAATATCACAGAGTTTGAAAAGAAAAGTAAAGCTATGATCGAACCTCTAAACGAGTATCTGGCCAAACGTGGTCTTTTGGTGAACCATGTAATCAACAATCCAATCAATATCCAAGAAAATGGATGTGTGAGAAAAGAAAATATTTTAGAGAGAATAAAAAACATCTCGCTAAAGATAAGTCGTCAAATTCTAAGAAATGAAATATATTTGCCAAAAAAATAATTGATATGATTCAGGACACTGACACACTTATACAACATGCGAACGAAGTACATAATGCTGCAAATGCAGATACAGTGTATGATATGGATTGGTTTATAGACAAGGGAGTTGAATGGGGCACTAGCCTTTTGCTTGGTGTAGCTGTTCTCATTATCGGAATGTTTGTTGCAAAACGAATTACCAGAGTTGTTGCAAAACTATTAATGAAGAAAGATTTTGATGAGTCACTTCAAAAATTTCTTGTGAGTCTAGTTTCAATTTCATTAAGGATTCTAGTGGTAATGACAGCTCTTAGTCAGCTTGGAGTAGAGATGACTTCATTCGTAGCTTTAATTGGTGCTGCTGGTTTAGCTATTGGTATGGCTTTCTCGGGAACATTAGGGAATTTTGCCGGTGGGATAATGATCTTAATCTTCAGACCTTACAAGGTAGGTGATTACATCTTAGCGCAAGGAGAAGAAGGAATGGTTTCTGAAATTCAGATTTTCAACACCATCATCTTAACCTTAGACAATAAAACTATAATCGTTCCTAACGGCGCAATGGCGAATGGAAATATCACGAATTTTACAATGCAAGATTTGCGAAGAGTAGATTTCGTGGTTGGAATTGGATACGGTGATGATTATAAAAAAGCCAAAACTGTTTTAGAGAGATTTATTTCAGAAGATGACAAGATCTTAAAAGATCCTGCGGCATTTATTGGATTAGGAGAATTAGCTGACAGTTCTGTAAATATAACTTTAAGAGTTTGGGGTAAGACTGAAGATTACTGGGACATCTACTTTAAAATGAATGAGAAGATTTACACTGAGTTTGATAAAGAAGGATTAAATATCCCATATCCTCAAATGGACGTTCACGTTCACAATAACTAATTGAACATCACATTACAAAAAAGGCTTCTCATTGAGAAGCCTTTTTTTTGTTTTAGGATTTACTATTTACTACATCCTTTTCGTACGTCACCTGAACCTGTAATGGATTCATGCACCTTCGGGTCTCCTGTATAGCTGACATCTCCACTTCCCGCAATCTGAACATCTAAATTGGATGTTACGTTCACATTCACATCTCCAGAACCACTTATATGTACTTCAACATCTTCGGCTTTTATGTTTGGAATACAAACATCACCAGACCCTGTGATTTGAACATCACCCTTCGAAGCATCTCCCTTACCTTTAATTGAAACATCACCTGATCCTGCCAGAGCAATGCTATAAGATTCCGGGGCCACCTTGTGTAAAACAACATCACCTGATCCTTGAATTGAAACTGAAAGATCATCTGAAGGAATGTTGTCATCTGAATGAATTACAGCTGCTCCTTGAACTTGAATTGCCTTAAGATTCTTCATTGTAAGTTCTACTTCTACTATTTTATTCTTGGCTACTTTTCTATAATCTTTCTCTCTTCCCTCTTTCACCCCAATGACCAAAACTCCATGGGTAATCGTGAAGTCTATCACATCACTCAATTCACTTTGTAAAACATCTGTTTCACATTTATCTCCTTTAAACAATTCAACGTCACAATTAATTTGAACTACAATTGAATGGAAGTCTCCAACTTCTTTCTTATCCAAGGGTGCGGTTATAGTTGTAGTCAAATCTGGAATATCAAGATTAACTTTTGGTTTATTTGTTGTTGCGAAATCAACTGTTTCAATAAACTCCACATCTCTTTCTTCTTCAAAAGCGACCAAAGTTTTTTGAGTTGGAATTTCAATACGAGTTTTAGGTTCAACTTGAACGATTTTCTCATTTTCTATTAGAGGTAAAACTGTTTCGCTCACCTCATTGTTGTTTGAACTTAATAATACTACGGTTGCCGTTACCGCTAATCCACTTGCTATCATAATTGATACTAATTTTAATTTTGTGATTAAACCTGTTGCTGCTGTAGCACCCGCAACTGTTGAAACGGCAATTCCTAATTTCACTTGCTCAATACTCATACCTGCTTCAGCAGTTTTGGCCTTGGCAAACAAGTGGTCGATATTTCTGTTTAACTCTTCCATTTTAAATCAGTATGCTCTCTTTTTGAAGTTTAGGTTCGTCAATCATAAGGGCTTTCAGTTCTTTTCTTCCTCTACTGAGATTTACTTTGACCGCACCTTCTGAGATATTCTGGATTTTTGAAATTTCTTTAATTGAAAATCCATTTATCTCGAATAGAATTAAGGCTTCTCTTTTGACATCTGTTAATTTGTTCAATTGCTCGTACAAATATTCGATTTCAAGATCTACCTCTCCTCTATTGCTTTCAGAATGCTTATCTGTATTGACATCATCTAACCTAAGTTCTTGTTTTTTACGAACTACATTAAGAACAATGTTTCTTGCCGTGGTAAAAAGAAAATATTTTAATGATTCTTTCTTTTCTATTTTATCCCAGCTTTGATAAGCTTTCAAAGTTGACTCACTCACTAAATCTTCAAAGTTCATTAGTTGGTGTGCTCTAGCTTGACAAAAACGCACAAAGTTGTCATGTATGGGTTCATACACCTTAAGGAACTCTGATTGTTTACGTTTGTCTTTAGATCTCACTGCAGTTAGATTCTATTAGTAAGAAACATGAAAGAAGAAAAAGTAACAAAAGATTTAAACTTTTTCTATTTCTCTGAGCAAAATTAACTGTTCAAGTTCAGATTCTAGTGGCTCAAGAGAATGTTTTTCTGATAACATTTGATTTACCGCCTTCTTCAATTTTACATCTCCAAATCCAACAGTTTGCATGAAATGAACCAATTTTAAAACTGCGAAAGCATCAAACCAGAAAAAGAATCTTTTTCTGAAAGAAATGAAATCTTTGGTATTGGCTTTCATTTCATCTACTTTATCTTGAAAGCCTATTTTCTCGAAATACTCTTCGAATGCTGGATGTAAATTGAATAATTTCAAATACGGAACTGGTTCGTAAAACTTTGGAATCATTGAGACAAAGAGTTTAATCTCTTTAAAAATGAAAAAATTGTATGAATAGAATTCATCTTCGTATTCAGGTCTATTCAACCACTCTTGAATCGCTTTACCAGTTCCAAATGGCACTCTGTCAGATACTCTAGGTGAAGGAATTACTCTTGTTGATGTCAATTCTGTAAACCCACCTAAGGCGATAATCTTATGAATAAAGTAAAAGTCTTCACCAGCTTTTCGCTTGTTCATTCCCCCTTGCTTTTGATAGGCTGATGATCTCACCGCCATACTAGAACCAACCGTGTGAAACACATATGGTAAATCTGAAAATCTCAAACATTGATTGTAATATCTGAGGTGTAATTCGTAGTTAATTATGCCTCTGTATATTTCTGCCTCGAATTCATCACCGTCTAAAGGGTGTTCATAATGAATAGAACATCCTGGAGATTTTGGATTGTTCTCAAAATGCTTTTCAATTTCTACTAAATAATTAGCATCAACTTTGGCGTCAGCATCAAAACAAACAATGATTCCGTCATGATCTATTTGATGAAAACGTGACACGGCTTCATCCATCCCAATTTTTCGCGCTAATCCAACTCCAGCATGCTTTTTAGGAAGATCGTTTTGTTCAATTTTAAAAAAAGAAATGACGCCGTGATAAGAATTTTTGAAGTCTTCGAAAGCTTTTGAAGTTCGTTCGTTCGCTTCTTTTATCTCAAGGGAATGATGTTCACCTGAGTTAATAACAGTGATGACCTCTACCTTTGTTTGCGCGCTATCACATTCAGCCAATGATTGTAGTGTCGAGTATAAATCAGGCTCATTGAAACAAGGAATTACAACAATTATGTTCGTCTCAGGATGAACAGCATCTGCAATTTGAGGATCGATAAATCCGTATTTATTAAGATAGAAATTCACTAAGGCGCGATTCTAAATTTCCTCCAAGAATCACCTTCTTTTTCATAGCAAAGTCTGTCGTGAAGTCTTCCTAATCTCCCTTGCCAAAATTCAAAATACTGAGGCTTGATTAAGTATCCGCCCCAATGAGGAGGCCTTGGAACTTCATTAGGGTACTTCTCTTCAAAATGTTTAACTCTTTCTTCGAGAGTTAGCCTGTCACCAATCTCAGACGATTGTTCAGATGCCCAAGCTCCGATTTGAGATATCCTTGGTCTTGAAGCAAAATAATCATCAGAAATGAGAGCATCAATCTTCTCGGCCTCGCCTTCTATTCGAACTTGACGTTCAAGGACATCCCAGTAAAATAAACCGGCAACCTTATGATTTTTAAGAATCTCGCTTCCCTTTCTGCTCAGGTAGTTTGTATAAATTATAAATCCTTCAGAAAGCAATTCTCTCATGTATACAATTCTCGAAGATGGTTGACCTTCTTTGTCAACCGTGCTTAAAACTACGGCGTGCGGATCGGCCGCATTTTTCTCATGTGCATCTTGATACCACTCATTAAAAAACAGCATGGGATCTTCATGAATAAAGCCATCTAATTTGTCTTTATCAAAATCCCGCCTTGTATTGCGTGTTTTGTCTAAATGGTCAGACATATGTCTTACTCTTCTTCGCCTGCGGCGTATGCTACATTAATGTTAGGAGAGTTTATTTCACCTTCTTCTTCACCAGTAGTCGGCTCATAATCAGCCAATGCTTCTGGATCATATGGGAAAATCTCTACGATCTGAGTTAATGAGATAGCTGGAATTTCATAAGTAACCATCAAACCTTTAAGGCTTTCTTCGATTCGCTCATAAGCTTCTTTCAAGTCTTTTGCAGAAACTAAATAGTTGTTATTTACTTTCTTTTCTTTACCAGAATCAGCATCTTCAGATACGTAACTCACTTTTGCTTTATAGTAATTATCAGCATCATCATATTCAAAGATGTCTGCAAAATCAGTTTTAGCGATTGAAGTCACTAAAAACTCACCTCTTACGTATTCTCCTACTTCTTTATAGATTCTAGCTTCTGCTTCAGTGAAAGACATTGAGCTTATTAAATAAGGCTCAGTCACTCTCTTTAGCGTTCCGTCTTGAAATTCTTTTGTAAATTTTACTTTGATTGTATACCAACTATTCATTTATGTCAATTTTATTAAGGATTTGCCTTCAAAAAAGGCGGACACAAATATAGCTTAAAATTCATAAATCTTACCATTCCACCACACCCAAAATGATGATGGCCCCATTCTCATGACAATAGTGTTTCCGTGAAGCTCCCAAGTTTGAACTTTGCTTCTGGTAATATCAATTTCTTTTCCTCTAACAAAGGCACTTACTCCACCCCATTGGTTGTTATAAGCCACAATTCCGTTATCAGCTTGGTAATTCTTTACAGTAGTATTAAAGATTTGATACAATTCCATTTGATACCAAATTTTAGTAATCCCAACATCTTGAAATATCACCATTGAGTCGGTCACATTTACATTCTGAAGATCAAAACCAAGCTCCATAGTTTCTTCTTCTCTAAACACCTTATGAGTTTCAGAGGCATCCATGTAATAAATGAAGTTGTCTCCACATGAATATCTTAAGGCGTGCTGTGGCTCTACATCTACCATGTAGCCGTTATCAAATGCTGCAAATGTTCCGCTCTGAGGATCATTGAAAGCAACAACATCTTGCCCAGTTTGAAAATTCACTGGTCTGTTGGTTGACACTAAATTAGTAAAGCGTCCGTGCCAAAACACAGAGTTATTACCGGCGTTATCTCTATAAACGAAAACATTACTACCCACTTCATTGGGCATTAAAGGGTAATTACCAACTACCATAGCAACTTCTTTTACCTCATCTTGATAATAATACTTCAAGTAGCCTCCAATATTATCTTGCCAAACAACCAAGCTGTCTCCAACAGCAACTGATCTAGCGGTTGAAGTTAATACGTGTTTTACTCCTTGATCAAAGGCTCTCAAAACTGTAGCCGTTTGAACAACTAGTAAGTTGTCAGTATCATAAATCTTATTGTAAGTTTGAGCAACTCTCGTTTTTTGACCATAAAAGTCAACATAAACATCTCCTTTTGAATCTACAAAACAGATGTATTGGTTCTCAATATGTAATTCTCTTGTTGGCTGATAGTAAATCTGAGTAACCACCCCTTTATCAAACTTATAAAGCCTATTGTTTTGATCAGTAAAAGCTGACAAATCCTGAGCGATACTAAAACCGCTAAACAGAATAAATAGTGATAACAGAAATACTTTGTTCATTTTACAAATCTATTACAAAAAAAATGCCACCCTGATAACAGGATGGCATTTTAACGAATGAATCGTAATATTATTCTATTTAGCCATTTCCATTGCCATCTCTACAGCATTGTAAACATTAGCAATTTTTCCAGTTTCACATAAAGCCTTGAAAGGAACCATTTTAGTGTCACCAGGAAGTGGTGTTTGCATTTCTGAAACATCTTGTCCTGATTTTAAGATGATGTCTCTAATTTGGAACATTGTAAGCTCTGGGAAGTAACCTTTTAACAATGCTGCCACACCTGAAACCATTGGACAAGCCATTGAAGTTCCTTGTGTTTCGTAGTACTCACTTTGTGGTACTGTAGACATAATCTCTAAACCAGGAGCATAAATATCAACATGCTTTTCAGAATAGTTTGAAAAAGATGCCGCTAAGTTTTTCTTGTATCTAGTTGAAGCACCAACTTCAATCCAGTTAGAAAATTCTTTACTCATGGAAGGGTAAGTTGGTGAAGGGAAGTTTCCGTTCTCTCCGATATCCATTCCTGAGTTACCAGCAGCATGTACTAAAAGCACACCTTTTTCTTCAGCATATCTAATTGCAGCAATAACCTCTTCTTGGTAAGGAGAATAAGCTTTACCAAAACTCATTGAACAAATTTGTGCTCCGTTATCAACAGCATATCTGATAGATAAAGCGATATCTTTATCTCTCTCATCTCCATCAGGAACAGCTCTTAACACCATGATTTTCACATTGTCAGCAACACCATCATTACCTTTTCCATTACCTCTTGTTGCAGCAATAATTCCTGAACAGTGAGTACCGTGTAAAGCATCCGGTCCTTCAACATTGTTTGAACCGTAATTTACATCAGAAAAATCTCCAGGAGTATCACCAGTAATTTTACGCTCATCTAATTCAAGATTGTAGTGATAATCTAATTGACCTTGGAAATATGGTCCGTATCTTTCTAAAGCTTTTAAAGAAAGTCCTTGTCCGTAAATACCCATCATTGTTTGAGCGTCTGCATCTTCAGGATTCTTCTTCATGTATTTCTTTAAATCTTTAACCGTGTAATCTTCACCTAAAGTTTTCTTTAAGTTAGCATCAGCTGCAGAACCTTTTTCCATCATCATATTAACCATTGGAATAGTCTTTTCAGCTTGCTCTCTTGATTTCTCAACTTTCGCTTTTACCTCTTGGTACTCAGCCCAATCAGCTTTGTCAGCATCAGCAATGTCAGCTTCCGTTTTACCGTCAAACTGTTTAGTATACTTAGCATATAATCTTGTCATTTCTAACTGAGTATGCTCGATATCTTCACCATCAGGATTTCCTAAGAAACTCCATCCGTTAACATCATCAATGTATCCGTTATTATCATCATCAATTCCATTTCCAGGAATCTCATCAGCATTTACCCAAATACTTCCTTGAAGATCTTCGTGCTCAATATCAACACCAGAATCGATTACCGCTACAACAACAGATTCAGATTTTTTATCTTTCAATAATTTGTCATAAGCTTTATCAGTACTCATACCGTATTTACCGCCATTGTACCAATTCAATTTCTTTTTGTCATAGTCATCTACGCTCTTCATTTGCGCACCTGCTGTATAAGAGGCTAGCATCAAAACAGCTAGAGATAATTTAGTCATTCTTCCCATTACTTAAAATTTAGTTTTTTATAAATGTATTCATTCTTTTCTGTTCAACTAAGAACTTATTCATAAAAGGTAAAAATGTGCTGATAACCGTCAAATATTAAGTATTAAATTAATGACTATAAACTAAAAAAGGCCCGTAACTCTGTAATTAGGGGCCTTTTTAGTAATTCATTTTTTACAATTTGGAATGACTTCCATCACAAAAAGCACCATTAGACGAATGCTTACAACCACACCAGGCAACAGTCTTCTTTTCTTCAACTTTTTCAATGATAGGTGTGAAATCTGTCCCCATGTGAGATCCGTCACAATATGGTTGCTTAGAGCTTTCGCCACATGAACACCAGGCATGAGTCCCTGCTTCTACTTCAATTACGATTGGGGATTTTTGAGAAATTTTCGGTTTTGACATAACTTATTTTTCTAGCAATGTACAAATTTAGATGTTTAAACATTTAAATTTATGCTACTTATTTTTTTATCCTCTGTCAAATCCGTACTTTAGCAAACCTATTAAGCATTTGTAACGTCTTAACTGTCAAACCAGGATCTTGAAAACAGTAATTAGTATAATTCTTCTGTTTGTTGTGCAATTTAGCTTTGCGCAAAGATCTCATGATGGCGAAAGCATTTCATTTAGAAATTATAAATCCAAACATCCTGATAAAACTGTTGATTTTGCTGTGAAAGCTGATCTTGCTGATTTATCAAAGGTTCCTAATCTTAAATATAAGTACAGTAATAATGGATGGCATTTTGTTAGATGCACACCCACATCAGTCAGTTCATTGTTGGAGCAAAATCTAATTGATCAAATTTATTTTGAGCCTGTACAATCTCATTTATTGAATGACAGCATGAGAGTTTGGACGAATATTGATTCTGTTTTGAATGGAGAGTCTCCATTAAACTCACCGTTTACAGGAAAGGATATAATCATTGGCTACATAGATACTGGAATTGATTACAACCATGCTGATTTCAAAAATGCAGATGGCAGCACGAGAGTTGTCTATTATTGGGACCAAACATTACCTTATGACATGACCCTTACTCCAGTTAAGTATGGATATGGTCAAGTTTGGGATTCTATTTCAATCAATAATCTGACATCAACTTCTCTAGACAATAATGCCCACGGAACAACAGTTTCTGGTGCCGGTTCAGGAAACGGATTGGCAAACGGAGCTAATAAGGGCGCAGCACCTGAAAGTGATATTATCATTGTTGAGACCTCATTTGGAGTAGCCAATTGGACATTGACTGTTGCTGATGGTGTCGACTTCATATTTTCAATGGCTGATACAATGGGGAAACCTGCAATTGTGAATACAAGTGTTGGAACTTATTTCGGAAGCCATGATGGTAACGACCCGGCAGGCCTTGTGATTGATAGTTTGCTAGATGACAAAGCTGGTCGAATTGTAGTTGCCGCAGCAGGAAACTCAGGCGCACAAGGAAAATATCATTGCGGAGGAACAGTAGATGCAGATACTTCATTCACATGGGCAGAAGTGAATATGACTTCTTATTTTGGTTCCCCAGCATGCTACTTTGACTTGTGGGCAGATACTTTAGATTTTCAAAATGTAGATTTTTCATTTGGAGCCGATAACCCTAATCCAACTTTTGATTTTAGAGGAAGAACAGCCTTTTACAACATTCAATCATTGCTCAATACAACCACTTATGACACTATAAAGGTAGCTGGCAATGTGCTAGCTCCGGTCGAATTTTATTGTGAAGAAGTGAATGGCAATTATCACATTGAGGCCATCATGCAAAACATTGACTCTACTTCTTATCTATATAGATTTGAAACAGTAGGTTCAGGTAAATATGATATATGGTCAGGCGCATGGCTAGGTGGATCTGATTTCAAAAGCACAGGCTTACCAACTATTGGGGACTTCCCTCCTATTGAACATTATCACGCTCCTGATAGTTTGATGACTACTGTAAGCTCATGGACATGTTCACCTAAAGTTGTGACTGTTGGGAATTTTGTAAATCAAAAGACATACATAGATTTCAACTTAGATACTTTCGTTGGGACTCCTGATCCGGGATGGTTGAGCGCTAACTCTTCAAAAGGGCCAAACAGGCATGGTGTAGTAAAACCTGATGTTGCCGCCCCTGGAGATTTAATTCTTGCAGCTTGCCCAATTTGGTTATCAACTTCATTACAAGGTTCTAACCCAGGCATGTTAGCAGAGGGCGGACATCATGTAAGAAATGGTGGAACATCAATGGCTAGTCCTGTTATTGCTGGAATAGCAGCATTGTATTTAGAGAAATGTCCGACCTCAACTTATCAAGATTTTCTTGATGATTTGCATGACTTAGCTTCTGAAGATTTTCAAACTGGAATCACGCCAAATTACGCTTATGGTTATGGACGAGTTGATGCATTTGAGCTATTGACAAATACTAATTTTGATGCTTTGATTGTTGGAGACACACTTATTTGCGAAGACCCAATTAACCTTCAAACAATGGCTAATAATTATGACAGCTATTTATGGAGCACCTCCGAAACAACTTCATCTATTTCACTTGATGAAACAGATACCATTACAGTCCAAGTAACCAATCAGCAAGGATGTAGTTCAGATTCTGATTCCCTTTTTGTTATTAAAGGAGAACTTCCAACTTTCCCTGTAATCAATGAAATTGGTGGAGGCTTAATCACTTCTCCAGCCGATTCAGTTCAATGGTATTATAATGGGGTTGCAATTGATAGTTCTAATTCACAATACTATAATCCAGACACCTCTGGGATATTCACAGTAGAAGTTTTCGGACCCGAAGGATGCTCATTCCTCTCTGACCCTTACGAAGTAGATTACACACAAATTGATGAACTGAAAGAAAATGAGTTTATCATATTACCTAACCCTTTCAAAGACTTTTTTAGCATTATAAAAAGTGATTTGAACGACATAAGTTTCTTCGTTACTGATTTATCAGGTAAGCAGGTGTACAATTATACCGAGGTCAATTCTTCTGATTTATTCATAAATGTTGATTTGAGTTCTCATGAAGGAGGCATCTACTTTTTAACCATTTATTATTCTGATAATTTCAATACTTTTAAATTGATAAAAGAGTAGTACCTATTGGTTTTATAGCTATTTTTACCCAAATTTTTTTTGAATGGATATTAAAGGAATCATTGCAATTTCAGGAAAGCCTGGATTATTTAAAGTTGCTGCTCAAGGGCGTAACAACATCATTGTTCAATCGTTGGATACTGGAAAGAAGTTTCCTGCCTTTGCGTCAGATAAAATATCTGCATTAGAGGATATCTGTATTTATACATATGAAGAAGACGTTCCTTTATTAGAGGTTTATACAAAGCTTGCAGAGAAAGAAGGTTATAAGAAA